>Ga0208157_1000008_pt1 | contig 380742 bp, 359 predicted proteins | sample 5_EtaG_FD_184077 | JGI IMG/M metagenome (GOLD analysis project Ga0208157, IMG submission 184077) | Marine viral communities from the Subarctic Pacific Ocean - 5_ETSP_OMZ_AT15132 metaG (SPAdes) (version 2) | ecosystem: Environmental > Aquatic > Marine > Oceanic | place: Pacific Ocean...
TCTCTGTTACCGCTCGACTTGCATGTGTTAGGCCTGCCGCCAGCGTTCAATCTGAGCCATGATCAAACTCTTCAATTAAAAGTAGTTCAATCAACTCAATGAATTACGCGTTTTTGCTTAGCTTCATAATGAAACCTTGCTGAACACTCATTCAAAAGTTGCAATACAAATATTTCTGTTTGCTTACTTCTGCAAGTGCCCACACAGTTTGCTTGGCTTGATAGTATTGTTAAAGAGCGTTGCTTCTTTCGAAGCAGGGAGGCGTATTCTACACTTCCCAGTCGTTTCGTCAACCACTTTTTAGCGGCTTTTTTCAGCCCGGCTGAAACAAAACGCCGTTGCCTGAATCCCTTCCGGATAACTCATGACAACGGCGGCGAATTATAGTGATCTCTCTGAGCCTTTCAAGATCTTTTTTTGATCTCAAACATCAACTGACTAAAAAACAAACTAACTACTTTAAAACCCCTTATTATTGAACGATTTTAAATCTATTTTGTTGTTTTTTTGTGCTTTATTTGAACTGTTGTTATATTAAAGTCTCAAATAATAAATGGACTCAATTTAGGGGCTTCGATTATATGCGCTGGAAATTAATTACGTTTACCTGTTTACTTGTGGCAACTCTAAATCCGAGCGCAATACGAACGAGCAGTGCTATCACTCTTGATAGCAACACAACAAGTTCAGAGTCCGAGTTAAAAAGTACCTACCGAAATATCATTGATAACCACCTAAACAAAAATTTCTCGATTATGCGCACAGTCCGCATTTTAATTAACCATTACCCTGAGCACGCCAGCTATATTGTTGATGCAGCATTTGATGCGAGGGAAAATCGAGTTAAAGCCATTGTCGTTGCTGCGATGCAGGCGGAACCCGCTGTTACCTACAGCGTGGTCGACATAGCTATTCAGCGCTACCCTGACTTGTGTGACGCTATCGTCGAATCGGCTATTCAAACCGAACCGGCTTATATCGACGACATCATTAGTATTGCTCTCAAACGAGAACCTGGGCAAGCAGACATAATTATACGAAAAGCAGTGGCATCACACCCAGACTTCACCGAATCCGTTTTGCGAACTGCGGCAAAGGAAGCACCTAACTCTATACTCTCCTCAATAACCGAATCTATTAAAGCACTGCCAGACACAGCTACGGCACTAGTCTCTGTGTTAAAAGACTTCTTTGTCGGCACTGATAAAGAAAAGCAGAACTACAGTTTGAATAAGGAAGAGTGGAGATTGCTTACTTTAGAAGCAAAGCAGTCGGGAGTAAGCCGTAAAGAACTTGAGTGGCTGGTTAATGAAGGGTATTTAGAAAAGGAGACGTTAGCGAAAATCTTTGACGAGAAGCTAAACTAAAAAAAATCGCAATTCCAAAAACAAAAAAGCCGACTGCGTACAGTCGGCTTTTTAACTTTCTGAATCAGTTTACTCAGTAACTTCTTCCGCTACTTCTTCAACTTCTTCTACTTCTGGGCGACCAACTAATTCAATGTAAGCCATTGGTGCGTTATCACCTGTACGGAAGCCACACTTCATAATACGAGTGTAACCACCTGGGCGTTCTTCATAACGCGGACCTAACTCATTAAACAGCTTGCCAACAACTTCTTTGTCACGTGTGCGTGCGAACGCCAGACGACGATTTGCTACGCTGTCTTGTTTTGCCATTGTGATCAACGGCTCAACAACGCGACGTAACTCTTTTGCTTTTGGCAAAGTCGTCTTGATGATCTCATGACGCACCAAAGAGCTTGCCATGTTGCGGAACATTGCCTGACGATGGCTGCTGTTTCGATTTAGTTGACGACCACTCTTACGATGGCGCATACCTATACCCTTCTCAGTAAATCTATTACTAAGGTGACCTTAGTCGTTATCAATTAAGCTAGCTGGTGGCCAGTTCTCAAGGCGCATGCCAAGAGACAAACCACGTGAAGCCAACACGTCTTTGATTTCAGTCAACGACTTTTTACCTAAGTTCGGAGTTTTTAACAACTCGACCTCAGTCCGTTGTACTAAGTCACCAATGTACTGAATCGCTTCTGCTTTTAAGCAGTTCGCAGATCGAACAGTCAATTCCAAGTCGTCTACCGGACGAAGAAGAATCGGATCAAACTCCGGTTTCTCTTCTTTCTCTTCCGGTTCGCTGATATCACGAAGTTCAACGAAGGCATCCAGCTGCTCAGCTAAAATTGTTGCTGCACGGCGGATTGCTTCTTCTGGATCCAATGTACCATTGGTTTCCATTTCGATAACCAGCTTATCTAAGTCGGTGCGCTGCTCAACACGTGCCGCATCTACAGAATATGCAATGCGCTCAACCGGGCTGAACGACGCGTCGACAAGTAGACGACCGATTGGACGTTCATCATCATCAGCGGACTGACGTGATGCCGCAGGCACGTAACCGCGACCACGTTCAACTTTAACTCGCATAACGAGTTCATAGTCGCCTGTCAAATGACAGATAACGTGCTCAGGATTAACGATCTCAACATCACCATCGTGCGTGAAATCGCCTGCTGTTACAGGACCTGCTCCGGATTTATTCAAAGTCAGAGTCGCTTCATCTTTACCTTCAATGCTGACAGCCAGCCCTTTCAGGTTTAACAAAACTTCAATGACATCTTCCTGAACGCCCTCTTTGCTGCTGTATTCGTGCAGCACGCCATCGATTTCAACCTCAGTCACTGCACAGCCTGGCATTGACGACAGTAAAATGCGACGTAACGCATTACCCAGTGTATAACCAAAGCCGCGTTCCAGAGGCTCCAGTGTCACCTTGGCATGAGTCGGGCTGATTTGCTCGATGTCGACTAACCTCGGCTTTAGGAATTCGGTAACAGAACCCTGCATTGTGTCCTCTCTCTATGCTTAAGCTTTACTTAGAGTAAAGCTCTACGATCAACTGTTCGTTAATTTCAGCAGACAAGTCGCTACGTTCTGGAAGACGTTTAAATTCACCTTCCAATTTGCTGTTGTCTACTTCTATCCAGACTGGCTTCTCGCGTTGTTCTGCAAGCTCCAGTGCTGCTCCGATACGTGCCTGCTTTTTCGCTTTTTCGCGAACAGAAACGACATCTTCAGGACGAACCTTGAACGATGGAATGTTCACTACCTGACCATTCACAACAACTGCTTTGTGACTGACCAGCTGACGAGCTTCTGCGCGTGTTGACGCAAAACCCATGCGATACACTACGTTATCCAAGCGCTGTTCCAGCAACTGCAACAGGTTCTCACCGGTATTGCCTTTCAGTCGTGCAGCTTCTTTGTAGTAGTTACGAAATTGCTTTTCCAGAACGCCGTACATACGACGAACTTTCTGTTTCTCACGCAACTGAACACCGTAGTCTGACAAACGGCCGCGACGCGCGCCGTGTTGTCCTGGTGCAGTCTCGATCTTACATTTAGAATCGATTGCGCGAACGCCGCTTTTCAGGAACAAATCTGTTCCTTCGCGACGGCTCAGCTTGAGCTTAGGACCCAAATATCTTGCCATGATCTTTCTCCAACTATCGATTCACGCCTTAAACGCGACGTTTCTTAGGCGGACGACAACCGTTGTGAGGAATCGGTGTCACATCGGTAATATTTGTGATTTTGTAACCAACGGCGTTCAGGGCACGAATCGATGATTCACGACCTGGGCCTGGACCATTCACAAATACTTCCAGGTTTTTCAGTCCGTATTCCTTCGCCATTTCACCTGCTCGTTCTGCTGCAACCTGTGCTGCGAACGGCGTTGATTTCCGTGAACCACGGAAGCCCGATCCACCTGCGGTAGCCCACGCTAATGCGTTACCCTGGCGATCAGTAATGGTAATAATGGTGTTGTTGAAAGATGCATGTACGTGAGCCATGCCATCGGCGACCTGCTTTTTAACGCGCTTTCGAGAGCGAGTTGGTGTTTTAGCCATTACTCAATCCCCCTATTTCTTAATTGGTTTGCGCGGACCTTTACGAGTGCGCGCATTTGTTTTAGTGCGCTGCCCACGTAGAGGTAAGCTACGACGATGACGAAGTCCACGGAAACACCCGAGGTCCATCAAACGTTTAATGTTCATAGATACTTCACGACGCAGATCGCCTTCTACTGCGAACTTTGATACTGCGTCACGAAGCGCGTCCAGTTTGTCTTCTGACAATGAACCAATCTTAGTGTCTTCAGCAATACCCGTTGCAGCAAGAATCTGCTGTGAACGAGTACGGCCAACACCGTAGATTGCAGTCAAGGCAATGACTGCATGCTTATTGTCAGGAACGTTAATGCCAGCGATACGGGCCACTAACACGTCTCCTTTAATTTGTAGGCTTCAGTTGAAAAGCCCGTTAGGATACTCAACCGATTGCCGAATTGCAAATACTTCAAAGGCCGCGGCTGTTAAGCCGCTAGCCTTTCCTTCGAATCAACCTTGTCGTTGTTTATGCTTAGCATCAGTGCAAATAACGCGAACTACACCGTTACGCTTGATGATTTTGCAGTTACGACAGATTTTCTTCACGGAAGCACGAACTTTCATTGCTACTCTCCGTTCTACCCAATCTTACCGGCCGTAGCCTTTGAGATTGGCTTTTTTCAGGACAGAGTCATATTGATGCGACATCATATGAGTCTGAACCTGTGCCATAAAGTCCATGATAACAACAACGATAATCAATAATGATGTACCGCCGAAGTAGAATTGCACATTCCATGCAATCATCATGAACTCCGGAACCAAACAGACAAAGGTAATGTACAGTGCGCCTGCTAATGTCAAGCGCGTCATTACTTTATCGATATATCTCGAGGTTTGCTCACCTGGGCGTATACCCGGGATAAACGCACCTGACTTCTTCAAGTTATCCGCTGTTTCGCGAGGGTTAAATACCAACGCTGTATAGAAGAAACAGAAGAAGATTATCGCAGCCGCGTACAATAACACATATAACGGCTGACCGGGAGACAATGTCATTGATACTTGTTGCAAAAAGTCTGCAACCGCACCTTCACCAGAGCCAAACCAAGTGGCAATGGTACCCGGAAATAAAATAATACTCGACGCGAAAATTGGTGGAATAACACCTGCCATATTCACTTTCAATGGCAAGTGAGTGCTTTGTGCAGCGAATACCTTACGACCCTGTTGACGCTTGGCGTAGTTAACGACGATACGACGTTGACCACGTTCAACAAAAACAACGAAGTAGGTTACTGCAATAACCACAACACCAATTAGCAATAACAATAACAAGTGCAAGTCACCTTGACGCGCTTGTTCGGCCGTTTGGCCGATAGCGGAAGGTAATCCTGCAACAATACCCACAAAGATCAGGATAGAGATACCGTTGCCTATACCACGCTCAGTAATTTGTTCACCCAACCACATAAGGAACATTGTCCCTGTGACTAAGCTCACAATAGCAGTGAAATAGAAGCCGAAACCAGGGTCTATTACGAGTCCTGGCATTAAGTTTGGTAAGCCAGTAGCTATACCAATCGACTGGAACGTAGCCAGTATTAAAGTACCCCACCGCGTATACTGGTTTATCTTACGACGACCAGATTCACCTTCTTTCTTAAGCTCGGCCAGGCGTGGATGAACCACACTTGCCAACTGCATAATAATCGAAGCCGAAATATACGGCATAATACCTAATGCAAATACTGAAGCGCGCTCCAAGGCACCACCGCTGAACATGTTAAACATAGCAACGATGGTATCTTTCTGCTGCTCGAATAGCTGAGCTAATACAGCGGCATCAATACCAGGAATAGGCACAAAGGAGCCCGCTCGGAAAACGATAATCGCTCCTAACACAAACAACAGGCGACGCTTAAGTTCCGACAAGCCACCTTGCGCTCGATTTGATTCCAATCCTGGTTTAGCCATTTGCTCTATCCTTCGATTTTGCCGCCAGCAGCTTCAATAGCTTCGCGAGCGCCTTTGGTGACTTTCAGACCTTTTACAGTCACAGCACGACTTAACTCACCAGATTTGATGACTTTAGCGTGTAGTACGTTCTTACGAACGAGACCTGCTGCTTTCAAAGTCGCCAGTTCAACGGTATCACCGTCAACCTTCGCGATCTCTGCCAAGTTTACTTCCGCAGTAACCATTGCTTTGCGAGAAGTAAAACCAAATTTTGGCAGACGACGTTGAATTGGCATTTGTCCGCCCTCGAAACCTGGCTTAACAGTACCACCAGAGCGAGATTTCTGCCCTTTGTGGCCACGTCCACCAGTCTTTCCAAGACCTGAACCAATACCGCGTCCAACGCGCTTTTTGCTGCTTTTTGCACCAGGTGCGGGAGCAAGAGTATTAAGTTCCATCGCTTATCCCTCCACCTTAACCATGTAATTAACTCGGTTCACCATACCGCGGACTGCAGCAGTGTCTTCCAACTCTACTGTGTGACCAATGCGGCGGAGACCCAAGCCACGTAGTGTAGCTTTATGCTTCGGCAAACGGCCGATAGAGCTACGCGTCTGTGTTACTTTGATTGTCTTATTCGCCATTGTTCACTACCCCAGTATTTCGTCAACGCGCAATCCACGCTTCGCCGCAACTTGCTCCGGCGATTTCATGCCGTTCAACGCTTTGATAGTCGCGCGAACAACGTTGATTGGGTTGGTTGAACCGTATGCTTTTGACAGCACGTTATGTACACCTGAAACTTCCAGAACCGCACGCATTGCACCACCAGCGATGATACCCGTACCTTCTGAAGCAGGTTGCATGTATACCTGTGAACCTGAATGACGCCCTTTAACAGGGTGCTGTAAAGTGTCGCCTTTCAGCTGAACGGTAACCATATTGCGACGTGCTTTTTCCATTGCTTTTTGAATAGCAGCGGGTACTTCACGCGCTTTACCATAACCAAAACCGACTTTACCTTTACCGTCGCCAACCACAGTCAGTGCAGTGAAGCTAAAGATACGACCACCTTTAACAACCTTTGCTACACGATTAACTGTGATCAACTTTTCTATCAGTTCACCGGTTTGAGCTTCTACATTTGCCATGTTCGTCTCCTAGAACTGAAGTCCGGCTTCACGAGCTGCGTCCGCTAATGCGGCTACGCGACCGTGGTATTTAAAACCACTACGATCGAAAGAAACGCTTTTAACGCCTTTTTCAATCGCTCGTTCAGCGATAGTTTTGCCCACGACTTTGGCTGCATCTACATTACCTGTAGATTTAAGCCCTTCGCGAACACTTTTCTCTGCAGTCGATGCGGCTGCCAGCACTTCAGAACCGTTAGGTGCGATCAACTGTGCGTAAATATGCCGTGGTGTACGGTGAACGACCAGGCGATTTGCACCCAACTCTTTAATTTGTTTACGTGCGCGAGTAGCACGACGTAAGCGAGCTGCTTTATTGTCCATCGTATTACCCTACTTTTTCTTGGCTTCTTTACGGCGCACTTGCTCGTCAGCATAACGAACGCCTTTGCCTTTATAAGGCTCTGGCTTACGGTATGCGCGAATGTTAGCGGCAACTTGACCAACTAACTGCTTATCTGCACCTTTAACGACGACTTCAGTCTGAGTCGGAGTATCGATTGTAATTCCTTCTGGAATTTCGAACTCCACAGGATGCGAAAAGCCTAGCGTCAGGTTCAGTTTTTTACCTTGTGCTTGCGCACGGTAACCAACACCCATCAACTGTAACTTACGTTCGAATCCTTTAGTGACTCCGACCACCATGTTTTGCAACAATGCACGAGCCGTACCAGCTTGAGCAGTTGAGTTAGCAACACCTTCACGGGCGTTAGTACGTAACTCACTGTCTTCTTTCACTAGTTCAACTGCATCGTTTACAACACGACTCAGTGAGCCCTGGGCACCTTTAATCGTGACTTCCTGGCCATTTAGCGTAACTTCAACGCCAGCAGGAATTTCAATGGGTGCTTTAGCAACACGTGACATTTCCTACCTCCTAATTACGCTACGTAACCGATAATTTCGCCACCAAGACCAGCTTGGCGAGCGGCACGATCAGTCATCAGGCCTTTAGACGTCGAAACTACTGCGATGCCAAGGCCACCCATTACGTTAGGCAGCTCGTTGCGTTTCTTATAGATACGCAGACCGGGGCGACTAACGCGCTCGATTGTTTCAATTACTGGCTTGCCTTCGAAATATTTCAATTCGACTTCAAGCTCAGGTTTAACAGTACTCTCGGCACTGTAACCAGTAATAAAACCTTCTTCTTTCAGAACTTGAGCAATCGCCACTTTCTGCTTAGAAGACGGCATTTTAACCGTTACTTTGTTAGCACCTTGAGCGTTGCGAATGCGTGTGAACATATCCGCAATTGGATCTTGCATGCTCATATTTGCTTTCTCCCGTGATTCGTGGCTTACCAGCTAGCTTTTTTCAAGCCAGGAATTTCACCGCGCATCGCCATCTCACGGACCTTGATTCGGCTCATACCGAATTTACGAAGGAAACCATGAGGACGACCAGTTATACGACAACGGTTACGTTGACGCGTCGGACTGGCATCACGTGGGAGCTGTTGCAACTTAAGTACGGCTTCCCAACGCTCTTCGTCTGATGCTTTAGGGTCATTAATGACCGTTTTCAGTGCGTTGCGTTTTTCTGCGTATTTTGAAGCGATTTTAGCTCGCTTCACGTCACGCGCTTTCATTGACTGTTTTGCCATAACTCTACACCTTACTTTCTGAACGGGAAGTTAAAGGCAGCTAGCAAAGCACGAGCTTCGTCATCTGTGCCAGCATTAGTGGTAATGGTGATATCCAGACCACGTACCTTGTCGACTTTGTCATAGTCGACTTCCGGAAAGATGATCTGCTCACGAACACCCATGCTGTAATTACCACGACCATCGAACGATTTAGGGTTCAGGCCACGGAAGTCACGGATACGTGGGATTGCAATCGAAATTAAGCGTTGCAAAAAGTCCCACATGCGCTCGCCGCGCAGAGTTACTTTACAGCCAATCGGGAAGCCTTCACGGACTTTGAAACCGGCGACAGACTTGCGTGCCACAGTACGAATTGGCTTTTGACCAGAGATAGCCTCTAGGTCCGCCACTGCGTTATCAAGTACTTTTTTGTCAGCCAGAGCTTCACCAACACCCATGTTAAGGGTGATTTTTTCAATCCGAGGGACTTGCATGACGCTGTTGTAGCTGAACTCTTTCATCAGTCCAGGAACTACCGATTCTCTATAAAAATCATGCAGTTTCGCCATCGTAAAACTCCAAGTTTGAATTAAATGATTGCGTTGTTCGATTTGAAGAAGCGAACTTTCTTGCCATCTTCAATACGAAATCCAACACGATCTGCTTTACCTGTCTCTGGGTTAAGGATCGCTACGTTCGAAATGTGGATGGCTGCTTCTTGTTCAACGATGCCGCCAGATTCACCTAAAGCCGGATTTGGCTTCTGATGTTTCTTGACTACGTTGACGCCTTCCACGATCACGCGATCTTTATCAGTAAGAACTTTCAGGACTTTGCCTTGCTTGCCCTTGTCCTTACCTGCCAGGACGACTACTTCGTCATCACGTTTAATTTTTGCCGCCATAATTGACTCCTTATAGTACTTCTGGTGCCAGCGAGATAATCTTCATAAACTGCTCTGAACGCAGTTCACGAGTTACCGGCCCGAAAATACGAGTGCCAATGGGCTGTTGGTTGTTATTCAACAACACAGCCGCGTTGCGGTCAAAACGGATGACCGACCCGTCTTGTCGACGGACGCCTTTTCTGGTGCGAACGACCACCGCATTCACTACATCGCCTTTCTTCACCTTACCGCGAGGAATTGCTTCCTTAACAGTAACTTTGATGATATCGCCGATGTTTGCGTAGCGACGGTGCGAACCACCTAGAACCTTAATACATTGTACGCTGCGCGCGCCGGAGTTATCGGCAACGTCCAGGGTAGTTTGCATTTGGATCATTTCAGTGCCCCGCTTAGTTAAAAAAACAGACCCTCTCGGGTCGTGCTGCCTTTGGTTTTTCCCTTATAAAAAGGGTCGCGAAGTGTAACAGATAAATTTTAGGAGTGGTAGGGTAATCTCAGAATTTTTCGTAGGTGTACGGTGAACTAACGACTATAACGGTTTAGTTTAGTTGGATTGCGACAAAACCAATGGTAAATTCAATACTTTAAGTTGCTCTACGACATCCACCTTATATAAAGAGCACAAGCTGACTTGGGACTTCGATGGTATGAATCTGTTATTCATTATTTTTGCCCCATTTTTTGGTGCGCTCTTACCACTATTGGTTAAACGTGCTTCACGACCGGTAAAAACCGGAGTTACATTACTGGTTCCTGTTCTGTGCTTAATTGTTTTATTTCAATACGCACCTGCAACGTTAGCTGGTGATGTCCCCAAACAAATGGTTGAGTGGCTTCCCGGCATCGGTCTCGACTTTGCTGTTCGGCTCGATGGACTCTCTCTGCTCTTTGTCGGGCTTATCTTAGGAATTGGCGTACTCATTATTACATACGCCCACTACTATTTAAGTCGCGAAGACGATGAAGCTCGTTTTTATGCGTGCTTATTGTTATTCATGTCATCGATGCTTGGCATCGTTATGGCCGACAACATCTTATTAATGTGGGTGTTTTGGGAACTGACCAGTATTTCTTCCTTTCTACTGATTGGTTACTGGTTCCATAGTAGTGATGCCCGACGCGGTGCGCGAATGGCACTGGCAACGACCGGAGCCGGCGGACTCGCTTTATTGGCGGGTTTGCTTATTATTGGCAATATCGCCGGCAGTTATCAGTTAGATGATATTTTTGCGGCGGCAGAACAAATAAAGGCTCATGCCTATTATGTCCCCGCTTTAATATTGGTTTTACTTGGCGCCTTCACTAAGTCAGCGCAGTTCCCTTTTCAGTTCTGGCTGCCACACGCTATGGCGGCCCCAACTCCGGTCAGTGCATACTTACACTCCGCTACCATGGTAAAGGCAGGTATCTTTTTACTGGCACGTTTTCACCCGGTATTAGCTGAGACTGAGCTCTGGTTTACCCTAGTAACTTTAACCGGCTTAATCACCATGTTAGTAGGTGCTTACTTTGCGCTGCTAAAACATGACTTAAAAGGACTACTGGCATTCTCTACCGTGAGTCATCTCGGTCTCATTTGTATGTTACTCGGCATTGGCACGCAGGGTGCTGTCATAGCCGCCTTATTCCACATTATTAATCACGCTTGTTTTAAAGCCGGTCTATTCATGACCGCCGGTATTATTGACCATGAATCAGGCACGCGTGACATGCGCAAATTACAAGGCTTAATGAGCCTGATGCCAATTACCGCAACATTGGCCATGATTGTTGCTGCCTCTATGGCAGGCATTCCGCCTTTCAATGGCTTTATGTCGAAAGAGCTCTTCCTTGATCAGGCACTCCAACAACACCTATTTGGCGGATTGTCCTGGTTTATTCCAATCCTGGCGACAGTCGGAGCGATGCTTTCCGTAGCCTACTCTATTCGTTTTATCCATGACGTTTTCTTTAACGGTGAATACAAAGAGTTACCAAAGAAGCCTCATGACCCACCAAGGATGATGTCGGCTCCGGTCGTTGTTCTGGCTTTACTGTGTATCGCTATCGGGCTGGCTCCGATGACAATGGTTTCGGGCATACTTGATCAGGCTGCAGCCGCAGTTACTGCCGCCCCTGTTCAGGTTAAATTGTCTTTATGGCACGGATTCAATATACCTTTACTCATGAGTGCTGTAGCGGTTGTCGGCGGAATCCTTATTTACCTTGCGCGAGACCAGCTATTTACTTTCAACCGACAGTTTGACGGACAGGACGCGAAACACAACTTTGAGCACATTATTCAAAAAGTGTCGGACGCCGCAGCAAACTTCTATGAGCGGTTAGATACAGGTTCGCTGCAGCGTTATATTGCGTTTGTGCTTATCAGTGTCATTGTTGTCTTATTGCCGTCATTAAGTGATTTAAGTGTCGTCACCGGGGGCAAACCGCAACTGCCCGTTGATATGGTTAGTATGGTGGGTGCTCTGGTCCTTATTGGAGCGGCATTTGCAACAGCAACATTACACCGCAACCGTTTTGTCATGCTAAGCATGTTATCGGTCGTTGGCCTGGTTGTATCACTGGCGTTTGCGCATTTTTCGGCGCCCGATTTAGCAATGACTCAGTTAGTCGTGGAAGTAGTTAGCATTATTTTGATGATACTGGCGCTATTCTTTATGCCACAAAAAACCAGTCGGGCTTCCTCAGGACACCGCGTTTTTAGAGACATTATTATTGCCAGCTTTATTGGTGGTATTGTCGCGACACTTAACTTCGCCATTCTTACCTCACCGTTTGAAAGCATTTCCGACTTTTTCCTTGCCAATGCCAAATCCGGTGGCGGTGGAACAAACGTGGTTAATGTTATTTTGGTAGATTTCCGTGGCTTCGATACATTAGGTGAAATTACCGTGCTGGCTATAGCAGCAGCCGGCATTCATAAACTCTTAAACAAACTGAAGCCCTTTATGCCATCCAGCGATATCGATGGCCGCCCCTGGCATCGTATCAAACACCCACTGATGTTAACTACGGTAGCTAATATCATTCTGCCTATAGCGATGATCGTTGCAGCCTACATCTTCCTTAGAGGACATAACTTACCCGGTGGCGGCTTTATCGCCGGGCTTATTGTCGCATCCGCCATGATCCTGCAATACATCGCAAATGGTGTTGATTGGGTAAAAGAACGGTTCAATGTTAATTACCAGTCACTTATGTCATTTGGTGTAATGACCGCGGCATTAACGGGTATTGGTAGCTGGGTGTTTAATAAACCCTTCCTGACATCATGGTTCACCTACTTAGAATGGCCGTTGGTTGGTAAGTTTGAATTTGCAACAGCCTTACTGTTCGATTTGGGCGTTTTCCTGACTGTTGTCGGCGCAACCATGATGATTTTAAGTAACTTTGGCAAGATGACGACGCGTCATCGCCCAACGCATGAGGGACATTAATGGAAACTTTATACTCTGTTACCGTTGGCGTTTTGACCGCATGCAGCGTTTTCCTTATTTTACGCGGCCGCTCTTTTCCTGTGGTCGTGGGCATCACTATGCTTTCTTACGCTGTTAATTTATTTCTCTTTTCCACCGGACGACTCACAATAGACGGGGCACCAATTTATGGTACCCAGGAAACTTATGCAGATCCGTTGCCTCAAGCTCTGGTTCTTACCGCTATTGTTATCGGTTTTGCAATGACAGCTTATTCGATCATCTTAGCCGTACGCGCCCGTGGAGAAATTGGAACGGACGAAGTTAATCAGCAGGATAACAGCACGGAGGGCAACCGCTAATGTGGCAACAACATTTGGCGATACTTCCGATTTTAGTGCCGCTTTTTGCAGCACTCTTACAACTTCTGCCTTGGGGAGATAGACCTCAACCCAAAAGAAGAGCTATTGGTCTTCTGGCAAGTATATTGACGCTCGTACTAAGCATCGCGTTACTCATTCAGGTTAACCAGAACCAAATGATTGTTTATGCTCTGGGAAACTGGTCGGCGCCGTTTGGCATTGTCCTGATGGTAGACAAACTCAGTGCATTGATGATGCTGATAACCGCGATATTAGCCCTGCCCGTTCTGATTTATGGCTGCTACGCTGAGGATAATCTCGGCTCCCATTTCCAGGCCCTATTCCAATTTCAGATTATGGGCATAATGGGGGCTTTTGCCACGGGCGATATTTTCAACTTATTCGTATTTTTTGAGGTGCTTTTAATTTCTTCGTATGCATTACTTATGCATGGAGGAGGAAAATTCCGTTTACGCACCACATTGCATTATGTCCTGCTTAACCTGTTAGGTTCTGCGCTTTTCTTAATAGGCATAGGTACGTTGTATGGTGTGACTGGTACGCTGAATATGGCTGACCTTGCCACACAAATTCAACAGTTAACCGGTGATCAAGCCGCTTTAGCGAAAGCCGGCGGTATGATGCTATTAATCGTTTTCGGAATAAAAGCAGCTATCTTACCTCTGCATTTCTGGTTGCCTCAGGCATACTCTACAACCACCGGAGTGGTAGCTGCGTTGTTTGCGATAATGACGAAGGTCGGGGTCTACGCTATCGTTCGGGTTTACACTCTTATTTTTGGTCCCGAAGCAAACGAACTGGCTTTTATTGCCCATGACTGGTTATGGGTTATGGGTCTTATTACCATGTTGGCCGGAGCCATTGGTATTCTTGGCGCACGCGACCTGAGGTTATTAGTCGCCTATTTGGTCGTCATTTCTATAGGCACGCTTATAGCGACATACAGCTTAAATGACATAGCCACCACCGGCGCAATGCTGTTTTATTTAATACACTCGACCTTTATTACTGGTGCGTTGTTCTTATTGGCTGATCTCATTGCATTTGAGCGTGGTAAAACAGCCTCTCGCATTGTCTCTGGTAAGAAAATGGCAAATCACTCAACCTATTCTGTCATGTTCCTGGTCGCAGCAATTGCAATTATCGGATTACCACCGCTGTCCGGCTTTGTTGGAAAGCTCTTTATATTAGAGTCGGCCAGTCCGAATGGAACAAACTTTTGGCTGTGGGGGGCTGTATTAGGCGCCACCCTTATTATGCTTATTTCTGTAACCAGAGCGGGAAGTAAGATGCTTTGGCACACGCTATCAGGCAAACCTAATGAGCAATCGGCTCCTTTAGGCAAACGCGCTGCAGTCATCATGCTGCTTGCGCTGTCACTGACCATGACAATTTTTGCCAACCCTATTCGTAGTTACACTACTGATGTCGCGGAGCAGCTTTATGATATACAACAGTATCCATCACGCGTACTAACTGAAGGGGAGAAATAATCGTCATGAAAAAACTTTTCCCGACACCTTGGCTGTCAGTATTTTTACTGGCTGTCTGGATGCTACTGTTTAACTCTATTGCTCCCGGAGTCGTATTGCTGGGCGCCATATTTGCGTGGTTTGTTCCATTTCTTTTTCGCTCAGCATGGCCTAAATTCGCAACCATTAAGCGCCCAGATTTAGCGTTGGTTTATTTCTTTATTCTTTTAAATGACATTGTCGTCGCCAATTTTAAAATTGCAGGAATGATAATAGGAAAACCTCGCTCAATAAAACCGGCACTTTTCGTCTTTCCACTGGATATGAAAGAGGAACTACCGGTTACTATTCTTGCCAGCACAATCACATTAACGCCTGGTACTGTTTCTTGCGAAATAACTCGTGGACGTAAAGGGATTCTTATTCATGCATTCTCTGAGGAAAACCCCGAAGAAGTCATAAACACCATTAGAAATCGTTACGAGCGACGCCTGAAGGAGATTTTTAAATGTTAACGACAGTACTGCAAATTGCCTTCTTGCTATTCAGTTTATCGGTGTTGCTAAACTTCTGGCGGCTGGTTAAAGGCCCTGATTTACCGGACCGGATATTGGCATTAGATACCATTTATATTAACTCCCTGGCTTTATTACTTCTGCTGGGAATGTATCAGAACACCCAAACCTACTTTGAAGCCGCCCTGCTTATTGCCATGTTTGGCTTTGTTGGCACCATCGCCGCTGGTAAGTTTTTACTGCGCGGCGACTTAATAGAATAAAGGTAGACAATTATGGACGCACTAAATCAATTACCCGAATGGTCGCAATGGTTAGCTGCTTTTTTTATTCTTTTAGGCGCTTGCTTTGCTTTTATTGGCTCACTCGGTCTGGCTATATTACCTGACTTTTTTACCAGACTTCACGCTCCAACAAAGAACACGACAATTGGTATTGGCGGTATTGTTATTGCCACTATCATCATTACGGCAGCTCAGGGAACACCAAATTTTAATGAGCTTTTAATCGCCATTTTCTTGTTTTTGACGGCTCCTATCAGCGCACATATTATGGCAAAAGCAGCTCTGCATACGGAACTAAAAATGTTCAATCGCACAAGAGATTTCCGTCAGGAAGGTGATTCTTACGAACATATACTGCCCAAAGAAAAAGACATGGAACCCTAACAGGGAACCATGTCTTCAATTTTTCTATACAGGCTTAAGGCTTTTTAGAAATAATACCCGAAGTTAATATTGAAACGGTCATTGACTTCCCCACCGTCTGTCGCTGTATTACCTCCAATAAAGGGTTGGTTTTTCGCTTTTACGTAATCAACGTAAGTGTAAAAGCCCCCGCCGGCTGCTACAGCGACACCCAACACATTCATCCAGGTATCGTCCTGATAACCCATTTTATCCGTCATTAAACTGTGGTCATTATAAAAGGTAAAGCTAGTAATAGGACCAATATCAACAGGTAAGGTGTAAGCCACGTTAGCGGTATAAAGCTTAGCTTCGGTTGGGATAGCGTCGTAATAAGCATAGGCAGCCATATAGACGCCTCTGTTTTCTAATTTCAAGTCATAGTCATAGTCAGAATACTGCAGCTGGACATTCCATGGCCCGTTATTATAAACCCCGTGAGCAGCCCATGCTAAACGATTACCGACATTTTGGTTTTCGTATTGTTGTGCTGCGGTAAAGCCTTCTCCTGCAGTTCCTGAATATAAGTTCCCCCCCTGAACCGATACACCGAGCTCTAAGTTTTCGTCATCACTGAAATTAAACTTACGAGCCGTACGGAATGCATAGCTATTACTTTCTCCAATAGGCAATCCAGGTTCATCATAGGCACCCTGTCCTGGCAGCCTAATACCTACTGTATCGTAATTATAGCGAGCGGTTCTGTCAGAGGTTGAGCCATCGATACCACCTTGCTCATCAGACTTAAGATAAGCTAAATCAAAATCCCATTCGTCCCCCCGATACTTAAACCGAAGTCCATTATCGTGCTCATCTTCTAAACCGACATAAAAGGTAGTGTTAAAAAAGTAACTGTGGGAATTATACGGCATATTACCGAAAGGTATTTTTACGACACCAACCTGGCCTTGAAGCTTGTCAGTAAAATCATAACCAAACCAGGCATGTTTAACGACATCTTGATAATTGAACCAACGGTATTCGGCAGATAAAATCACTCCACCCATTTCGCCATCAAAATTCAGCCGGAAAATATCGAAATCTAAATCACCCATTCTGTCTTCATTATCAGAATCGTAATTATTGTATTCATACTGAAAACGGACCGCACCATGAACCTTTATTGGCCAATTTTCGTTTTCTTCCGTTCTTTTTTCCAACTCATCTAAACGAGCGTGAACACCTGAGTCATAGACAACTCTGCGCTTGCCATCACTTTTATCAGCTGTTGTTTCTTCCTCAGTATCTTGTTCTTTGACAACAACAATTTCTTCTTCTTTCTCACTTTCTTCTTTTTCTGCTAAACGCTTTTCCAATTGAGCCAACCGCTCTTTAAGCGCTTGTATCTCTTGTTCGACAGAGTTACTTTCCTGTGGAGCGGCAACCACCGGACTTGCTGCAAGTACCGTAGCTGCAAAAAATAAGCTCTTTGACATAGGTTGACTCCCTCTGAGTATTACGCACTGATATGCGCTTTTATTATTAATTCTTTAATAAAAATAAATTATTTAATTTCAGATATTTGTACTCAACCTATTAAGGTTTAGATCAAAAAAAAGGCCTCCGCAAGGGAGGCCTTTGTATTTTTTACTTCGTTATCTGCGTTTAGACAACAGTAGCACGCTCTACGATTTCTTCCAGAGTCCAAGATTTATTCTTAGACAGCGGACGACTTTCGCGAACAATCACGGTGTCGCCAGCTTTACACTGGTTTTCTTCGTCATGCGCATGTACTTTAGTTGTACGCGTGATGTACTTCCCGTATACCGGGTGTTTTACACGGCGTTCAACAGCTACAGTGATGGTTTTATCCATCTTATCGCTGACAACTTTGCCTTGCAGAGTACGAACACGTTTTTCATCAGTCATTACGCACCTGCCTTCTCATTTAAGATGGTTTTAACACGTGCGATATCACGACGCACTTGTTTCATCATGTGAGTCTGATTCAGCTGACCAGTTGCCGCCTGCATACGCAGATTGAACTGCTCACGACGCAAGCCTAGCAATTCTTCCTGCAGCTGCTCAACGGTTTTATCTTTCAGTTCACTTGCTTTCATCACATTACCGTCCGAGTCACAAAAGTGGTTTTGAAAGGCAGTTTACGCGCCGCCAGGCGGAACGCTTCACGTGCCAACTCTTCAGGAACACCGTCCATTTCATACAGAACGCGACCTGGTTGAATCTGAGCAACCCAGTATTCGACGTTACCTTTACCTTTACCCATACGAACTTCTAAAGGCTTTTTGGTAATAGGCTTATCAGGAAATACGCGGATCCAGATTTTACCTTGACGCTTAACGTGACGAGTCATTGCACGACGGCCTGCTTCGATTTGACGCGCGGTCATACGACCACGATCAGTAGCTTTTAAACCAAAAGTACCGAAGCTGACTTTGTTACCAGACTGCGCCAGACCACGGTTGCGGCCTGTGTGAACCTTACGGAATTTTGTACGCTTAGGTTGTAACATATCGTCTCTCCTTACTTACGGTTCTTGCCGCGCTTAGGAGCTGGCTTTTCTTCAGTTGGAAGTCCACCAAGAACTTCACCACGGAAAATCCAGACCTTAACACCGATGATACCGTAAGTGGTGTTCGCTTCTGAGGTCGAGTAGTCGATGTCTGCACGTAATGTGTGCAGCGGTACACGGCCTTCACGATACCACTCAGTACGTGCAATTTCTGCGCCGCCTAAACGACCACTCACTTCAACTTTGATGCCTTTGGCACCCAAGCGAATGGCGTTTTGTACAGCACGTTTCATAGCACGACGGAACATGACACGACGTTCCAACTGACCAGCAATATTGTCAGCTACTAGCTGCGAATCCAACTCAGGCTTACGAACTTCTGAGATGTTGATTTGCGCAGGAGCACCTGTCAATTTAGAAACTTGCTTACGCAGCTTTTCTACGTCTTCGCCTTTCTTACCGATAACCACACCAGGGCGTGCTGTGTGAATAGTCACACGAACGCTCTTAGCTGGACGATCGATAACGATACGAGAGACTGATGCGTTGCGCAGTTCTTTTGTCAGGAACTTACGTACCTGAAAATCACTGTGCAGGTTATCAGCGAACTCATTTGTATTCGCATACCAGGTTGCATTCCATGGTCTGGAGATACCTAGGCGAATACCATTAGGATGTACTTTCTGACCCATAATTTATCTCCTAGCTATCTGACACGACCACAGTAATGTGGCTGGTGCGCTTAAAGATACGATCGGCACGGCCTTTCGCCCGTGGCTTGATGCGCTTCATAGTAGGACCTTCGTCTAAAAAGACCCGGGCTACTTTTAACTCATCGATATCCGCACCTTCGTTATGTTCCGCGTTCGCGATTGCTGACTCAAGTACTTTCTTGATTAAGACAGCAGATGCTTTGGGGCTGTATGCCAGGATATCCAGTGCTTTTTCTACTGGAAGTCCACGGATTTGGTCTGCGACCAAACGGCCCTTCTGCGCTGAAACGCGGGCAAATTGGTGTTTAGCAATTGCTTCCATCACTCTCTACCTCTTACCGTTTCTTCGCTTTCTTATCAGCAGCATGGCCGCGATAAGTACGGGTTGGCGCGAATTCGCCTAATTTATGACCGATCATTTCATCTGTCACGTAGACAGGAACGTGCTGACGACCGTTGTGAACAGCGATTGTCAGGCCGATCATATCTGGGATGATCATTGAACGACGGGACCAAGTTTTAATTGGCTTTTTATCCCCGGCTTCCAACGCTTTCTCCACCTTATTTAGCAGGTGAAGGTCAATAAATGGACCTTTTTTAAGAGAACGTGGCATGTTTTATCCTCAACTCTTATTTGTTGCGACGGCGTACGATGAACTTATCAGTACGCTTGTTTTTACGGGTTTTGTAGCCCTTGGTCGGCGTGCCCCATGGAGTCACAGGATGACGTCCACCAGAGGTACGGCCTTCACCACCACCGTGAGGGTGATCAACTGGGTTCATCGCCACACCACGAACGGTAGGACGAATACCACGCCAGCGGTTTGCACCGGCTTTACCCAATTGACGCAGCATGTGTTCTGCGTTACCTACTTCACCGATAGTTGCACGACCTTCAGACTGAACGCGACGCATCTCACCTGAACGCAAACGAACGGTAACATAAGCACCGTCACGAGCAAGAATCTGGCAATAAGCACCCGCTGAACGAGCCATCTGTGCGCCTTTACCTGGCTGTAACTCTACTGCGTGAACAACACTACCCACAGGGATGTTGCGCATTGGCAGACTGTTACCAGGTTTAATCGGTGCATCAACACCAGACTGGATACGATCGCCTACAGATAGGTTTTTCGGAGCCAGAATGTAACGGCGTTCACCGTCAGCATACAAAACTAAAGCGATATTCGCTGAACGGTTAGGATCGTATTCAATACGCTCAACCTTTGCAGGGATACCATCTTTATTACGTTTAAAGTCGATTACACGGTAGTGGTGTTTATGTCCACCGCCAATGTGACGAACCGTGATACGACCGTTATTGTTACGACCACCAGACTTGCTGTTTTTTTCCAGCAATGGTGCGTAAGGCTTGCCTTTGTACAGGTCCTGACCGACGACTTTAACGACGTGGCGTTGACCCGGAGACGTAGGCTTACTTTTAACTACAGCCATGTTTATTCCTCCTGTTACTCAGCGCCGCCAGAGAAGTCAATGTCAGCACCTTCATTCAAGGCAACATACGCTTTTTTCCAGTTACTGCGTTTTCCAAAACGGAACCCAGTACGCTTGGTTTTACCCTTTACGTTTACTGTACGTACGTTTTTGACTTCAACTTCAAACAGTTTTTCGACAGCCGCTTTAATTTCGGATTTCGTCGCATCAACTGCTACTTTGAAAACAACCGTGTTGTTGCCTTCAGCAGTCATAGTCGATTTTTCCGAAACGTGAGGTGCTAAAATCACTTTAAGCAAACGTTCTTCGCGCATCATGATAACACCTCCTCAAGCTGCTTGACGGCGTCTGCAGTCATCAGCACTTTCTCGAAAGCAATCAGACTGACAGGGTCGATACCCTGAACATCACGCACGTCGACTTTATGCAAGTTGCGAGAAGCTAAGAATAAGTTCTCATCAACTTCTTTAGTCACGATCAAAACGTCGTTCAGATCCATTTCTTTCAGTTTCGCTGCCAGCTGTTTTGTTTTTGGTTCTTCAACACCAAACTTCTCAACAACAATCAAACGTTCCTGACGAATCAATTCCGACAAAATGCTTTTAATCGCACCGCGATACATTTTTTTGTTAACTTTCTGGCTGTGATTTTGCGGCTTAGCTGCAAAAGTCGCACCACCAGAACGCCAGATAGGACTACGGATTGTACCTGCACGGGCACGACCAGTACCTTTTTGACGCCAAGGCTTCTTACCACCACCGGCTACTTCAGAACGAGTTTTCTGAGCTTTAGTGCCCTGACGAGCACCTGCAGCGTAAGCTACAACTACTTGATGGACAAGGGCTTCATTAAACTCACGTCCAAAGGTAGCTTCGGAAACCTCAAGAGCGCCTTTTGCGTCTTTCAATGTTAATTCCATCACTATTCTCCTCAGACGTTACGCCTTGACCGCTGGTTTAACGATCACATCACTACCGGTTGCACCCGGGACCGCACCTTTGATCAACAACAAACTGCGTTCTGCATCAACTCGAACTAATTCAAGTGACTGCGTAGTGACTCGCTCATTACCCATCTGACCAGCCATTTTCTTGCCTTTGAATACTTTACCAGGCGACTGGTTTTGACCGATTGAACCCGGTGCACGGTGGGACAATGAGTTACCATGAGTAGCGTCCTGCATGCTGAAGTTCCAGCGCTTCACAGTACCGGCAAAGCCTTTACCTTTAGAAGTACCAGTAACGTCTACTTTCTTAACTTCTGCGAAAATATCAACAGTCAGTTCAGAACCAACCGCGTAATCTTCGCCTTCGCCGTTTTTCAGGCGGAATTCCCAAAGACCACGACCTGCCTCTGTACCAGCTTTAGCAAAATGACCTGCTAAAGGCTTGGTTACACGGCTCGCTTTCTTCTCGCCTGTGGTCACTTGAAGGGCACGGTAACCGTCAGTGTCATCAGATTTAACCTGAGTCACACGGTTCGCCAGCACTTCGATCACAGTAACAGGAACAGAAGCGCCGTCTTCCTGGAAGACACGCGTCATTCCTACTTTACGACCGACTAGACCTATAGCCATTGTTAAAACCTCTCGTGTGTAATCCTATTACTGCCCACTTAACCCAAGCTGATCTGTACATCAACGCCAGCTGCCAAATCTAAACGCATAAGCGCGTCAACCGTTTTGTCAGTAGGGTCCATGATATCAATCAGACGCTTGTGGGTGCGGATTTCGTACTGGTCACGCGCGTCTTTATTCACGTGTGGAGAAGTCAGCACGGTGAAGCGTTCTTTCCGAGTTGGCAGTGGGATAGGGCCACGTACCTGAGCACCAGTGCGTTTTGCAGTTTCAACAATCTCTGCAGTCGACTGGTCGATCAGACGGTGATCGAACGCTTTCAAACGAATCCGAATTCTTTGATTAGCCATAAATAAATCAAAGCCTCAATAAAAGAGCATTTAAAAAAGAGCACAGAAAATCGCAACCTCCCTGGCACATACCGGGGGTGCGACATTCTACGTCAACCGTTCAGTCCCCAATCGGGACTGTTGTCGAACGCCTTTTACACGGCCAAAGCCGATAAACTCAAAAGACGTGGCCGCGAATTATACCGATTCACGGCCGGGTGTCAAGCCCTTAATGTGTTTCGGCGTAGTCTTCCACTTGTTCCCAAACACGCATTAAATTACCACCCAGAATCATTTCAATTTCTTTATCTGAGTACCCTCTGTCCATTAAGCCCTGAACAAGGTTTGGATAGGTAGATACATCTTTTAAGCCGACCGGTAATGAATCACCGACACCGTCATAATCTGAGCCAATACCTATATGCTCAACGCCAATTAAGTCGCGCACGTGGTCGATATGGTCCAGAACTGTATCTAATGTCGCAAACGGGTACGGATTATTTGCCTCTATGTCTTTAATGCGACGTTTGGCTTCATCGCTGTCTTCACCATACTGCTCTTTTACAGCATTAATACGCTTTTTCATCATATCGCGGTAACGGTTTGCCTGCTCAGCCAAAAACGATGAACCAAAGTTAATCTGGATAACACCTTCATTTTTCGCTAAAGCTTTTAGCATGTCATCGCTCATATTACGCTCGAAACCGGGGGTGTATGAGCGCAGCGACGAATGCGAAGCTATGACTGGCACGTCACTAATTTCGACGGCCTGGTAGAACGCCTCATCGGAGATGTGAGAAACATCAACCATAACGCCAACTTTGTTCATTTCTTTGACCAGTTCCTTACCAAAGGGGCTTAAACCATCCCACTGGCGGCGAATGTCATAAGAGGAATCAGAAATGTGATTAGATAATGAGTGAGCCAGAGTAATGTAGCGAATGCCACGCTCATAAAACATGTGCAAGTTATCAAGGTCACCTTCAATTGGTGTGCCATTCTCCATCCCCAAAGCAATAGACATTAGCCCTTGCTCTTTATTACTACGGATATCATCCGTACTATAAGCCATGGCAAACTTATCAGGGGCTCGTGCAACCAGAGCTTCCATGCCATCAATAAGTTCGTGAGCCAGTTGAACACTGCCACCGCTTTGCTCATAAGAAGCTGGAATATAAATTGACATGAAAGGCGCATCCAGACCGCCTTCAACAGCGCGAGGGTAGTCAAAATCGCCTTCGGCAGTCGCTTCTGTTACATCTTCCCATTTATCGTGAATTCGGTAAGGCACATCAATATGTGTATCAACCAGAAGGTACTCTTTTGCCAGCCTTTCAGCTTTATCACTCGCTGTATACTTTGCTTGTTCAGCGTTACCTTCTGTGGGCTGTGCGGCTGTTGCGCAGCCAGTTATTACGGCCAGCACGGACGCGGCTATCAGAGACTTAAACATACGTATTCCTCTTTTATTGTTATAACGAGATATACGCAGAGTACCAAAAGTCTAGCTGTGCCGCATTAGGGATGCGCTGAAACTTATGACAGCGCCGACGACTAACGTTCCTAATACCGGCGCGGTCAACCAAATGAGCCACCATTGATCTAATAAAATCATGGGAGCTCCCTACTGAGTCTGCTGACTTTTTTCTTCGGACGCTTTACTTTGAGTTTCAGTCAACTGCAGACTGGAAAACAATTCAAGGCCCCACTCCTGAATAGAATCAGAAACTGACTGCTTGATAGTTTCCATACCTTGCTCTGATATTTCAGCAATCTGAGCTTGTATCTCAGCAGCGATAGAATCTCTATTATCATCGGCAGCTGAAGCCGATGCGCTGAACAACATAACACCACTGACAACACTTACGATTAACGCTTTCATAATTTTTCTCCTTTGAATAAATGACAGTGCGTTAGTTAAGTCGCACTAACTAATTCAAAGGTTGTGCCAGCTTTTTGATTTTATTTAAGGTGTTGTTTTATATGTATTTATTTAATTAACAGTAAAAACCTTACCTTCAGCAGGTTAGTGTTTTTCACTAATTTTTAGTGTATTTATGAGGTTAGTGACGAAACATGTTGACTGTGGTCATCCCGAAACGCCAAGGCACCGTAAAGCAATTGCTCAGCACAAGTCGCCCTCGGACCTTTCACGCTAAGATACTGTCGCCAACGCTTCCCCCCGGCCATTCCCTGAAAGAGTCCCAGCATATGTCTGGCCACGTGCCATGCTCGGCCACCCTGACGGATATGGTTATCGATATAAGGTATCATTGCGGTAACAATCGCTTCCCGGGACAACTCTGACCGCTCAACACCCGTCAACGAATCCAACTCAGTCAACAACCAGGGGTTCTGATAAGCCGCTCGCCCTATCATCACACCTTGAACTTGAGCTAAATGCTCTTTAACGTCCTCAATAGTTGCAACTCCGCCATTAATCGAAACAGGAATACCGGGATACCGTTGCTGTGCCCGGTAAACACGCTCATATTGCAACTCGGGAATATCTCTGTTTTCTTTAGGACTCAGGCCTTGTAACCAAGCTTTGCGCGCGTGCAAAGTCAATTGGTCGGCACCTGCTGCGACTACGGCATCAGTTAGCTGATAAAGGAAGTCATCGGAGTCCTGATGGTCTATTCCGAGTCGGGTCTTTACCGTTATGGGAATATCGGTAACCGCTTTCATCGCGCTCACACAATCAGCTACTTTTTTAGGTTCCGCCATTAAACATGCGCCAAAACTTCCATTCTGAACCCGGTCAGAAGGACAACCAACATTAATGTTAACTTCATCATAGCCCCGCTCTTGGGCTAAAGCGGCACAGTGAGCCATTGCGTCAGGCTCAGAGCCTCCCAATTGAAGCGCAACGGGGTGTTCCTCTGAGTTGAATGCTAAAAAATCCTGTTGGCCATGAATAATAGCGCCAGTCGTCACCATTTCAGTATAAAGAAGGGTGGTTGATGTTAGTAAACGATGGAAGTACCGACAGTGACGATCGGTCCAGTCCAGCATAGGCGCTACTGAGAGCTTGTAAGAATATGGTACAGCCAAAACATCCACCCGGTTAAAAAGTTAGTCAATAAATTTCGAGTAATTGCCTGACATTTTAACTCAGAATAAGCGACTAAGCAGCCTCTTCCGTAAAACCCTTTTCCTTGCCTGTAAAACTCTCTACAATGACCAGAACGATCTTAAATAGTAGTAGACAATGACAGCTCAAGAAGCACAACGATTGATACATAAAGCAGAGAAACTCTGCCAACAACGCGGTGCCCGACTCACAAATGCCCGGCGCGAAGTTTTTGCAATACTCGCTGAGCACTCAGGAGCTGTCGGAGCCTACGATTTACTCGATCAACTGCGTGAGGTCATGCCAAACGCAAAACCTCCTACTATTTATCGCGCTTTAGACTTTCTACAAGAGCAAGGCTTCGTTCATAAAATCACATCATCAAACAGCTTTGTTCTTTGCTCACATTTTGATCATCAGCATCCTGTGCAAATGCTCATTTGTGAATCCTGCGGAGACGTTCAGGAAATTCAGTCTGAGGGTGTTTATGACGAGTTAAAGCACCAGGCGGAAGATCAAGGCTTTAAAGTTCAAAACCAAACTATAGAGGCACATGGCTTGTGCGCTAAGTGCCATTGAATAGTTGTACCCATAAATAATAAATAACAATAGGTAGCACAATGAAACTCAGTCATCTTATAGCGGCTGCAGCGGTTTGCTTTACCGTAAACCAAGCGGCAACAGCCCAGGCATTCGAGGATAAGTTCCGTCAACTGAACGACGACAAATTTCGCAGTCCAAATATCTACCGGACAGCGTCCGGAGCGCCCGGCCACGCATACTGGCAACAAGAAGCCGATTATAAGATCCAGGTCGCGTTAGATGACGAGAATCAACGTATTACCGCTAAAAGCACCATTACTTACACCAATAACTCACCAGACACCCTGCGTTACTTGTGGGTTCAGCTTGATCAAAACCGATTCAAAAAGGACTCTATCGGGCCACAAAGCCGGGCCACAGGAAGTTTAGAGCGTGTTAGTTTTTCCCGTATGGAAAGTATGTTAACTCAGGAAAGCTTTCCTGCTGGCTATGAGCTTACTGAAATCAGTAAAGAAAATGGTGAACCGCTTGCGCATTATGTTAACGACACCATGTTACGGCTTGATCTCAGTGAGCCGCTAAAAAGTGGTGATAGCGTCACATTTAATATCAACTGGCAATTCAACATCATTGAAGCTGAGGTGCTGGGCGGTCGCGGCGGCTACGAATACTTTGAAGAAGACGGCAACTACTTGTACGAAATGGCACAGTGGTTCCCTCGTATGGCAGCGTATTATGACGCTGAAGGTTGGCAGAACAAACAGTTTGTCGGCAATGGGGAGTTCGCTTTGGAGTTCGGTGACTACCGTGTAGAAATTACGGTTCCGGCGGATCACATTGTTGCCTCTACCGGTGTTTTACAGAACCCGGAAGATGTTCTGACGTCCATCCAACGCCAGCGTCTGGAAGCTGCACGTAACGCCGACGAACCAATAAAAATTGTTACCGAAGAAGAAGCTCTGGAGAACCAAAAAGAAGGGATCAGCGAAACCAAAACCTGGATTTTTGAAGCTGAGAAAGTTCGTGATTTTGCCTGGGCTTCCTCACGCAAATTTATCTGGGACGCTCAGGGCTACAAGAAAAACGACACTGATGTACTGGCTATGTCCTTCTACCCCGAAGAAGGCAACCCTTTATGGGAGCGTTACTCAACGGCTTCTATTATCCACACCATTGAGCATTACAATGACTATAGCTTTGACTACCCCTACCCGGTAGCAATTTCAGTCAATGGGCCTGTCGGTGGTATGGAGTACCCAATGATAACCTTCAATGGCCCTCGTCCATACGTTGACGAAGACTCGGGTGAGAAGTACTACTCCAAACGCACGAAATACGGCCTTATTTCGGTCATTATTCACGAGATTGGTCATATTTACTTCCCCATGATCGTCAATACGGATGAGCGTCAATGGACTTGGATGGACGAAGGAATAAACACGTATTTGCAATTCCTGGCTGAACAAAAATGGGAAAAAGATTACCCTTCATGGCGTGGTGAGCCGCGTAACATTACCCGTTACATGGCCAGTAGTAACCAGATGCCCATTATGACCAACTCAGAGTCTATCCTGCAGTTCGGTAATAACGCCTATGGGAAGCCAGCTACCGCTCTAAATATACTGCGTGAAACTATTGTCGGTCGCGACCTGTTTGATTTCGCATTTCGCGAATACGCGCAGCGTTGGAAATTTAAACGCCCGACACCAGAAGATTTATTCAGAACCTTAGAAGATGCTTCAGGGGTCGACTTGGATTGGTTCTGGCGCGGCTGGTTCTATTCAACTGACCATGTCGATATTTCATTAGAACAAGTTAACCAGTTAACGATTAATACTCAGGATCCGGAAGTTGAAAAGGCCTGGGCTGAAAAACAACATGATGCAGAGCCTGAGTCTTTAACCACCAAGCGCAACGCCGATGTTAATTACAAAATTCATCAACAACCACAGCTTGCCGACTTCTATAATGAAAACGATGAGTTTACGGTAACTAATGCAGACCGTAACGAATACAGAAAACTCATTGAAGGACTCAATGACGAACAGAAACAAATGCTGGAAAACGGCAGTAATTTCTATGTGCTCGACTTTGCTAACAAAGGCGGCTTAGTTATGCCTATCTTGCTAGACCTTCACTATGAAGACGGTACTAAAGAGCATGTTCGTATTCCTGCTGAAGTTTGGCGACGTTCACCAGAGAGCGTCAGTAAGTTATTAATCCGTGATAAAACGCTTACTCAGGTCATTGTTGACCCTAACTGGGAAACAGCAGACGTAGACACCGATAATAATTATTGGCCGGCTCGTGCTGTACCATCACGAATTGAGCTTTTCAAACGAGATGACCGTAATAAGAGCATGATGGAAGACTATAACCAGGAGTTGGAGTCAGGTAACGATGATTAAATTCGTTGCTGCTATTGTTCTGACTTTTGCGCTGATACCCTCGGTATCAGCGCATCGGTACTTTTTTGGGTTGACCGAAATTAGCACCAACAAGAACACCGATGCTATTGAAATTGTGCATCAATATACTTTGCACGACGTACAGCAGGCGCTGAAAAAGCGGCTGGGTAAAGCCTTCAGACTTGAGCAAGAAGATGCGGAAAAGCAAATTCGTAACTGGGTAAATGAAGAATTTCAACTCACTGACTCTCAGGGAGAAGCCGTTAAACCAAGCTGGGTAGGTTTTGAAGCAGACTATCAGAAAATTTGGATTTATCAGGAAGTCCCTAAGCGTGATAACCTGTGCAGGTGGACATTATCCAATACGCTTTTGATGAACAATTTTTCAGCACAGGTAAATACTATCAATGTTGTTGATGACTATGGTAATCGTAGTCTAATTTTAACCATTGAAAACACATCTGACACAATTAAGTGTCAGCAAGATATAAAGGAATAAACAATGAATGCCGAGTTCGTAAATCCATTTCTTCAAGCACTGCAAAATGTCTTGTCGATGATGGCTCAAATGGAATTGAAACCCGGTAAGGCGCAGCTTAAAAAAGATGAGTACGCTCGTGGGGATGTATCGGGCATCATCGGTATGGTTGGACCGCAAATTAAAGGCTCATTTTCCATATCTTTTGAAGAGAACTTAGCCTGTGAAATAATGAACAAGATGTTAGGCGAGCTGCCGGACTCAATTAATGAAGATGTGTGTGACATGGTCGGTGAAATCACCAATATGGTCACTGGTGGCGCAAAAAAAACTTTAGGTGAAAAAGGCTATGATTTTGATATGGCAACACCGATAGTAGTATCCGGAAAGGACCATACCATTTCGCACAAATCAGAAGGTTCAAAACTGATTATGCCGTTCAATCATGTCGCCGGAAAAGCTTATATTGAAATCTGCTTCGACAAAATTAACTAGCGACGATTAGTAACGGTCGTCGCTAATGTTGCGGGCATAGTTATCGAACCTCGATAATTGGCCATGGAACTTCAGCTCTACCTTACCAATAGGCCCGTTACGCTGCTTACCAATAATAATTTCCGCCAGGCCTTGCTCCGCTGAGTCGGGATGATAAACCTCATCCCGATAAATAAACATAATAACATCCGCATCCTGCTCAATAGAGCCTGATTCACGTAAGTCTGAGTTAACCGGACGCTTGTCCGAGCGTTGCTCCAGGGAACGGTTAAGCTGCGATAGCGCGACAACCGGCACTTCCAGTTCTTTCGCCAGCGACTTTAGAGAGCGCGAGATCTCGGCGATTTCCAGTGTCCGGTTCTCCGACATGCCCGGCACTGTCATGAGCTGAAGGTAATCGACCATAATCATAGAAATACCTTTGTGCTCTCTATGAATGCGGCGGGCGCGGGAACGGACTTCGGTAGGCGTTAGGCCTGAAGAGTCGTCTATGTAAATATTGTTTTTGTCATTTAGCATATTCATGACCGACGCAATGCGCGCCCAGTCATCATCTTCAAGTTTACCCGTACGCACCTTATTCTGGTCAACCCGGCTTAGCGATGCCAGCATACGCATCATCAGCTGCTCGGCTGGCATCTCTAAACTAAAGACCAACACCGGGCGGTCGTCATTAAGTGCAATATTCTCAGCCAGGTTCATGGCAAAGGTTGTCTTACCCATAGACGGACGTGCTGCAACTATCACCAAATCGGAAGGTTGTAACCCGGCAGTCATCTGATCTAAGTCGGTAAAGCCGGTCGACACACCGGTTACGCCATTATTGTTTTTCAGTTTACTTAATTGCTCAATACGGCTAACCGTGCGCTGCAAAATCAGGTTAATGCCTTGCGGCCCTTCACTTGAGCTGACACGTTTCTCTGCTATCTGAAAGACTTTAGATTCGGCTAAGTCTAAAAGCTCTGCGCTGCTGCGCCCTTGTGTATCATAGCCGGACTCAGCAATTTCATTTGCTGCACCTATCATCTCGCGCAATACCGCTCGCTCGCGGACAATATTTGCGTAGGCGAGTATATTAGCGGCACTTGGTGTATTTTTTGCAATCTCTCCCAAGTATGCGAACCCGCCAACCTGTTCTAATTCACCAGAGCTTTCCAGGGTCTCAGAGACGGTAACTAAGTCCATTGGCTGACTACGCTGCGCAAGCTCGTGCATTGCTTTGAAAATGAGTCGATGCGAGCGGTGATAGAAGTCTTCTGCGATGACACTGCCGGCGACATTATCCCAGGCATCATTGTCCAGCATGAGTCCACCAAGAACGGACTGCTCGGCTTCAATTGAATGTGGAGCTGATCTTAAAGCTTCTATGGATGCGTCGCGTTTTTTTGACTTCTCTGCCATGAGGAAAGTTGTCTCGCCAAGGGAAATAATAAGAGGGGATTACTATACAAAATCCCCTCTTATTTAGAAAGCACAGCAAGGCTTAACTGAAGTATTTAATTTTTATCGAGTGTAATTTCACCGCTAACGGTTGTCGCCGAAACATCCGCACTTGCATCACCGACAGAGAACTCGAGTCTGGACGATGGTCCCCACTCTGCTTCATTAGCTTTATCATCAGTTAGTCGGTTGGTAATTTCACCACCCGCATTAGACTTAATATTAAAGCTGGAATGAATATCGCCCATCCACTTAAAGGTTAAGTCACCACTTACCGAACTGGACTCTATGCGAGCAGTACTGTGCAAGCCGGCGGTCAGTATGGCGTCGCCACTGACTGTTGTCACTTTCCCTTTGCGCAGTACACCGGCTTTAACATCAATATCGCCTGAAACTGACTGCACTGTAAGTTCCGTAACAGAATCTGACTGGCTGGTAATATCACCGCTTACTGACTGATAAGTCGCTGACTCTGAACCATTGTTAATGTCCATAATGTCGCCACTAACGGTTTCGAAGCGAACCTCTCCTTCAAGTTCTTCAGCATCGATATCACCGCTGACAGTCTTTAAAAGCACCCGGTTTTTGATGCTACTAACCTCTATGTCACCACTAACCAAGCGGATTTCCAGGCCGCCATCAAAGTCATTTGCAGAGACATCCATGGAGACACCATTGACACTAATATCCATAGATGAAGGCAGGTATATTTTGAGATCTGAACCTTCAGAGTCGTCTGAAGACAAGTTAAAGCCTCTTTGTTCAGGTACTTTTACGTTAATGTGAACCCCTGTCCCCCTCTGTTCAAAAACAAAGTCTTCCGCTTTTTCATCGAGTTTTCCCACAACCCGAATTTCATCTTTGTCATTTACTATAAGCTCAACCTTCCCTCTCATATTATCAATAGAGACCCTTGCCGCTGGTGAAACAGCCAGCGTTTCATCCACCTTTTCCTGAGCCGCTATAGCAGAACCGAACATAAGTAGCGATAAACCAACTATGGTTAATATTTTTTTCATTTTTAACTCCTGATTAGATTTCTTGTACGGTCTTGGTCAACGTATAAGATTGACTCAGTAACTTTAATTCCTGTTCATTAACCCAACGCAATAATTCCAATAAGTTCGGGTCTCCGGGTGTTTTGCGCAGGGACTCTGTAATTTCTTCTCTGGCAAAAGCCAGCTGGGTTAAATTCTCCTCAGTATTACCATTCATCTGTCGGTAACCTGCCGTTTCATAGCCAACACGCATGCTATATATTTGTGCCTGTTGCTCTGCATTCATTTTTTCCGCCAATAAATAGTACCCGGTCACGGGATTATCCGATGACTTCGGCACACTAAGCTGCCATCCTGCCATGAAGGTAGCAATAACAATACTGGCGGCTACCGCACCAGACCAAAAACCCCGCCCTTTTTTTGCCAGAGGCTCGGAGTGACTCAGTCGGTTCTCAATCACCGGCCAGAAGTCTTGAGGAGGCTCAATACCCTCCTTTTTAATCTGTTCGAGTTGGTCTTCAAGGTTTTGAGCCTGTTTGTTATCACTCATCTTGTAGCCACTCCTCTAAACGTTTACGAGCCCGGTGAAACTGCGCTTTACTGGTGCCTGGCGCAATTCCCAGCCAGTCGGCAATTTGTTGATGGGACTCACCTTGCAAAGCATGTAAAACAAAGACCTGCCGAGTCTGTTCCGGTAATTTTAAAATCAGTTTATCCAGTTGGCTCACATCGAGGTTACCTTCATTTATTGGTTCTGAAGTCTCTTTGCTGTCAGAGGTAAACCTTGAAAACCATCGCTTTTGTTTACGTATTTCGGTTAGGCAGATATTGGTTGTTACTCGATACAACCAACTACTAAATTTTGATTCGCCCCGAAAAGAGCCTAATTTTTGCCAGAGTTGCACAAAAACTTCCTGAACTAAGTCGTCTGCGAGCGCCTTATCAGCACAGAGTCTAAGCACTAATCCATACACTTGCTTTATATGTCGGTAATACAGTCGCTGAAAAGCGTCCACGTCACCTTGCGCCGCTAATAGCAGGTCATCACTGGCTGGTTCACGTTGCAAGGTTATCTCCCTGATACCACTTTATAATTGCTTTGTTAGTTTAGACGACACTTACACAGGAAAGGTTTACACGAATGAAAATTTTCCAAAAAAAAAGCTGCCATAAGGCAGCTTTTTCTAAAAACTATAGTGACTTACTCAGCCGCTACAATTTTCAATTTGATGTTTGCAAATACATCAGCGTGTAAATGTAATTCGATATCGAACTCACCAACTTCACGCAGTGTACCGTGCGGCATTAATACTTCGCTCTTCTTCACTTCAACGCCTGCAGCTGTTACTGCATCAGCGATGTCACGAGTACCGATAGAACCAAATAATTTGCCTTCATCACCTGCTTTAGAAGCAATAGTAACTGTATCTAAAGCATTAACTTTTTCAGCACGGGCTTCAGCAGCAGCTAAATGATCAGCTAATTTAGCTTCATACTCAGCACGACGTTGTTCAAACAGTTCAACGTTGCTTTTCGTTGCCGGTACTGCTTTTCCTTGTGGGAAAAGAAAGTTACGTGCATAACCTGATTTTACACTGACTTGATCGCCAAGGCTTCCCAAGTTAGCAATTTTATCTAACAAAATGACATTCATTTCTCGCTACCTCTACTTTTGGTAATCGAACCGGTGCTAGCTTACTGATGTGAATCAGTATAAGGCAGCAGTGACAAATAACGAGCACGCTTGATAGCGCGCGCTAACTGACGCTGATACTTAGCGGATGTTCCAGTAATACGGCTAGGAACGATTTTACCAGTTTCAGTAATGTAGTTCTTAAGCGTAGCGATATCTTTATAATCAATTTCTTTTACGCCATCTGCTTTAAAGCGGCAGAATTTGCGGCGACGAAAAAAACGAGCCATGATGGTCTCCTTAAATCAATTCGAGATGCTGAGCATGAAGTACCAAACGAGGTGAGCCATTGCTATCCTCGTGACGGTGCAGAAAACCTTCTGCTAAAACTTCACAACCCACCGTCAATTTTTCTAACCAGTGTTGTAAACCTTCACCACTTAAAACGACCTGAATACGCACATAAGATTGACGATTCATACCAGCTTCCGGTTGCATAGACCGATGTTCAATCACTAATTGTAAATGCTCAATACCTGAAGGGCTGGTTTCCAGCTTAGGTACTTTGCCAAGTGTTCCGGTTAAATGCAGTCGATTCATAAGGGTTATAGAAAGTCAGCAAGCTTACGCTGCTTCACTGTCACCTTTACGATCTTCCTTCGGCTTAGTCAGCGGCGAAGGCTCTGTAATAGCTTCTTTCTTACGCATGATCATGTTGCGTAAGACTGCATCGTTGAAACGGAATGCAGTTTCCAGCTCTTCCACAACTTCTGCAGACGCTTCAATGTTCAACAGAACATAGTGTGCTTTATGCAGTTTGTTGATTGGGTAAGCCAATTGACGACGGCCCCAGTCTTCTAAACGATGGATTTGACCACCACCTTGCTTAATCGTTTCGCTATAGCGCTCGATCATGCCAGGTACTTGCTCGCTTTGGTCCGGGTGGACCATAAATACGATTTCGTAATGACGCATTACAGTTTCCTTTTGGTTCGTATAGCCTCAGTTTAGCTCAGCCGCACTAACATAGAAGCAAGGAACACATTCAATAAAATTAAAATATGGCTGATTTAAGCCGCGCGATACTAACTAAAATGAACGCCGATTGCAAATTAATCGGCGTTTTTATGAGCCTTTTCGATACGGGAACTGAGCAGGGCAACAATGCGGTCGGCTAACTCATTAGCCACGGCGCTTTCTCCGCGTACAACAATATGATCAACAATCTTTTCCTGACGTCTTACAGTGGCATCAATTTGTATCGCGTCCTGTTGGTTCTGAAAAGCCAGATTCACCTGCCACTCAGCGTTATTGTCCTCGACCCTGTGCCATTCGTGTCTGACTTCCAGCCTATTACTGATATCAAAAGCCAAATTTTCCACGGACTTTTCAGCGTTATCCTGCAGTTCGAAATGAAAAGCAACGTAAGGCTTTTCTGAGCGCAACCAGGTGGGAGATTCCCAGTTAGGCGTCCAGCTTACAAAGAGCACAGCAACCATGCCTAAAGCAATAGCAATAGGCAAAAGGCGACGTTTAAGATCCATTGCGCTGCCTGACTACCTCAAATAGACACACACCACTGGCTACTGAAACATTCAGACTACTGACACTGCCAGATAAAGGAATAGATACTAAATCGTCACAGGTTTCGCGGGTCAAACGGCGCATTCCTTTTCCTTCAGCGCCCATCACCAAAGCCACCGGTCCGCGGTAATCGACATCATAGACTGACTGAGTCGCTTCCCCTGCCGTACCATATACCCAGACGCCCAGCTCCTGAATATCGCGCAGAGCCCGCGCTAAGTTTGTAACAACAACCATAGGCACATTTTCTGCCGCACCAGAAGCGACTTTACGTACCGTTGGCGTAATCTGTGCCGATTTATCCTTAGGAACAATAACAGCGGTTACGCCAGCGGCATCGGCTGTACGCAAACAGGCCCCTAAATTATGCGGGTCAGTTACGCCATCAAGCACCAGAAACAACGCTGCGGTTTTGCTTTGCTCCAATAACCCCGGAAGATCTTGCTCCGTTAAGGTGGGTGGAGACTGAACCGTTGCAACAACCCCCTGGTGATTCCCGCCTTCGGCCCTTTTTTCCAGAGCTTGTTTAGGCACCCATTGAGGACGTACACCCGTCGCATGACATTGGTTTACAATGTCACGCACAGAATCGTCCTGGCGCTCTTTAGAAACATAGAGCTCAACCAAACGATCCGGGTGGTTTTTTAATATAGCCCGCACTGCGTGCAGGCCAAACACAGTCACTTTTTGGCTCATGACTTACTACGTCCTTTACCGCCACCGCGATTTGTGTTTTTCCGTTGACCACCCTTGCCTCTGGGTTGACCCTTACGTTTGCCCTTTCCAGAACCTTTTGCCGGCATACTGCGCTTTTTGCCCCCCGGGCTCGTGGCTTCCAGTAAGGTTAAATCAATTTTCCGGTCATCGAGGTTTACGTCTTTAACTTTCACTTTAACGTTATCACCCAGACGGAATACGCTGTGGCTGTTCTCGCCAACTAACATCCCTTTTTGCTGATCAAAATGGTAATAGTCATTGTCGAGGTTACTAATATGAATAAGCCCGTCAATTTGGTAATCACTAAGACGAACAAATAAACCAAAGTTAGTAACAGATGAAATAACACCTTCAAACTCCATACCAATATGGTCGAGCATGAACTCGCATTTTAACCACTCATCTACCTGGCGAGTGGCATCATCTGCCCGACGTTCTGTCATTGAGGTATGCACGCCCAGTTCATCCAGCTGTTTTTCCGAATAAGCCCAGGCTCCGACAAGTCCTTTACCTTCGCCTTCATTTTTGCGCAGAATAGCTTTTATCGCACGATGCAAAATCAGATCGGGATAACGACGAATAGGTGAAGTAAAGTGTGCATAAGATTTCAATGCCAGACCGAAATGGCCTTTATTCTCAGGCTGATAAACGGCCTGTTGCATTGAACGCAGCAACATAGTCTCAATAAGTTCGTGATCCTGACGATCTTTAACTTGTTCAAGCAGTGTCGCGTAGTCCCTCGGAGAGGGCTCATCACCACCTTCGAGATTCAGGCCGAGTTCACCAAGAAAACTGCGGAAGTTGTTCAGACGTTCATCCGCCGGAGTCTCATGCACACGGAATAACGCGCCAATTTCTTTGTCAGACTCAATAAGCTGGGCGGATGCCACGTTAGCCATGATCATGCACTCTTCAATAATTTTATGAGCAACATGACGTTTAACAGGCTCGATACTTTCAATTTTACGCTCAGCGTTAAAAATGAAGCGGGTTTCCTGCGTATCGAATTCGATAGCCGAACGGCGTTTGCGGGCAGCACTTAACGCATTGTAAAGACGTTCAAGCTCCTGAACGTTGTCCATCACATGCTGATACTGTTGTTGCAGCTCTTCGTCGCCATCAAGCAACTTCTTAACTTTGTTGTAAGTCAGACGAGCATGACTTTTCATTACTGCCGGGTAGAATTGAGTCGATTTCAGTTTCCCACGAGGCCCCAGTTCCATCTCTGCAACCATACACAGACGGTCAACATCGGGGTTCAATGAACATAAGCCGTTTGAAAGCTTCTCCGGTAACATAGGAATAACGTTACTGGGGAAATAAACCGAATTCCCTCTATCAGTCGCGGCTTTATCAAGCACCGTATCGGGCCGTACATAATAGGAAACATCGGCTATAGCGACCCATAAACGCCAACCTTTCTCTTCAGGCACACAGCAAACCGCGTCATCAAAGTCGCGAGAGTCTTCACCATCAATAGTAATAAGCGGAAGTTCACGTAGGTCTTTACGTCCTTCATAAGCTTCTGCCGGAACCTCTTCACTGTATTTTTTTAATTCTTCATCAACTTCTGATGGCCATTCAGTGGGAATATCGTGCTCGCGAATAGCCACCTGAATTTCCATGCCAGGCGCCATATGTTCACCCAGAACCTCGGTCACCCGGCCTATGGGGCTGGTGCGACGACTTGGCCGACGAGTTATCTCTACAACAACTAACTGACCGTGACGAGCACCACTTTTATCCGCATCCGGAATGAGGATATCCTGACTAATGCGACCATCGTCCGGCACTACAATACCTAAACCGTGTTCAATGAAGTAGCGGCCAACAATGTTACTGTCTCTTGGCTCCGTAACACGTACAATACGCCCTTCGGTGCGACCCCGACTGTCTTTACCACTAGGCTGAACGAGTACTCGGTCGCCGTGTAATACAGAATACATTTGGTGATGCGGAATAAAGAGATCTTTTCCGCCGTCTTCAGTCTGGCAGAAACCAAAACCGTCTTTATGACCAATGATACGACCTTTAATCAAGTCCATACGCTCAGGCAGACCATAAGCATTTGCTTTACTGTAAATAAGCTGCCCGTCGCGCTCCATTGCCCGCAACCGACGTTTTAAGCCAACAGCCTGACGTTCGTCATCCAGGTTGAAATGGCGAATAAACTCGTCAAAATGAACAGGTTTATTATTGGAAGTAACAAGTTCCAATAACTGTTCGCGGCTTGGAATTTCGACTTCGTAGTCTGGCGTATTGTTGTTCTGCTGATTATCTGACATAGAATCCTATATATGTATGGTTGCACGGTTAAGGACGACCGATGCGGACAGTATACGTGCTGAAAAGGATAATGTCAGTGCTTCGCTTGTATTTTGAACAAAACGTACCCATACATCCTCTAATAGATAAAGAATGAGTTGTCGAATCGTTCGATATACTCTAATTTGATAGCTGAAACATTTACTAAGATCAGAAAATGCTAAAAAACGCAGCAGCAACAACTGAATTCAGCTTGCTCCAAAGATGGAGCTCTCAGGTACTGTTGTGTTTATTACTCATCGCTTTTAGTACATGCAGCTACGCTTTATCTGGTAGCAGCGAGAGCCAACTAACGACTCAACAACACTCTGACACCGTTTTCGTTGTCGATCTGACATCGTCAATTTCTGAGGTTCAGGCTGAAGACCCCGAACTCGATAAATCAATCGATTCTGCCTCAAGAGTTTTTCAAAACGTTTTAGCGCTTGCTCCAATCTCTTTGAGAATAACTGAATCGAAACTTACCCAATGGAATTGGCACCTCGTTAGAGGACCACCCACTCACCTTTAAGAATTCTATACTTTCTAATTTTTAAAGGAGTTTGTCATGAGTGAGTTTAAAGAAATTCAATGGTCTTCTGCAGCCGATAAAATTGCAATACACCACAACTATGATCATCAGCCCGTCATTAGCTGGCACGATAGCGCCATGCATGTTGTTGACGATTTCACTAAAGTGTCTCCTCTGGAAATAACGGAGAACACATTGGTCAGCGACGCCGAACAGAAACTCCGGAATGCCAACCGTCGTTATGCCTGCATAAAAAACCAAAATGGTGAAATGACAGGTTTACTGGCGCTTCGCGAACTTCACGGACGCAAAGCGACCCAACTAAGTACGGTCAACCAAACTGGGTGGAGAGAGTTGGCGGTAAAAGAGTTGATGTTACCTCTTCTCGCATTACCACAAGTTAAACTAGATAGCTTAACAAAGGCTAAAGTAGGAGACGCTGCGGCGACTCTCAAAGCCAGCGGGCGTGACTTTCTTCTCGTAATTAACAATGGAGAAGTCTGTGGTGTGGTGTCATCACTTAGAATAGCTGAGTTAACAGGTGAGTCAGTGAACGTTTATCACTTGCCCTCAACTTTTGCTGAGATTATTTCAGCGATAAATCATCATGAGGTCATTGACTGAAATCGCTTATATGTCAGAAGTGCCTGTGCGCTTCTGGCATTTTTTTAATACGAATTACGAGGGGAAAACTTGGTGGCGCTGGACGGACTTGAACCGTCACTCCCAGAAGGAACCTGATTTTGAATCAGGCGTGTCTACCAATTCCACCACAGCGCCATGCCATTTAAGGTGAATGCGTTACTTAATTAAGTAACGGGACGGGATTATACCCGTCAAGCATCGCTAATCAAGCAATAATTCATGAAAATTACCGAGAATATGACTAACTGTTGCTTCCTTGTACAACTGAGACAGCTGTCAGTCAGCTTAGCTCATGATATGATCCAGATACATTTAATTTAAATGAGTTCCGCATGAGTTCTGAAGCACAAAGACTACACGCCAGCTTTCCCAGTGCTGGCTTTACCAGACGACTGGCAGCCTGGGTTTATGACCTTTTAGTTGCTGCAGCAATTATTATGCTGGCGTCTGCGTTAGCGTTACTTTTTGCCGCGCTACTAACCTCTTTCAACTGGCTGGTGCTATCGGACGATATGGATCACGCCGCCTGGCTGGCTCAGGGGCCATGGTACAGCTTATATCTTATTACTGTTGTTGCGGTATTTTTTGGCTGGTTCTGGAAACGTTCAGGACAAACATTAGGCATGCGCGCCTGGCGTTTAAAACTGCAAAACCGTGACGGCTCACGCTTAACCAACCGCCAGGTATTCATAAGGTTGCTGACCTGCTGCGGAGGTCTCGGGAATCTTTGGGTTCTTGTTGACTTTAAAAACCGAAGAGCCTGGCAGGATTACGCCGCAGCAACAGAGGTTGTCACCCTTTCGAAAGAAGCGAACCAGCTTTTTTACTGGAACGAACTTTAAGTGTGGTCGGCCTGTTGTCAGGCCGTGCGCCCACGCATAAAGTAGACCGCAATCCCCGCAAACAACATACTCGGTAGTAATGCTCCTAAAATAGCCGGAATTTGGTAAACCTGTGCCAGAGGCCCAAAAATCTCATTACTCACATGAAATCCGAAGCCGGTGATAACACCTAACAAGACCCTTGCGCCCATCGTTGTCGAACGCAGAGGTCCAAAGATAAACGACAGAGCGACCAACAACATTACAGCCACAGTTATTGGAGCAAAAAGCTTACGCCATAAAGCAAGTTCATAACGTTCCGCAGACTGTTGGTTGCTTTCCAGGTACGTCAGATAATCCAGTAGCCCGCTAATAGAAAGTGATTCTGGTTTAATGGTCACAACCCCGAGCTTATCGGGCGTCAAGCTTGATTGCCAGGCCATATTAGCTTTTTCATCGCGTAGCATACGGTTTTCCGTCATTTGCGTAACCGTCACCTCCTGCATACGCCATTTGTCGCCGCTAAAATTAGCTGTTCGGGCGTAGGTTACCTGTTGCAATTCCCTATTATCATTAAAGTCATAAATCAGAACATCGTTCAGACGTCCGGTGTCCTCAACTTCACCAATATTGATAAAGTCAGAACCGTCTTTTGCCCAGACACCCTGTTGTGCCGAAATTAAGCTGCCCCCTGAAATAGCCTGTGAGCGGATAGCTCGCCCCTGAGACTCCATGGGTGGTGCTACCCATTCGCCTATCGCCATTACTGCAACCATCATAATAATGGCGGATTTCATTACCGCACCAATAATATTCAAGCGAGAACGCCCTGCCGCCATCATAACCACAAGCTCAGAGCTGCTCGCCAACATACCGACCCCAATGAGGCCACCAAGTAAAGCGGCCATTGGAAAAAAGGTTTCAACATCTCTGGGCAAGCTGTAAAAGACGAAAAGTGCAGCATCCATAACGTTGTAGTCGCCACGACCAACCGATTTCAGTTGCTCGACAAAGCGAATTAAAGACGACAAACCGGTTAATACAGCAAGACTTAACAGCGAGGTTCGTAGTACGGCAAGACCAATGTACTTATCTAAAATACTAAACATCATTGCCCCCGAGCCGCGCCGAAGCGTAGATTTGCCAATAATCTCAAGCCAACAGGTCTGCCTTTACCTATCAACACTAAGCCAAACACCAGTAATATGAAGTGTATCCACCATAACCCGATAACTGGAGGAATAACGCCGTCACGTATGGCCGACTTAGCTGCCATAAGCAATAGGAAATAGCCTAAATAAATGAGTAAAGCCGGGGCCATTCGTCCAAACTTACCCTGACGAGGGTTCACACGGCTTAACGGTACAGCAATAAGTGTCAATAACGGCATAGCCAGCGGAATCGCAATACGCCACTGCAGTTCAGCAACCGCAGCCGGTTCAGTTTGCGACATTAACTCCACAGTGGGATAGGCTTCGAGTTTTCGTAATTGCTCACTAGCCTGTTGCTCCTTAATTTGAAGCTGGTAACTGTCAAACGACATCATCTGATAACTGTCGTTGTCACCGGCATAGCGTTTTCCCTCACCCAGTTCAAGCCATTGCGACCCCGTTGTTTCACTGATTACTTTACCGGTCTTTGCCATAACCACGCTGCCCGACTGTAACTCGCCCTGACTGTGGTTATGCTGCGCGACAAAAACTTCCTCAAGGTCGCCATTATCACCGACACTTTGCACGAATATGACCGCTTTGCGGTTACTTGCTTGTTGGAAACGTCCCGGCATTAAAGCCGTTAAGCCACTTTCTGAACGAGCTTTGTCTTCCAGCTTTTGTTCCTGATCGAGTGACCAGGGCACTAACCATAAAGTGAAAGAAGCTGTTATCAAAGCCAAAACTAATGACAGCACCAAGGTCACCCGGGTTACATACCACTCACTTACCCCACAGGCGTGCAGAACCGTCATTTCGTTGTCAGCATAGATACGTCCATGAGCCAGTAAAATACCCAAAAACAAACTAAGAGGCAGAATCAGAGACACTAATGCAGGGAGGTTCAGCGACAGAAGCTGAAAAATAATTGCGCCGGGAATATCCCCTTCTGATGCATCCGACAGAACACGGACAAACTTCTGACTGACAAAAATCGTCATCAGGATAAAAAGCACAGCAAGCTGCGACTTCAATGTTTCACTGATCAAATAGCGGAATATGCGCACTGGCGTTCACTCATAACTTAGGTTTTTACTGGAATAGCTGTGATTTTTAAGTAAACTTGTTATTTTAACAACAAAGTGTCTTTATAGTGAAACTATAGCAGGCATTGAAGCCACCTGAAACAGGAGCACTGTCATGGAGTTCAGCGTCAAAAGTGGTAATCCGGAAAAACAACGTTCTGCTTGCATCGTTGTTGGCGTGTTTGAACCTCGTCGTCTGTCTGGCGTTGCCGAACAATTAGACAAAGTCAGTGATGGTTATTTAAGCAACTTATTGCGCCGCGGAGACCTTGAAGGTAAATCAGGTCAGGTTCTGCTGTTACATCATGTCCCCAATATTCTTGCCGAACGGGTATTACTGGTCGGCTGCGGTAAAGAGCGCGAACTTGACGAGCGCCAGTATCGCCAAATTATAGCCCGCACTATGAACACGTTGAACGAAACCGGCTCAATGGAAGCGGTCTGCTTTCTTAGTGAGCTGCACGTTAAAGGTCGCGATACTTACTGGAAGGTTCGTCAGGCCGTAGAAGCTGCGCGGGCAACATTATACAACTTTAACGAGCTTAAGAGTAAAAAAGAAGAACCTCGACGCCCGTTGCGTAAACTGGTCTTTAATGTTCCAAGCCGAAAAGAGCTGGCTTTGGGCGAACAAGCTGTGCAACACGCGTTAGCCGTAGCTACGGGTATGGATATTTGCCGCAACGTAGCAAATATGCCACCTAACATTTGTACACCTCGTTATTTAGCCGATCAAGCCAAATTAATGGCTGAAAATTACGACAATTTAACGGTTAGCACCGTTGAAGAAGCCGAAATGGAAAAGCTGGGTATGAACGCATACTTAGCCGTTGGCCGTGGTTCAGAACATGAGTCAGTACTAACTTTAATGCATTACAACGGCGCACCCGACGACCAGCCCCCCATAGTTTTGGTCGGTAAAGGCCTGACATTTGATTCGGGCGGTATTTCCATTAAACCATCCGCCAATATGGATGAAATGAAATACGACATGGGCGGTGCTGCCGGCGTTTTAGGAGCTATGCAGGCTCTTGCTGAACTGCAACTTCCCATAAACGTTATTGGCGCTGTGGCAGGTTGTGAAAACATGCCAGATGGCAAAGCATACCGTCCCGGAGATATCCTGACGACGATGAGCGGTCAAACAGTTGAGGTGCTGAATACCGATGCAGAAGGTCGACTGGTACTGTGCGATACCCTGACTTATATCGAGCGCTTCGAACCCGAGTCCGTGATTGATTTAGCCACGCTGACAGGCGCCTGTGTTATTGCGTTAGGCAGCCATGCTTCAGCCGTACTCAGTCAACATAATCCGTTAGCACACGAAATTCTAAATGCTGCCCAACAAAGTGGCGACAAAGCCTGGCGTATGCCGCTATGGGATGAGTACCAGTCAATGCTGGACAGCCCTTTTGCAGATATGGCTAACATTGGTGGTCGCGAAGCCGGCACCATTACCGCCGCTTGTTTCTTATCTCGTTATACAAAGAAATACAATTGGGCACACATGGATATTGCCGGTACGGCCTGGCAAGGTGGTAAAGACAAAGGCTCCACAGGCCGCCCGGTTCCATTATTGACGCAGTTTTTAATTAACCGGTGCAGCGCAGAGGTCGCAGAGTAAGATGCCCTCAGCCACTTTTTTCTTAATGCCTGACAAAGCTGAAGGCGAGCAAAATCGGTTAATTTGCGATAAGATAGCGGAGCTATACAGAAAGCATAAAAGGTTGCGGGTTTGGGCCCGCAATCAGCAACAGGCGGAAGCGCTGGACGAACTGTTATGGCAACAACCAAGTGATGCCTTTATTCCGCATAATTTGCTTGGAGAAGGCCCGGCTACCGGAGCGCCGGTAGAACTTTGTTGGCCGGAGTCTGGCGACATTAAAAGCCGACCCGGTTACGCCCTGTTTAACCTGGCTGAAGACATTCCGGTACAAGCTCAACAGAGCCAGAAACTCTATGACACAGTTCCAGCCGATGACAATGGCAAAAAAGTAGCTCGCGAGCGATACAAACATTACAGGGCCAGAGGTTGCCAAATGCATACCGAGCCCCTGACATCCGAACAGAAGTAAGGTTAATATGGATAAAACATACTCCCCTGCAGCGATAGAACAAGACCTCTACCAACAATGGGAAGACAAAGGCTACTTCAAGCCTTCAGGTAAGGGCGCCCCCTACTCTATTATGATTCCGCCGCCCAACGTTACCGGCAGTCTGCACATGGGTCACGCCTTCCAACACACCATTATGGATACGCTCACCCGCTACCAGAGAATGAACAGCCGTAATACATTATGGCAAGTCGGTTCTGACCACGCTGGTATTGCCACGCAGATGGTCGTTGAACGCCAGTTAGCCGCTCAAGGACAGACTCGCCAGGAACTTGGTCGTGACGCTTTTATTGATAAAATTTGGGAGTGGAAGGAACAGTCAGGCGGCACCATCACTCAGCAAATGCGCCGTCTGGGCGACTCTGTTGACTGGGATCGTGAACGCTTCACTATGGACGAAGGCCTTTCAGATGCGGTACGTGAAGTCTTCGTAAAACTGCACGAAGATAACTTGATTTACCGTGGTAAACGCCTGGTCAACTGGGACCCGGCACTGCAAACCGCTATTTCTGATTTAGAAGTCGAGAATAAAGAGCAACAAGGTTCTATCTGGTATTTACGTTACCCGCTGGCCGATGGCGAGAAAACCGAAGACGGCAAAGACCATTTAGTGGTCGCGACCACCCGCCCGGAAACCATGTTAGGCGATGTCTGTGTTGCTGTGCATCCCGACGACGAGCGCTTTGCTCATTTGGTTGGGAAACACCTCGAGCTACCTATTGTTAACCGTCGTATTCCTATTGTTGCCGACCACCACGTTGACAGCGAATTCGGTACCGGTTGCGTAAAGGTAACTCCGGCGCATGATTTTAATGACTACGAAATTGGCAAGCGTCATCAAACTGGGATGATTTCTATTTTTGATGACACTGCGCACGTCATGGCAAAAGCAGGCCTTTACACCAGTACGGGTGAAGCGCTTGAAGAGCTGAACGGGTTTGATGGGGCTTTACCTGAGCGATACGCTGGTAAAGAACGCTTTGAGGCCCGTAAGCAACTTATTGCTGAATTTGACGAGCTTGGCTTACTGGAAAAAATTGAAAAACACACCAACAAAATACCATACGGCGACCGCGGTGGCGTTCCTATTGAACCGCATTTAACCGACCAATGGTATGTTCGCGTTGAACCTATGGCCAAACAAGCAACCGAAGCGGTTGAAGACGGACGCATTGAATTTGTGCCTAAGCAATACGAGAACATGTATTTCAGCTGGATGCGCGATATCCAGGACTGGTGTATTTCGCGTCAATTATGGTGGGGGCACCGTATTCCGGCATGGTACGACGAACAGGGCAATGTCTATGTCGGTCGCACCGAAGAAGAAGTGCGGGAAAAGCACAACTTAGGCGATACGCCTCTTCAGCAGGACGAAGACGTACTGGATACCTGGTTCTCTTCCGCGTTATGGACTTTTTCTACCCTAGGTTGGCCAAAAAATACCGAGGACTTAAAAACCTTCCACCCTACCGATGTGTTGGTGACTGGTTTTGACATCATTTTCTTCTGGGTTGCCCGCATGATCATGATGACCATGCACTTTATGAAAGACGAAGAAGGCCAGCCGCAAGTTCCGTTTAAGAAGGTCTATGTGACTGGTCTTATTCGCGACGAAGAAGGCCAGAAAATGTCTAAGTCTAAAGGTAACGTGTTAGATCCGCTGGACATGATTGACGGCATTAGCGCTGACGAGCTGGTGGCTAAACGCACAGCCAATATGATGCAGCCGAAAATGCGTGAGAAAATTGAAAAACGCACCCGCAAAGAGTTTCCTGAAGGCATTACCGCCCACGGAACCGATGCACTGCGCTTTACATTAACAGCACTTGCATCGACTGGGCGCGATATCAACTGGGACATGAAGCGTCTGGAGGGTTATCGCAACTTCTGCAACAAACTGTGGAACGCCAGCCGGTATGTGTTAATGAGTACCGAAGAGAATGACTGTGGTCTTGAAAACGACGATATGACCCTGTCACTGGCTGATGAGTGGATTATTGCCCGCTTTAACAGCACAGTAAAAGACTTCCGTCAGGCTTTAGATACCTATCGTTTTGATCAGGCAGCCGCTATTGCATACGAGTTTACCTGGAACCAGTTTTGTGACTGGTATCTGGAGCTTACTAAGCCCGTTCTCCAAAATGGTACGGATGTACAACAACGCGGTACTCGCCACACACTGGTGAATGTTTTAGAACAGTTACTGCGCTTACTGCATCCGGTTATGCCGTACATTACTGAAACTATCTGGCAACGGGTGAAACCGCTGGTTGGTAATACGGATGATACCATTATGCTGCAGCCGTTCCCGCAGGTTGAGGACAACGTCAGCCATCAGGCAATGCAGGACATGGAGTGGCTGAAGCGCGTTATTTTAGCTATTCGAAATATTCGTGGCGAAATGGATTTATCACCGAATAAGCCTTTGCCTCTGCTGCTTTCAAATGCTGATTCAATGGCCAGAGGCCGTATTGAGAATAACCAAAGCTTCCTCAGTAGCCTGGCAAAGCTGGAGTCTATTGAGTTTATTGAAAGCGATGATGATGCACCAGCCAGTATGACCGCACTGGTTGATACGTTGAAGCTGCATATTCCAATGGCCGGTTTAATTGATAAAGAAGCAGAGCTACAGCGACTGCAAAAATCTATCGAGAAAGCGAACAAAGAGTGGCAGCGTCTGAACGGTAAGTTGGGCAACGATAACTTTGTCAGTAAAGCACCAGAAGCTGTCATTGCTAAAGAACGTGAGAAGCTTGCTGAAGCAGAAACTACGCTCAAGCAACTGCAAGAGCAGCAAGAGAAAATTAAAGCGCTTTAATTTTCATTAAAAGTGTATCGCTAAAAGCCCGAGTCTCTGATTCGGGCTTTTTTTTGAAAAATAATCTATTTTAAGAGGGCTCTCGTAGTGAAAAATAACGAGACAAAGGGAGAGAGTCATGACTATTTTCGAAGAACTGAGAGTTGATCACGATAAACAACGTAAATTGCTTGAATTGCTATTGGAAACGACCGGAGAAGCGCCGGAGCGTGAACAATACTATCAGCAACTAAAGCTCCAGCTGGAACAACACGCTGCCGCTGAGGAACGATACTTTTATAACCCTCTTATCAAAGACGATGACACAATAGAAATGTCGCGACACGGTATCGCTGAGCACCATGAAATTGACGAACTGATTGAAACCTTAGAACAAACGGAAATGTCGTCGCCAGCCTGGCTTCAACACTTTAAAAATTTAAAACATAAAGTCTTACATCACCTGGAAGATGAAGAGCAGGGATTTTTCCAGCGCGCAGGAAAGGTATTAAGTGAGTCCGAAAAATCCGGCTTAGGAAGTGACTACCGCAATATGATGAAAGAAAAAGGTTTGTAAAATCAGGAGAGGTTATTCCTCTCCATCGTCGAACTCTTCACCTTCAAGTTCATCATCTTCAATCAAGGTGCCCCAGCCATCGTATTCAACCTCACAGTCATCGGCTATAGCAGCTATTTCTCTCACCTGCCGGTTTAGAATATCGCTATCGAGCTCAGCATCTGTGACCGCCATAAACGCAAACCAACGCTTACCGCGTTCGTCTTCAAACTCATCGGCATCGTCCACATGGTAGCCTTGCTTAACAAGCTCTACAGCCGCTTTTTCCAACTTAGTAAAGTCCTGGCTGGCCAGGTGATGCTCAATTTCATACAGGAGATCTGTCTCCGCACCGTCAGCTATCAAAGCCTGTACGGTTTCTTCACTTTGCTTAAGTAGATCATTAAGATCTCGGCTCATGATTTATCCTTTTCCGCCTGTTCTCGTTCAATACTTGTGTTCAACTGCTTAATTTTATCATCCATTAGCTGATGGCAGTGCCCACTCAGCTCACGTAAGTTTTCGCGCTGGTAGTTTGCAATTCGTACCGGCTCCAGAAAAGCAACTTTCAGCACACCATTGTTCCAGCGGTTCATCTTTACCTTGCCATGTAACTCAGAGACACATACCGGAACCACGTCAACCTGAGCCCGAAACGCAGTATGAAAAGCCCCATTCTTAAAGGGTAACAGCCCTCTTCCGTAACTTCGGGTTCCTTCCGGAAACATCCATACCGAAATGTCTCGTTGCTTTATAGCATCCGCCGTTTGTCCTATAGTGCCATGAGCTTTTCCGGCGTTTTTTCTGTCAATCAGAATATTTCCTGCTAACCAATAAAGCCACCCGAAGAACGGTATCCAGCGCAGGCTTTTCTTGCCCACAGTAACGGTATTTTTGGGCAGCATTGCTGCAATGGTGAATATTTCCCAACTGTTCTGATGGTTACAGACAAAGACGTAAGGGCCACCCTTTTCAATGTCCGGGTGACGACTCACTTCAATTCGCATGCCTAAAACTCGTATTGCCCACCCAAAAATATGAGCGAACCTGTAAGTATTATTACGATGAAAGGGGCGGATGATACAAAATAAGCAACCGACCACACCGAACAATACAACAAATCCACCAAGAAATACCCACCGCAACAAGGCTAACATTCAAACTCCTCAATTATCCTTGTCTTGCTCAACCACTATTTCATCAACACGTTGTAATCCGCGCGGTAGTTTATTACCACGCCGTCCGCGTTCTCCATAGTAATGCTCTAAATCTGCAGGTTTCAGAGTCAGCTTACGCTTACCGGCAATCAAAGTAATAGCTTTGTCCGGCGCCGCAGTAGCCAATGCAACCACATATTCTTCGCGAGACTGCGCACGCAAAGCAGGAATACTAATTAACTTGTTGCCTTTTCCTTTACTCAGTTGAGGCAAGTCTGCGACAGGGAAGACCAACATCCGGCCTTCGTTGGAAATAACAACAACTTTGTCTTCCTGCAAATCATTCACTTTATTAGGTGCCAGTATCTTAGCGCCGGTCGGTAATGTGATAATAGCTTTACCGTTTTTATTACGGCTGACTAAGTCGCTGAACTGGCAAACAAACCCATAACCAGCGTCGGATGCCAATAGTAAATGACTTTCGTCTTTGGCCATTAGAACGTGCTCAACGTTTTCACCTGCAACTAAACTGAAACGTCCGGTCAGAGGTTCACCCTGGCTCCTTGCTGATGGCAACAGATGCGCTTCACAGGAGAAGCTTTTCCCTGAAGTATCAAGGAACACCACAGGCTGATTACTCTTACCTTCAGCCGACGCCAGATAGCTGTCACCGGATTTATAACTGAGCTTCTCACCTTCGATATCATGACCTTTAGCAGAACGCACCCAGCCTTTCTTCGATAACACAACAGTTACCGCTTCGGCTGGCGTTAAATCACGCTCGCTTAACGCTTTAGCTTCAGAGCGCTCAACAATTGGCGAACGGCGCTCGTCACCATAAGTTTCCGCATCAGCTAGCAACTCTTTCTTGATCAGTGTTTTCAAACGACGATCTGAACCCAGTAAAGTCTGCAGCTTTTCGCGCTCTTTATTAAGTTCATCTTGCTCGCCGGTCAGCTTCATTTCTTCTAATTTTGCTAAGTGGCGTAACTTCAGCTCCAGAATAGCTTCAGCTTGTTTATCCGATAACCCAAAGCGACTCATTAACTCGTCTTTTGGTTTATCTTCAGTACGGATAATCTCAATAACTTCATCAATATTAAGATAAGCAATAAGTAAGCCTTCTAAAATATGCAGGCGCGCCAGCACTTTATCTAAGCGATGCTGCAAACGTCGCGTTACTGTTGTCTGACGAAACTCCAGCCACTCTTTAAGAATGCCAACCAGCGGCTTCACTTTCGGCCGGCCATCTAAGCCCAGAATATTCAGGTTAACTCGATACTGCTTTTCCAGATCTGTTGTGGCGAACAGGTGATTCATTAACTGTTCTGTATCCACTCGATTTGAGCGAGGAACCACAACTAACCGTGTCGGGTTTTCATGGTCTGACTCATCACGCAAGTCCGAAACTAAAGGCAGTTTCTTGGCCTGCATTTGATGCGCTATTTGTTCTAATACTCTTGCCCCGGATGCCTGGTGCGGTAAGGCCGTAATAACAATTTCACCATCTTCAACACTGTAGCAGGCACGCATTTTAATACTACCGCGCCCCGTTTCATAAAGCTTAGTGATGTCATCCGTTGGCGTAATAATTTCAGCATCGGTCGGGTAATCCGGTCCCTTCAGCACTTCCATAATATCTTCAAGCTGACTACCCGGCTTTTCCAGTAACATTGCGCAGGCATTAGCCACTTCACGAGCATTGTGAGGAGGAATGTCCGTGGCCATACCGACAGCAATGCCGGTTACACCATTTAATAAAATATGGGGTAAACGCGCAGGCAGCACCTGAGGCTCTTTCATGGTGCCATCAAAGTTCGGTATCCAGTCGACCGTCCCCTGACCCAGCTCGCTGAGTAAGACTTCACTAAATTTAGACAGTCTGGCCTCGGTATAACGCATAGCTGCGAAGGATTTAGGGTCATCCGGTGAACCCCAGTTACCCTGACCGTCGACCAGCGGGTGACGGTAGGTGAAAGGCTGAGCCATGAGCACCATAGCTTCATAACATGCACTGTCACCATGAGGGTGAAATTTACCAAGAACATCACCCACGGTACGGGCTGATTTTTTATATTTAGCAAGTGCCGAGAGTCCAAGCTCTGACATTGCGTATACAATGCGTCGCTGTACCGGTTTTAAACCATCACCGATATTCGGTAGTGCCCTGTCCATGATCACGTACATGGAATAATTCAGGTAGGCTTCTTCCGTAAAGCGACTCAGTGGGCGGGTTTCTGTAACTTCCGTCGACATTCTGACTTCTCCTTGCTCACAAGTGCTTACAGTTCAGCCAAGTCGGCCATGTTACCTTTGCTTTCCAACCAGGTACGGCGGTCTGCAGCTCGTTTTTTCGCTAAAAGCATATCCATCAGCTCTTCCATTAGTTCGCCATCGTCAATGGTCAACTGAACCAGTCGGCGGGTATTTGGATCCATAGTGGTTTCACGTAAGGTTAACGGGTTCATCTCACCCAAACCTTTAAAACGCTGAACATTCACTTTGCCTTTGCGCTTTTCAGCCTCGATACGATCTAAAATGCCCTGCTTTTCACCTTCATCCAACGCGTAATAGACGTCCTTGCCGACATCTACGCGATAAAGTGGTGGCATCGCGACAAAAATATGACCGTTTTCCACTAATGGTCTGAAGTGCTTCACAAACAGTGCACAAAGCAAGGTTGCGATGTGCAAACCGTCTGAGTCGGCATCCGCTAAAATGCAAATTTTCCCATAACGCAATTTGTCTAAGTCGACACTGTTTGGGTCAACGCCTACCGCAACCGAAATGTCGTGAATTTCCTGCGACGCCAGAATTTGTTCCGGGTCAACCTCCCAGGTATTCAGAATTTTACCGCGAAGCGGCATAACCGCCTGAAACTCACGATCTCGAGCTTGCTTCGCAGAGCCTCCTGCCGAGTCCCCTTCCACTAAAAACAATTCACTTCTGCCGGGCTCCTGACTTGAACAGTCTGTGAGCTTTCCGGGGAGCGCCGGGCCCTGCGTTACTTTTTTACGAACCACTTTTTTACTGGCTTTTAGTCGTCTTTGCGCGTTGCTAATGCAGACATCGGCTAAAAGTTCAGCTTGATCGGTATGCTCATTCAGCCAAAGGCTAAAAGAGTCTTTTACCACTCCGGAGACAAAGCTGGCGGACTGCCGCGAGGACAAGCGCTCTTTTGTCTGCCCTGCAAACTGAGGGTCCTGCATTTTGGTCGACAAAATATAGCTACAACGTTCCCATACGTCTTCCGGAGTTAACTTGACCCCTCTGGGTAACAGGTTACGGAACTCACAAAACTCACGCATAGCCTCCAGTAACCCCTGACGTAGTCCGTTTACATGAGTACCGCCCAGCGTGGTCGGAATTAAGTTAACGTAACTTTCAGAGACCCCTTCGCCACCTTCAGGCAGCCAGGTAACAGCCCAGTCAACACCTTCTGTTTGCGAGCTAAAACTACCATCGAAGGGTTCTTCCGGTAAGGTCGGTACATCCTTAACCGCCTCAACCAAATAATCCGTTAAGCCATCCTGATAAAACCAGGTATCTTCCGTGTCATCAATTTTATTACGGAAGGTAATTGTCAGACCGGGACATAGCACAGCTTTAGCGCGCAGTATGTGCTTTAACTTGGTAACAGAGAATTTTGCAGAATCGAAATATTGAGGGTCCGGCCAAAAGTGAACTCGCGTACCGGTGTTTCTTTTCCCCACCGTGCCGGTTACTTCCAGCTCACTGACTTTATCGCCGTTTTCGTAGGCCATTTCATAAACTTGACCATCGCGCTTAATGGTCAGTTCAACACGCTTGGATAAGGCGTTAACCACCGAGATACCAACACCATGCAAACCACCGGAAAACTGATAGTTTTTATTCGAGAACTTACCGCCGGCATGCAGTTTACTCATGATCAGTTCAACACCCGGAACACCTTCTTCCGGATGAATATCCACCGGCATCCCCCGACCATCGTCGGTGGTTTCCAGCGACTGGTCCTGATGCAGAACAACAAGTAACGTTTTGGCATGCCCCGCCAGAGCTTCATCGACACTATTATCTATAACCTCCTGGCCCAAATGATTAGGCCGAGAGGTGTCAGTGTACATACCGGGGCGGCGCTGAACCGGTTCCAGTCCGTTCAGCACCTCAATGGAGTCGGATTTATAGTCTGTCATGAGTCCCTGTTTTTATTATTGGCTCGATCCACGAAAAGTGTGCTTCAATTTACCGCTAACTGGCGTCTATTTGAAGTAGTACGGCATAAATTTCTGAGCAGTTTCGCTCAGCTTAGGCTGAATATGGCCCTGCTTACGACACAAGGTTAACCAGTCGGCCAAAAATTGATTCACCTGATGCTTTTCATCCTGGTGCCGCATTTCACGGTTAGGCTGCTGATAACGTGCGGCTAAACGAGTAACGCCCTGACTGGATATAATCTCTGCCATACGCACATCATGATATAACCGCACCGTCATTTTAGCATGCAGGTAGTCTGCCCAGTCCGGCTTCAACTGTTCAATTTCAATGTCTGAGGTATAGCGCGCTTCACTCACGTTGCGCAAACTGAACGCTAAATGCTCCCCGGCATAAATCGTAACCTGAGCCTGCGACTCAAGCTGGGACAGCAGAGGCAACAACCCTGCGTAGTTAAGTTCGTTCAGTCGGTGCAGTTCAGCCACGTCGACAACATAGCGCTGTAGCATAATAAAACCTCAGTTTACTCCAGATCAGAGAACACCTTATCATGGTGTAACTGCAACCATTGTAACCCAATTACACTGGCTGCGTTGTTGATTTCTTCACGTTCAAGCATAGCGATAACTTTATCCCTTGGTATCACATGCACGCGTATATCTTCATCTTCTTCAGGGAGACCACCAAAGTCGGCAGCCGATTTACTATCAACTTCTGCAATATAAATCGTTAACTTTTCATCGGTACCACCCGGGCTGGAGTAATAACTGGTAGCGTAAATTAAACGTTTGGCTTTTAAACCAGCTTCTTCTTCCAGTTCACGAGTTGCCACTTCTTCAGCGCTCTCGTCGGCATCAAACATCCCGGCGACAAACTCAAACAACCAAGGTCCATTTTCGTCCTCAAGCGCACCTACGCGGAACTGCTCAACAACCACCAACTCATCGGTTACCGGGTCATAAGGTATAACAACAACCGCATGTCCCCGTTCCATTAATTCCCGGTCAATGACCGGACTCCAGTCACCAGAAAACAAACGGTGTTGTAAAGAATAGCGATAAACTGACAAAAAACCTTGATAAAGCGGTGTCTTTTCCTTTACTTTCACATCATCTCGGTGAAAACGAATTGCCATACTAACGAGTCCTATTATTGAGAGTAACTGAAAACAAACATTCTGTTACACTTGAGCGAATTCTGAAACCATGTTTTTCTTAAAGTATTTGCGCAAATCATTTACACTGGTAATCATTCAGCGCTGTATGTAAACTATGCGCAATTATTGAACATTGCATGTCAAGTAACAGGAAACTGACTACCATGAAAAAGCATCTTTTGTCGGCAGCTGTCGGTCTGGCATTGACCACAGTCACTTTTACGTCAAATGCTGAAGATTTGGCTCAAATTTATCGCTTAGCAGTTGATAATGATCCGACCTTATTACGTGCCGCAGCAGAGCGTGATGCCGCACAAAAAGGTATTGATATTGCCAAGTCAGGATTCCTGCCTCAGGTTTCGGGAGAAGCTGGTTACAGTGACTCAACAAGCGAATCCCCGCTAGTTTTTGAGTCAGGCATTCAAGTTTTCGATAGCGACAGCAGTGGCTGGCAAGCCGGCATTACGCTGAACCAGAGTATTTTTGACTGGACTGTCTGGAGAAACGCCGACATTGCAGAGAAGCAAGCCTATCAGGCGGAAGTTGCCTACAGCAACGCCCAACAAGACCTGATGTTACGTGTTGTTAATGCGTACTTCCAGGCTCTTCAAGCCCGTGATGACTTATCTTTCGCAGAAGCCGAAAAGAAGGCTATCGAGCGCCAACTTGAACAAACCAAGCAACGCTTTTCAGTCGGCTTAACCGCTATTACCGATGTTCACGAAGCACAGGCTCAATACGACAGCGCTGTCGCACGTGAGATTCAGGCTCGCAATGCGGTTGAAATTGCCTTAGAAGACATTCGCGAAATTACCGGCCAATACCCGCAAACATTGGCAGCTTTAGATACCGAAACTTTTTCACCGAGCGATCCGGCACCAGAAGATGTTCGTCAGTGGGTGAAAAAAGCTGAAAATGGCAACCTTAGCCTATTGGAAAGTAAAGTTCAGGTAGACATTGCTGAGCAGCAAATTAAGCTGCGCCAGGGTGGTCATTATCCTACAGTCTCACTTCAGGCCAGCTATTCTACATCGGACACAGAGCGCACAATTTCGAATCAGAATGGTCAACAGACAACAGATTTACCTCGTCTGGACAGCCGCTCTATTGGTTTGAATGTCAGCGTACCTATTTTCTCAGGTTTCCGTACATCAGCGGAAGTTGCTCAGGCTCGCGACAACTATGTGGCCAGCAGCCAACAAATGGTTCAGACTCGCCGGAATATTGAACGCGAGGTACGTAATGCCTACTACGAGGTTTCAGCGTCTATTGCCAGCATTAATGCGTTTCAGCAGTCTGTTGTGTCTGCAGAGAGTGCGTTGAAAGCGACTGAAGCCGGTTTTGAAGTCGGTACTCGTACTATCGTTGATGTACTGGATAGCACCCGTAACCTCTATAATGCAAAACGTAATTTATCTGAAGCTCGTTATGGTTATATCCGTCAAATTCTACGCCTTGAACAAGCTGCAGGACAGTTACAAGAACAAGACCTGTTAGCGATAAACAGTAGCCTTTCTGAAAATGTAGAAGGCACTGCGGCTGACTAACAGAGCAGACCAGGGCACCGCCGCTTATAGGTGGTGCCTTATTTCAAATGTTTTATGTTACTATCCGCGATAATTGAAGAATAATTAGCGGCATCTGTTGTGATCGAACCTCCCAAATTTAAGTTCTACTTTCTGCATCCTAAGTTTTGGCTAACCTGGCTTGGTGTCTTTGTCCTTTACAGTGTTTCGTGGCTGCCATACCGCCTGCAACTTGCTATGGGTCGGGGGTTAGGCTTACTGTTTAAGAAGCTCATGCCGCGCCGGGTCAACATTGCCCGAACCAACTTGAAGCTGTGTTTCCCTGACTATAGCGATGAAAAAATTGAAGCGTTACTGACCGAAAATATGAAAAACACCGGTATCGCTTATTTTGAAATTGGCATGGCCTGGTGGTGGCCAAACTGGCGAATTAAACGAAAGCTGCACATTCACGGTGAGGAACACCTTCGCAAAGCTCAGGAAGACGGCAGTGGTATTCTGTTATTGCTTTTTCACTTCCTTAGTCTGGAAGTCCATGCGCGACTGCATGGCTTTGTCGAACCAGCCGTTGGCTTGTATCGTCCTCACAATAATGCGGTGATGGAATTTTTGCAGACTCGCGGACGCGGGCGCTCAAACAAGTACATGATCCAACGTCGCGATGTTAAGGCCATGATGAATGCGCTGACTCAGGGAGATATTGCCGGTTACCTGCCGGATCAAGATTATGGCCGGCGCCGTGTTGAGTTCGTTAAGTTTTTCGAGGTACCAGACACCTCCACCACTTTAGGCACCATGCTTTTTGCACGTAACCCTAATTGCAAGGTACTGGTCAGCCGCTGTGTCAGACGTGATGACGGCAGTGGGTACGATCTTTATTACGAGCCACCACTTGAGAACTTCCCCAGCGGCGACGATAAAGCCGATGCAGAGCGGGTTAATCAGTTAGCCGAACAAGCAATACTGAAAGCACCGGAGCAATACCTCTGGGTTCATCGGCGCTTTAAAACGCGCCCCGACCCTGATATGCCAAGCTACTACCGTTGATCTTCCAGCAATTGATTCCAGCAGTCGAGTACAGCCTGACGCTCAGCATCCAGGTTGTGCTCTTCCAGCAACTGCTCGCCTTGTAATGCCAAAGCATGACTCTCGCAACGGAAAATCTGAAAAGCGTTAATCAAATTTTGCGCATTCACCTCAGATAACAAATGCAGTTGTTGTGCCTCAGTCAGAAGTCTGACGTTATCACTGTATTGACATAACTCCGGGTGATTATGTGCGTGCCGTAGTACGATGTACTGCGTTATAAACTCAATGTCCGCAATGCCACCCGCGTCCTGTTTTAGGTCAAACATGCTGCTGTTGCGTTGTGCTAAATGCTCACGCATTTTCTCTCGCATCTCCACAATGCTTTTACGCAACTCCTGCTCGTTTCTGGGCTGAGACAAAATACTGCGTCGTATATCCATAACGGTTTCACGCAATGCCGGAACACCAAATACCGGTCTGGCCCGAACCAATGCCTGTAATTCCCAGGTCCAGGCATCGTCCCTCAGATAACGTGCAAATGAGCTTACCTGAGTCACCAGTAGTCCCGCCTGGCCTGAAGGCCTTAAGCGCAAATCAACATCGTACAAAATGCCAGCCACAGTCCGGGTAGTAAATAAGTGCAAGATCCGTTGCGCAAGACGCAAGTAAAATTGCTGAACTTCTATAGGTCGTTGACCATCGGTCTGGCCCTGATAATTGGCGTCTGTAACAAAAACGAGATCGAGATCAGAGCCATACCCTAATTCCTGACCACCGAGCTTTCCATAGCCGAGCACGGCAAAGCCTGTGTTGTCGACACTGGTGCCCTCTGGCTTGCCATGCTTTTGTGTCAGGTGATGCCATGCGAGACCGACCACCTCAGCGATAATAGCTTCAGCCAGCGCGCTTAAGTGGTCACTGACATTCATCAGTTCAAGAACACCACTAATATCGGCCGCCGCTATTTTTAACTGCAACGCTTGTTTGGCTTGCCGTAAAGCGTCCATCTGCGTTTCTAAGTCCTGCTCGGGGATCCTCAGCAAATACTCCCGCAACACCGACGCATAATCCTTCGATTCGGGCAAACTATAGAGTTGCTGGGGATCGATAAGCTCATCTAAAAGTATCGGGTGTAATGCCAGCTGCTCCGAAATCCATGGGCTTGCCATGCAAAGTTTGCACAGTTGTTCGCGTGCACCGGGGTTTTCCGCAAGCAGCTCGATATAGGCCGTACGACTCATCACGGCTTTAATGATGGATAACAGCCTTTCCAGCAAACGTTCCGGATGTTGATGTTGAATTGCGTGGCGCAGCATCATGGGCATTAAGCGAGCTAAAGCTGCTCGTCCCCGGGGGCCGGAACTGCGGCGACGGCTCTCCTGACGGAAGTTTTTAATTTGTGTCCATAAAGCCTGTGGCTCGTTGACCCCTTCACTTTCCAGAATCTCTATCGCCGCATCATCATCCAGCATGTCCTGCCATAAAACCTGCAAGCTCTGCTCATCTTCGTCATCTTCGGACTCAGCCCCAACCACCTGCCGAAATTCACTATGAATGCGGGCCATACATTGATCAATTTTATCTTGCAGCTCTTGCCAATTCGGCTCATCTAACATAGCGCATAAGCGCGCTCGACCCAGCTCATCTGACGGTAATTGCTGAGTTTGTTGGTCATCTATTTGCTGCAGACGATGCTCTATAACACGCAAATATTCATAGTCATCTAATAACTGACTGGCTTGCTTCTGATCAATTAAGTCTAACTCAGTCAATTCATTCATCGCTTTATAAACCGAGCGTGTCTGCAAAGATTTTTCCTGTCCCCCGCGAATAAGCTGATGTGCCTGAACAATGAACTCGACTTCTCTGATGCCACCGGCACCCAGCTTTATATTATTTTTCACGCCCTGGCGCCGGGTTTCCTGCGTAATAAGAAGCTTCATTTTACGCAAGGCTTCAATCGCACCAAAATCAATGTAGCGACGATAAACGAAGGGTCGTATTAATTGCTGAAATGCCTGCTGGTATTGTTCATCTGCGCCTATCATCCGGGCTTTTACCATAGCGTAACGCTCCCAGTCACGCCCTTGCTCCTGATAATAATGCTCTAACGCGTTAACACTGGTCACTAAAGGACCCGACTGACCAAAAGGCCGAAGCCTCATATCAACCCGGAAAACCTGGCCGTCGGCGGTCGTTTCATCGAGTAAACCAATAAGCGACTGCGCCAATCGTTTATAAAAAACACCATGCTCTAAGTTACGGCCAGGCCCCTGAGTCTCACCTTGCTCAGGGAACGCAAAAATAAGATCGATATCCGACGAAAAGTTTAATTCCCTTCCGCCCAGTTTTCCCATACCAATAATCAACAGCGGCAGGAGGTTGCCTTCGCCATCAAGCGGCTTACCATGACGGTTAATATAACGCTCGAACAGCCAACTTAAGCTTTCGCTGATTGCGGCGTCAGCAATAGCACTATAGTGAGCCAGAGACTCTTTTAGAGAAAGTTGCTGTAAAATATCAGCGGCGGCCAGCTTTGCCATCCAGCAATGACGCAATTGCCGAAGGCACTTTTTGGCGTCCTCTTCACTATTTAAAGGTTCTAACGCCTCTGCAATATGCGCTTCATAGCCGCTCACGTCGGGCAGCTGAATGGCTGTCTTACTAGCAACAAAAAGCTCAGTGACCAATTGCTCGGGATAACTTTCTGCTACGCGGCCTATGAATGGGCTTACAGCAAATAAAGACCTTAGCAGTTGCTGCTGTTCATTGTTTAACAAGGAGCCGGAAGCAACATCCTGGTAGCGTTGCCAGGCCGCCTCACTCTCTTTAAGTAATTCTTTGCCGGGAGTCAGCATAGCTACCTTAATTCATCCAATAGGGTTCACGTTTCAGAGCCGCTTTTCGCGAATACTCCAGCGCTTTCAACAAGGATTCACGTTGTACCTTTTGCCATTCCATTAACTTTTCATCAATTTCATCGTCACGTTCTTTGATACGCTCATGCAAAATATGCAGGGCCGTAATTTCGCGGATGCCTCTTGCTAAATCTTGCCACGGCAAACGGAATTTTTCCCTTAAGTCAGGATCAAACAAATGACCGAAGCACGTCCCCATAAGCAAGCTGTTTTGCAAGGGTGTCAGCAATTTCAGATAGCCTTCTTCATTTAATCTTTCGTGCTCTGAAAAAGCGGTCTGCACGAGTTGCCAGTCACTTTTCAATAGCTGGCTGCTCCAGGGCAAAACTGGCTGCTCTAACTCTTCGGTCATTTCTTCTTTGAAAAGAAATTCAGACAGTTCCAGTAGCGTTCTCTGATAGCTGACTGAGTGAACCAGCTCCGAAACTTCCGTCAGCCTTATCACATCCTCCTGGCTATTAAGCAGCGACTCATAAAGCTTGTTATAGCGCTTAAGCGCACGATGATAAGCGCCATCTTCAGCGGTTAATTCGTCCAGCCCTTCAAAACGTTTTAACCACTGCAGTTTCGACATTATTTGCGAGATATTGGTCAGTAGCCGGCGCTCTCCTACACCATTTTCAATCAACTGTTCCAGTACAACCTGCACCATTTGAATACCATCTGCCATGCCCTGCACGGCTCTTACACTGGGCTGAAACTCCAGACAGGCTTCATTGTGCTGCCAATGACGTAGACCCGATTCTAACGACCGATATAATGCCTGACCGACATTATATTCCGACTTTAGCGGTACGTAATGCATCTGCGTAAATGGTTCAAGCAGGCTCTTCCCGGCTAACAAATAACCTCTTGCAGCTTTACTGAGCGAGCCTACTCTCGCACCCGCTTTTTTAACCAGCTCATTTGCCAGTCGATAGGCCTCAGTTAAAGAGCCCTTTTGCACTTCAAGCTCAATTTCAGCTATCGGCTCACGTTGCTCCCCGGACTCAATATAGCCATCATCAAAAACCATCTCGATAACACCTTCACCACTGGGAAGTCGCCATTGAGTGCGCATAAAGTCAGTCACAAATAGGGTATCTAAGTCTCGCTGGATATCGTATACCGGGAAGTCATCCGGCCATATTTCGTTGTCAAATAAGGTTAAGTCAGGCTTGTCCTTGTCAACATTAACATTGTACTCGGGCCTTTGATGCATGCCGCCCATAACCCGGCCAGCCAATTTGATTGTTTGCTCTTTATGATCTTTATAGCTACGTATCCGTAATCCAATATCGAACTGACGTAAACGCAAATCGGATGTGTCAAAGTAAGCGTTTGTAAGTTCAAACTGCTCTTTATTGGGCTTAGCCTGATTAGCATCCGCCAACGACTGGCAGACTTCGAGTGCTTTTTCTCGTTGTTCAGGAGCAATCAGTAATTTGAGCTCAACTTCTTGTGACATAAATCGATTCCGATGCGTTTAATAAGTTAGATTAAAGGTACTGGCTTGGCGGCTAACGGTCAACAAACACGGGCATTTAGTTCACTTGACACTAAGGGTGAAAAGTTGCAACGTGAGATCCGACCATAAAGGGTCTTTACCAGCGCAATAATAAGCTTATACTTGCGCTGATTCCCAACATTGGGGAAGCACGCCGAGCTTCGGCCTGGCTATACAGGAGATGCTATGTTCAAAGCGAGTGAGGTGCTATCCAAACAGCATCAGGCTGAGGACTTAAAGTCCTTACAGCAGGCAATCACTGACAATTATATTGTTGACGAAGACCAATATATGCGTGAGCTACTGCCGCTGGTTCCTGCCGATGATGAAACGGTTAGTGCAGTTACCGAGCGCGCAGCTAAATTAGTTGAGCAAGTGAGGGAACGGGCAGATAACGGCGTTGTTGACGCCTTTTTGCAAGAGTACAGCCTGGATACTAAAGAAGGTATCATTTTAATGTGTCTTGCCGAGGCACTATTACGTATACCCGATGGTTATACAGCAGACGCATTAATTCAGGACAAACTTTCCGGCGGCGACTGGCAAAAGCACATGGGCCAGAGCGCCTCATGGTTAGTCAATTCCGGTACCTGGGGTCTGGCACTGACAAACAGTGTAACGAACCCCACCGGCAAGCCAATGGAAACACCACGCGGTGCTTTTCGACGCCTTATCCGTAAGCTCGGCAAGCCGGTCATTCGCAAGGCGACGTACACCGCCATGCAAATTATGGGTAAGCAGTTTGTGCTGGGACGCAGCATTGAGGAAGCCCTGAAAGAAAGTCGCGACAACCGCGATAAAGGTTATACTCACGCTTACGACATGCTTGGTGAAGCCGCATTAACGATGAAAGATGCGAACTACTACAAGCAGCAGTACGTCAACTCAATTAAGACCATTACCAAAGAAGAATTTAATAACCCGGATGCACCACGACCGACCATTTCAATCAAGTTGTCGGCATTGCACCCCCGCTATGAATCGGCCAACCACGAACGCGTACTGACTGAGCTTGCCACCACCTTAACCGATTTGGTTAAGCTGGCAAAAGAAGCTGATGTTGGTGTGACCATTGATGCCGAAGAGGCCGACCGCCATGAGCTGTCACTGGAGTTATTTGAAAAAGTCTATCGCAGCGGTGTTTGCAAAGGCTGGCCTCGATTTGGTCTGGTGGTCCAGGCCTATTCAAAACGTGCCCTTCCAACTTTATGTTGGATAACAGCTCTGGCCAAAGAGTGTGGCGACGAAATACCGGTACGCCTCGTTAAAGGCGCCTATTGGGATAACGAAATTAAGTGGACTCAGGAAAACGGTCTGCTCGGCTACCCTGTATTTACCCGCAAGTCTCATAGTGATATTTCTTATCTGGCCTGCGCACGCTATTTGTTAAGTGACGATACCGACGGAGCTATTTATCCGCAGTTTGCTACTCACAATGCGCAAACCTTTGTGGCCATTGAACAAATGAACGAAACCCATAAGCGGCGCATTGAATATCAACGCTTACACGGCATGGGTGACAGCTTATACGACACCATAATGGAGCAGAATCCGGGCATGGTTGTTCGCATTTACGCGCCAGTTGGCCCGCACAAAGATTTGCTGCCGTATTTAGTTCGTCGTCTGTTAGAAAACGGTGCTAACTCGTCGTTTGTTCACAAGCTGTTAGATTCAGATACGCCAGTCAATGAGCTGGTTGAACACCCCATGAAAACAGCTTCAGGTTACGAAAAGTACGCAAACAGCAAAATTCCACTTCCCCCTCAAATGTATGGGGATCGCACAAATTCGTTAGGATTGAATATGAATATTCACTCACAAGCAGATGATTTTATTGCAGCGGTTCAACAGTACCGCGACAAACAGTGGCAAGGCGGTCCCATCGTTGATGGAAAAACCGTTGAAACCGACCACCATGTCAGTATTACCAGCCCTCAGGAAACAGCTAAACAGGCTGGCCGCATTTACTGGGGCGATAAAAAGCTTTCCGAGAAAGCGCTACAAAGCGCCAACGCCGCCTACAAATCCTGGCGCGACGTGCCGACCGAAGAGCGTGCACAATGCCTGGAAAAATTCGCGGATCTAATGGAAGCTAACCGTAACGAACTGATCGCTTTATGTTCAGTCGAAGCGGGCAAAGGCTTACAGGATGGTATCGACGAAGTTCGCGAAGCCGTAGACTTCTGTCGCTATTACGCCAACCAGGCCCGTGAGCTCATGGGTAAACCCATTCAGTTGCCAGGACCGACAGGAGAAGACAACGAGCTATTCGTTGAAGGTCGAGGCACCTTTATCTGTATCAGCCCATGGAACTTCCCATTAGCAATTTTCGTCGGTCAGGTTGCGGCAGCGTTAGTTACCGGTAACTCAGTTATTGCCAAACCAGCAGAGCAGACGGGTTTAATTGCCTACCGCGCGGTGCAGTTAGCTTTAGAAGCTGGCATTCCAGGCAACGTATTGCACTTTATGCCGGGTAGTGGTGCCGAGGTCGGCAGCTACTTAACCAGTCAGGAAGATATTGGTGGTGTTTGCTTTACCGGTTCAACTTATACAGCTCAGGCAATTAACCGTGCATTAGCGGCACGAACAGGCCCAATCGTCCCTCTGGTAGCGGAAACCGGTGGACAGAACGCCATGATGGTTGACTCAACCGCTCTGCCAGAGCAGGTTGTCACCGACGTAGTTGCCAGCGCCTTCCAGAGCGCCGGACAACGCTGTTCAGCTCTGCGCGTTCTCTTTGTGCAGGACGACGTGGCTGATCGTATTATCGACTTGCTACGCGGTGCTATGGAAGAATTGCAGGTTGGCGACCCATTACTGCATGAAACCGATGTCGGTCCGGTTATTGATGGTATCGCCAAAACCAACCTGGAACAGCACATTTCTGACATTCAGCAGGCGGGACGCTTAATTGCGCGCGCACCTCTGCCTGATTATGCTATGGGTGGCACCTTTGTCGCACCTACGGCGATAGAAATTGACAGTATTAGCCAACTGGTAAAAGAAAACTTTGGCCCAATACTGCACGTGATACGCTATAAAACCAGCGAAATTGATGAGGTTATTGATAGCATCAACAATACCGGCTTCGGTTTAACCTTTGGCATTCACAGCCGGAACGAAACCTTTGCATACGATGTTGCAAGCCGAATCGATGTGGGTAACGTCTACATTAACCGTAACCAGATAGGCGCAATTGTCGGCGTGCAACCATTCGGTGGTCGCGGCATGTCTGGTACCGGGCCTAAGGCTGGTGGTCCACATTACCTTACCCGTTTCGTCACCGAAAAAACACGCAGTGATAACATTACTGCTGTTGGTGGTAACGCAACGTTATTGTCTTTAGACGATTAAAAGCAAAGTAAGGTACAAAAAAGCCAGCGAGAAATCGCTGGCTTTTTATTTTACTCTTCGTAATTTTTCAATTCTATTTGGTAATCATCCAACTGCTGCCTGAGGCTATCATTAAAAACGATAATAATTTCCTGCCGGCGTCCTTTTTCATCAGCAAAGCTCAACCCGGCCAAGTCTTTCTCGTACCGGTGTAATACCGGTGGTTTATCGAGCTGATAAGTTCTTGGTGGCAAAATCAGGCGCTTTTCTGTCAATTCAAGGTCACGATAAAACGCAGCCGGCTGCAATGGCCTGAATTTCACGACAATCGTCATAACAATCGCCATGGTCAGCAATGCGCCCGTGATGATAATCCACAGGGGAACTGCATCACCAATATAAATTGCCATCCATATCGCTAAAAAGAAGCCGCCCCACGCTTGGGGGCGGCGACTGTCACGATAAAACGTCAGTGCTGTTTCTTGTGATTTTTCGTTTTTAGAAGTCATCGTCACTATGTAAATAAAGGCTTTCGCTACCGTCTTTTATCGCTAAAGCCAGGCTATGAATACGTGGCAGAATACGCGCAAAATAGAAGCGGGCCGTTTTTGTTTTGGTTGCCAAATAGGGTTTCTCGTTTACCAGTGGCTCAGCTGCTATCGCCATCTTCAACCACAAGTAAGCGTAAGAAACATAACCCACCAGATGCAGATACTCAACCGCTACGCTGTTAACAAGGTTCTCATCGCCCGCGGCCTTTTGCAGTACTTCCTCGCTGACACCATTCAGTATATTCAGCGCCTGCTGCAATTGCTCACGCTGCTTGATCCATTCACTGCCGGTCGCCGTTTCATCCAGAAAGCTCTGAATTTCTTCATTAAACGGCTGCAATAGTTTGCCTTGCGAACCAAACACTTTACGACCCAATAAGTCCAGTGCCTGAATACCGTTTGTGCCCTCATAAATTTGCGCTATACGAGTATCACGAACCAACTGCTCCTGACCCCATTCCCGCACGTAACCATGGCCACCAAAAACCTGCTGCCCGTGAATCGTGCACTCGAGTCCGGTGTCAGTTAAAAAGGCTTTAGCGACAGGTGTCAATAACGCGACCATCGCGTCTGCTTTTTGTCTAACCTGCTCATCTTCGGCGTATTTCGAGCGGTCGAGCTGCTGACCCACCCAGGTTGAGAACGCGCGACCGCCTTCAGTAAGCGACTTCATGGTCAGCAACATACGGCGCACATCGCCGTGCACTAAAATTGAATCGGCTTCGGCCTGGTCGTTGCGAGTTGCTTTAGCGCCACGTCCCTGAATGCGATCTTTAGCGTATTCCAGAGCATTCTGGTACGAACGCTCTGCAGCTCCAAGCCCTTGAATGCCAACCCCCAGGCGCTCGTAGTTCATCATGGTGAACATAGCAGGCAGCCCGCGATGAGGTTCACCGACCAGCCAGCCTTTTGCGCCGTCAAAATTCATGACGCAGGTGGCTGACCCATGAATACCCATCTTATGTTCAATTGAGCCACAGCTAACAGCGTTACGCTCGGTCAGGTTGCCTTGTTCATCAGACAAAAACTTAGGCACCACAAACAACGAAATGCCTTTTGTACCGGCCGGAGCATCGGGTAATTTGGCCAACACTAAATGAACGATATTCTCCGCTAAATCGTGTTCGCCACCGGTGATAAATATCTTAGTACCGCTGATAGAAAAACTGCCGTCCTCAGCTGGTATCGCTTTACTGCGAATAATACCTAAATCTGTTCCGGCATGAGATTCTGTCAGGCACATAGTGCCGGTCCACTCACCTGAAACCATGCGTGGTAGATAATGATTCTTCAGTTCGTCACTACCATGCGAGTTAATTGCCATAATAGCGCCGGAGGTTAAGCCCGGGTAAAGAGAAAAGGCGATATCGGCGCTACAAAGCATTTCTTCGTATTGAGCCGACAAAGACTTAGGTAACCCCATGCCGCCAAAGTCCGGGTTAGCTGTTACGCCAACCCAGCCGCCTTCAGCTAACTGGCGAAAGTTCTCTTTGTAGCCTTTAGGAGTTGTTACTACCCCATCTGCAAATTTAACACCTTCCTCGTCGGCTTCACGGGCCAGCGGCGCTACTAAGTTTTCAGCAACCTTGGCACCTTCATCCAAAATAGCACCGGCAGTTTCAACATCCATCATGTCGGCAAGTTCAGGGGTTTGCTGCCAGTCGTCGGCAACTCGGAATACATCGTGCAGGACAAAGTCCATATCGTCGCGGGGAGCTCTGTAGTCAGCCATATCATTACCTCTTGTATGAATCACACGGGCATTCAAACAAATAATTCAAACGCCTGTTTAAACTTTATCGCACAAGAGTATGAATCCCTTTGCGGGATGTCAATAATTTCTACGGTTGCCAGTCTTCTAAAGCGGCTTGTGAGAATGCTTGTGAATCCATCACCAACACCACTTTCTGCGGTTCTATTCTCAGAATAGTCAATTGATTCAGCGCATCGCCCTCGTATAGTCGCTGGCCATTGAGTTCAATCCATCGCTGGGACGCACTGGAACGGTACATATGGCTATCGTAGCTAAAGGCTGGCACCTGTCGCTGAAATGAACGCGAAAGCTCACCTAGTGGCGGAATAACGCTTGTATCGGCATTATCATTATTGTTACTACCGGTATCATTCACTGCGGCTTCAAAACGCTCTAACAAGTCGGGCGACACGGCAGATAAATCGAGAGCTTCACGCTGTGGTTCTGTTTGTTCGGGCTGAGACGCGCCCGTGGAAGCTGGCTCTGGCAACTCTGAGCTCTTAGCAACCTCTACTGTTTCCTCTTGCGGTTCAGCATCCCAGCTTATCGCTTCAACGGTTTCTGTTTCCCCCCAACTAAAGCGCTCCGCCTCAACAGTTTCAGGCTCTGGTTCTTTCGCGAGCCACTGAGCGGTTCCTGCCCCCAGCACTCCCCCTGCAACAATTATTGCGGGCCATATTAGCCACCCCCAACGTCGGGTACTATTGTCGGTAGCCATTAAAGACGCGTCTAATATTGACCGTTGCTTTAATAGCGGCGACTGCTGTTGCTTTAATGCTTTTAATAAGGAGGACATGACTAACTCTCTTTACTCGCTCTTTTATTTAATCTGGGCCCAAAATCTGAAGCTCTTGAGGCCAGCCATGCCATCGTTGCTTCATCCAACTTGCCGGTCACACGAAGTCCCTGGCTCTTTTGCAACGCTTTAAACTGCTCCTCAGATGACTTTTTTTGCCATTCTGAACTTACATGTTCGCGCACTTGTTCACGCACCCACTGTTCTTTTTCATCTGGACTGTCTGCCAGCGGTTTCTGGTACAAAATTAAAAAGGCACCATTCCAGCCGTTAGTGTCTATAGCCGTACCATCGGTAACCAGATTCGCCATTTTGTCGCGTTTATAAAGTAAGGCCGGATAATTAATACTGCGCAACTGTTGCAGGCTTTGCCGTAACTCCAGGCAAGCAAGGTCATATTGTTCTACCCACTTGCAAAAATCGGTGTCTAACGGAGGTTCTGGTAAACCCCATACACTGGCCAGCTCTTGCGCTGCCTTATACTGCATGGTGGTTGTCCTGTCCGGCTCAGGGGCCGTTTCTCTGACCAGGCTATAGCTTCCTATAGCACTGGCCACGAATAAGATAAGTGCGCCAGCCCAACGCCAGAAGGGTGACTGGTGCTTAACACCGCTTCTTCTGTCGGCCGGACCATTGAGCTCGGCATGTGCTTGTTGTAAGTGCCGTGGTAAAACTTCTGCACTTGATTCCGTATAGGCCGCCAGTAGTGCCCGGTCGCAATACAGGTTTAATAAACGGGGAATCCCCTGAGTCATTTGATGCGCTTTACGCGCCGCAGCTGCACTGAAAAGTGGCCGGTTCGCTCCTGCCACCTGAAGTCGATATGCAATATAACGTTGAGTATCAGCTTCTGTCAGCGGCAAAATATGATAACGGGCGGTAATACGCTGTGCCAGTTGACGCAGCTCCTGCCTGCGCAATAAATCCTGAAGCTCTGGCTGACCAATTAAAATCACCCGCAATAATTTCCGATCATGAGTTTCTAAATTGGTTAACAACCGCAACTGTTCCAGCACTTGCGGGCGCAAATGCTGAGCTTCATCAATAAGCACCACACACTGACGACCTTCATCATTGGCTTTCAGGAAAAACTGGCTGAGTTTGTCAGTCAAAGTTTTACGAGTGGCGGAGCGCTTTTGATAACGGATACCAAACTCATCGCACAAACTGGCAAGCAGTTCGTCCTCATTCAGCATCGGATTCAAAATAAAGGCGGTTTCAGTCGACTCAGGTAGTTGTTCCAGCAACGCCCGTGACACCGTGGTTTTTCCTGTGCCCACTTCACCGGTCAGTAAAATAAAGCCACCACTACCCTGCAGCCCTTGCGTAAGGTGCGCTAAAGCCTCCTGATGCCGTTCACTCAGGTAAAGGTAGTTTGGGTCTGGGGCAATAGAAAAAGGCTCTGCCTGAAGACCAAAATAGTTTTGATACATATCGGTCCGCTACTGTGCTGATGTTATTATTTGTCCAACAGTGTAACGACTTGCTTGCACATCGACCAGTGATTCGACATGATCATGCCAAACAAAGTTGAGGTGAACAGTGGAAGTCTATTTAGTCGGTGGTGCAATACGCGACAAACTCCTTAAATTACCCGTGCATGAACGCGACTGGGTGGTTGTTGGCGCCCGCTCAGAAGAGCTGCTGAACCAGGGTTTTCAGCAAGTAGGTAAAGACTTCCCGGTGTTTTTGCATCCGGATACGCATGAAGAATATGCGTTAGCCCGTACCGAGCGAAAGTCAGGCAGAGGTCACACAGAGTTTACCGTTTATGCCTCGCCAGAGGTTACTCTTGAGCAGGACCTTGCTCGTCGTGACTTAACCATTAATGCCATTGCTGAAAGCGAAGACGGAACAATTATTGATCCTTACAAAGGTGTACAGGATCTTGAAGCCCGTAAACTGCGACATGTGTCAGAAGCTTTTACAGAAGATCCTCTACGAGTTTTGAGAGTTGCGCGGTTCGCGGCTCGTTTTGCACATTTAGGGTTTAGTGTGGCTGCAGAAACCCAGCAGCTACTGCAACAGATGTCGGAGAGCGAAGAGCTCAGTCACTTAGTTCCCGAGAGAGTCTGGAGAGAATGGGAAAAAGCACTGTTAAGCGAAACACCTTCCGTCTTCTTAAACTTACTTAAAAGTATCGACGCACTGCCCCAGGTTTTACCGGGTATCACGGCCGGTGATAGCCAGCTGCAAAGACTCAACAGGACTTCAGCTTATTCAGACTCGGCAATACTGCGTTTTGCCTGTTTATTTGTAGAGCAAAAGACACCCGATGATATCAAGCAGTTTTGTCGCCGACTGGCTATTCCAAACCACTATCGCGATGCCGCGACCCTTGCCAGGAATAATGAGCTCTTTATAACCCAGGCTAAGCTTCCTGAGGCAGAGTCGCTTTCGGCCACTTTAAAACAAATTGACTACTGGCGACGCCCGGAGAAACTCGGGCAGTTACTTCAATTAAGGGAAGCCGAGTTTAGTCGGTCAGAACAAAAGACAACTATTGATAAGCAGCACCAAAAACTGCGCTTAGCTGCCGAGAAAGCGTCAGCACTTAGTTCTCAGGCTTTGCAGCAGCAGGGACTCACCGGTAAAGCTCTGGGCAATGCACTGCGTGAACAGCGCGAGCAAATACTTGCAGAGGCGCTGGTTTAACCCTCCAGCCAGCCAGTATTTTCAAGAGGCTCTAACTGCTGCGGCGCCTGCTTATTGGACTCCTGATACTGTTCCCACAGCTGCTGATAACTGACTTCCAAAACAGGATGCAGGAGATCGCCGGCAATTTCAGCTAACGGCCATAGAACAAAAGCGTTTTCAAGGATCTCAGCACGTGGTAATTGCGGCTGTTGCGCTCGTATTACATCATCATAAAGCAGCACGTCAATATCCAGCGTCCGTGGACTGTACTTGGCACTTTCAGGCACTCGTCCATTTTGCTGTTCAATGCGCTTACACTCGGCTAAAACCTCGGTAACAGATCGGCTTGTTTCCACCTCTACCACCAGGTTGTAAAAATCACTGCCGGAAAATCCAACCGATTCACTGCGAAAAATTCGTGAACGCTGACGCCAGCCAAAGCTTTCGGCAATTGCTTCTAAGCCGGCACGAATGTATTTTTCACGATCCGTATTAGAGCCTACCCCGAGAAAAACTTGCGCCACAACCTTACCTCTTACCCAAACGGACTATCAAACACGCTTCGGCGAACCGTAACCGCAACATTTTTCGCATTGGGCACTGCCCCGGGCTTAGCTACGCGCACTTCAACATTCTGAACACCAAACTCATTCAGAATTAAGGTAGCAACCCCTTCAGCAACGGTTTCAATTAACTGTCTCGGCTTCTCTGCCACCCAGGTCGAAACCCGTTCGCTGACCAGAGCGTAATCTAAAGCGTCGTCAATATCATCAGTGGTCGCTGCGCGCTGGTTGTCCCAGCTCATTTGAATATCCAGCACTAACTGCTGTTTTTTTTCTTTTTCCCAGTCGTAAACGCCAATAATGGTTTCTATGGTTAGACCCTCAATACTGACGACATCAATATCTGCTTGTTCCATTTGTGTTAACCCGTGGTAATTGCCCAAAAAACCGCTTATTCTATGGGCATTGACTTTTAATCGCAGTCTACCTTAACCAACGAGGGATTCGTACCCCATGACAGCGCTTACTTTACTGATGATACTTTCAGCCTACCTTCTGGGCTCTATCAGTAGCGCTGTGGTTATCTGCCGGCTATGGGGGCTGCCTGACCCACGCAAAGAAGGCTCTGGTAACCCGGGAGCAACCAATGTTTACCGGGTAGGCGGAAAAATTCCCGCATTATTAACTCTTTGGTTTGATGTTTTAAAGGGTATGGTTCCGGTATGGGGGTCTTACTTTCTCGGCATTGAACCATTTTTCCTTGGCTTAATTGCCGTTGCTGCCTGCCTTGGTCATATCTTCCCGCTTTACTTTCACTTTCGTGGCGGCAAAGCCGTAGCGACCGCCTTAGGGGCAATGTTTCCTGTGGCCTGGGAAATGGCCTTATTGCTTATTGTGACCTGGTTATTGGTTTTCCGTATAAGCCGGGTATCATCCCTGGCTGCTCTGGTAACCGTTTGTCTGGCACCGTTTTATGCTTATTGGATAAAACCCCAATACACGGTGCCGGTTATTATGATTTCACTATTGATCCTCTGGCGTCACCAGGCCAACATTTTGCGCTTATCCTCCGGTAAGGAGAAAGCCTTTAAACGGCGTCGCTAACCTTCGCCATGGGTTTCAAGTCTGTCATTGGCCACCTTGGATGTGTTTTTACTGCCAGTGACTCACGTTCTCCCGCCTGTAAACGCAGTGCGCCAGCTAAAGCAATCATCGCACCATTGTCGGTGCAAAACTCAGTACGGGGGTAAAACACCTGCCCATTTTGCTTTTGCAACAAAGCCTCAAGTTTGGCGCGTAAGTGTTTATTGGCACTGACACCACCAGCAACGACTAAACGCTTGTAGCCAGTTTCTTTTAATGCCCGGCGACATTTGATCACCAAGGTACCAACCACCGCATCTTCAAATGCCCGTGCAATATCAGCCAGGGTCTGCTCGTCATTATCATTAGCGGCCAGAGTATTAGCTGCGGAAGTTTTTAAACCACTGAAAGAAAAATTAAGCCCGGGTCTGTCTGTCATTGGTCTGGGGAAAGTAAACCGGTCACTGTTACCTTGTTCTGCCAGAGCGGCCAGTCGTGGCCCCCCCGGATAATCCAGCCCCATCAGTTTAGCGGTTTTATCGAAAGCTTCGCCAGCAGCGTCATCGACGGATTCACCCAGCAAATGGTAATCGCCTATGCCTTTTACCTGCACCAATTGAGTGTGACCACCAGACACGAGCAAAGCAACAAACGGGAATTCGGGTTGGTTCTCTTCCAGCATAGGAGCCAGCAGATGCCCTTCCATATGGTGAACACCCACTGCAGGCAAGTTCCAGCCGAAAGCTAAACTACGGCCAATGCAAGAGCCAACTAACAGAGCCCCGACTAACCCCGGCCCCATAGTATAGGCCACACCATCCAATTGCTGATGCGTAATACCGGCTTCTTTAAGCGCCGCCTTAATTAACGGCAACGTTTTACGCACATGGTCACGAGAGGCAAGTTCGGGCACCACACCACCATAGTCCGCATGCAATTTAACCTGAGAATACAGCTGGTGTGCCAGTAACCCTTTTTCAGTGTCATACACCGCAACCCCTGTCTCATCACAGGAGGTTTCAATACCCAATACCCGCATAACGCTAACCACTTCAGTTCTTTATCGACAATTGCTGCCATTTTACCTGATTTTTATTCGCATGACTCGCCTTACGACCAAAGTTATGCCACTTTATGAAAACACAAAAACAATAAGGGTTTAAGCATGAGACAACTGGTTTCACTTCTGTTTATTCTGGCCTTAACAGCCTGCCAGACATCACCTGCAGATCACACCGAATTTACCTGGCAGGATGCTTCTGTAACTGAGCTTCAGCAAGCCATGAACGAAGGTCAATTAACTGCCGAACAGCTCACACAGTATTACCTGCAACGCATCCACCAAAACAATCAGCAGGGTCCCGAACTAAGAGCGGTAAATAGCCTGAATGAAAACGCATTAGCTGATGCCAAACGGCTGGATAAAGAGCGCCAGCAGGGAAAAGCTCGCGGTCCGCTGCATGGTATACCGGTTCTTCTGAAAGACAACATTGATACCGCCGACGGCATGCCAAACACCGGAGGCTCGCTTCTGTTTGCAGAAAATTACCCGGAAGATGACGCATTTTTAGTGCAACAACTGAGAAATGCCGGTGCGATTATTCTGGGTAAAGCCAACTTAAGTGAGTGGGCTAACTTTCGTTCAACGCGTTCAAGTTCAGGCTGGAGCGCCATAGGCGGTCAGGCCGTAAACCCTTATGACAGAACCCGCTCAACTTGTGGTTCAAGTGCCGGTTCCGCTACTTCAGTCGCGGCAGATTTCGTTGCTCTATCGGTCGGTACGGAAACCGATGGTTCGTTAGTCTGCCCTGCAGCTGTTAACGGCATTGTCACCATAAAACCAACACTGGGACTTATCAGTCGCGACGGCATTATTCCTATCGCACACAGTCAGGATACCGCAGGTCCAATGGCGCGCACTGTCACCGGCGCTACCTTGATGCTCGATGTAATGAAAGCACATGACTCCAGCGACCCTGCCGGCTACAGCAGTGAAACAACCTTTGCTTCTCATTTAAAAATAGACGGGCTACAAGGCAAACGCATTGGTGTGGTTCGTAATTTAATGGGATACAACGAGCTACTGGACAAACAATTTGAACAACAGCTTGAGATTCTGAAAGCTCAGGGTGCGCAACTTGTTGATGTCGAAATGCCAACCTACGGTCAATACGGCGGTGACGAGTTCACAGTACTCCTGTATGAATTTAAGAATGACATGGCTTCGTACCTTGCCGACACCCAGCTTCCTTACAGCAACCTCGGCGATATGATAGAAGCCAATAATGAACTGGCTGAACAAGAGCTTTTATTATTTGGTCAGGAGCTTTTTGAAATGGCCAATGCGCAGGAAGATGAAGCGGCTTATCAGCAGGCCCTGGCTAACAGCAAAAAGCTGGCCGGTAAAGAAGGCATTGACACCATGCTTAGCGAAAACAACCTTGATGTACTCATTGCTCCAACAACCAGTCCGGCCTGGAAAATTGACCATGTTCTCGGAGACAATTATTCAGGCTCGGCCAGTTCACCAGCGGCAGTCGCCGGGTACCCGCACATAACCGTGCCGATGGGTTACATTCAAATAGGTGACGAACCGGCTCTACCCGTTGGAATGAGCTTTTTTGGAGCAGCACGTTCTGAAGCAATACTGATAGAAGCGGCATTTGCTTACGAACAAGCCACACAACACCGTGTAGCTCCTAATCTGGTTGCAACTGACTAAGGTTAAGTTTACGACTATCGAGCGGCCGGCCATCAATGTCTCTGAGCGTTAATACCAATTCCGGCTGCTCTTTCCATATCACTTCAATTTGACCATAACGGCTCTCCGTAAAAGCCTTTCCGTCGCGATAACTTGACTGGTAAGGGGTATCACCGTCAAAGTTAATAGTACCCGGAGTTACCTGCCATAGTGGGTAAGAAAGAAACTCGTCAGACTTTGCAAATTCACCAAAAAACCTATCGCCGCTGGCCAAGAGTAAACCAGAGGGCTTCAGCTCAGTTAACAATTCTTTTAAGCGTTTTTGTTCACGTTTATAGAGCGCCCAACTGTCATAGCCGTTTGCTGGAGCCAGTACCGGTGTCGCGCTCATAATAATACGAACCTCAGCTGGCTTTTGTAACTGTTCAGCAAGCCACTGCCATTGTTTGTCACCCAGTAAGGCTCCGGTATTATTTGCCTGATAAGGGCCTAAGTCAGAATTAAAACGGCGCGTTTGGCGCTCCATCCAACCTACGGTAGTGAGTGGGTCTCTATTCCAGCGCCCATCGAGCACAATGACTTGAACACGTTGCGGTTCATTGCCAAAAATCACGCTTTTAGCAATACCGTGCGTCTGAAAAAGTCGTTCTGAAGTTGCTGGCTCACGCCAAAAGGTCAAAAAGTGATTTCGGACGGCATAGCGATTCGGGTTATTCTTGCCACTGTTGCCACCCAGGCTGTAATCATTGCGATTCCACACAGACATTACTGCCGAGTTGCGGCGTAAAACCCTCGGCCCCCGGTAACGGTTAAAAACCTCGTAGGCATCGAGTAGGTCATCCATATCATCAGCATCGACATCAACCGTGTCGCCCAGAAAAACAAACACTTCAGGCTGTGCATGGTTAACGGCATCCCAGATTTCCTGTCGACTGGTATGGTCAATGCAGCAACCAAAAGCCACTCGTGTCGATTGTTGTGCCGACACACTGGACGCAAAGGCCAGCAATAAAAACAGCCAAACACTCCGTATTTGCATCAGAAATCCTCTTTATTCACCGCGCAGCGGCGCGCCTCACTTGCTTCTATATCGCCACGTGCAACCAATTTCTTGAGCGCCTGATCCAATGTTTGCATGCCACGCTCTGCCCCTGTTTGTATGGACGAGTACATTTGCGCCACTTTATCCTCACGAATAAGGTTCTTGATAGCGGGTGACGACAGCATAATTTCATGGGCAGCGACGCGACCACCGCCAACACGCTTCAGCAGACTCTGTGAAATTACTGCACGTAATGACTCCGACAGCATAGAGCGGATCATGGGCTTATCATCCCCCGGGAACACATCAATTATACGGTCAATGGTTTTTGGCGCCGACGTTGTATGCAAAGTACCTAAAACCAAGTGTCCTGTTTCAGCGGCTGTCATGGCTAAACGAATGGTTTCCAAATCGCGCATTTCCCCTACCAGGATAACGTCAGGGTCTTCACGCAATGCAGAGCGAAGCGCCGCACTGAAACTTCGCGTATCCCGGTGTACCTCGCGCTGACTGACCAGACTTTTCTGGTTGTCGTGAACAAACTCTATCGGATCTTCGATAGTCAAAATATGTAACGACCTGGTTTGGTTTAAATAATTGACCATAGCCGCTAAGGTCGTTGATTTACCGGAACCCGTTGGCCCGGTCACCAAAACTAAACCACGGTTGGCACTGACAATGTCTTTAAATATTTCAGGAGCGTCCAGTTGTTCCAGTGTGGTGACTTCACTGGGGATCATACGAAACGCTGCCGCAATACCTTTTCGTTGTGTGAATACATTCGCCCGGAAACGCGCAATGCCTTCAAGCTCGAACGAAAAGTCACACTCAAATTTTTCTTCAAACTCCTGCCACTGACCTTTGCTCATCACCTCAAACAACATATCTTTCAGCTCATCGGGCTGGTGCTCGGGTTGATTTAATGGCCGAATGTCCCCATCCACTCTAATCATAGGAACACTGCCGGAAGACAGATGTAAGTCCGAGGCATTTTGTTTCACACTAAAGGCCAGTAATTCGTTAACATTCATATATCTTATTCCTGAATCAGTGAGATGACGGTGGCAATGACAACTAAGGTATCAGAAAAGATAACAAATAATCTTGCGGAAATACGTCAGCAATTGCAGATTTTAGCCGAAGAGTCGCAACATGGGCAGTCAGTGAAACTGCTAGCCGTGAGTAAAAAACACTCTTTGGATGCAATAAAAGCCGCAATCGCCGCCGGGCAAATGCATTTCGGCGAAAACTACGTTCAGGAAGCGGTTGATAAAATCACCCAGCTAAAAGAACACATACCCGACCCGGTCCAGTGGCACTTTATTGGACCGATTCAGTCCAATAAGACAAAAGATATTGCTCAGAACTTTGACTGGGTACAAAGCGTGGAGCGGGAAAAAATAGCTCGCCGCCTGAATGAACAGCGCCCAGACAGTCTCGAGCAACTCAACATTTTACTACAGGTGAATATTGACGACGATGACAACAAGTCGGGTCTGGCGCCAGAGCAAGTTGAAGAATTAGCTGAGTATGTGATGAGTTGCTCAAAGCTTAAATTACGCGGCTTAATGACCATACTCAAAGCAGGAACAACGGAAGAGCAACGCAAGCAAAGTTTTCAGCACATGTTTCGCCTTTATGAGCAACTGCAACAAACCTGTGGCGAGCAAATTGATACCTTATCCATGGGGATGTCGGGCGATATGCGACAAGCAGTGCTTGAGGGTGCTAACATGGTACGTATTGGAACAGCAATTTTTGGAGAACGGGAGTCCTAATGAACGACATTCGCAATATTGCCTTTATCGGCGCAGGTAACATGACACAAAGCATTGTCGGTGGTATGTGTAAAAGCGGTTACCCTGCTGACAAAGTCTGGGTCAGTAACCCCAGCGATGCCAAATTAGAGAAAATGAAGTCGGAGCTGGGCGTTAATACCAGCAATGACAATCTGGAAGTTGTGAATAATGCTGATGCTATCGTATTGTCCGTTAAGCCTCAGTTAATGGCAGAAGTTTGTGCTCACTTACGTGAAAATGTCCACAACCTGACCGACAAACTAATTATTACCATTGCTGCGGGTATTCGTATTCCGAAATATCGCGAGTATTTAGGCGAAAACATCCGTATTATCCGCGTTATGCCCAATACGCCATCATTGGTTGGCCAGGGCATGTCGGGGTTAGTCACAGACAACTCAGTGGACGATGCCGATAAAAACTTTGTCACAGAAGCATTTAACGGTGTAGGCGAAACCCTATGGGTTAGTGATGAAGATCAGCTCGATATTCTCGGTGCTGTTGCCGGAAGCGGACCAGCTTACTTTTTCGAGTTTATGGACAGCCTGGCGAAAGCCGCAACCGAGCTTGGCTTTGATGCAGAGAAAGCTCGCGCAATGGTTCAGCAAACCTGTTTGGGCGCCGCGCAAATGGCTAAAGAAAGTGAGTTATCATTGGAAGACTTGCGCAAACAAGTCACCAGTAAAGGCGGCTCAACAGCTAAGGGTGTTGAAGCCTACCAGGACTCTGACTTACACGGCATTTCGGAAAAAGCCGTAAAAGCAGCGGTAAACCGTAATCAGGAAATGGCGAAACTCTTCTAGGAGTCACTATGAATAACGCCCTCACATTTTTAGTCGCCACCCTAATTGATCTGTATCTGATCATTGTGCTGTTGCGACTCTGGATGCAGTTAACCCAGGCAGACTTTTATAACCCGGTCAGCCAATTTGTGTATAAAGCAACACAGCCCGTTGTCGGACCGCTTCGTAGCTTCATGCCAATGATAGGTAAGCTGGATACTGCCAGTTTAATATTTGCGCTAGCGCTAGGCATGTTGAAAGTGGCAGCTTTGGTCTGGCTAAATGGTCTGGCTGTGGGTCCACTGGTTATTGTCATTCAGGGCATACTAACAACCATTAGCAGCCTGCTGTCGATGCTGTTCTGGGTATTGATCATCCGTGCCATACTCAGTTGGTTCTCACAGGGTTATAACCCGGTAGAAGCCATGCTGCATCAAATTACAGAGCCTCTGTTAGCACCTGTACGTAAAGTTATTCCGCCAATTGGTGGCTTAGATTTATCGGTACTGGTTGTTATTATTGCACTGCAATTTTTACGAATATTAATTGGCGTTTAACGCTACTGGTGGAGGATAAAGTGATGAGTAAAACATTCTTTGTTAAGACAGTAATAGCTATGTCCATGCTGCTCTCTGCCAGCCTTATGGCTGAGCAAAAAAAGACTCTTGGTCAATGGGATGTTCACTACAGCGCTTTTTCCTCCACCTTATTAGCTCCGGCGGTAGCGACGCAATATGACTTAACCCGAAGCGCCTCAAAAGGTGTACTTAATATTGCCGTGCTCGACAAACAAACTCAAAAAGCACAAACCCCTGGCGTTACCGGGCAAGTTGTTAACCCGCTGGGCCAAATACAGGAACTCGAGTTTCAGCAGGTAACAGAAGGTGATGCCAGTTACTACCTGGCACAGTTTAATTACACCAACGCCGAAACCCTGCGCTTTACTATTGAAGTTGGTGACCAGCAAACGCTTAAATTTAACCAGGAGTTTTGGTTAAACGACTAGCCTTTTACCGGCTTGACACCAATTGACTGGATATCGCCTTTGTCACTGACTTTTCGTACGGTCAGAATAACATCACCTAAACGTATGGTGTCGCCAATAACCACTCGCTGGTGGAATTTCAGCAAGAAATAGTCGGATATCGTCGTGCTCAATAAACCTTCGTTAAGTTCCCCCACAGGGTAGAAGCTACCGACATCGGCCAGCGTCAAGTCGCCGCGTAAAGTGAAGTCACCAAAGAAGTCTTTTTCTGATACTTTTAAGCCTTTACCACCTGATGCAAGAATTCGACTGACTTCATCAATATCTTTAACCGTTGCAGCTACCAGTAAACCATCGCCCTCTTCAACCATAGGCTGGGTTTCCGGCTGTAACCATTCGCCGTCGCGGATCAACCCAACGAAAGTTGCCGGGGCGGTTAACTTCAGCTCTTTCCAGGTATGGTCACAGGCAGGTGAGTTTTTATCAATGCGATAAAGCCAGACCTCCAGCGCCTCTTTACTGGGCACAGACGATAATGGCATACGTTGCTGCGGTTTTGCTTTTAACGGTACCTCCAGCCCCAGCCAACGCGCTACCGGAGCAATACTCCAGCCCTGAATAATGAGCGAAATCATCACCACAACAAAGGCAATGTCAAAATAAAGCTCCTGATTTGGTACGCCACTCAGCCATGGGAATAAAGCCAGAATAATGGGGACGGCTCCTCTTAACCCCACCCAACTAATAAACACCTGCTCTCGCCAAGGAAAGCTAAAGGGCAATAAACTCACCACCACCGCCAACGGACGAGCAATAAATATTAGAGTAAAGGCAATACCAATTGCGACCGGTGCGTTAGCGACTAAGTGAGAAGGAACAACAAGTAATCCGAGAATGAGGAACATCGCTATCTGGCTGAGCCACGCCAGCCCGTCCTGCACCTGCAGAATATGAACCAACTGAGGCAACCGGGCGTTACCAATAACAAACCCCATTAAATAAACAGCCAGAAAGCCGCTGGCGTGCAGTTTCGCCGTTAATGCGTAAATGGAGATAGCACAGGCTACGGCCAATAAGGGGAAAAAGCTAAAGCTTAACGGCAGTTTTCGAGCGGCAATAATGAATAGCCGCCCACCTAACCAACCTATTGTCAGACCGCCAATTAACTGCCAGACAATATCAAGACCTATCCAATACCAGTCAGGAAAACTGCCACTGGCTACGGCGCCGGTCATCGTTAAAGTCAGAATGACCGCCATTGGATCGTTACTGCCCGACTCTATTTCAAGTGTTGAGGCAACCCGCTCTTTAATTTGTAGTCCTCTGGATTGAAATATACCAAACACCGCTGCCGCGTCAGTTGAGCTCAGTATCGCCCCCATAAGCAAAGCTGCAGGCCAGGGCAAAGAAAACCAATAAACAGCGAGGGAGGCAACTAAGGTACAGGTTAAGGCAACACCTATTGTTGCCAGGCTAATGGCAGGCCACAAGGCGACCCGAAAGCGTTCTGGGTGAGTTCGCATCCCCCCGTCAAAAAGAATAATGACCAGAGCAGCAGAGCCTATAAAAAAGGCGATATCCGGATTGTTAAACTCGACTCCCAGCACTCCTTGTTCACCGGCAAGCATGCCAACTAACAAAAAAGTCAGTAGTACAGGGGCTCCCAGTCGATTGGAGGCCACAGCGGCTAAAATGCTGACAACCAACAACAAGCCACACAGTAAAATCAAGGTGTTAGCCGAATCCAAATAGAATCTCCTTATCTCTGTCTCTGCCTATTTATCATAACAGGTTTAACTTAGACGCTAATGTAAGATTTCAAATCCCGTTAAAACCCTTTATCCTGTGCCTCTTAATAATGAGTGTACAGGTCCGTTTTATGAAGCCACAAAAAACTTTGGTACTGGCTACCGGTAATGCAGGTAAAGTTGCCGAGTTACGTCATATGTTAAGTCAAACGAAGGCTACTGCCGACTGGCAGGTCCGCCCACAGTCCGACTGGGACTTCACTGAAGCTGACGAAACTGGCACCACCTTTGTCGAAAACGCCATTATTAAAGCGCGGCATGCGTGTCAACAAACCGGGCTACCCGCTATTGCGGACGACTCAGGTCTTGCCGTTGCAGCGTTAAACGGCGCACCGGGTGTTTATTCTGCTCGTTATGCCGGCTCCAATGCGACAGACTCCGATAATATCAATAAATTATTACAGGCTTTAGAAGGTGTTGAAGAGCGCCAGCGACAGGCTAGTTTTCATTGCGTATTGGTCTATATGCAAAGTGCAGAAGACCCAACGCCAATTATCTGCCAGGGCCGCTGGGACGGACGCATATTAACAAAGCCAGTCGGTGAACATGGCTTCGGCTACGACCCCGTTTTTTGGGTTGAAGAAAAAAATGCTTCAGCCGCACAACTTGATAAAACAGAAAAACAAGCGCTCAGCCATCGTGGTCAGGCTCTGAAACAACTGCTTGAGCAGCTCACTAAATGACTTACCCACTGACGCTTCCGCCGTTATCTCTGTATATACACATTCCATGGTGTATTCAGAAATGCCCTTACTGCGACTTCAACTCACATAAGCTAACGGGCGATGTGCCCGAAGCAAGTTATGTCGGCCGTCTGCTGGAAGATCTAAGGGCCGACCTTGAGTGGGTACAGGAACGAGAAATTCGGTCTATTTTTATTGGCGGAGGCACACCCAGTGTACTCTCGGCTGCAGCAATACAACAATTAATGGACGGTGTGCGGGCAACAGTAACCCTGAGTTCTGACTGCGAAGTAACCATGGAAGCCAACCCGGGTACTTTTGAGACCGAAAAATTCTCCGCGTTCGTTGCTGCCGGCATAAATCGATTGTCTATTGGCGTTCAAAGTCTGCAGGAGCACCAACTGCAGCGTCTGGGGCGTATTCATAACCCGCAGCAGGCAAAAGAAGCAGCCAGACACGCAAGTCAGTTACCGCTCGCCAGCTTTAACCTTGACCTTATGCATGGACTGCCGGACCAAACCGTAGAAATGGCATTAGATGACTTGCGTCAGGTCATCGCGCTGAACCCTCCACATATTTCCTGGTATCAGTTGACTATTGAACCTAATACCCTGTTCGCAAGCCAGCCGCCTGAGTTGCCTGACGATGACACCTTATGGGAAATTTACCAACAGGGTCATAAGCTTTTGGAAGCGGCCGGTTATCATCAGTACGAGGTGAGTGCTTATGCAAAACCGGGGCACCAAAGCCGTCACAATAAAAACTATTGGCAGTATGGCGATTACTTAGGCATTGGCTGCGGAGCTCACAGCAAAATCACACTTCCACAGCAAAATAAGATTCTGCGCTGTGAAAAGATAAAGCACCCTAAAGGTTACTTGGATCTGACTAAAGCTCTGCGTTATCAGTTAAAAGAAGTTGCAATTGACGACCGTATGTTTGAATTCTTTATGAATCAGTTCCGTTTACTGGAGCCAGTTAGCAAAGATAATTTTGAACATACTACCGGACTTCCCGCCGACTTAGCGTCAGAACACTTGGGCAAGGCAAAATCTCTGGGGTTGGTAATTGAAAACACACAGCACTGGCGTTTAACACAGCAAGGCCATCGCTTCCTGAACTCAGTTTTAGATACGCTTCTGGATTAATCCAGAAGCGACATCACTACTTAACCTGAAACTGTAAATCCCAGACGCCATGCCCTTTACCTTCGCCCCGGCGTTCAAACTTGGTTTTGGGTCGACTTTCTGGTCTGGGCACGTAATCTCCTGAAGCTGATAAATTGCTTAAATCAGAGGCTCCATTTAACACCTCTAGCATGTGCTCAGCGTAATTTTCCCAGTCTGTTGCCAGGTGAATAATCCCACCAGATTCTAGCTTCTGAGTTAATAAGCTCAAAAACTCGGGTTTCACTATACGACGTTTATGATGACGCTTTTTATGCCAGGGATCAGGGAAGAAAATCTGAACGCAGTTTAGGCTTTTGTCCGGAATACACTGTTTCAACACCTCAACGGCATCTTCGTGAAATACCCGAAGATTGTCTATCCCCGCTTCTTCGACAGCCATAAGGCAGGCACCAACACCAGGCTCATGAACTTCGATACCAATGAAGTCGCGCTCGGGGTCATTAGCAGCCATTTCAACCAGTGAGTGCCCCATACCAAAGCCGATTTCTAAAGTTACGGGAGCCTTTCGATGAAAAACCTGGGCAAGATCCAACCGACCACTATCCAGCGTTAAGCCAAGAGTCGGCCAAAGGCGCTCAATTGCAGTTGCCTGCCCTTTCGTTAGCCTTCCTTCTCTTTTAACGAAACTCCGAACTGTTCTGACATACTTACCCGCCGCTGCGGCTTCTTCGGCACTTTTAAACTGGCTCATGACTTTCCTGACAATTAGTGACTTAGCTAATACCAAAAAAACAGGCCTGAAAAATCAGGCCTGTTTACAGTAGAGCTATTATCGCTATTTCAAGCAATCAATACAATTGGTATTAACGTGTTTTAGGTACACGGTTAACAACTTTCAATGTTGCTTCAATACGACGGTTTGTTTGACGATCAGCCGCGCTGTTTTCACGAACTTTAGGCTGAGATTCACCATGTCCTTTAAAGTCGACTCGGCTTCTGCCGATACCGTGCTTTTCAACCAACGCGTTAGCAACAGCTTCTGCACGACGCTCAGACAACCACTGGTTGTACTCAGCCTCACCTGTGCTGTCGGTGTGTCCATGAATAGTAATATCGAGTTGTGGATGCTCTTTCATGAACTCCGCCATTTCATCGATATCATTCCGTTCGCCACTACGAATCTCAGATGAATTCAGGTCAAACTCAACAAGTAATTCTTCAGTGATGGTCTCGTTCTCGTATAAAATGCAGCCGTTCTCATCCACTGAGTAGTTCTTAGGCGTATTTGCGCAATTGTCTTTAGAATCAACAACGCCGTCACCGTCTGAATCTACAGGCTTTGATTCAGGCTCAGGCGCTGCTTGTTGAGGTTCTGGCTGTGGCTCAGGACGAGGTCTTGGCTCAGGGCTTGTATCACGTCCGCCGAAGAACCACTGCAAACCAATGTTTGCAAACATTTCGGTGTAGTCTTCTTCCCAACCACGCTGGGCTCCACCTTCAATCCGCCACGCCAGATTATCGTTAATAAAGCTACGGTGACCGAGAGTCAGGCGAGCTGCGACATCGGTTACATCACCAATTTCAGTGTTATTCACACCTAAACCGGCATAAAAGCTGTTATTAAAGTGATACAGCGCATCAACACCATAGCTGTCGCCATAGCCATCGCCACCGCCAACTAAATCGGCTTCCATGTAATCGTAATAGATACGGGCTTCCCATGCCTCTGTAAACATCATGCCAGCTTCAATACCTGAGGTGATGGTTTTGAAACCGTCATCAACAAAAAATAACTGCTGATTTTTGACCGCAACGCGATCATCATCAGCAGAAAAGACGCCCAAACGCGCACCCAGATAAAAGTCGTTTTGCTCAACCTCAGTCTGCTGTGCAAAAACCGGAGCAGTTAACCCGGCGGTAAGCAAAGATAAAGTAATTAGGTTTAAGGTTTTCATTGCAAAGCTCCTTTTAATTGCAATAACAATCATGCTCGGAATATGAGACACTGTGTATGTCATAAAGAATAGTACATTCTTGAAATTAGTCATTTTTATTTGCAGAGATTTACAGTTGACTCAAACATTCAGCTCTCAGGTCCTTCGCTGGTTTCAACAGTATGGCCGCAAGCATCTTCCCTGGCAGAAAAATGTCACTCCATACCGTGTATGGGTTTCAGAAATTATGCTGCAGCAAACCCAAGTCACCACCGTTATTCCGTACTTCGAACGTTTTATGGAGACATTTCCTACAGTTCAAGCATTAGCCGAGGCTCCGCAAGACCGAGTACTGAACTTATGGACAGGTTTAGGCTACTATGCCCGCGCCCGCAACCTTCATAAAACGGCAAAAATCATTTGCACCCGATCTAACGGTGAATTTCCTAAAAAAGTTCATGAACTTGAAGAATTACCGGGTATTGGTCGTTCGACAGCAGGCGCTATTCGTTCACTTGGGCATGGTGAGTACGCCCCAATTTTAGATGGCAATGTTAAACGTGTCTTAGCCCGCCACTTTGCTGTCGCAGGTTGGCCGGGTAAGACCAGTGTATTAAAAGAGCTCTGGCAACTCAGCGAGGAGCTTACTCCTGAGAGTGACTCTGGTGCCTATAATCAAGCCATGATGGATATCGGTGCAATGATATGCACCCGAACTAAGCCGCTCTGCGAGCAATGTCCCGTCAACAATACCTGTTTAGCCAAAGCAAAGAATACAATTACACAGTACCCGGGTAAGAAGCCGAAAAAAGCCAAGCCAGTCAAGGCAACGCATATGCTGCTTTTCCGCCACCAGGGCCACTTGTTACTGGAGAAAAGACCACAAACAGGTATTTGGGGGGGGCTGTGGTGCTTCCCTCAAAGCGAAGAGGAAACGGAAGTGTCCTCACTGATCACGCAGTACGGTTTAACTGAGCATAGCCGCCAACAGTTGCGCGGCTTCAGGCACACATTCAGCCATTTTCATCTGGATTGCTACCCTCTGCTGATAGATGTCGTTCCCGCTGAAACTCAGCTTAACGAAAACCAGCACCTCTGGGTAGAACCTGACACCGATAAGAACTTGGGCTTTGCTGCACCAACCGTTAGACTGATGAAACAATTAATGACCAATAAGTGAGTACAACATGAGTCGTACCGTATTTTGCCAGCATTATCAGAAAGAAGCCGAGGGACTGGACTTTCAGCTTTACCCCGGTGAACTGGGCGAACGAATTTTTAATAACATATCAAAAGAAGCCTGGGCTGAATGGCAAAAGAAACAGACCATGCTGATTAATGAAAAGCGACTAAATATGATGGATCCATCTGATCGCGAATTTCTTGAAGCCCAAATGACGGCCTTTTTATTTGAAGGCAAAGATCCCCAAATAGAGGGCTACACTCCTCCCGAGAAGTAATTGTCTCAGTAATCTTTTTTAAAGAATGCTCTTTTTTCTTGTCAATCTAAATTATTGTCTAATATATTGACAATAGGTATGGCTTATGAGCCTCACTGGAGCTTAGACAGCCAATCTGTTAGACTACTAACGAATTCAACAAAAGGGAGTCTCTATGAAAGCGCCATCCTGGCGAAGAGCCGTACTGAAAGTGGGGAGTGCGCTCATCGCGCCAGATGAAACTGGGGTTAGTACCAAATACCTTTTACCCATCGCTCGTTTTATTAACGAATGCCGCGAACGCGGACAAGAAGTTGTCTTAGTGTCATCGGGCAGTGTCGCTGCCGGACGCAAGCATATTAACTTTGAACACAAGAAAGTTCCTGTAGCCGTACGCAAAGCAATGTCAGCCGTCGGTCAGAATGAAATGATGGGCTACTGGTCGCGCTTCTTTGATTCCCCCTGCGCCCAGTTGTTAATGACACACAGTGACTTACGCGACCGCGCTCGCTACGTGAGCATTAAAAACACCTTAAACAGATTGTTAGAGCACAACATTTTACCTATAGTAAACGAAAACGATGCTCTTGCTACCGACGAAATGAAAGTAGGCGACAACGACAACTTGTCAGCCATGGTAGCCACGTTAGTTGATGCTGACGCTCTGTTTATTTGTTCAGACATCGACGGCTTATACGATTCCGATCCAAACCTGAACCCGGATGCCAAGAAAATACCGGTGGTTGAACAAATTGACGAAAGTATTTACTCACTTGCCGGTGGTTCTGTGAGTTCTGTAGGTACTGGTGGTATGCGGACCAAAGTTGAAGCCGCTGAGAAAGCCACTTCCCATGGTATTGATACCTACATAGTCAACGGTCGCAAAGGTGAAACCTTTGAATCGTTGTTACAAGGTGACATCCCCGGCACATTATTCCGTCGCCAATCTGATCCAATTAGCAACAAAAAGCATTGGTTAAGACATACCTTGGTTGCTCAAGGTGAAATATTGGTTGATGAAGGTGCTGAAAAAGCATTAATTGAGAACGGTGCCTCGCTATTGAGTTCAGGCATTGTTGATGTACAAGGCGATTTTGATCGCGGTGACGCCGTGCTGGTTCGTAGTGCTAATGATACTGACGCCATTGCAAAAGGTATTTGTCAGTACAGCGCGCATGAACTTATGCACATTAAAGGGCAGCAAACAGAAGACATAGCTGAAAAATTTGGCTATAGCCCAATTACAGAAGTCATTCACCGTGACGATCTAATGATTTTGGAGGACGCATGAGCCAGCAATTAGCAAAAGAAATTTCACAGCGCGCTGCAAAAGCAGCACGCGCTGTAGCAACCTTATCTGAAGCAGATAAAAACAGTGTGCTACAAAAGATGGCAGACGCAATTCGCGCACGCCAGGACAAGATTATTGAAGTCAATAAGAAAGACCTGGCTACCGGTAAAGAGAAAGGTCTGAGCGATGCCATGATGGATCGCCTGGAGTTGACACCGGAACGTGTTGAGGGCATGGCTTCTGCCATTGAAGAAATCATTGCATTAAAAGATCCGGTCGGCGACAGCTACGTGCTGGATGAGCGCCCTAACGGAATGAAAATTGAAAAAATGCGCATTCCACTGGGTGTTATCTGCATGATTTATGAAGCGCGTCCAAATGTGACCGCCGATGCCGGTGCCCTGTGCTTTAAGTCTGGCAACGCCGTAATCTTACGTTGTGGCCGTGAAGCAATTGAGAGCAGTAAAGCCATTGCTGAAGCCCTGCACGAAGCTTTAGAAGCCAGCAACTTGCCGAAAGACGTCATCACGGTAGTACCAACACCTGATCGTGAACTGATGACCGAGTTACTGCAACAAAAAGATTATATTGACCTGGTTATCCCTCGTGGCGGCGAAGGTCTGATTCACTTTGTTAGTGACACCAGTAAGATCCCGGTGATTCAACACTACAAAGGCGTTTGTCATCTGTACGTTGATAAAGACGCCGACCTTGATAAAGCCCTGGCGATTTTACTTAATGGTAAAACCCAGCGTACCGGCGTTTGTAACGCGCTTGAAGGCTTACTGGTTCATCAGGATGTTGCTGATAAATTCTTACCTATGGCTGCTAAAGCCCTGGCTGAGAAAAACGTAACAATCCACGCCGATAAACGTTCAGTAAGCTACTTTGACGGCGCTGATGAGATTGCAGACGATGCCTTTGGCGAAGAATACCTTGCTCTGGAAATCGCGGTTAAAACCGTTGATAACTACGAAGGTGCTATTGAGCATATTCAGGAGTTTGGTAGTGGTCATACAGAAGTGATTATTACCGAGAACGACGAAACCGCTAAGCGTTTCATTCGTGAAGTAGATTCAGCCGTTACCATGGCAAATGTCTCGTCTCGCTTCTCAGACGGTGGCCAGTTAGGTTTAGGTGCTGAAATTGGTATTTCTACCAGTAAGCTGCACGCTTATGGACCAATGGGTCTTGAAGCCCTAACAACTGAAAAATTCGTGGTAACCGGTAACGGTCAAGTTCGCGATTAATTCAGTGCTTTAACGCATAAAAAAGCCCCGGCTCATTTGAAGTGAGTCGGGGCTTTTTTTATGGTATGGCTTGAAGCTTAACGGCGATAACCCGTTAATAACTCAGGCCAGTCACGAGACTCCTTCCAGTAAAAAGTCTCATTCTTTTCTTTTTCTTTGCGCAAGGAACGCAGCAAACGCTGAATATTCGCTTCCTTCCACTCCCCGCTCTCACGGAAATCACACTTATCAAAATCCACAATCCAGGCTTTGTCGTTGTCATCCAGCATAAGGTTGTGACAATTCAAGTCCGAGTGATAAACACCAGTATCGTGCAATTGCTTAATAGCACTACCGAGCTTTTGCCAAAGCTCAGCTGAGAGCTGTTTCTCACGCAATAGCCGATAAACATCAACTGCGCCGGGAATCACTTCAACTAAAATATCAGCTTTATAACTAAATACGCCGGTCTTTTCCATTCTGGCCGCCACAGGGCGAGGAACCGGCAAGCCAATATCACGGAGTTTACAGAGCAAATCAAATTCGTGTATTGCCCGGCTTTTCTCCGCTGGCTCGCGTAAAAAACGGTCTTTATTAATTTTTCCAACCAAACCACCACGGTAATAGTGTCGTAACAAAAGCCCCAAATCGCCTTGTTGAATAAACCAGACAGTTGCACGCCCCGTCGAATTCCCGGCAATCGCCTTTTGTTGCTGCCAATACTGGGCTGAAAAATGCTTATCTTCTATCGTTTCTATAATATCGCTGTCATAGCGAATGAGCCCTCGGGGAGTCTGCTCTGTTTTTATCATACCGCTTCCTGTCAGAGTATATTCCAGTGCTCGCTTTAAGACTCTTAACGTAGCACCCTGATGCGTTTGTAAAACGCTTTTAGCAGCTTCATGTTGCGTTTTCATGACCGCTGCCTGCTGCATCAAACTCACAGCCTGTTTAATTTCTTCGGCATTTTTTACCCACCGCACAGCGCCAACTTTAGACAGCTCAGCGTAAACCTGTGGGAAATTAAATACATGCCGCCCAGACATAACATTGGAGCCAGCAGCAATAACTTCAAGGGGGTTGTGCCCTCCACGCTCAATGATACTTCCACCAATAAAGCTCGCTGAAGCTAACTGCCCCCACAGCATCATTTCGCCCATACTGTCAGCGAGAAAGACATCACAGTCCTGTGGTATCTCATTAAACTCGGTGCGGCGAGCCAACTTTAGTCCAGACTGCCGGGTCAGCTCTGCAACTTTTTCAAATTGCTCAGGATGCCTTGGCGCAATAATAAGACAGGCATCAGGTTGCTCTTCCTGAACCAGCTTATGTGCTTCAAGAAGAACTTCATGCTCCCCGGGATGGCTGCTGCTTGCCAACCAAACATTCCTTCCAGAGCAACTCTGTTTCCACGGGTAAGCTTTATCGATATCCTTGCCGGAAAGTTGGATATCGTATTTAAGGTTTCCGTCTACAAAAAGTCGGCTCTGCGCTACCCCCAGAACCTTCATTCGACGCGCAGTTTCTTTATTCTGAACCGACACCAGAGTCAGTTGTTTCCATACAGCCTTCATAAGCCAATGGAAACGCCGGTACCCCCTAGCGGAGCGCGCCGAAAGCCGGGCATTCAATAAACTTACAGGCACATTAGCTTTGGAAAAATGCTTCAGCATCTGCGGCCAAAGCTCTGTCTCCATTATCCATACCCCTTTAGGTTTCAGCTTACGCACGAAACGTTTCGCTGAACCCGGAGTATCAATTGGCCAATAACGACAACTGACAGACTCACCAAAATGCTGCTGAATGAGCGCTCTCGCGGTTGGTGTCATACAGGTAATCAGCACTTTTTGTCCGGACTGTTGATGCAACAGCTGCTCTATTAATCGCTTAGCCGCTAAGGTTTCTCCAACAGAAACACTGTGGATAACAAGACAACCCTGCAGCTTTTTATCAACAGCGCCTAATGCAAGCCTTTCTGACCAGTTCTGGCGATAACGGGCATCCTTCTTACCACGCAGCCACAACCAGACAAAAACGGCTGGAGTGACCAGCCGCAATAGCATTCCATAGAGCCACAGTCTCATATTCTTTAACGCCAATACTCGGCAATCCACTTAGTCGGCAAGACTTTCCGGTACCACTTACCGCTTCGGCCTTCTAATGCATCATCCGGGTGTGGCTTGCCATGAAAGATAATAACTTTTGCTTCTTCAGGTATACGGGGCTCCTGGAAAAAGCTTAACGGGAACGGGCGCAGACAATGACGTTTGAAGCTACGACACCACTTTTCCGGCCAGTATTTCAGCTTGTTCTGACGGTCGACAAAGTGCGTAATGTACTCTTGTTCATTTCGCACATCGGCGGTAGCTGCATCAGGGTCTTTCTTCAAATGCTCTAAGGCGTCTTCATGTGCACCAATATTGAACCGGAATACCGAGGTATTGCCTGTAGCGTCGGATTTATCCCATTCTTTGATCACCATAAAGTCACCTTCAGGTTCAAAGAATTCATCAAGACTGCCGACAATAATAATATCCAGGTCCAGAAACAGTGTAGGCCCTTCAAGATCATACAAAGGGTTTGCGAAACAAGTCAGCTTTAGCCAACCGTGTCCTTTAGTCCAGGGAAGCTGTTCGTCAAAATCTTTGAAGCCGATTTTAGGAATCGCCTTTACTTCAATGTCGTCATTAATGCCTTCAAAATCGTCTGTAAAACAAACAAAACGGAATGGCCGACTGAGATGTCGGCTGACCATAGAGTGCAAAGTATTGACGTAATCTGAGCCATACTTTTTACCCCATTTAATACAAATTACATTAACTGTGTTTTGCTCTGAAGAGTTTCCGCTCTCTGTAACCTGATTCATAATCACTCCTGGATATTAAACTACCGCGCATCATGCCATATTTTAGCTCATTTAGGTACGCCGATCTGAATCCTCAGAGCCTACGTATTGACTGACTGAACATTTAAACTTAAGTGACTATGACCACTCACACCGTTCGGTTAATACTCGGCGACCAACTCAATGTCAGGCACTCCTGGTTCCGACAAAAGGAGCAAGGTGTACTTTATGTCATGATGGAGCTAAAACAGGAGACTGACTACGTCGTTCATCATCGACAAAAAGTTTTGGCTTTTTTTAGTGCAATGCGCGCCTTTGCTAATGCATTAGACTCGGCTGGGCATCGAGTACACTATATTAAACTGGATGACAGCGACAACCAGCAAAGTCTGACACAAAACCTTGAATATATTATCGCTCAAAACAAGGGAGCGGTCCTGGAATGTCAGCAACCCGACGAGTATCGGCTCGATCACCAACTTAGAAGCTGGGCCGGCGCCAGAAACATCAAGTTAAACTGGTATGATACTGAGCATTTCCTCACTACGCGTGATTCATTAAAAAAATATTTTCCCGATAGCAAAAACTACTTAATGGAAACCTTTTACAGAAAGGTGCGCCAGCAATACGATATTTTGATGGAGAATGGTCGCCCGGTCGGCGGTCGCTGGAATTACGATAAGGAAAACCAGAAAAAGATTCCTGCCAATCAAGGTGTAGAACCTCCCCTGGTATTTTCTAATGATGTCTCAGATATCGATAATTTGCTGCAAAAGTGCCATATTCAGACAATGGGCAAAGCTTCCCCAAACCAATTAATATGGCCGGTAAACCGTCAACAATCAAAACAGTTACTTGAACATTTTTGTCAGTTTGGGCTGCCTAATTTTGGTCGTTATCAGGACACTATGGCAACAGCAGACACACTTAAGGAAGCTCACTGGAGTTTGTATCACTCCAGGCTCTCGTTCTCTTTAAACACGAAAATGTTACATCCACTAGAAGTTGTAAAAGCAGCTGTTAATACCTGGTCTGAGAATCAAGAAAGTATATCAATCGCTCAGATTGAAGGCTTTTGCCGGCAAATTATCGGCTGGCGTGAATTCGTCCGGGGGATTTACTGGGCGCATATGCCTGACTACAAAAACCTTAACGCCCTGGATCATAATAAGCCTTTGCCTCATTTTTACTGGACTGGCGACACCAAAATGAATTGCCTGCATCACTCTATTGAGCAATCCTTAGAATATGCCTATGCACACCATATACAGCGGTTAATGATAACCGGAAACTTTGCTTTGTTGGCGGGTGTGTCACCAGATGCTCTGGATGACTGGTACCTTGGTATTTACATTGATGCTATTGAATGGGTAGAGATGCCTAATACCAGAGGTATGAGTCAGTATGCTGACAACGGTCTGATTGCCACAAAGCCTTATATTGCCAGTGCTAACTATATGCAGAAAATGGGGCACTATTGTAAAGAGTGCTATTATGACCCAAAGAAAAAAAGTGGAGATAAAGCCTGCCCTTTTAACAGCCTGTACTGGCATTTTATTGAGCGTCACAAAGAACCGTTTAAAGATAATCACAGAATGCGCATGATGTATCAGGTATGGGATAAGAAAACCAACGAAGAACAGCAGGCGCTACTGAAACAGGCCGAAATTTATTTAGATAATATCAACGAGTTATAAAAGGAAGCACAATGAAAAAATGGATAATCCCGCTACTTTTAACAGTTCTGCTGAGTGCCTGTAACACGCAGCCAACACCGGTAGCCAATGTTGTCGAAGACTTTGAGGCAAAACGTTACTTAGGCAAGTGGTACGAAATTGTCCGTATGCCACACAGCTTTGAAGAAGGTCTGCAAAGCGTTACGGCAGAGTATCGCCTAAACGGTGATGGTACCTTAGAGGTTACAAATCGCGGTTATCATGTTGAAAACGAAGAGTGGCAGACAGCTATTGGTCTGGCTAAACCCGTTGAAAACATGGAAGCAGCTTACAAAGTGACTTTTTTCTGGCCATTTTACGGTGGGTACTATGTCAGTTGGCTGGATGACAACTATCAGTTGGCAATAGTAACCAGTGACTCACACGAATACTTTTGGTTATTGTCGCGAACTCCTGATGTTGCTCAGGATGATATTGACTATGCCTTAGCTAAAGCTCATGAATGGGGATACGATATCGACCAGATGATCATGGTTGATCATCCGGCCGAATTTCAAGACGCTAATTAATTAAAGCGGCGCGCAGCACCCTTACCGGAGTTGCGCTTAGGTCCGCCGCGAGCATCACGGTCACGCGGTGGGCGTGGCGCACGTTTTACTTGCTCATCGCTTAACTCAAGACCCATTGGCTGCTGACGCACACGGGCTTTTTTCAGTACATGCATAATATCTTTTGGCATACCCTTAGGTAGCTGCACTAAAGAATGATTATCAAACAACTGAATTTGACCAATGTACTTGCTGTCCATTGAAGCTTCGTTAGCAATAGCCCCAACGATGTCACCAGGACGAGCACCATGTTCGCGGCCAACCTGAATTTTGTAAGTTTCAAAATCCACATCGGCGGCACGACTTGTCGCACGCTCTGCACGAGGTTTGCGTTTATCACCACGGTCACTGCGCTCATTGCGACCTGAACGTTCACTGCGCATTTCGCGCACCGGACGGTCTTCTTTCAGGAACAATGGGCGCTGCTCGTTCTGTTGAGCCAGAAGAGCTAATGCAATTTCTTCAGCACTCAATTCAGACTGTTCCAGCCACTGTCCTAACAGCTTCTCAAGTTTAGGCTTATCAGCACTTGCAGTTTCAGGAGCCAAAGACGCTTGTAGCTTTTCTAGTAACTGTTGCTGACGATACTTGCTCAGTTCGTTAGCGTTTGGTACTTCAAAGAACTCAACCGGTGCGTTGGTTAAGCGCTCATAGTGACGCAACAAATGACGCTCTTTCGCACGGAAGAACAAAATCGCTTCACCTGTACGGCCCGCACGCCCAGTACGTCCAATACGGTGAACATAAGATTCAGTGTCGCTCGGTAAGTCATAGTTAATCACGTGCGTAATTTCAGGAACATCTAAGCCACGAGCAACAACGTCGGTTCCTACCAGAATTTCGATGTGTCCACTACGTAACTGACTGACGGTCTGCTCACGCTGAGCCTGGTTCAAATCACCGCTTAATGGCGCCGCTTTAAAGCCGTTGCGTTGCAATAATTCAGCCACGTCCATTGTATCCTGACGGGTACGTACGAATATCAATGCGCGCTGATACGGAGTCACTTCTAATAACCGGGTCAGAGCAGTCATTTTAGTCATGCCCTGAACTTTCCAGGCTTTCTGCTTAATGGTCGCTTTTTCGCGAGCAATAGCTTCAATCTGAATGTTCAGCGGATCTTTCAGGAAAGTTTTTGCCAGTTTACGAATTGCATTTGGCATAGTTGCTGAGAATAATGCGCGTTGCGCCGTATTCGGTACAGCTTTTAAAATGGTTTCGATGTCTTCAATGAAACCCATATTAAGCATTTCATCAGCTTCATCCAGAACACCAACTTTCAAACCGTCCAGCTGCAGAACGTTTTTATTCAGTAAGTCGATAAGACGACCCGGGGTACCAACAACAATGGCGGTGCCCTGCTTCAGAGCTTTGACCTGCGGTCCAAATGGCGCTCCACCGTATACCGTTGCAACGCCAACACCACGCATTTTTGCAGCAAAGCCTTCAAGCGCTTCAGCAACCTGAATAGCCAGCTCACGAGTTGGTGTTACTACTAATACCTGAGTTTGCTTAACTGATGCGTCTATTTTTGCCAACGCTGGTAGACCAAAAGCGGCAGTTTTACCGGTACCTGTCTGGGCTTCACCCAATACATCCTGACCTTCAAGCAACGCAGGAATAGCCTGCAGCTGTATAGGAGTAGGGGTTAAAAACTGCATTGCGTTTAATTGTTCAAGCACAGCACTAGGTAAGGCCATGTCGTTAAACGACACGCCCGTTTGGGTATTTGACATATTTGTCTCACTTTATTCCCGTTTGCCCATTGGCAAACACAACAAAAAAGGGGTTATGGCCCGGCAACAGGAATCAGTATTCAGTCTCTAAACTGTCTGGACTGGAATCAGGCGCTGCAACCCCACGAATCAAGGGTGACCGCTGCCTCATCAGTTATGCGGTGTTCCTTGAGGAACGGCGGATTATACGTTTTTTTACCAGGAACGCAATGTATTTGAGCTTTTTTTCACCAAACACATCAATTTCTGTCAAAATCATCGAAAAAGTTGAACCATTTCTCTTTATATTGCCTACATTATTAGAGAGTTTTTTCAAATTTGGAGGCACTATGTCAGCACATTCTATGTCATCGTTGACTAAGAAAGATTGCTTTATCGAAGGTCACTGGGTTCCTACAGACAAACGTTTCTCAGTTACCAACCCGGCAACCGGCGACGTGTTAGCCGAAGTTGCTGACGCCGACGAGGATTTAACGCAACGCGCTATCAATGTTGCTGAAACGGCTTTGAAAAGCTGGCGTAAGAAAACCGCTCGCGAGCGTGCAGTTCTTCTGCGTAAATGGTACGAAGCCATGATGGAAAACAAGCAAGCACTTGGCGAATTAATGAGTGCTGAGCAAGGTAAGCCCGTCGCCGAAGCCGTTGGTGAGGTAGAATACGGCGCCAGCTTTGTCGATTGGTTTGCCGGTGAGGCTGAACGCATCGATGGCGATATATTGCCTAATGCTGACAGCAGTAAGCGCGTCATGGTAACTAAAGAGCCAGTGGGTGTCTGTGCGGCCATTACTCCATGGAACTTCCCGAATGCCATGATCACTCGCAAAATAGCACCGGCATTGGCAGCAGGCTGCACTATCGTAGTTAAGCCGCCCCAGCTAACGCCTTTATCCAGTTTAGCCCTGGCACAGCTAGCCAGTGAAGTGGGTATTCCCGATGGTGTCATTAATATCATTCCAACCAGCGACGCAAAAACAGTCGGCAAACGTTTGGCTACCTCTCCTAAGGTTCGCAAGTTGTCATTTACCGGCTCAACCGGGGTTGGCAAAATTTTAATGCAACAATGTTCAGAGCACGTAACCAAACTGTCATTAGAGCTTGGAGGTAATGCCCCTTTCATCGTCTTTGATGACGCCGATATTGAACAAGCAGCTGAGCAGCTCATTGCCTGCAAATTCCGTAACGGCGGGCAAACCTGCGTATCGGCCAATAGAATACTGGTACAAAAATCTGTCGCCGAGAAGTTTACAGATGCAGTTGTCAGCAAGGTAAAAGGCCTGAAAGTGGGACCCGGTACTGAAGAAGGCGTCGACTTAGGCCCTCTTATCGATCAAGATGCAGTTGATAAAGTTCAGCGGCTGGTACTGTCCGCCAAATCTGACGGAGCAACTATAGAAACCGGCGGTTCAGTAATGACCGAACTCGGTGATTTATTCTACGCTCCGACGGTATTAACTGGCGTCACTGACGATATGGACATCAGTGAAGAGGAAATCTTTGGCCCGGTGGTGGCTATCAATACCTTTGAAAGCGAAGAAGAAGGTATCGAGAAAGCGAATAACACACCTTTTGGTCTGGCGTCTTACTTTGCAGCAAAAGACACAGCTCGTATCTTCCGCGTCAGCGACGCGCTTGAATACGGCATGGTCGGAGTTAACACGGGTGGAATCTCACACGCCTACAATCCGTTTGGCGGCATTAAAGAGTCCGGCGTTGGTCGTGAAGGTTCTAAATACGGTATAGACGAATACCTTGAGTTAAAAACAGTGACTCTTGGCGGACTTGGATGAACCCATTCGAAAGCACACTTAAACAGCTGAAAAGCCATTTCGACAGCGGACTCACCCGTCCGCTGTCGTGGCGTTTAAACCAGCTTAAACAACTTCAACGCTTCCTGGATGAAAATGAAAAACCTTTACTGGAAGCATTAAAGAATGACCTGAACAAGCACCCGAGTGAAGCAAGCTTAACTGAATTGCAGTTCCTGCAAAACGATATTAAACACACGATAAAAGCCTTACCGAAATGGAGCAAAGCCCGTAAAGTCGGCAACCCATTACTCGCCTGGCCTGCTAAAAGTCAGTTAGTCCCGGAGCCTTTAGGTACCGTATTAATTTTAGGCGCCTGGAACTACCCTTTACAGCTCCTTTTTGCGCCTTTAGTGGCAGCTATCGCTGCGGGTAATTGCGCGTTAATAAAACCATCCGAGCATGCATCTGCAACGGCGGATTTACTGTCCCGGCAACTCCCCGACTACCTGGATAACTCCGCCATAAAAATTGTGACCGGAGCGGCAATCGAGTCGCAACAGCTGACAACATTGCCTTTTGACCACATTTTTTATACCGGTGGTGAACATGCCGCTAAATCAATTATGGCAGCGGCAGCTGAAAATTTAACACCCGTCACACTTGAGCTTGGCGGCAAAAGTCCCGCGGTAGTTTTAGCCGACGCACCTATTCAGGTAGCAGCCCGACGCATTGTCTGGGGTAAATTCCTGAATGCCGGTCAAACCTGTATTGCACCTGACTACGTGCTGGTCGAAGACAGCGTAAAAGAACAACTCATTAGCGCTATGCATCAGGAGCTGGTTAACTTTTACGGCGATGACCCACAGAACAGTGACTGTTACGGCAGAATTATTCACCAGGGGCATTGGCAACGCCTCACGCAAATGCTGGATCAGGAAAACATCGTTATTGGAGGCGACTTTGATAAAGCGGAGCGTTATATCGCACCAACCATAGTCGATGGCGTTAAAGAAAACAGCGCCCTCATGCAGGAAGAAATTTTTGGCCCAATACTTCCTGTTATTACCATTAAATCAGCAGCCGATGCGATTGAGACAATCCATCGCCATCCTAAACCGCTTGCGCTTTATGTCTTTAGTAACACTCAACGGTTACTCTCTTTATTTACCGAGAAAGTTTCTGCCGGAAACGTGTGCTACAACGACACGCTCATGTTTATGCTTAACGACAAACTGCCATTTGGCGGCGTTGGTCGCAGTGGCATGGGTCGCTACCATGGTAAGTTTGGGTTCGACACATTCAGCCATTTAAAGCCCGTTATGAAGCGCAGTTTTCGGTTTGATGTTGCCTTGCGCTACCCGCCTTACAGCAAGTTTAAGGACAAAATCTTATCCTGGTTTAGTCCCTAGGCATTGAAATTCAGCGGGCGCGTCTGCATATCACTAGTAACAGTTTAGTGAAATGAAATATCTACAGGAGCGTGCGCTGCTAATGTCTGAATCCAACATCGTTAACGTTGACTTGCAAAACTTCCAGCAGGTTCTACTGGAAGGTTCAAAAGAAAAACTCATTATTATCGATTTTTGGGCAGACTGGTGCGAGCCCTGCAAACAGCTCATGCCAGTACTGGAAAAGCTGGCCTCGCAATACAGTGAGCAGGTTATCCTCGCCAAAATAAACTGTGATGAACAGCAAGAGCTGGCAATGCAGTTTGGTATTCGAAGCCTGCCTACAGTCGCCTTTTTTAAAGATGGCCAGCCCGTAGACAGTTTTGGCGGAGTCAAAACTGAAGGCGAAATTCGTGAGATACTGGATAAACACCTGCCCAGTCCGTCTGACGACTTGATTCAGCAAGCTCAAACCGCAATGGGCGAAGGTGATGCGAATAAAGCTTATACCTTAGCGAAACAAGCTTACGATATCGACAGCAGCAATATGCAGGCATTGAAACTGCTGGCCGAAGCTGCCGTTGATGCTGGCCGCCTCGACCAGGCAAAAGAACTGGTCTCTAAAATTCCAATGGTTGAACAAGATAGCGACTATCAGCGCATAAAAGGCAAACTTGAACTTGCCGAGGATGCCGCCGACTCACCGGAACTGAGAGCTCTGCAGGAGCAGGTCGAAAAGCAACCCGACGATTTATCTCTAAAGCTGCAGCTTGCTCTTAAACTTCATGAAGCGCACCGCGATGAAGAAGCCTTAGAGCTGGTATTCACCGTGTTAGCTAAAGATGTGAACTTTGCTGATGCGAAAAAATACGCGCTCGACATTATCAATTCCTTACCGGATGGTGATCCTCTGGCAGCGACCTATCGTAGGAAGTTATACAGCACTATGTATTAATGGCTGTTCACTAGCAACTTTGGCCGGCTTCCTCAGCCGGCTTTTTTTTATCCTGGCTTTTCGTGATAATAACGCCATGCAGAAAATCTATCATCAGCGTATTCAGTCCGGGTCACTTCAGTCCGATAAACACCAACACAGTGCTGTTAATGCACTGCAACAGCGGCTGGACTCACTTGCCCGAGGTAATCAACCACAAAGCCTGTACCTGTTTGGCCCTGTAGGCCGTGGGAAAACGCTATTAATGGACTTGTTTTACCAATACCTTCCGAAAGACAAAGCCATACGTCTGCACTATCACCACTTTATGGCAAAAATTCATACTGCCCTTAACCAAAGACAAGGCGAAGCCGACCCTATGGAAGCCATTGCAAGTTCCTGGGCGCAGCAATATTCGGTTATCTGTCTTGACGAATTTTTTGTCGAAGACATTGGTGATGCAATGATCCTGGCCAGGTTATGGGAAGCTCTGTTCAATAACGGCGTTACCTTGGTAACCACTTCAAACGCACCGCCCAAAGAACTTTACAAAGGTGGTTTGGCACGTCACCGTTTTGAACCTACCATCGACTTACTGAATAAAGAATGTGAATGTCTGGATTTAGGCTTAGGCATCGACTATCGGCGGCTTAAGAATACAGACCTGCCGTTTTACCTCAAACAGGGGACTCAAAAGCAGTTGCGTTCGGTCGCAGAAAAGCAGTTTGGGGAAACTCTCCGATGCTCCTCTGTTTCGGTTATGAACCGGTCAATTCACTCTTTATGGCGAAACAATAACGTCATTGGCTTTGAGTTTATGGCACTTTGCTCAGGCCCCAGAAGCCAACGTGACTATATGGAGTTAGCGGCTCAATACAGTGCAATTGCCGTGCATGGCGTGCCCACATTTTCTTATCTGCCCGATAAAGACCTAGTGCACGGCGTTGAAGAAACTTATCAACGTGAGCATCAAATCAATAGCGTCAGCAAACTGGATAATGAAGCGCGTCGTTTTATCGCTTTGGTTGACGAATGCTACGACAACAAGTGCCTGCTAATACTGACCGCAGAAACCGATATCGATAAGTTGTATCAGGCAAAGCAGCTGGAGTTTCCTTTCAGACGGTGCATTTCTCGTCTATTTGAAATGCAGCAGTGGGGAAACTCAATGAAAGGAAACACGCTGGTAAAAAGACGCCAATCTGTTCCAGAGAGCTAAATTCCCTGTATTTACCAGCGTGTTAAAACTGAGTTATAAAAAGGTTATATTATTTTTAACAAATTCCAATATTGCAATTGTAATGGATGTTAAAATAAATTTTGTTTTTAAACCTAATTTCCCGCATTCTGCCGCACAATCACTGATTAGCTGCTTGCCGTTAAATTGCCACCTTGCTAGGATTGCTGAAATTTGCTGAACGGCAGCGCTTACAAGGCGTTAAAACAATAACGAGAAAAGAAGGTTCAGAATGAGCGAACAACGCGATCAATTTAGCTCTAAGATTGGATTTATATTAGCGGCAGCAGGTTCTGCTGTCGGCATTGGCAACCTGGTTGGCTTCCCGGTTGCGGCTACCAAGAACGGTGGCGGTGCATTTTTAATTATCTATGCCTTGTTCGTTGCTTTCATCTGTATACCGGTCATGCTTGCCGAAATGGGTCTCGGCCGTCGCGCTCAAAAAAGCCCTCTCGGCTCCTATAAGGCCTTATCGCCAAATAATAAAGGGTGGCACATTGCTGGCATACTGGCGGTGATTACGCCATTCATGATTGCCGTTTTCTACATGGTCATTACTGTCTGGATATTTGGTTACCTGTGGCATTCCATCATGGGTAACCTCGATATGCTTGCCAACCCGGAGTATTTTTCTCAATTCGTTAACGACTACGGTTTTGTTGGCTTTCTTGTCGCCGTCACTATCATTATTAACGTTATTTTGATTGGAGGGGTTCGCCAGGGTATCGAAAAAGCGGCCAAATTCCTTATGCCAGCCTTGTTCATTATGCTTATTCTGCTGGTTATCTTTGTTCTTTCGCTAGACAACGCCGTACTCGGACTGGAGTTTTATTTAGTCCCTGACTTTTCAAAAATTGACGGTTCAGTGATAAACGGCGCTTTAGCACAGGCATTCTTCTCGCTTTCTCTGGGCATGGGTATTTTAATTACTTATGGCTCTTACTTTAGCCGTCGCGATGACATTGTTACTTCAGGTAAACTGGTCGCATTAACAGATACCGCCGTAGCCTTTACGGCAGGTTTAATGACACTGCCTGCAATATTTGCCATCAACCCAAATACTGACCCGGACGCATTAAGTGACTCATCGGTTAGCATGATCTTCTCGTTTTTCCCGCAAATCTTCATCGCGCTTGAAGGCGTTGTCGGTTATGTAGGAGCGAGTATTGCTGCGACTGTCTTCTTTCTTCTGACCTTTATTGCAGCCATTACTTCACTGGTTTCAATTCTTGAAGTTCCGACCGCAGCGGTTATTGAGCAAGCCAAGATCAGCCGTAAAAAAGCGCTGTTGTTTATGGGTATCGCCGTTACCATTTTAACCCTTATTGCCGCCACTTCTTTTGGTTTTGTTCCGGCATTTACTGAGTTTACTTTCTACGCGGACACGCCTAAGTCAGTTTTTGATGTTATCTATGACGTTTTCTACGATACCATTCTGCCACTGAACGGCCTGCTGATTTGCTTGTTTGTCAGCTTTCACTGGCGTCGTAAGAATCTGGACACTGAACTTGCCGAGGGCAACCCAGGGTACCCAAATACACTGCTGGCTAAATACGTGCGTTTATCCATTTGCACCTTTATTCCACTGATATTGGCAGCAGTATTTATTAATACGGTGCTCACGAAGTTCTTCGCAATTTCTATTTTCTAGCATGTCTAAACGCAGCGGTTACAGAAAACTTGAACTGCTGCATGATGCGAGCCTTTGGCAACAACATTGTCAGGCTCGCTCCGGCCTTTCTATCTATTTATCCGACACGGATAAACGGGCAGATGCTGCGCTCTCACGTTATCGTGACTACCTTGGCCATGAATTTGAACGTGTCTTTATAGATTGCCGCGACAGTTTGCATGCTGACGCCATTGCGGCGCTTTGCGGGACAGTAACCGCCGGCGGGCTCTTATCGATACTGCTACCTGAAAAGCCCAATGCCATGAGCCAGCGCATGGAGCATTTTGCTTTAAAGTACTGGAGCAATGCCGCCGCTGACCTTTCTCCTGAAACCTCTACTGAATCATTACCGGCAGGTAACAAGCTTAAACTCACATCGGAACAAAGTGACATTTTGAAGCTCGTTAACGAGACCGGTTCAGGCACCAAGAGTGAGCCGACAACTCACATCATAACGGCTGAGCGTGGACGGGGTAAAAGTACTTTACTGGGGCAGGCTCTCGCCCATGCAAAGAATAAAAGCTCTGTTATTGTCACCGCCCCACGAAAAGCCAACGCCAAAGTTTTACTGCAACAAGCTCCTCAGGCTAAGTTTGTCGCCTGGGATAAGCTTCTTGAACAACCAGACGCCCCGGGCAAGCAGTTAATTATCGATGAAGCCGCCGGTCTGCCGCTTTGGGCAACTGAGAGGCTTTGTCAAAAGTTTACACCGTGGCTGCTTGCCACCACAGTAGCCGGATATGAAGGCTGTGGCCGTGGCTTTGCGGTGCATTTTACAGACTGGGCAAAGAAAAACCTGGCCGGGGTTGCTATTCACCAGCTGACTCAGCCCATGCGCTGGCCCGTCAATGATCCACTAGAACAATGGCTAACAGAAACTTTTTTGTTAGACGAAAAACGCCCCTTGGCTTCCTCAACTGAAGTCATGACAGGCACCTTTATAAAACACGCGTCTGAACTCGAAGAGAGCCTCTTACACCAGTGCTTTCAGCTCTTGCTCAATGCTCACTACCAAAGCAGTCCTAACGACTTAAACCTCTTACTAACCGAGCCGCTGCATAAAGTTGCGTATAGCCTTGAGCAAGGTAAAGTTACTGCCGTTGCCTGGTTAATGGCTGAAGGCCCTATTGACGCACCATTAAAGCACGATGTTAAACAGGGGCGACGCCGTCCAAAAGGTAACTTACTTCCTCAGGCTATCGGCTATTTCCTGCAACAAGAATGGGCTTTCGATTTATCCTGGTTACGAGTAGCCCGAATAGCAGTACCTGCCGACAAGCGTCGCCGCAAATACGCTTCAGCATTACTCACTGAAATATCCAAGTGGGCCGGAGATAATCACTTTCAAGTATTAGGAACCAGTTTTGCCTGGTCATCAGAGTTAGATAGGTTTTGGCAAAATAACAATTACGCGCCATGGCGTATAAGCAGTCGTATTGACTCCGTTTCCGCCCGCCCTGCTGCTATTTATGCATACCCGCTTAGCACTAACAATTCGCAACAGTTTCAACGCCTCAGTGCGTGGGGGCAGCAGCAGTTTCAGTGGCTGTCGGAAGGTATAGCTGCGTTAGCTTCCAGCGAAAACCTTAGCGAAATAAGAGCCCTGATTATCGATGCCTATACTCGCCATATAATTCCCTTCGATGCCGCGCATTTTGCCTTAGCACAGTGGCTTTACTGGCAATATCCCGACCACACATTAACATCGTTGATCTGCAAGCCAGATATAACACTGAAACAACTCGGCCAAGTCTGGGGCGGGCTTTCGCAGCGGCAAGCTAACGAAAAACTGTGTAAAGACGTACGAGCACTGCGCTAATGTGACTTGTTGTTTTCGTTACAACTTTCTATCATCAACACAGAACTTCACTAGGAATCTCTACCATGACTCGTTATTCGGTTTTTATTGCTTGTTCTACTGTGCTGATACTGAGCGCCTGTAGTTCTTTTGAAAAGGAGAAAGAACAACCTGAAGGCCCTTACCCGGAAACAAAAACCGTTGATCAACAAGATAACTACCACGGGACTCTGGTGGAAGACCCTTATCGTTGGTTAGAACAAAACAACCAAGAAGTTGAGAACTGGGTTAACGAGCAAAACCAGCTATCAACACCAGCGCTTCAGGACTACTCTCAATTTCAGAACATTAAAGACAGAATGACGGAGCTTTGGAACTACGAAAAAGTGAGTACGCCCTTTCGCTATGCTGATCGTTACTTCTATTTCTCCAACGACGGGCTGCAAAACCAAGCCGTTCTCTATACTATGACCGACCTAAGCAGCGCACCGGATGTACTGATTAACCCTAATACATTTAGCGACGACGGTACCGTTTCACTGGCCCGCATTAGTGTTTCACCACAGGCAAAATACGTGGCATACGCACTATCTGACGGGGGCAGTGACTGGACACAGATAAAAGTCCGTAATATTCAATCAGGAAAAGACACCAGCGATCTGATTAAAGGAGTGAAATTTAGTGAGGTGGCATGGCTGCCTAACGAGCGTGGTTTTTATTACAGTCGTTATCCGCAAAAAGAAGACGGAAGCTTTGATGACTCGAAGCCGGTCAGTGTCTATTTCCACAAACTGGGAACCAAACAAAGTGAAGATGAGCTCATTTTTGCTTTTGATAAAAAACCAAGCTGGAACCCGTATCCAAAAATATCTGACGACGGCCAGTACTTACTCGTTGATGTATTCAAAGGCTATGATGCCAACGCGGTGTACGTGCGACCTTTAGCACAGGAAGAAGCGCCCTTTAAGAGCTTGTTCACAGCGTGGGACGGGCAATACCAATATGTTACCAGTCACAACGGAAAGCTTTATTTTAAAACCACAAATGGCGCACCAACTGGCCAGGTTATTGCAGTTGACCCTTCGCAACCGGCTCCCGAAAACTGGACAGAAATTATCGCACCTAAAACTCATACCTTAAAAGAGGTCAGCGCCGTAGGTGGACAGCTGTTTGCTCACTACCTGCAGTCAGCTCGCTCGCGGGTGGCTATCTTTGATATCGAGGGAACGATGCTGCAGGAGCTTGCTTTACCGGGTATTGGCTCAATTGACGGTTTTAAGGGCAGCCACAAAGCGCCGGATACATTCTTCACGTTTAAAGGTTTTACCGAGCCCGGGAAAGTTTATCGTTATCAACCTGAACAACAGCGCACAACTCTTTGGTATGAAACCGAAGTGCCAGCAAGTTTAGACCAATATACTACTGAGCAAGTGGTGTATAACAGCACTGATGGCACCGAAGTGCCTATGTTCCTCGTTCATCATAAAGACCTGGAGCTGAATGGTAACAATCCGACGCTGTTATATGGTTACGGCGGTTTCAATATTTCCCTCACTCCCGGCTACGATACAACTCGTGTTGTCTGGCTGGAAATGGGCGGCGTACTGGCCATTCCCAACTTACGAGGTGGCGGTGAGTTCGGCGAAAAATGGCATCAGCAGGGCACTAAAGAAAACAAGCAAAATGTATTTGATGACTTTATTGCCGCGGCCGAATGGCTAATAAATAATAACTACACGAATAAAGACAAACTGGCTATTCAGGGGCGCAGTAACGGTGGCTTACTGGTAGGAGCAACAATGGTTCAACGACCTGAACTCTTTGCTGCGGCTCTTCCGGCTGTTGGCGTGCTCGATATGCTGAGGTATCAGCTTCCCAGCGCGAATGCCAGAGGCTGGAGTAGTGAGTTTGGTCTAAGCGAAAACGAGGAAGACTTCAAAACATTGTACGAGTACTCCCCTGTTCACAATACAGAGGGTGGTACCTGTTATCCGCCAACCCTTATTACTACGGGTGATCACGACAACCGAGTTGTCCCCTGGCACAGTTATAAATTTGCAGCAGCACTGCAGCGAGACCAAAGCTGCGACAACCCAATATTATTAAACGTAGAAACCCGCGCCGGACACGGTGCCGGTACACCAACCTGGATGCGTATTGAAGAACATGCCGAAAACTGGGCATTTTTACATAAGCATTTAGGTATGGATTCCGAGGCAGCACAAAGCAACGCTTCTGAATGATGATTCCATAAAAATATGCTATCTTTCGCAGCAACTTTATTAGTTAAAAGATTTCTGTGAAGGATAGCATTCATGTCTAAAGTTCTAATTATTGGTGCCGGCGGTGTTGCTGGCGTAGTCGTACAAAAATGTGCGGGCCTGCCGGAAGTATTCTCTGAGATTCACCTGGCCAGCCGTACCCTGTCAAAATGTCAGGCGTTGCAGGAAAAAGCGGGTAAAGACCGCGTTGTTGGTGTGTATCAGGTAGATGCCGATGATTCAGCAGAAGTGGCTGAGCTCATCCGTGGCATTAACCCGTCACTGGTTATCAACGTCGCACTTCCGTATCAGGACTTACCTATCATGGACGCTTGTCTGGAAACCGGCGTGCACTACCTTGATACCGCAAACTACGAACCAAAAGACGAAGCCAAATTTGAATACTCATGGCAGTGGGCTTATCAAGAGCGCTTCAAAGAAAAAGGCTTAATGGCGTTATTAGGAGCCGGGTTTGATCCGGGCGTAACCAACGTCTTTACCGCCTATGCCGCTAAGCATTACTTTGATGAAGTCCATTACCTGGACATTGTTGACTGTAACGGTGGTGACCACGGTCAGGCATTTGCAACCAACTTTAATCCGGAAATTAATATTCGCGAAATTACCCAGAAAGGTAAGTACTGGGAAAACGGCGAGTGGCACGAAACTGCCCCTATCAGCGTGCGTAAAGATCTGGACTACCCTAACGTTGGCGTGCGCCCTTCTTACCTGCTTTTCCATGAAGAGCTCGAGTCGCTGGTTAAGCACTTCCCGACTATTAAACGCGCGCGCTTCTGGATGACCTTTGGCGATCAATACCTGACTCACCTACGCGTACTTGAAAACGTCGGCATGACCTCTATCCAACCGGTAGAGTTTGAAGGCAAAAAAATTGTACCTCTGGAGTTTTTAAAAGCCGTGCTACCTAACCCAGGCTCTCTGGCAGAAGGTTACACCGGCAAAACCTGTATTGGTACTTATGTGACAGGAATGAAAGACGGTCAGGAAAAGACCATTTTCATTTACAATAATACGGACCACGCCGAAACTAACAAAGAAGTGGGCGCACAAGCGGTATCCTACACAACGGGTGTACCAGCAATGATTGGCGCATCTTTAATGTTACAAGGTAAATGGATGGAGCCTGGTGTCTGGAATATGGAGCAGTTTGACCCGGACGAGTTTATGGAGCGCCTGAACAAGTATGGCCTTCCATGGCAAGTTCAGGAATGCAATAAGCCATTTGAGAAGTAACAGAGAAGACAACGCATGAGCCAATATACATCGCCGGAAATTCCATCTCCCTGCTATGTGCTGGATGAAAAACTGCTGCGCAAGAACCTGGAGCTGATGCAAAAGGTGCAAGAGCAAAGTGGTGCTGACATTATTCTGGCACTGAAAGGCTACGCCATGTGGTCAGCTTTTCCGCTTATTCGTCAGTATCTTAAAGGCTGCACAGCCAGCTCTGTCTGGGAGGCAAAGCTGGCAGCAGAAGAATTTTCACGCGAAGTTCACGCTTATGCGCCAGCTTATAAACAAGAAGACATCGACGAGCTATTGCCGTTGGTCAATCACTTGTCATTCAACAGTGTCTCTCAGTGGCATAAATACCGTGAACAAACTGCAGCTGTCGGTGTTTCTATTGGTCTTCGTATTAACCCGGAGCATCAGGAAGCAGAAACCGAGCTTTATGACCCCAGTGCTCCCGGTTCACGCCTGGGGATTCGCGCCAGCGAGCTTCAGCAGCAGGACTTAACCGGAGTGGAAGGTTTGCATGTGCACAATCTGTGCGAGTGCGACTCGTTTGCTCTTGAGCGCACACTTGATGCTGTTGAAAGCCGTTTTGGCGAGCAATTAAAACAAATGAAGTGGCTGAACTTAGGCGGTGGGCATCTCATGACCCGTCAGGGTTACGATGTTGATCACCTGATAAAGCAGCTGAAACGCTTGCGCGAAACTTATGATCTGCAAGTGATACTGGAGCCTGGCTCGGCAGTGGCCTGGCAAACCGGTCCGCTGGTCTGCGAAGTGGTGGATATTGTTGAGAATCAGGGACAAATCGCTTTATTAGACATTTCAGCCACGGCTCATATGCCGGACGTGCTGGAAATGCCTTATCGCCCGGTCATTACCGGCGCAGGCTTACCCGCCGAAAAAGCCTTCAGTTACCGTTTAGGTGGCAACAGTTGCTTAGCCGGGGATGTTATCGGTGAGTACAGTTTTGATCAGCCTCTGGCTGTTGGTGACCGTTTAGTTTTTGAAGACATGATGCACTACACCATGGTGAAGACATCCTTCTTTAACGGCGTTCAGCATCCGGCTATTGGTATTTTACGGGAAAGTGGTCAGTTTGACTGTGTACGGCAATTTAGTTACGAAGATTTCCGCAACCGCTTGTCTTAAGCACAAGTAAACTTGCGCAACTCAAACAAAGGCCACTAATCCAGTGGCCTTTTTGCTTTTTCAACGACCGAAGGTGGCATTCTCTCAGCCAGCTTTGCCAGTTTTTGCTCAATATCCTGATAGGTGCCCTGGTTTGCTGTTATCGCATTATGTAACCAATGATAGGCCTTTTCGTAGTCATACGGGCTGCCTTTATCCGCTAGCAAGATCTCAGCAAAGCGTCGTTGCGCCGGCAAATTCCCTAACGAAGCAGCTTCACGAAGATACAAAATGGCGCGGTCAATATCCTTTTGAACCAGAACTCCTTCATGATAATAGCGCCCCAACTGCTCCAGAGCTTCCAGTAAGCCATGCTGAGCCGCTTTTTCCATATAAAGCAGACCAAGTTCAGGGTCACGGTCATAACAGACGCCCCAGGCCATCATGTCGCCATATAAGAACTGATACGTTGGACGACGCTCGAGCTCTGCCTGAGCTTCAATATCCTGCGCCAGCTGGCAGCGGTCGGTATCGCGTACTCGTTTAAGATGCGCGTTGGTTGCAAACATCTCAACAAGTTCGGCGTCTGAATACAGTTGCACAGCCTCAACATCCTGCGCCTGCGCTTTGTGCACTGCGGTCAGTCCGGCTACAGCAATCAGCATTGGAATGACTATTTTCATAAAGTTGCCTGTGCTCTCTCTGAATTTACCTAAAGGTTTAACTGTTTAGGTTATCGGCACAGAGTCGCAAACCCTTAAACAACAAATCGTCATAACGACGAAATTTACCAGACAAGGTTCGCATTAAATGCTCACCATCGCCACCGGTAACAACGACATCAAAAGACTCTTGCGAGAAATGCTCCCGAGATAACTGAATAGCCTGTGCAATAGCGCCTGTGAGCGCAGCTTCCGTTCCCTGAGCAATACCGTCAAAGGTATTTTGCCCGGCCGCAAGCCCGTCACGCTCAATGTCGTCTAACGTAATACCTTTTAAATTCGCTGTTCCCTGGCCAAGGGCATTTAGCATGAGCTGCCGTCCGGGGACTATCCAGCCTCCCAGATGTCGGCCGTCAGCTCTCAGCCAGTCAATCGTTAATGCAGTACCGGCATCTACTATCAAGGCATTCTTTTGAATTTGCTCGTGACAGCCAAGTAATGCCATCCAGCGATCAGAACCCAGACGCTCAGCTTGTTCACCATAGCCGTTAATGACTCCCGCCTGTTCCGCTTTCGTTTTTTGCCAGACAACACTGATACCAAGCTCCGCCAGTGAGCTATTCAGGGTATCCATCACCTGTACCGCAGCAACGCTGCAACCTATGGCTTTTTTCTCGTGCTGAATTTGTTGGTTGCTGATCACTTCCAGCAATAGCTCTTTTAGCGAATGACTCAAGTCATTAAGCCAACTTTGGTGAGGTATCGCACCCAGTATTTCAATCTCGTCGGTGTCAGTATCCCACCAGGCAAATTTACTGCGGGTATTACCGGCATCAATTAATAGCATCTTGCGCCCTCAATGAAACTTCACCACCAAAATAGCGACGTACGCCCTGCTCATCTTCTACGAGTAAAGCACCGTTCTCATCAATCCCACGGCAGGTTCCTAAGCAAACCCTCTGCCCCATAATCAGTTTTACCGGTTTATCGATAAAGCGGTCGTACTGCTGCCAGCGTTGCTGGAACGCGGAAAGCCCGCTCTGTCCATACTGCTGCAAAGCAGACAACACCGATGCCCGCACCTCGGCCGCAACCTTATTACGTGAAACAGGTTGTGGTAACTCAGAGTTTAAATCTGTCCACGCCTGATCAATTTTTTCTCCGACATGGTCCGGCATTCTTAAATTAATACCAATACCAATAATGCTGTGCGCAGCACCTTCTGGGGAGGTTTCTAAATCAACCAGAATTCCGGTCACTTTCTTACCAGCAATATAAACATCGTTAGGCCATTTTACACTGACCTCATCAATACCCAAATTGGTAAAGCATTCCGCCAAAGCAACACCAACGGCTAAACTTAACCCCATAGCGCCATGAATACCGTCATCCAGAGGCCAGTAAATACTTAGGTAGAGGTTACTGCCAAAAGGCGAGTACCACTGTTTGCCTCGCCGCCCCCGACCGGCTGTCTGAGCTTCTGCAAATAAGGAGAAGCCGGCGTCCAAAGTCCCTGACTTAGCAAGTTCTTTTACCTGGTCATTGCTGGAATCAACCACGGAGCGTACTTCAAACTCTGGTTTATTCTTCCATTGCGCCGGTGTTTCTTTTTCAATCGCTTGTGAGCGCAGCAACTCAATAGGCCTTGCCAGTTTGTAGCCACGCCCTGTGACAGAAAACAATTCAAGACCAAGTTCTTCCAGCTTATGAATATGCTGATTAACCGCTGCCCGGGATATCCCCAGAGACTCACCAATAGCTTGCCCGGAGTGAAATTCACCATTAGCTAACAAGGTAATCAGTTGATCAAGGCGCTCTGATTGTTTCATTTTTCTGCCGCCAACTGCACAAGCCCGTGCTGGCCAACCAGACGAACTTCCGGCTCCAGTTCAATTCCACTGGCTTCTTTTACGTGCTTCATAATTTTCTGTGCCAACTGGCTGACATCTGCTCCAGTCGCTCTTGCCCGGTTAATTAACACCAGTGCCTGATTCGGATTAACCGCTGCATCGCCCTCGTTTAAGCTCTTCAAACCCAGGTGTTCAATCAGCCAGCCGGCGGCTACTTTTGAACGACTCTCGTCAGCGGGAAAGTAGACCATATCTGGCCATTTCTGCAATAAGCTATCCAGTAGCACATTAGAAACAACAGGATTCTTAAAAAAGCTTCCTGCGTTCGGAATAACTTTGGGGTCAGGTAATTTTTTCTGACGCACTTCTATAACCTTGTCGAAAATGCTTTGTGCACTCGCATTATCGCTCAACTGGTTAAGTGGAGAGTAATGAGTCACAGGCCGCCAGTCTTTAGGTAACCGAAAAGTTACGGATGTTATCAGCCAGCGCCCGGGGTGCTGTTTAAACAAACTGTCCCGGTAAGCAAACTGGCAGTCCTCTGTGCTCATACTCACCCAGCATTTTTCGCTAATATCCCAGGCTGTTACCTGTTCAATAAATGTCGCCACTTCCACACCATAGGCCCCAATATTTTGAACTGGAGCCGCTCCCACTGAGCCGGGTATCAATGCCAAATTTTCCATACCATCAATGTTTCGGCCGCGTAAGTCGGTCACAAAATTGTGCCAGTTTTCACCGGCTGCCGCGGTAACTAAAAAGCTTGCATCCTGCTCTTCAATGCACACGCCAAGCAAACGGTTACAGACAACGGTTCCCTGAAAGTCTTCCAGAAACAAGGTGTTGCTGCCTTCACCCAGTAAGTAGTAAGGCTCTTCAAAAGCTAGCTGCTCAACCTCGTCGCTGCTGTTCAGTTCAATTAAAGTCCGGCATTTGGCCGGTAACTTAAAAGTATGTCGCTCAGCAAGCTCTATCAACTTCTGGCTCCTCCTGCCTTTCGGGTGCTGATGTACTTCAAAAATGCTTTTAATGCGGCGGGTTTAGCCGGTTTTGGTAAAAATTGCAGGCCGCTTTTTCTGGCGGCCTGTTTCACAGCGTCATCACGCATTGCAGTGACTAACGCCGCCGGTATCTTTTGCTGCCAAATGTCACGTAACTCTTCTGCTAAGGCTAAACCGTCGCCGTCACCGAGTTGGTAATCCAGCAGCAGCCCCTGAGGAGCTTTATCACCACGGTGTGCCTTGGCATAAGCCAAAGCTTTGCTATAACTGTTAAAAGTCAGAGCTTCACACTCCCACTTACTCAAAAGAGCACTTAAGGCACTCAAATTTTCATTATCGTCATCCACAACCATCAGTTGCAGGCGGTCAGACAGCGCATCTTCCTGTTGTTTTTTAGGGCGGCTGATGACTTGAGCGGCATTACCTAACGGTACTCGCACCGAAAAACAGGAACCTTTGCCTTCAACCGATTCAACCTGAATATCGCAATTGAGTTGCTCCCCCATACGTTGAGCAACACTTAACCCTAACCCGACTCCGTCTACCGTCTGGTTTTGCACTCGATAAAATGCATCAAATACTTTGTTCTGTTGCTGCGCAGCAATACCCGGACCGGTATCCCACACCGCAATTTGGAGTTCGTCTCCGCGCTTACGAACCCCTAATAATACACTGCCTTTCTGAGTGTATTTAATGGCATTAGATAAGAAGTTCTGCACGATACGCCGTAAATACGTCGGATCGGTATACACAGGCCTGTCTTTATAAAAAGCGCGAAAGTCCAGCTTTCTCTGTTCAGCAAGTACAGCGTATTCTTCCACCAGAGGCTCCAGAACGGAGCTGAGCTGAACATGCCGGAACTGCGGCTTTAACGCGCCCTGATCCATCTTCGCTATCGACAGTAAAGTCGACAAAAGATGCTCGGTTGAGCCAAGCGCCGTATCGAGTTTACCCACTAACGACAAGTTACGCTCTGAGAGTTCTTTTTCCTGAATTGCCGAGAGGTATAACCGTGCTGCATTTAGCGGCTGTAAAATATCATGACTGGCCAGGGCCAGAAAGCGTGTTTTCGAAGCATTTGCAGCTTCAGCCTCTGCTTTCGCCTTTTTTAATTCTTCTTCTACCTGACGGCGCCGATCGATTTCAGCCGTCAGCTCCTGGTTAATTTCCCGAATTTCCTGCGTACGAACATCAACCCGCTGCTCAAGGTCAATATTTGCATCTTCCAGCGCCTGCTGAGTCTCAACGTGTGACGTAATATCGGTAAAGCTAGTAACAAAACCGCCGGTTGGTAGCGGGTTCCCTACCATTTCTATAACCCGTCCGTCCGCTCTGCGACGAATAAAGCGGTGCGCCGAGCCCATTTGCATATAACGCAGACGCTTATCAACCAGCTCGTCCACCTCACCCGGGCCACATTCACCGCGCTCTGCATTATAACGAATGAGCGTAGCAATCGGCTGGCCCGGCTTAACCATGCCCTCAGGGTATTCGAATAAATCCAGATACCGCTTATTCCAGGCTACCAAGCGTAACTCGGCATCGACAACACTAATACCCTGAGCCAGGTTCTCAAGTGAACTGAACAGTATTGACTGCTGCGTTTGTAGTGCCTGAGTCGTGTCATCAAAAAAGTGAACAACCTCTTCCAGGTTAAGCTGCTTATCCCTCAAGGCGGCATCAATTAACGAACGGGCTGTTGCAGAACCCAATACACCGGCAATGGCTCTTTCAACAAAGCTAATAAACGGCTTTTCTGCAATTTCTTCCAGCTTAAGTTCCGTATTTTCGGGACGCTGATAGTACTGCATCAGTTGCTGGGCACGCTCTGCGCCAAGGAAAGTTTTGAGCAGCAACAACATGTCTGCGTTGGTCGCGTTGTCATTCTTGTTTAAGTGTAAGTCAGGTAGAGCTGCTCTTGGCTTTACAAAAGCCGTTGACTGAATCCTGTCAACTAACCGCGGCTTTGCCAGCAGAGAAAAAACAATAAAGCTGAAGGTATTGAGCCCCAGTGAAACAACAGTACCCCGGGTGATAATTTCGACATCGGTCAGTTGGTTGTTCGTATACAAAGGAATTAATACCGCGATGACCCAACCCACGGAACCAGCCAGCAGCCCGGCATAAACACCACGGGCGTGACCTTTTCGCCAATAAAGTGCAGCGAGTAAAGCCGGCAGCAGCTGCAAAACCAGAGAAAACGCCAGCAAGCCAATACTGACCAGGTTGGTACGTGCGGCCCAGAAGTAGTAGCACAGAAAAGACAAAACCATAGTCACAGCAATGGCCACACGGCGGATTAACAATAACGCCCGGTCGTATTCTCTTCGTCTGTGCTTTAACGGCAAGCGCGATTCACGCTGCAGCAGAATAGGCATAATGACATCGTTAGTGATCATGGTACTCAACGTGACTGAGGCAATGATCACCATAGCCGTTGCGGCCGAAATTCCGCCAATAAAGATAACCAGAGACAACCACAATTGATCTTTCAAAAGCGGCAGCTGCAGAGCATAAGTTGAACCGTCAGAGCCTGCAGAAAGATAAAAGGTACCGGCAATAGCAATGGGGACTATAGCGGCGGCCGTTAACGCTAAATAAAGCGGGAACCCCCAACGGGCAGTGCGTAAGTGCCGAACGTCGACATTGTCCACAACCGCAACGTGAAACTGTCTGGGCAGACAAAGAATTGCTCCGGCGGCCATAAAGGTCTGGACAATAAACTCAAATTCCCCGAATGAAGCAAAAGACCACTGCGGCTTGGTTACATCGCTGAATGAACTGAATAAATCAGTTTGTACATCGCCGTGCAGCAGTGACCAGGCAAAAATACCCGCCGCCAGTAACGCTACAAGCTTAATCATAGACTCCACGGCAATTGCCAGAATCATACCGCTACGATACTCAGTTACCTCAACATGGCGGGTACCAAACAGCATGGCGAAAATAGCCATTAAGGCGGCAGCCCCCAATTCTTTGATTGAGAACTCAGCCATCATGCCCGTATTTTCAGTTAATACGGCAAAGCTGATACCTACAGCCTTAAGCTGAAGTGCTATGTAAGGAATGATAGCAACAGCTGCAATGCCGGTAACAGCTACGGCAAGCCGACGTCTTTTCCCAAAGCGGGATGAAATGAAATCGGCAATGGAGGTGATGTTTTGTTGCTTACTAACCGAAACCAGCTTTTCCAGAATTCGGATACCAAACAAAAACAGGAGAATAGGCCCCAGCAAAATGGGGAAGAAGGCCCAGCCGTCGACAGCGGCGTTTCCTACTGCGCCATAATAAGTCCATGACGTACAATAAATTGCCAACGACATGGAATAGACAAAAGGCTTATGACTGACCTTATTCGCCCACGAGCCAAGCCGGTCACCCCAGGTGGCAACTGCGAAAAGAAAGATCACATAAGCCAGTGAGGCAAATATTAATAGCCAGGTCATAATTGCAGACGTTCAGCCACCAAAACAGCCTGGGTACGACTGTAAACCCCAAGTTTTCGAAAGATTGCAGTAATGTGCGCTTTAACCGTTGCTTCGGTTATTCCCAACTGATAGGCAATCTGCTTATTCAGCAGACCTTCGTGAAGGAAATGCAGCACCCGGTACTGTTGCGGAGTCAGTTCGGCAACCTTACGGGCCAGCTCCTGATCTTCATCTGAAATAACATCCAGCCGCTCCCGGGTTTCTTTTGGAACCCAGGTCTCCCCCTGTAAAATGGTGTCTATAGCCTCGGCTATTTCGGCAGAAGGCAATGATTTTGGAATAAAGCCCAATGCGCCAAAACCAATGCACTTAGCAACAATTGACGAGTCTTCACTACCAGAAATAATAGCGACGGGTAAAAGCGGGTAATCTTCTCTTACACGAATAAGGCCATATAAATCGCCACTGCCGGGCATATGTAAATCCAGCAGAAGCAAATCAACGTCATCGTCTTTATTTAACGCAGCCAAAGTTGAATCTAAGTCTTCGGCTTCGCGTAAGGTAAGTTCAGAAAAGTGATTCGCGAGAGCGCCTTGCAGCGCCTCGCGAAACAATGGGTGGTCATCTGCGATTAAAAATTTCGCCATGAGATTCCAAATTAAGTGACATTATTTATTCATTCTATTTTCTATCAATGAATCTACCACACTTGGATCAGCAAGCGTAGAGGTGTCACCGAGGTTTTCATACTCATTCGCAGCAATCTTACGCAAAATGCGACGCATGATCTTACCCGAACGTGTTTTAGGCAAACCAGTGGTCCAGTGAATCAAATCAGGCGTTGCAATTGGGCTTAATTCAGAGCGAACCCAGTTACGAACTTCTTTGGTCAACTCATCGGTTACCTCAACACCTTCAACGGGTGTTACGTACACATAAATACCCTGACCTTTTAAGTCATGCGGATAGCCAACAACGGCCGCTTCCGCCACAGACTTATGTGCTACCAGCGCACTTTCAATTTCAGCGGTACCCAGACGGTGTCCTGACACATTCAGAACGTCATCCATGCGGCCGGTTATCCAGTAGTAACCATCAGCATCACGGCGTGCGCCGTCGCCGCTGAAGTACATACCTTTAAAGGTAGAGAAATAGGTTTGCTCAAAGCGCTCGTGGTCACCCCACAGTGTCCGCATTTGACCCGGCCAGGAATCTTTAATCACCAGACCACCTTCCGCTTCGCCTTCCTGAAGGTTGCCTTCGCTGTCGACTAATGCCGGCTGAATACCGAAGAAAGGACGAGTGGCAGAACCCGGCTTCAAATCCGTGGCTCCCGGCAGTGGAGTAATCAAAATACCGCCGTTCTCCGTTTGCCACCAGGTATCCATAATTGGGCATTTACCGTTACCAATAGCGCGGTGATACCACTCCCAGGCTTCCGGGTTAATCGGTTCACCAACACTGCCCAAAATACGTAAGCTTTCGCGGGTCGAGGTTTTCGCTGCCTCGTCACCTTTTGCCATTAACGCACGAATAGCTGTTGGTGCCGTATAAAGAATGTTCACTTTATGTTTATCAACAATTTCACCAATACGACCTACACCCGGGTAGGTAGGAACACCTTCAAACATCAGGGTCGTCGCACCGTTCGCTAACGGTCCGTAAACAATGTACGAGTGACCAGTGATCCAACCAACGTCCGCGGCACACCAGTAGACTTCATCTTCCTGATAGTCAAAAACATACTCGTGGGTCATGGATGCGTACACCATATAACCACCGGTAGTATGCACCACGCCCTTAGGCTTGCCGGTTGAACCCGAGGTATAAAGAATGAATAGCGGGTCTTCGGCGTTCATCACTTCTGCCTGACATTCGTCACTGACGTTACCAACCAGTTCATGCCACCAAACGTCACGACCCTCAGTCCAGTCGACATCACCTTCAGTTACACGGCACACAATGCTGTGCTCTAACGAAGGGCAGGCGCCGTCCGACAAAGCTTTATCCACATTGGCTTTCAGACCAATGGTACTGCCGCCACGACGACCTTCATCCGCGGTAATAATGGCTTTTGCCTGACAGTCGTTAATACGGTCAGCAATGGCGTTTGGTGAGAACCCACCGAAGATAACCGAGTGAACCGCACCAATGCGCGCACAAGCCAACATGGCATAAGCCGCTTCCGGCACCATTGGCATGTAAATAGCAACGCGGTCACCTTTGCTTATACCTAGTTTTTTCAGGCCATTAGCAAAACGGGATACCTCTTTATGTAGCTCGCGGTAGGTGATGTGTTTGTCTACACTAGGGTCGTCGCCTTCCCAGATAATCGCTGTTTTATCGGCTTTATCAGCAAGGTGACGGTCGACACAGTTGTAACAGGCGTTTAAAGTGCCGTCTTCGTACCACTTAACACTGACTTTACCCGGTTCGAAACTGGTATTTTTAACTTTGGTGTAAGGTGTGAACCAAGTAATTCGCTGTCCGTGTTCACTCCAGAAACCTTCAGGATCGTCTACTGACTGTTGGTAAAGTTTCTTATAACCGTCATTATCGATTTTGGCTTTAGCTTTGATATGTTCAGGAACTGAATACAGTTGCGACATTACCTCTTCCTCCTTATTCGCAAGATGGTATCTGTTGTACGTTTTAAAGGGCTTAAACACTATTAGACCATAGTCTAGATTGATAAAAATTGACCAGTTAACGAGAATTAACAGCGTTTATCTTTGGCATAACAATAAAATGCACGATCAAAACGAACACTTGGCTTACAGGGGAGAACACCATGGCTAAAGCAAGTATCGCAAAGAAATTCACCGTATCAGCAGCAAGCGCTGCCGTACTCGGTGTTATGAGCTTAGGAGCTCAGGCAAACGAAACTGACATCGATTTTGGTGGTTTTGTTAAACTGGACATGATGGTATCGGACTACACCGATGGTCAGGCACCTTCAAGCGGCAGTATCGCTCGGCAACAGTATATTCCAAGCCTAACCCCTGTGGGTGGTGAAGGCGACGACATGGTCACCGATTTTCACGCACGTCAGTCGCGTTTTTTCCTTACCACCGACACTGAGTTAGATAATGGCGAAACGCTGACCGGCCATATCGAAATGGATTTTATGTTGACCCCTGACGGTGACCAACGTATTTCAAACTCTTATAATCCGCGTCTACGTCACGCATTTTTAAAATATGGGAAATGGACTTTTGGTCAAACCTGGTCTAACTTTCAGGACCTAAACATTCTGGCTGAATCCGTCGACTTTATCGGCATCACCGACGGCATTATCTTCAACCGTCAGGCACAAATTCGCTACACCTCCGGCGGCTTTAGCGCCTCAATTGAAAACCCTGAAACAACCGTAACACCGGTTGGTGGCGGTCGTATTATTTCCAGTGACGGTTTTGCACCGGACGTAACCTTTAAATATACCGGTAAAACCGACAACTTAACCTGGCAGGCTTCCGCACTTTTACGCCAATTAACTTACGATGTCAGTCAAACTGGCGATGATGAAACCACCTTTGGTTACGGTGTCAGCTTTGGCGCTAAATACACCTTCGGCATGGATGATATCCGCGCATCAGTTACCACAGGTTCAGGTTTAGGTCGTTATTTAGGTCTAAACACCTGGAACGGTGCCTATATTGACAGCAATGGTGAGTTAGAAGCCATTGACTCAACCGGTGTATCCTTTGCTTATCGCCACTTCTGGTCAGAGAAACTGCGTTCAAACGTGGTGTACTCTCGCGGCTGGGCAGATAACGATGGTGAAGTACTGGCTTTGGCAGGCGATATGACAGAATACACTCAACGCCTTGCGTTTAACTTAATGTATTCACCGGCATCTAACCTGACTTTCGGTGCAGAGATTTCAAAAGCAAATCGTGAAACGGAAGCTAGTGTAGACGGTGACTTAAACCGCCTTCAACTTATGGCGATGTATAAATTCTAAAGACCGCGTAGCCTGACATTTATGTCAGGCTACACATCTTTCTTTATTAAATGTCAGCAATAACAGGTTTGTTTTCTGACAGCGCCAGCCAACCACGGATTACACGGTAAATAACCCATATGGTAACCGCCAGTAGCACTAAATAACCGATCACAACAAACAACAGTATAATACCAATGATTGTTCCAATAACGCCTACCCAGAAGGTTTTAATTAACCAGTTAAAGTGACTTTCCACCCAAGTTCCACGGGCTTCACTACGCTTTAAGTAAGCTAAAATAACAGCGGCAATCGACGCAAAAGGAATAATGAGACTCAGGGCATATAAAATATACCCAACAAGTGCCATTTTCTTTAGTTGTTCCTGATGTTCTGAGTTCACTTCCATTGTCATAAGGTTTCCTCTTATTGTTGTTTTATCCCAAACTGCATCATCAACAACTACCGATTTAACTACTTTTAACGAACAATCTCAATCAGTGCTTTACCAATATCGGTGTTATCCATATAGCCACCGAAGTTTTCACTGTAAGGACCGGCGGCAAACACAGGAACATCAACACCCGTATGTCCGCTGGTTGTCCAGCCGGTACCGGTAATATCAGCCGTTATATAAACCAGTGCCTGGTGTAGGCTGTCTTCCCGCGCTTCGCCCTCTTCTTCAGCGGCGATAGCGAGTTCATCGATATAGTCCTGAGTGAGTTCAAAGTTGACTTTGTCCGCAACGTACTCCGGCCAATTATCAGAGTCCATGCTCAGCATTTCTTCACTCATATGCGCAATTGAGCTTTCAATTTGCATAACGCGATCAGAATACCAGGCATACTCGCCATCTCGCCCAATAGTCAGCCCACCGGTCGAGTGGTCTGCCGTCATAACAATCAAAGTATTCGGGTTATTCTCGCGGTACTCACGAACAACTTGCAGTGCCCGGTTCAGACCGTCCATTTCGTGCACAGCACAAGCAATATCATTGGCGTGGCCACACCAGTCTATTTCACTGCCTTCAATCATTAGCGCGAAAGGCTGCTGCTTTTTATCCAACAAACGTAAAGCCGTGCGTGTCATATTTGCCAGAGCATCAACATCACCATCAATGGCATAAGGCAAACCTTTCTCAGCAAAAAGTCCCATTACTGGTTCCGTATCGACTGACTCCAACTGCTCCATGTCGGTTACAATTTGCATCCCATGTTCCGGTAAAATATCCAGCCAGTTCTTATCATCACGGTCAAAGTAGCTTTGTCCACCACCTAACATGACATCAAAAGAAGCTTCACCCTCAACCACCTGAGTCGCAATTTTATCCGCTATTTGGTTGTACTCGTAGCGCGATGGGTGGTGAGTAAAGAAGGATGCCGGCGTGGCATGGTTCACTTGAGAAGTCGATACCGAGCCCGTTGACCAACCGCTCTCACGTGCCAGTTCCATCATTGTCTGCAAAGGATACTTGTCAGCGTCAACACCAATAGCACCGTTGTAACTTTTAACCCCTGTTGCAAGGGCCGTTGCACCGGCTGCCGAATCGGTCACCCAGGTATCATCATCTGGATAGGTTGTTGCCGCGCCTTTCAGCATGGCGTCAAACTCGGTTTTAGCAATGGTTTTACTGTCTAAATCGGACATGGCATAACGGTAGGCTGTAATAAATTCAAACCCCATACCGTCGCCAATAATATAGATAATATTTGGCTTCTGTTCTTCTGCATGCACCATAGAGGATGCGAAAGCCAGTCCAATACCAGCCACTAATGCTTTGAGTTTCATACCACGACTCCTTTTTGAATAACTTGCGCAGTATAACAAAGCCAGGATGTCAGGAATATGACAATAAACTCAGGATCATTGCCGTTTAGCGGTAATGCTTCCGTCGGCCAGCCTAACCTCTATTGTGCTGCCAACGTTCACCTGTTTCTCGCTGCGAACAACGTCACCGCTCTCGGTGCGGACAATTGCGTAGCCGCGTTCCAGTGTGTTGAGCGGGCTAACAAGGTTTAACGACTGCATTAACTGCTGCTGTCGGGCCCTGTTCTCTTTTAACAACCGTTGCATGACTAATGGCAGACGCTGTTGCTGATGATTCAACTTTTCGTGTAAACGCTGTAGCTCCTTTTGCGGGTGAACCGCCTGTAATCGGCCTTGCAGGTAAGAAACCCGCTGTTGCTGACGTGCTAATCGATTCTGCAGTGCACGGCTGGCTCGAGCCTGCAATTCATCAGCCAATTGTGATTGTTGTTGCAGCTGACGTTGCGGGTGCTGTTGCTGAAGACGAGTCTGCAGAAACTGCCAGCGCTGCTTTAAACGCTGTAACAGTCTTTGTTGGGCCAGAGCTAAGCGTTGTTGCAGAGCCTGAGCTTTTTGTTGCTGTTGCTGCTGGTCGCGAGTTACCAGCTCGGCAGCCGCCGACGGCGTCGGAGCTCTGACATCCGCAACAAAGTCAGAGATGGTGAAGTCAATTTCATGACCGACCGCGCTAATAGTTGGCATGGGTGCCGTGGCCAAAAGGCGCGCAAAATTCTCATCGTTGAAGCACCATAAATCTTCCAGTGAACCACCACCACGGCTGACTAAAAGCACATCCACTTCATTACGTTCAAAAGCGGTTTTCAGCATGGCCTGCAACTGCGGTACCGCCGCTTCACCCTGAACGGCACTAGGATAAATAATGACTTCAACGCTAGGGTCGCGACGCTTCATGACAGCTAATATGTCTTTTATTGCAGCACCCGTTGGCGACGTCAGCACACCAACTTTATGAATGTGCTCGGGCAGTGGCCGCTTGCGTTCAGGCGCAAACAGCCCCTCGGCTGAAAGCTTTTCCTTTAATTGCTCATAGCGTTGCTGTAATAGACCCTGCCCGGCATCTTCCACCTGCTCAATAATCAGTTGATAGTCGCCGCGCGGCTCATAAACCGTGACCTTGGCCCGCACCAGAACCTGCATACCATTTTGCGGTCGAACTTTAGCGCGTTGATTGGCATTGCGGAACATAGCGCAACGAACCTGAGCACGCTCATCTTTCAAAGTGAAGTACCAATGTCCGGAGCCCGGTGCCGCAAAATTTGAGATTTCTCCAACCAGACTAATTTGCCCAAACCCCTGCTCTAACAGTTGCCGAATCTCAATGTTTAACTGGCTGACCGAATACACCATGAACGTCACTCTTTTCTTTAAAGTTAATAGCGAAATCATACCACACTCAATGGATATCAAAATAAGCTCAATTACATTTAGACGTCTAAATGTCTTGACGGCTTTATATCCATTTATTACAGTCGGGGAATGGTTCATCAACGTGAGGTTAGCTATGGTTCAGCCAGTTGCCCGCAGTTTTTACAAAGAGACCTCCTTCGGACGCATCAAAGGCTACCGTTATGGCGATGCCGACGCGCCTGCAATTGTTGTACAAGGGGGCATCAGCGCCAGCGGTAGACTATGGAAGCCAGATAAAAGCGGTTGGTGGCAGTCACTTCACCCGGTATTTTCTGAGCTCGATGATGTACAAGTCATTAGCTTTGATTACTTTGGCGGGTTGGGAGGTTCTGACTGCCCTGCTATTCCTTTAACGGTTCAACAGCACAGTGAGGCCATACGTCAGGCACTACGAGATGAAACCAGTGATCTGCAAGCCTGGGTTGGCGGATCCTTTGGTGGTGTTTTGGGGCTTCAGTTTGCTGCTGACCACCCAACGGAATTAACTCATCTGACGGCTATTGGAGCCGCTCATAAGCCTTCTGTTCATTCCGCCCTGTTGCGCTATTTTCAACAAGCATTGATTCAGCGCTGCGGTGATGACCAGTCCGGAATTATTCTCGCCCGGGCGCTGGCCATGCTGAGTTACCGTACCGCTGAAGAGTTCGAGCAACGGTTTAACCACGCCGACGATGCGTTTGAGTATCTTCTGTATCAGGGAGAAAAGCTGTTAAAACAAAACGGTAATAACTGTCGCAGCCTGTTCACACACCTAACGCCAATACTGAATGACTACAGCATTGATCCAACCAGGGTTCAGGCAAAGGTACAACTTATCGACTTTCATAATGATGCTATTGCGCCTCCAAGTCTGGTCACGGAGCTGGAGCAATTACTCCCTAATCACACAGGTCGAGTCACCATTGAAACACCTTTTGGTCACGATGGTTTTATTAAAAATGTCGAACAATACCAATCGGCTTTAACGCATTTTTTAACTGAATCTCAACTGGAGTCCGCATGAAAGACGAAACACTGGCCATACATCATGGCTATGAAACCGACCCAACAACCAAGTCGGTAGCAACGCCCATTTATCAAACGGTGTCATACGAGTTTGATAACGCTCAGCACGGCGCCGACCTGTTTGATTTAGCGGTTGAAGGAAATATCTACTCGCGCATTATGAACCCGACCAACGATGTTCTGGAAAAACGCGTGGCAGAACTGGAGCACGGTGTTGCAGCACTTGCCGTGGGGTCAGGCATGGCTGCTATTGAATATGCTCTCATTACTTTGGCCAGTCAGGGAGACAACATTGTCACTACACCACAGCTTTACGGCGGAACTTATACGCTATTCCGCCATATGCTGCCATCATTTGGTATTAAGGTGCATTTCGCCGACTCCGACAAGCCTGAAGATATAGCGAAGCTTATTGATAGTAAAACCAAAGCGGTTTACTGCGAAAGTATCGGCAATCCTGCCGGTAACATCGCCGACTTAGAAGGGTATGCTCAGGTTGCACATAAACATGGGGTACCTTTGGTCGTTGATAATACAGTCGCAACCCCCATACTCTGCAAGCCTGTTGATTTCGGTGCAGATATTGTTGTTCACTCGCTAACGAAATACATCGGTGGCCACGGCAATTCGGTTGGCGGTCTAATTGTTGACAGTGGTCGTTTCGACTGGGCTCAGGAAAAACAGCGTTTCCCTCAGTTTAGCTCACCCGAGCCCGCCTATCATGGCGTGGTTTATACTGATGCTTTTGGCCCCGCCGCATTTATAGCACGAGTGCGAACCGTTGCGCTGCGCAATACCGGAGCCTGTTTATCACCGTTTAACGCCTTCCTGCTATTGCAGGGGCTGGAGACTCTGGCCTTACGTATTGAACGTCATTGTGAAAACGCATTAAAAGTGGCTGAATATTTAAAAGCACATCCTCAGGTAGAGTGGGTTAACTTTGCAGCTTTACCAGAACACCGGAATCAAGAACTGGCAAAGAAATACATTAAGAATGCAGTACCGGCTTCGCTACTAACCTTTGGTGTTAAGGGTGGCTACGATGCCGGTGTGACTTTTTATGACAAGCTGAAACTGTTTAAGCGTCTGGTCAATATCGGTGATGCCAAGTCACTGGCCTGCCACCCTGCATCAACAACGCACCGGCAACTATCAACGGAAGAGCAAGCCTCGGTTGGCGTAAAACCTGAAGCCATACGCTTATGTGTGGGTATTGAAAATGTGGAAGATATTATTGCTGATATCTCACAAGCTTTGAGTTAATTAAGTACAAAAAAAGGCCACTTTCAGTGGCCTTTTTAAACAAAACGTTAGTCTTCTTTTTTCAGGTGAACGTCCATTTGGGGAAAGGGAATGCCAATACCCTCTTCATCCAGACGGTCTTTAATACGTTCCAGAAGATCCCAGCGGGTCGGCCAGTAATCTTCATTTTTTGTCCACGGACGCACGTTAAAGTCGACCGAAGAGTCACCAAGGTTGGTTACCGTAACCACAGGTTCAGGATCTTTCAGTACACGCTCGTCACTGGTAATAACATCCATCAGTGCTTTTTTCGTTTGCTGTAAGTTAGCACTGTAACTAACGCCAATCACTAAATCGATACGGCGCAACTCTTCGCGGTTGTAGTTGACGATGGGGCCGCCAATAATTTCAGAGTTAGGAACAAAAACCACCTTACGGTCCGGCGTTTTCATTATCGTCTGAAAAATATTAATTTGTTCAACCGTTCCTGAAACACCACCAGCGTCTACATATTCGCCGGCACGAATAGGACGGAACATAATCAGTAAAACGCCCGATGCAATGTTTGACAAAGACCCCTGCAGAGCAAGGCCAATGGCCAAACCTGCCGCACCTAAAATAGCAATAAAGGAAGTGGTTTCAACACCAACGTGTGACAACGCCATCATAATAGCGGCAATGAATATTACCGTTTTCAGAATCGCACCCACAAAACTGATGACTGCACCGTCTACTTCGCGCTTACGCATGTTCTTGGTCATTACACCGGTAACAGTATTCGCAACCATTTTACCGATAATGAGTATCGCAATAGCGATAACAAACTTAATCGAGAAACCGATCAGCATATCCTGGTTATCATTAATCCACTGAACGATGTTATCCATACAAATTCCTTATTAGGCAGAGGCTTAAACGAGTTATTAATTACAGTAATTGTAAACGGACTGACCTGCAAGTCAGATCACAACCGGAAGGAGTAACGTCCCTGAGAGTCAGGTTTCCCCATATACTCCATCATTCTAGCTAAACCTTCAGGTGTTCTTGGTGTCGGTTTAACCGTTCCCTGAGCATTAAAACTTTGACTATTAATACTGCCGTTAAAGTTCAGCCCCAGACTATTATTTCCGTCCATAGCAAGCGTAACGGCATTATTATCACTACAGCCGAGTTCAACCGGAAAATCCCCCAGAGACTGCCATTGGTTATTGACCAATACGCGTATTTGTTCTCCTCGTGCCTGCCCCTGCAGCTCGTCACACCAACGCACAGGCCCGGGAGCAGTGACCACAAAGCTGTCCAGCGACAAGCGCCAGTTACCACCCGTTTTTAGCGGTAAGCGAGTACCAACCAGCTGTAATAGCGCGTTGACATCACCACTGGCTGTTACATTCTTCGCGCCAACCTTTGTTGAGCCGGCCAGCAATTGACCGTTCAACGCAAAAGGGTTGTTGTTCTGAGGAAGGTTAACATCCACCACAAGCTCGCCCAGCAACACAGACGAGACCTGCCAGTCCCACGCCAGATTACTCAGCACTATGTCATCAACAGCCACCTGTCCGGCAGTCCCCTGCCATAAGCTACCACTCACCTGAGATATCCGGATGTTATCCGGTAGCGGAAACCAGTAAACCACTCGTGCCGGTAACATAACCAGCATGGCAACCAGATACACGACAACTAACCAGGGTATCCAGCGCTTTAGATTCATGAAGCCTCTCTTACTAAAAGTTTGCGGAGCCTAACTTGTCCGGGTGCATTCAATTTCGCAATATCGACCGACGTCAATACTAACTGCTGTCGCTGCTCTAATTCAGCCAAAAAACTTACCAGGTCAGAGAAAGACACTTCATCCACGGTCAATAAATAGTCCTGACCCTGAGGCTGCAAACGCGCTATTTGGATATCTTGCGCTGCAGCAGCACGGTTAATGCGCTGACTCACTGAACCAGACGCGCTTTCCCGTTGTCCGGTTTTACCCTCTAACTTTTTATAACGTGCGATAGCTTGCTGTACCCACTGGTACTGCTGCTGTTGAGCCTCTAACTTGCGCTCGGCATTAGCCACTGCCTGAGCACTGGGTTGCCACACAGCGAAATACAGTAAAGCAATAAAAAGCACGCCGCCTAATACAGACAGCAACGTCTTCTCACGTTGATTAAACTGGCGCCAGCGTTGAGCTCCCAAATCCAGATAAGGCTTTAAGTAGCGTTTGAATCCATTCATGACTGAGCCCCTCCACTTTCAACTTGCACCGTCAATGCGCCTGATACCGTTTCTCCGCGGTTACTCATTGAGCCGGCTTCAATATTCAGGCCTTCTGCCTTTGCGGCTTGCTGGAAAGATTCAAACTGGGAAAAACTTTTAGCCGTTGCCTGTAACCGCAATTCGTTATTCTGAAACCGCAACAGCTCAAGCTGCAAGTCAGGTTCAGACTTAAATGCCGGTTCTAATTGCTGCAGAACAGCAAGCACTGATACCTGGTCTGAATTACCGAGACCCAGTCCGTCTAACTGTCGTTGCAATTGAACTTTCAAATTCACAATTCGGGTATTACCTGGAAATGCATCCCGATAAAGTTGCTCAGCCTGAGCTTTCAACGTTTCGCTTTGTGAATTTAGCTGCCAGTAACGCACACCATTTAACACAATAGCCAAGACAAAAAGTACACTCGCGGCTGTGGCAAAAGCCTGCCAGGGAAGCTCTACTGAACGTTTAGCTCTGTGTGAACGATAGTTTCCCTGCCTTAGGTTAAGCTTATTACCCGTTTCAAGACTTTGCACCGCAATAGTAAAAGGTACTTCGATATCGGCAGCAGTTAAAGGTGCCGGAGACTGAGGCCAGTTTAACTCACCGTAGTGAACAATTTCGGTTGGGTTTTCCTGCTCTGAAGCAAGGGCCGGTGCTAACTCTGCAAACTGTTCCTTTTCAACGGTAAAACCTTCCCAGGCTCCCGTTCTGACAATAATGCTGTCACCAAGCTCTATTGCCTGCCAAACACCTTCCTGATACGGAAGTAGGAAACAATCAGGCACCCAGTAAGGAGCGTCAATACCCGCTTCCGAAAGCCGTTTTAACCATTCATCCATTCGCTCTTTTGCGACCACAGCAACCGGTAACTCAGTTCCTTTTACGTCCGGCCAGGCAAAATGCAGCTGCTCTATGTCACTTGCCAGCTCTTCTTCCAGTGCATAAGGGATAATGCGCTGCAGATGTCTCTTGGTGCCTGCCGGCAGTGTTACCTTTGTCATAAAGACGTCCTGCCCCGGCAAGGCAACAATAACCTCGCAACGGCCTGCTTTGTCTTTGAGCTGAGAAAGCTCATCGACTGAATTCAGGCTACCGCTGGCAATTAACTCCTGCTGACTTTTATGCCAAACCAGCCAGGGTATGGGTTCATTCGTACCGTAAGCTGGCAAACGCAGAATCAGTGTTTCTTGCATAAACTAATCTCCCATCGCCCGGTACAATGTCTGTACTCGACCTTGGTTTAAATGTAATACCGAGCGCGCTCTCATCTCTATTTCACCCCACTGGATCATCGCAACCAGCTGGAAATACTCGCTTTTTACCGTCAGCTCTGAAAGGTCACTTTCCAGTTCAGAACGAACATTTTCAAGCTCAGCTAATTCGGTTAACTCTTCATCCGACTCGTAGCCCTGCTCCGGCCTATTGGCCAAAAGCGACATAGCATCAGCAATTGACAACTTACCTTCTGTCACGCCCGTCAGTACCGCTGCCTGCTCTTGTTCCAGTGTATTTATATTTATTTTTAATTCAGATTCATTAGGAATAACACAAACAACGGGCTTCAGTTTATTAACAATTTTAGCACTGTAACCGCGTACCATTCTTAGCTCACTCAAGTCCAGCAAGTGACTATTTGCTGCAAGATAGGGCTTAGGTAAGCTTTCGTAGTCTGGATCTTCTGCACCATTGCTTCCCGATAACTCGCTATCTTCATCTATCCAGTCTACCAGACTGTCGGTCAAAATTTCGGCCTGATAATTATCAATATCTAATGCCTGTAACAAGGCTTTATATTGCCGTTTGCGCTTTTCCAGTGTGCCTGGATCTTCCGCGTCAGCACTCAAACTGTTTAGATTAAAGCAGCTGTACAAGTCATTTACTCGTGCGGCGATTTGGCCGCCCTCGACAGGGAAAGGCCCATTGCGACCCGCCCAGTTTTGTTCACTATGGGCGACACCATCATTCTCATCGAGCTCTGTTTTAAGCACTTCTTTTAAAACATCTTCGGCGCTTAGCCACATCCAGTAGCCCTGCTCAGCTTGTTGCAGATTTCCCATACGGGTTATTTGCAACTGTAGTTTGCCACCTAAGTTGACGGCAATAACCGATACTAAAGCAATGACCAGCAGGACGGTTATCAGTGCCGCTCCCTTTTGCGACGACCGGGTTAAGTTAGTTGGCACCTCGATCCCCCTCAGAGTCATCAACTGCTAACTGACCAACACCAGCAATCAGAAACACCCGCCTAATGGTGCCAAAGTTTTCACTGCCAATGGTAACTTCAACCGCCTGAGGTAAGTCACCTGCACTCTCCCAGCTATCGCTCCAGCCTTCTTCTGTGTCCTGATTGGAGCGACTCCCGGTCTCACTGCGATAAAACCGAAAAGAGAGTTCATTCACATCTTCTAATAACGTCTGAATTGACGGCTCTGATGAGCGATCATTAACAAATGTCTCGGTAACGCGCTGTAAGTCACCCTCCCATAGGCGGTAAACCACCGGCTGCAATTCGCTGCGCGGCAGAATATAGCCGGGGTTATCAAAACCGCTTCTGACAAACGCCAGCACGCCGCCGTCTGATTCAAAGTATCTTGGGTCGTTACTTAAATACTGATGCGTAATTTCCATAGCCGATGGCCGCGTCGGTTTAGCGACCATTTGGCGAATATCCTGCTGCATCAGCAACTGACTAAACTGCAAACGCTCTAGCTGATCACGTTGTTTCTGCGATTGCTCTTCTGTGCTGACCATTTGGTTCAGCACTTGAAAACTCGCAATACCGATGATGGCGAATATCACCATGGTGACCAACACCTCAACTAAGGTGAACCCTCTGTTTGCAGAGTTAGCGACCATTGCGAGACTCCCCCGCTGAATCGGGTTTACGCACGTAACGGGTTAGCCGAAAGTGTTCACGGCCGTTTTCGCTCTTCATCACTTTTATCGTTACCGCAACCACATTTGGCGTTACGGTTTCGGTCACTTGTTGTTGCCAGTACCAGGTAATGTCAGCTTGCTCTTGCTGGCCTTTTCGCCCGTTTTCCAGCGGCCAGTTGTTTTCAATAGAAAGCTCAGCCAGACGGTTAGAAGCCACATACTGTGCGAAGGTTTTATCCTGCAGGGCACTTAACCCGGTCAAATGTCCACTGGCCGCTTGTAACGCCGCCAAAGCGGCCAGACTAAAAACCGATAAAGCGACCATCACTTCAATTAATGTAAACCCTCGCATTAGCCGCATAACTACTCCGGAGCCTCTTCGGAGATACTGATTAACCAACTGTTTTGTGCAATCAGCCAGCGTTCCGCTTCAGGCTCGTTTAAATGCTCGATATGAACACTAAACAATGTCATCTCGCCGCTTGGAAGAATCAGAATATCGGGAACCAGACTGTCATCGTCACTTTCATCCGCGAATAGGCCACTCTCTAAGGACTCACTTTGCTCAACTATGGCTATACCCCGACTGGTAAACTCCCAGCGCATTGGCCATTCGGTCTTCTGGGCCCGCAAACCACGAGGACTCTTCTCTTTCCATTGTTCGTCCTGCCAGAATAAAAAACGATATCCGTCCTCATGAAACTTGAGACCAACAGGTTGCTGCCTGACCATGGCATATTCGCGTGCGTAGTTAAGCTGCTGACGTAACGCAACAGCAGCGTTATGAGGAGAATCTCCGCCACGCTCACCGCCTGGCAGGGTAAACACAACAGCGCTGGCGATAAGGCCCAGGATGGCCATCACCAGCATGACTTCAATTAAGGTAAAACCAAATTGACGACGCTTATTGATCACGGTCGTTGTTGCCAATCATCCAGCTGCCGAAGTCATCATCAGTGCCCGGCTGCCCATCAGGACCCGGCGAGAAAATATCAACATCGTCATACTGGCCCGGGTTCAATAACAGATAGTCATTACCATAGGGGTCTTGTGGTAACCGGCGGATATAACCACCACGACGATAACTGCGCGGCTGAGGATCTAAGTTCGGTTCGTTAACTAAAGCTTCAAGGCCTTGCTCAGTCGTTGGGAACATGCCGTTGTCGAGGTGATACTGTGCCAATGCATTTTCTAAAGCAACAATGTCAGCGATAACTTTTTGTTCATTCGCTTTTTCCTGATTGCCCAGAACATTGGGTAGCACCATAGTCGCCAGAATACCGATAATGGCAATAACGACCATTACTTCGACTAATGAAAAACCTGATTGATTACGTCTCATAGCTAAAGCCCTACACTATTATTTAATTGTAAAATGGGTTGAATGATAGACAGCACAATAAAGAATACGATACCGGCCATAGTCACAATGAGCACCGGCTCGAATACCTTTAAACTGACCGATACCAAATTCTCAAACTCTTTATCCTGGTTATCTGCCGAGCGTTTCAGCATCTGCTCCAGTTCACCTGACTTCTCCCCAGCCGCTATCATATGCAGCATCATAGGTGGAAATAACCCGGTTTCCTGCAGCGCACCTCGCATTGAAGAGCCCTCGCGCACACGGTCAGCAGCTTCATCGACAGCCTGCCGTATGGCTAAATTGCCTATCACTGACGATGTAATGCGCAAGCCGTCAAGCAGCGGAACAGCAGAAGAAGTCAAAATACTGAGTGTTCTGGCAAAACGCGCCGTACTCACCCCTCTTATGACCTTACCCAGCATAGGAAGTTTTAACAGTCGACGATGATATTTCAGGCGGTTTTTTTCGTTTCGCAGCCACTGATTGAAAGCCACCAAAACTAAGGCGATAGCTATTAACAACCACAGCCCCCAGTTCTGCAAGAACTCACTTATGGCTATCATCGCCAGTGTTGTAGGGGGCAATTCCTGTCCCATAGTAGAGAAGTTATCCACTATCTGCGGCACAATAGACACCAACAGAAAGACAACAATACCAACAGCAACCAAAGTCAGCATGAGCGGATAGATAAGCGCTTGAGTCAACTGGCTTTTCATGTGCTGCCGCTGCTCGGTATAGTTCGCCAGCTCATCCAGTACGGTGTCTAAATGCCCGGACTTTTCCCCGGCAGCCACCATGGCCGTATATAAGGAGTCAAATACCCCGGGAAACTCAGACATGGCTTCGGCCAGCCCGTAACCTTCAACGACTTTACTTCTTACTGACATTAGCAGCTTTTTAAGTCGTGGCTTCTCGGTTTGATCCGCAACAGCCAGCAGTGCCTGTTCAATAGGAAGTGCAGAACCCACCAGCGTAGACAACTGACGGGTTATAAGCGCTAAATCCTGAGCTTTAACTTTACGTTGAGGCAAGCCGAAACGCGGCGTTAAGGTTTTCTTTCTGTCCTGATCAGCTGCGGGGGCTATGCTCAATGGCATTAAGCCCTGCTCACGCAGCAACTGGCGCACCTGACGCTCAGTGTCAGCTTCTAAAACCCCTTTTTTCTTTCTGCCGTTAGCTTCAACAGCCTGGTATTCAAATGCTGCCACCCTTTACTCCTCGCGGGTAACCCGCAGCACTTCTTCCAGCGTTGTTTTGCCTTTCAGTACTTTTGCCAGACCATCCTGACGAATGCCCGGAGTCGACTGTCTAATGTACTTTTCAATAGACTGCTCACCGTGCCCGTTATGCACTAACTCACGCACATGATCATCGACAACCAGTAATTCATGAATACCGGTCCGCCCACGGTAACCCGTATGATTACAACGTTCGCAGCTACCGGCCCGATAAATTACGCTGTTATCTGAGGCACTGAGCCCCAGCATATTTTTTTCTTCATCGTCTGGTTCATGGGGCTGTTTGCACTCAGTACAAAGTGTTCGCACCAAACGCTGGGATAACACCGCCAGCAAACTGGAGGACAGCAGAAACGGTTCAACGCCCATGTCTTCCAGACGGGTAATGGCACCGGCAGCGGTGTTGGTGTGCAAAGTAGAAAGTACCAGGTGGCCAGTTAAAGACGCCTGGACAGCAATTTGTGCCGTTTCAACGTCTCGTATTTCCCCGACCATTACAACATCCGGGTCCTGACGCAAAATAGCACGAAGTCCGCGAGCGAAAGTCATATCAACACGAGGATTAACCTGAGTCTGACCAATGCCATCAATAGCGTACTCTATCGGATCTTCTACGGTCAGAATGTTACGGTCTTTTGAGTTGATCTCGCTAAGGCCTGCATACAAGGTCGTACTTTTACCCGACCCCGTAGGGCCAGTCACCAAAATAATACCGTGCGGTTTATAAATCAGTTCCTGGAAAATTTTCCGGTTCTCGTCAGTCATTCCCAGTTCAGTTAAATTGAGCCGCGCGTTGTTTTTATCCAATAAACGCAGTACCACCCGTTCGCCATGGTTCGACGGCATGGTCGAAACACGAACATCTACCGCCCTGCCTGCAATTAATAATGAGATACGGCCATCCTGAGGCACCCGCTTTTCAGCGATATCCAGCTGCGCCATAACCTTTATTCGTGACACCAGCAGCGACGACAACTTGCGGTTTGGACGCAGCACTTCACGCAATACACCATCAATACGGAAACGAATTAATAAGGCTTTCTCGAAGGTTTCGATATGAATATCAGAAGCCCCTTCCTTTATCGCCTCACTCAGCATAGCGTTAATGAGCTTAATAATAGGCGCGTCGTCTTCACTTTCCAGCAAATCTTCCGTTTGCGGTAACTCATCAGCCAGTGAAAATAGGTCCGACTCGTTCCCAATATCTTCCATCAGTTGTTTGGCTTCGGATGAGTCACGTTGATAAGCACGAGTTAACAGACTTTCAAAGTCGCTGGCGGCGTGCTCTTTTATAGTTACCGGCTGCCCCATAGCACGCCGGACTTCCTTCAATGCGGCTGCAGAAATACCGGCGCGACAATGCAGAATCATGGGTTCGCCATGCTCCACGACCACGCCAAAACGCTTAGCGAAGCCAAAAGGCAGGCGGGTTGTTGCAATGGCACTAGCTTCAGTCATTTGTCGACTCATTGTTTTTGTCGTCGCTGCTTTCCTTACCCTTCTTCTCCAGATACTCATCAAATCCCGGAGGTAATGTCAGTTTGTTGTCCCAGTCATTAAGTAAAGGCGTTTCCTCAGTTGGCATCAATGAAATGCCGCGTGAGCGTTCATCCAGTTGCAAAGCCCTGATGTAGTTGTACTTGGCCGAGCTCAAATCTCGCATACGGTTACCGTCACGCACAATTGTCGGGCGAATAAACACCATCAAATTTCGCTTTTGCTTAGAAGTTGACGTTGAACTGAATAACTTACCCAAAATAGGAATATCACCCAATAGAGGAACTTTGGATACCGATTCCTGCACGTCTTCATCAATCAGACCGCCAAGTACAATGGTTTCGCCATCGTCAGCCATCACTGTCGTTTTCAGTTCACGTTTATTAATAATAACGTCAACCGCTGTAGCGCCGCTCAAGCTGGAAACTTCCTGCTCAATGGTCATTTGCACAGCATCCCCTTCGTTAATCTGAGGGGTAACTTTTAATTTGATACCTATCTCGGTGCGGTCAACTGTCTGGAATGGGTTGTCATTGTTATCGCCAGTAGTTGAGCCGCTAATAGTCGGTACTTCCTGACCAACCAGAAAACTTGCTTCCTCATTGTCCACTGTGACAATGCTGGGCGTTGCCAGAATATTGGAACGAGTATCCTGAGTGACGGCCTGTACGACAGCAGCCCAATCATTCTGAATTGTACCGAACATCATCCCGTTTACCGATCCGAGTAAATTCGCCAACAACGAAATATCGCCTGGCTCGTCGGGTTCTGTCGTCGTAACTTCGACACCGCCGTCCGTTATACGAGTGGTGGTGGTCCCTGGTCTTTCACGAGCCTGATAAGCCCCTGCCGCCAAACTGCCAATGGGAACCTGGTTACCATTGTTGTACTGCACCATGCCGCCATCTTCGCTAATCCATTGCACTCCAAAATCAACGCTATCGCCTTCCATGATTTCTACAATAATGGCTTCAACCTGAACTTGGGCGCGGCGAATATCTAACTCCCGAATCACCTTTTCCAGTGACGCCAGCATGTCTTTTTGCGCTGTAATAACAACCGAGTTAGTCGGTTCGTGCGGGCTGATACTAACCGTTTCATTACCGCTGCTACGGCGACGCTGACTGTTATTTCCGGTGCTTGTTTGCTGCTCTACTTCCGCCTGAATAGAGCTACTAACGTTCTTTAATACTTCAACAACCTCGGGAGCTTTGGCATATTTCAAATAGAAAACCCGTGTGTTTCCTTCGGTTTTTAAGTCCTGGTCCAGTTGTTTAATCAGTTTCACTACGCGAGAGCGGGCACGAGGCTCACCACTCACAATGACACTGTTACTGCGCTCATCGGCAACAATTTTCGGGATCAATAACGCTGGCACACCCTCATTATTTTTTTCATAAAGCGACTGAGCAATGCGCACTATTTCACTCGCAGAAGCGTATTCCAGGCTGACCATGTCAACATCCTGATCGCCGGCCTGATCCACTCGCTCAATAATCTCGACTAAACGTTGCACCGTTTCTGAACGGCCGGTCATCATAATCACGTTAGAAGGGTCATAGCTGACGACCATGCCGCCCCCGCTTTGATCATTCAACTGGCGAAGCAAAGGAGCCAACTCACGCACTGATACGTTCTCTACCGGCACAACACGAGTTACCATAGTGTCGCCCGAGCCGCGGGTATCTCTGTCCAACACAGGCAGAGACGAGGTTTTTGCGTCTTTGTCACGAATCACTTTCAACACGCCAGATTCCATCTCGACAACGGCAAAACCATAAACTTCAAGCACATTCAGGAAAAACTGATAGTACTGCTCTTCATTCATGACATCGTAGCTGCGGACATCAATTTTGCCTCTGACGTTTGGATCGATAATGATGGTCTTCTCGAGGTTACGTCCAACCACCTGAATAAATTCGTTGATGTCGGTATTTTTGAAACTAGCGGCATACTCTTCGCTGCTTAATGGCGAGCTCATAAGGGTTAAAGTTATCCCTAAGGCTCCCAGCCATGCTTTTAAGCCACTCTTTGCCACGTTCATATTAATTATCCTGTTTTACCGGTAGCTCAAACGACAGCTCCATGCGTTCACCGTCGCGCTCAATTTCGATACTGACTTGCTTTTGCTCTGAGAGTTCCTGACTGGCCAGCATTGCTTGCTCCATATCGGTCAGGTCATAGCCATTAATGGCTACTGCTAAGTCACCGTTTTGAAAACCTGCGTCTCGAAACAATTCAGGGTTTTTACCCGAATTTAATTTATACCCTTTGAGTTCACCATTTGCCTGCACCGGTGAAATACTCACGTAATCCAGTAGAGAAGACGGGTTATTGGCAACCTGAGCCAACTGCTCCTCAACACTCGCATCGTCTGGCAAGTTGCTTTGATCAGCATTAGAACCTTCGTCATCTTCCGGGACCAAAGCCCCGTCACCATTTCCTGAACCATCAATAACCAGCGACAGTGCCGGCCTATCTTCGCCAATGTCTTCCATTTCAAGAGTTTCTAAACGTCCGTTATTATCGAGAATGACACGGTCAGCATGAATTTCTTCAACAGTGACAGATGAGCTACCAAGGTTCTCACCAATAACATAGGTTTGTTGCTTAGTTCCTTGCTGGATAATAGCGGCTGAACGCTCTGGATTAGAGCTGGCAGAAACCCCAATTAAGCGCACGTTTAATGATGTTTTTGGTGCGTTACGGGTATTCGTTGAACGGTCATTTCGCTCAGCGGCGCCAAATAAGTTTAATGATTTTAAGCTACTTAAGTCAGTACTCCGGTTATCCGCAACGTCAACCGTCACTTTAGGCAGAACCGCAGTCCCCTCCGGTTCTGCCGGATTAATTAAAGACCAGGTAAAACGCGCCAGTAGTACTGCGACCAAAAACCACGCGAATGCCGTGAGCGCCTGCATTAATCTGCGCCACATTTGAGGATCTGTAAATATTTGTTTGAGTCGGACAGTCACTTTATTCTTATTCTTGTTACACTGACAAAAGACGATTCATGCATTCTAGCGCAGGCAACATGAGTCAACAATCGATTAACACAAAGTTTATAACGAATTCGTTGCGTTTTTATGACAAGAAATCGAAAAGAGAACTCTATTCGCCTTGATAAATGGCTATGGGCAGCCCGGTTTTATAAGACCAGAGCACTTGCCCGGCAAATGGTTCAGTCAGGCAAAGTACATTATGAGGGACAGCGTAGCAAGCCTTCAAAAATTGTACAGGTGGGTGCTGTTATTACTTTGCGCCAGGGCTTTGATACCAAAGAAGTGGAAGTAATGGCTTTAAGTGAGCAGCGTCGCGGCGCAAGTGAAGCTCAGCTGCTCTATCAGGAAACCGCAGAAAGCGTTGAAAAGCGCGAACAAAATGCTGAAGCAAGAAAGCTTAATGCGTTGTATAATCCGCACCCGGAAGGACGGCCGGATAAGAAACAGCGCCGTCAACTTATCAGAATGAAAGATAGCGGCGAGTAAGCCCCTGTCGTCGATAAATAGGAGTGCCCATGGAATACCCAACTGATCAATTGTCACGTTACACCTTTGAAGAGCACGATGTGCGCGGTGAACTCGTTCAGTTGACCAGCAGTTACCAAACCTTAATTCGTGGTCACGATTACCCGGCACCGGTTCAGGAGTTACTGGGGCAGATGATGGCGGCAGTATCCTTACTGACGGCAACATTAAAATTTAACGGCCACATAGCCGTTCAGCTTCAGGGTGATGGACCACTTAATTTTATTGCAGTTAATGGTAACCATAATCAGGAACTCCGGGGCATTGCACGCTTAAAAAGCGAGCTTGGAGCTACAGATCTGCGCTCAATGATAGGCAAAGGACAGCTTGTTATCACTTTAACGCCGGATACCGGTGAGCGCTATCAGGGTGTCGTAAGTGCAGACGCCGACTCAATTGCCACCATGCTGGAAAACTACTTTGAACAGTCAGAACAGCTGCACACCCGGGTCTGGTTACACGCCGACGGCGAGCATGCTGCCGGCATGTTACTGCAGCGCTTACCCGCTACCGGAAAAGACTTAAGCGGCTTCGAGCACCTGGCAACTCTGACCGACACTATTACGGCAAAAGAAATTTATACCTTGCCTGCTGAAGAGCTGTTGCATCGCCTTTATCACGAAGAAAAAGTCCATCTGTACCCATCACAGGGTGTTAGCTTTGTTTGTGGTTGCTCGCGTGAACGAACATTAGAAGCTTTGGCGTCAGTAAGCCCTGAAGAAATTCAGGAAATCTTGGCGCAGGAGGGTGAAATTGTCATGACTTGCGATTATTGCCTGACGGAATATCGCTTTGCGCCTTCAGACTTCAATTAATCAATAAAAAAGCCTGCAATTTTTGCAGGCTTTTTTCTATCAAAACTACTTTTTCTTTTTCAGAAACTTCATCAAACGCCGGCGTTTTCGCTGCTGCGACAACGTCAGTTGGTTTTTCTTTCCTTCATACGGGTTAACCGGCTCGCGGAATTCCACTTTTATTGGCGTTCCCATTACGCCCAGCGCTTTACGGAAGTAATTAATGAGATAACGCTGGTAAGCGCCAGGTAAATCTTTAACCTGATTACCATGAATAATAATACGTGGTGGGTTATAGCCCCCGGCATGCGCGTACTTTAACTTCACCCGGCGGCCGCTAACCAATGGCGGCTGATGTTCTTCCTGCGCCATTTCCATAATTTTAGTCAGCTTAGAGGTGCTAATTCGCTGAGTTGCACTTTTGTAGGCTTCTTCCACTGACTCGAACAAATGCCCTACACCAGTACCGTGCAAAGCAGAGATAAAATGTAACCGTGCAAAATCGACAAAACCTAAGCGGCGGTCAAGCTCGCGCTTTATCTCTTCTTTGTGGTCGTTTTGCAGACCATCCCATTTGTTCACTGCAATAACAATTGAGCGGCCGGCATTTAATGCAAAGCCAATAAGGTTAAGGTCCTGGTCACTGATAGTCTCACGCGCATCAACAACAATCAGGACAACGTTTGCATCCTCAATCGCCTGCAATGTCTTGACCACAGAGAACTTCTCAATAGCCTCGCCAATACGACCTCGCCGACGCACTCCGGCCGTATCTATCAGGACATATTCACGCTCGTTGCGTTGCATGGGGATATAAACCGAATCACGCGTGGTGCCCGGCATGTCGTAAACAACAACCCGTTCCTCACCCAGTATTCGGTTAATTAAAGTTGATTTACCAACATTAGGACGGCCGACAATAGCCAGCTTTAACGGCAGCTTTTCGTAATCGATTTCGTCATGCTCAAGCTCTTCAGACTCAACGTCCTTGGGCACAATAACATCGGGATAGTCTTCCGCTATTGGTCTAAAGCAGGTTTCTAATAACTGCTCAACCCCTCGCCCATGAGCTGCAGCGATACCATAGAGTTCACCCAAAGACAGCGAATAAAAGTCGCCCATCGCAGAGTGCGCATCGATGCCGTCAATTTTATTACAGACTAAATAAACTTTCTTATTTTGCTTACGCAAATGTTCCGCAATAGCTTGATCGCCAACGGTCACACCGTCTCGGGCATCGACCATAAAGAGCACAACATCGGCTTCATCAACAGCAAGCAGGGACTGCTTTGCCATTTCTTCATCAATGCCCTCTTCATCGCCATGAATACCACCGGTATCAATAACAATAAACTGAAAACCGTCGTAATTTGCCTGACCGTATTTCCTGTCCCGGGTTAACCCGGGAAAGTCCGCTACCAGTGCGTCGCGTGTCCGCGTTAAACGATTAAAAAGCGTGGATTTCCCCACATTTGGGCGCCCAACCAGCGCGACAACAGGTAACATCTCTTATTAATTTCCTGATTGAATATCGAGCGCGATGATATCACCGTCCCGAGTCTGTACATACATAATGTTGTCATCAACAACCGGGGCTACATAAACACCGTCACCACCGACTTCATAACGGCCTACAATATTGCCGCTGTCGCTATCTAACCAATGCAAGTAACCTTCAAAGTCACCGACAACAACGTAATCGCGATGCCATGCAGGCGCACTTAACTTACGTCCGAACAGCTGTGAATTACCCCAACGTTCTACACCACCGCTTTGCTCAAGTGCATAAACGTGGCTTTTCACATCAGTTAAAAATATCCGACCATTGGTTACCAACATATTCTCAAAGGCTTTGTAATCGCGCTTCCAGCGTACTTCGCCATCTCTTAATTCCAGCGCAACCAGCTCACCGTTAAAAGCAATCATGTACAATGTAGTACCCTGAACAGCTGGCTTCGCATCAACGTCCGCCAGGCGTTCGAGCTCATTGCTTCCGCTTGGCTTACCAATGGTTTGAGTCCATGCCTGCTGTCCATTATTGGCAATAAGTATCATGCCTGTACCATTACTGTCTCCAACAACGATACCGCCGCTAATAATAGCAGGTGCAGATGCGCCACGAACTGTCAGCATTGGAGCCTGATACTCATATTCCCATTGCTGTTCGCCAGTTTCCGCATCCAGGCTAATAACTTTTCCGCCACCAGTATGCACAACAACGCGTCCTTCACCGACAGCAGGATCTGACATGACTTCGTTATTGACTTCTGTGTGCCAGACAATGTCACCGTTTTCAGCATTTAGTGCAACGACATCACCATTTTCTGTTCCCAGAAAAACGCGGTCGTAGCTCGCCACTAAACCACCTGAAATACGCGCAGGGAATGGGCTTGAGAAAATACCGCCAAACCAACCTTCATCGGTTGCCTGGTCAAACTGAATACTCTGACGTAAATCAATTCGCCATAAGCGCTCACCTGTGGATTTATCAAAAGCACTGACTATTCCATTACGATCAGCGGCAAAAACTTTGCCATACTCAACCACAGGGTTCAGTCGGGAAAAATACTCTCCTATGCCACTACCAACAGAGGCATCCCATAAAACTCTTGGCTGTACTTCCGAAGAAATGGGCTGTAACTCAGCAAATTTCGGTTCTTCGTCATCGTCACCAAAAATAGAGCAACCGGTGACAAGAAGAGTGGCAGAGAATAATAAGCTGCCTTTAATAAAGCGTTGAATCAATTGCATTATGACTTAGCCAGACTGTTGAGTTTCATTTGCAAAGCCGGAGTCAGTGACTCGCCTGCCTGCAATGCGCGTTCATAGGCTGCCCGGGCTTCTTCGGTATTGCCCTGTTCAGCAAGTATGTCACCTTCTAACTCCGCCGCAAAACCAGCGTAAGCTTCAGGTAGAGGCTTTTGAACCAAGCTTAAAGCCGTGTCCAGTTGTTCCTGAGCAATTAACACCCGAGCCAAACGAATGCTCGCCAAAGCTGACATATTTTCGTCATCAGCGTTATCTACAACGGATTGCAAAACGGTGACTGCCGTTGCCAGGTCAGCGCGTTCAGCTGCATGCTGTGCCAATTGGAACGCAACAAGCTGTGCGTATACGTTTTCTGGGTTTTCGCTGACAAAGTTTTGAGCTTCGAGTACGGCGTTCTCGCTGCCTTCAGATAACCCCGAGGTTAATTGTTCATAGTTTGCTGACGCACGCTCCTGCGTTTCCAGTGTATGCTGATCGTAGTAACGCCAACCGTAAAACAAACCAAAGCCAATGACTACACCGGCAACAATACCTTTACCGTGTTCTTTCCAGAACTCTTTTAAACGTTCTACTTGTTGTTCTTCATCCACCTGACTACCCTCTCGTCATTGGTTGCAGATACTCAATTAGTGCCTGCCAGCCCAGAGTTTGTTGTTCTTCAGCAGTACGCAACGGTTTTACCGTTACTTGCTGCTGAGCGATTTCATCAGCACCGATAATCAGAGCAACTTCAGCACCCGACTTATCAGCTTTTTTCATTTGCTTTTTCATGGAACCGCCGCCACAGTGGCTTACCAGCCGCAGTTCCGGTAACTCATTTCTCAGCTGTTCGGCAATTCGCGGGGCGTTTAGTTCCGCTTCTTCGCCTAACGGCATTAAGTAAGCATCAACGACTCGTCTTGGGGTCAGCTTTTCTTGCTCCTGCAGTAGCAGCACAAGACGTTCCATACCCATTGCGAAGCCAACCGCAGGCGTTGCTTTACCGCCTAACTGTTCAACCAGACCATCATAACGACCGCCTGCACAAACAGTACCCTGAGCACCTAAGGCTGTGGTTACCCATTCAAACACGGTACGGTTATAATAATCCAGACCACGCACCAAACGTTCGTTCAGGGTATAGGAAATACCAGCCGCTTCCAGGCGAGCCGTTAATTGCTCGAAGTGTTCTTTCGATTCTGCGTCCCAGTATTCGGACAGGCTTGGCGCACCTTCAAGAATCTTTTGAGTGTTTTCATCTTTACTATCCAGAATACGCAGCGGGTTGCTTTCCAGCCGGCGTTTACTGTCTTCATCCAGCTCGCTAATGTAGTCAGATAAGTAATTTTTCAACGCATCCCGATAATTCGTCCGTGCTTCATTAGACCCTAAAGAGTTCAGTTGCAGTTCAACCTGATCGGCAATACCAAACTCACGCCATAGCCTGGCAGAAAGCAGGATGACTTCAGCGTCGGCATCAGCACTTTCTAAACCAAAGGTTTCAATACCAAACTGGTGAAATTGACGATAACGGCCTTTTTGCGGGCGTTCGTAACGGAACATGGGCCCCATGTACCACAAACGCTGAATTTGGTTATACAGCAAACCGTGTTGGTTCCCTGCACGAACACAGCTGGCCGTTCCCTCAGGGCGTAAAGTGACACTTTCACCGTTACGGTCGTCGAAAGTGTACATTTCCTTCTCGACAATATCCGTTACTTCGCCAATTGAACGTTTAAAAAGTTGCGTACTTTCCAGCACAGGCATACGGATTTCGCTATAGCCGTAGCTTGCAGCAACACGGCGTATTACTGCTTCAACCTGCTGCCAGGCCGGACTCTGCTCTGGCAACAAATCATTCATGCCACGAATTGCTTGTATTGTATTCGCCACGGAACCTTCTCGTCTGGTTATCGATACAGAAAATAAGCGGGTATTATAAGGACTTTGTCGATGCGGGTAAAATCAACCGTTAATTTCTTTTACGTCAATTTTATTAGCTTCAATAAACTTCACTTGCTCGCGAATTTGCGCTTCCAGCTCATCCACTAAATTATGGTTATCTAAACGTTGTTTCTGGCGTGCACCACCAATATACAAACCACTTTTATTTTTAGCGCCGGCAAGACCAACATGAGATATCAAGGCTTCGCCCGGACCATTAACAACACAACCTATTACCGAAACATCCATAGGCGTGGTTATATCCTCCAGACGCTGTTCCAGCTCATTAACCGTGCTAATAACATCAAACTCCTGACGTGAGCAACTTGGGCAGGCAATAAAGTTGATACCACGTGCGCGAATGCGCAATGACTTCAGAATGTCGAATCCCACTTTAATTTCTTCAACCGGATCGGCCGCTAGCGAAACCCGAAGCGTGTCACCAATGCCTTCGGCGAGCAGCATACCTAAGCCTACTGACGATTTAACGGCGCCGCTGCGTTTACCACCCGCTTCGGTAATACCTAAGTGCAGTGGCTGGTCTATCTTCTTCGCAAGCAGACGGTAGGAGTCAACGGCTAAAAACACATCGGATGCTTTAACGCTCACTTTAAAGTCGTGAAAGTCGAGTTTGTCGAGAATATCGACATGCCGCATGGCAGACTCAACTAAGGCTTCAGCCGTAGGCTCACCGTACTTTTCCTGTAAATCTTTTTCCAACGACCCGCCATTAACACCGATGCGAATTGGAATGTTGCGCTCACGCGCAGCATCAACAACGGCTTTGATTCTGTCTTCACGGCCAATGTTGCCCGGGTTAATGCGTAAACAGTCAGCGCCGTATTCAGCAACTTTTAGTGCTATGCGATAATCGAAATGAATGTCAGTAACCAGAGGGACAGAGCTGCGTAATTTGATTTGTTTGAAAGCTTCAGCCGCTTCCATTGTCGGTACCGAAACCCGGACAATATCAGCTCCGGCCTGAGCCAACGCATCAATTTGAGCAACGGTAGCATCAACATCGGTTGTTTCAGTATTTGTCATAGACTGCACAGCAATCGGTGCGCCATCGCCAATAGGTACATTACCTACATACAAACGGCGTGAAGGACGGCGTTTAATTGGATTTTCGTGCATCATAACCTTAAATTGACCTCTACTACTCTGTCGGCACGGTAAAGCGCGCAACACGGCCCGTACGGAACTGGCTCATATCAACGGCATTACCGTTAAAACTTACGTTAACTGCTTCGGGTTTACATAGTGTAACCGAAAATGGAGCCTCGCCCGGTACCGGCATGCGATAGCCCGCTGCTTTAACACCAACGGCCTGAGTTTCACCGGTGGCGTCATCAATTTTCACCCAACATTCTTCATTAAAGTCTAAAACCAAACTGGGTGAGCTCGCTTCAGGCTGCTCAGATTGCTCTGCCGCCACCTGAGCGGCTTCCATCGGCTCAGCATCAGCTTCTGCTGACTGAGCTTCAGGGGTAGCTTCTTCAGCACTCTCAAGAGACGAATCATTATCTGTCTCTTCGGTAACCGGCTCCGGACCTGCTAAGGTGTCGCCCGTCGACTCGCTATTCAGTTCTTGAGCTTCTGCAGTCGGTTCCTGAACAGATTCAACAGCAACGTTAGTGTCTTCGGCTTCAACATCTGACTCTAATACAGCGTCTTCTTCGTCAGGCCGGATTTGTGGCTCGGTCGGCTGATTCGAAATTTCAATACCGCCAACACTGTCGGCTTCACCATCGGCATCCGTCGGAGCAACTTCTGAACTTTCCTGAGAGCCGTTAGCTTTTTCATTAAAACCAAGGTCAGGCTCCTGCCACCACCAAATAACTAAGGCAATAACAACAATAATGACCACGTATGTAATCAGCATTAAGCGGTTATCGTTTTCCTGATGCTTCTTACGTCGTGAAAAGCTCTGCATCTGGCTACTTTGAACTTCTTGAAAGCCTTTTGCCTTGTAGGCCTGAAATAACTCAGTGTCGTCCAGATCCAATAACTTGGCGTAAGCTCTTAAATAACCTTTAATAAAAGTAGGCGTCGAAAAAGTTGAGTAGTCATCGACTTCCAGCAACTCAATGATCTGCTTTCTCAAACGCAGTTGGTCTGCAACCTCGCGCTGGCTTAGGCCTTTTGCTTCACGAGCTTCTTTTAGTATTTGTCCAGGACCCTTGCTCGGCATTTGTTCTGTTTCTTTTACCGCTTCAGGTTCTGTTTTTTCGTTATCTTGTGTTGGTTCGTTTTCAGCAGTCATGATTGTAAGGGGTTTCCCTGTTATGGTTGAGCTGCGTCGTGACTTCCTCGTGCCAGGCATTCGGCTCTGTTTTTCCTGGCCCGGTCGTGATGTGAATACTTACTATCCAACCTCACTTTATCAAAATACGTCAGTGCTGTTTTCCAGTCACCAGCCACACACAGTGCAACCGCATAGTTATTGTACAATGCACCGCTCATAGGTTGCCATGATAATGCCTGTTGGTAAAGTGACAAAGCTGAATCAACGTCATTTGTCGATAAATACCATTGCCCTAAGGCAAGGTTGGCATCCAGAGACTGAGGGTTATTCTTTAATGCGGTTTGCAAATGTGGATGCGCAAGTTTTAACTTCCCTTGCGCTAAGTAAGCAAGTCCCAGCTGCAACCGTACATCTTTACCCTCAGAAACCGACTGTTCAGGGTTAGCGGTACAACCATATAGCACTACGGCTATCAATAATAAAGCGGCTCGCATTATCACACTCCTTGTGCCTGCGATTCTGTTAATTTACGCGGTCTTTACAGCTATTGCTTCTCCACCACGCTGTTTCTGCTGACGCTTCAGTATGCGTTTTGTACGATCAATGACGTCGCCGACCAATTGTCCGCAAGCTGCGTCAATATCGTCACCCCGGGTTTTTCTTACCATTACAGTAAACCCATACTCCATCAGTACCTTAGCAAAACGGTCAATACGCGAGTTGCTGGAACGGCCGTAGTCCGAGCCCGGGAACGGGTTAAACGGAATAAGATTAATTTTACTTGGGGTATCTTTTAATGTTTTCGCCAGCGCATGCGCTTGATCAGTTGAATCATTCACATGGTCCAGCATGACATACTCTACCGTTACTTTACGCTGAGCTTTTGACTGCTCAACATAACGACGGCTCGATGCCAGAAATTCTTCAATATTGTACTTCTTATTAACAGGTACAATTTCGTTACGGAGCTCATCGTCTGGTGCATGCAGCGAAATTGCCAGCATGACATCAATGCGTTCACGTAACTTTTCCAATGCGGGAACAACACCGGAAGTACTTAAAGTGACACGACGCTTTGATAAACCAAAGCCCAGGTCATCTAACATTAACTCCATTGCCGGAACAACATTGTTTAAGTTAAGCAGTGGTTCACCCATGCCCATCATGACAACGTTCGTTACGGGTTTAATTCCGGTTTTTCCATAAGCCCCTAAAAGCTGGTTCACCCGCCACACCTGGCCGATAATTTCTGCCACGCTGAGGTTACGGTTAAAGCCCTGAGCCCCTGTTGAGCAGAAAGTGCACTCTAAAGCACACCCAACCTGAGAAGACACGCACAAAGTAGCGCGGTCACCTTCGGGTATCCATACCGTTTCCACGTCCTGACCGTCAAACAAAGTCATCGCGAACTTAATGGTGCCATCTGACGACTGCTGTTGTTCACGAATTTCAGGTGCGCGAATCTCGGCTACTTGCTTGAGCTTTTCACGCAAAGCTTTATTGAGATTCGTCATCTCATCAAAGTCATCGACACAAAAGTGATACAGCCATTTCATAACCTGTTCGGCACGAAACGGTTTCTCACCCATTTCACGAAAGAATTCTTTAATCCCCTCACGATTCAGGTCGAGTAAGTTCACTTTTTTATCTATTGCGTTGGTCATAAAGCTCCAGTGTTCTGGTGTAGCCTGACGTTCCCGTCAGGCTATATTTTCTTACGTCTTAACGAGTGCGCTGGCAAACTTCTTCGTCGCTGAAGAAGTAAGAGATTTCGCGCGCAGCAGATTCAGTTGCATCTGAACCGTGTACCGCATTTTCGTCTATAGTTTCAGCATAGTCGGCACGGATAGTTCCTGCCAGTGCTTCTGCAGGATTCGTAGCACCCATAATGTCACGGTTTTTACGCACAGCGTCTTCACCTTCAAGAACCTGAACAACGATAGGACCTGAAGTCATGAATTCAACCAAAGCGCCAAAGAAAGGACGTTCTTTGTGTTCAGCGTAGAAACCTTCCGCCTGTTCTTTGCTTAAGTGCATCATTTTAGCACCGACAATGCGTAGGCCAGCAGATTCAAAACGGTTGTAGATAGCGCCGATTAAGTTTTTTGCAACTGCATCAGGCTTGATAATTGATAGAGTGCGCTCTAAAGCCATGGTTATAAACTCCAATAAAATAAAGGGATAAATTAGTCGCGCGGATTATACGTGAGATCAGCGCAGAAATCGAATACCCAGTGATTGTTTTTTCACTTATTCTCAGCTAGGATGCTAAAACAAATTAGCCATATAGACGTCTATTTGACGATAAGGAGTTCTGACATGGCGAACAATGAATACCAACAAGCTACTCTGGGCGGCGGCTGCTTCTGGTGTGTTGAGTCTGCCTTCCTTCAGGTAAAAGGCATTCAGTCGGTTAAATCCGGCTACACGGGTGGTCATACGCCAAACCCCACTTACGAACAAGTTTGCACGGGAAACACGGGCCACGCAGAAGTCGCTCAACTCCAGTACGATCCGGAGCAGATCTCTTACCGTCAAATCTTAGAAATCTTTTTCACCCTGCACGATCCGACTCAGGTGAATCGCCAGGGTAACGATGTTGGCACGCAATATCGCACATCAATCTTCTATCATAATGACGAGCAAAAACGAGAAGCCGAGAAAATTATTGCTGAGCTAGAGGCTGACGATGCATTTGCAGCGCCTATAGTAACGGAAGTCACCGAGTTAGGGACCTTTTATCCGGCGGAGGATTACCACGAAAACTACTACGCCAGAAACCCGGAAAACCCGTATTGTCAGGCGGTCATTTCACCTAAGCTGGCTAAGTTCCGCAAAACCTTTGCCGGCATGCTGAAAGACTAAGCAGCCCCTCGCAAGGTACCGATAGTGCGGTGGATAAGCTCTACTGCACTGTCGATATCGTCTTCGGACGTATAACGGCCAATACTAAAGCGCAATGAGCTCATTGCCAGCTCATGTTCAACGCCTAATGCTCTCAGCACATACGAAGGTTCAACGCTGGCCGACGTGCAGGCCGAGCCCGACGAAAGCGCAAGATCTTTTAACGCCATTAGCAGCAGTTCACCATCAACTCCGGCAAAGCTGATATTGGTAATATGCGGAACCCGTTGCTGGTCAGAGCCATTCAGGGTTACACCTTCTAGCTGACTAACACCCTTCCATAACCGCTGCTGCAGGTTTTTAACCCGCACAGGCTCCAGCTCCAGCTCATTACGAGCAATTTCAGCCGCAACGCCCATGCCGACAATCTGGTGGGTTGGTAAGGTACCCGAACGCATACCCCGTTCGTGACCGCCGCCATGCATTTGCGCAAGTAGCCGAACTCTGGGCGTACGACGCACATAGAGCGCCCCAATACCTTTAGGGCCATACATTTTGTGAGCAGAAAGTGACATTAAATCGACCGGCAACTCAGCCATATCCATAGAAACTTTACCGGAAGCCTGGGCAGCATCAACGTGGAATAAGGTGCCATTTTCACGACAAAGCTGCCCAATAGCAGCAATGTCCTGAATAACGCCAACTTCATTATTAACCAGCATAACGCTTACCAGGACGGTATCTTCACGCAGAGCTGAGCGGAACAAATCCATATCCAGCAGTCCGTCGCTGCCAACGTCCAGGTAAGTAACTTCAAAGCCTTCTTTTTCTAACTGAGCGCAAGTATCTAATACTGCCTTGTGTTCAGTTTTCAGCGTAATAATATGCTTGCCTTTATCTGAGTAATACTGAGCCGCACCTTTTATTGCCAGGTTATCCGATTCAGTAGCGCCGGAGGTAAACACAATTTCGCGCGCGTCGGCATTGATTAAATCAGCAACCTGATGCCGGGCAACATCAACGGCTTCCTCAGCCTGCCAGCCGTATTTATGTGAACGTGACGCAGGGTTTCCGAAGAGACCATCCTGAGTTAAACAGCCCATCATCTTCTCTGCTACAACAGGATCTACAGGGGTGGTTGCAGCATAATCAAAATAAAGGGGTAGCTTGGGCACTTCGTTGCTCCTGACAAACTAAAGACAATATTAAAGATGTGAGTTTAACTTAATTTCTTCTTCACTTTTATTATGAAGTGAATTTTGCCGACTCAGAACATCACCAACATCGCGCTTTTTCATCAGTTCAGCCAAGGTAATGCCGTCCAGGAAGTCCGCTATGCGGTCGCTTAAGCCTTCCCACAACGAATGTGTCAAACAGCGCTCACCGCCCTGGCAGTTAGCTTTACCCTGGCAACGAGTCGCATCAATAGATTCATCAACGGCATGAATGACTGCACCAACAGAAATATCGGTTGCCGGGCAACCCAGACGATAACCACCGCCCGGACCACGTACACTGTCCACCAGCCCGTGCTTACGCAAACGCGCAAACAGTTGCTCTAAATACGACAGAGATATTCCCTGACGCTCAGAAATGTCCGCTAACGGCACAGGACCATTTGCCGTAAAAAGCGCAACGTCCAGCATAGCTGTAACTGCGTATCGACCTTTTGACGTCAGGCGCATGGTGGTTTCCTCTGGTGTTTAAATCAGCATAATATGTTATGAAATTTTACATTCCTGACTATTTTAGTCAAGTATTGCCTGTCGATTTATCCACCGAGGCTAAAATACCCCGCAAAATATTAATTTCGTTCTCTTCCGGCCGGGCACGGGTGAATAAGCGGCGTAATTTCGTCATTACCTGCCCCGGGTGCTGACGCACAATGAACCCTGTTTGGCTCAATGTTTTTTCAAGGTGCTCGTAAAACCGTTCTAAATCTTCGGCTCTTGGATACTCCGGTAATTCTCCAGATCTGTGTTGTTGCGATTCCAGCCACTGCATGCGCAGTTCATAGCACACGGTTTGTACCGCCATAGCCAGGTTCAGAGAACTGTAATCCGGGTTTGTTGGTATATGCAGGTGGAACTGACTTTGCTGCAGCTCTTCATTGGTTAGGCCACTGTTTTCACGACCAAATACTAAAGCCACCTCGTGCTGTCCTACTTCTTCCAGCACTTTGCCAGCACACTCACGAGGCCCTAAAAGCGGCCAGTCCAGCGTACGGTTACGAGCACTGGTCGCAATAACCAGACCGCAATCGGCAATCGCTTCTTGCAAGGTGTCCACAATAGTCGCCGATGCCAAAATATCAGTTGCACCAGCCGCCAAAGCGGATGCGTGACTGTCCGGCTCCTGCACAGGGTCTACTAACGTTAATTTAGACAGTCCCATGGTTTTCATGGCACGGGCAACAGAGCCTATGTTCCCGGTGTGAGAAGTGTTCACCAGAACAATACGAATGTTATCAAGCATGGCGTTTCCCTTGGATTTTTCTCGACTTATGGAAAAGTTTGGCATGATACCGTAACACTGGTATGATCCGCGACCGAAAATTGTTCTTTTACAGCACAGGTAATTGGTATGCATCCGATGTTAAATATTGCGGTGCGCGCAGCGCGTGCGGCCGGCAAAATTTTAGTTAAAAATTTCGACCAGGGCAGCCCTGTTGAAGCCGAATCAAAAGGCTTAAATGACTGGGTTACTGAAATGGATAAAGCCGCAGAGCAGGCTATTATCAACACTATCAAAAAGTCCTACCCGGACCATGGCATCATTGCAGAAGAAAGCGGTACCCAGGCTGGTAAAGAAAATGACTTCCAGTGGGTTATCGATCCGCTAGACGGCACCACCAATTACATGCGCGGTATTCCCCACTTTTGTATTTCTATTGCTTTGCTTCACAAAGGCTCTGTTCAACAGGCCGTTGTGTATGACCCTATGCGCGAAGAACTCTTCACCGCATCTCGCGGGGCAGGCGCTCAGCTGAATGGCCGTCGTTTACGTATTTCACCGAAAGTGGAATTAAAAGGCGCAATTATTGCTACCGGGTTCCCATTCAAAATGAAAAACCGCTTACCAGAATACCTGGATATGTTCAGCAAACTGTTTGAACACTGTGCTGACGTACGTCGCGCAGGCGCAGCCGCTTTAGATTTAGCTTACGTAGCTGCTGCACGCCATGATGCTTTTTGGGAAATGGGTTTAAAACCCTGGGACATGCTGGCCGGCGAATTATTAATTCGCGAAGCAGGTGGCATAGTCAGTGACTTTCAAGGTGGTCACAACTACATTCAGTCAGGCAACATAGCAGCCGGTGCGCCAAAAGCATTAAAACAAATGCTGGCACAAATTCGCTAAGCTGTTTTTCAGTCGCTAAAAAGCAAAACGCCGTCTGAGCTAACCCAGACGGCGTTCTTTTTTATAATTCGATTTCTTCCAAATCGAGCTCTAGCGAGTAATCCATTTCAGAGAGTTCTTCCCGCAACCGGTACTTCTCTTTTAGTTGTTCTATTTCACGCCATTTACGTTTTGCGGCGCGACCCTTTCCAGACTTGTCATTTACCTTTTGCAGTTCTTCGGAATTATCCATGGTATGACCCTCTGCTTTTTTGATACAACTTTTTTAATTATGGTATTAGCGCTGCAGTTAATCTGTTCGTTAACAAAAAAACCACAACTCATAAGTACCACACACCAGGACACATTAAAAGGACTTTGTTACGGTTTTGTTAACAGGTTGTGGCAAAGGTATGAAGAATCATTGGTTAGTATTACTAAACCGTCATTTGCTTAAGTTCTACTAGCTGCTGCACGACTTTCTCTACATTTGAGGGTGCCCGCTTGGGCTGATAATTCAATATATATTCAACCAGTCCTTTACGTTCAAGAACAGGCACGCTGGGTGGTGAAGACAGTTTAACCCGTGCACTGCGGTGCGAGAAAAACACAACGCCGTCTATCCAGGTTGATGCGCGGTTTTTCTTCAGGTGCTCAGCTAAAACATGAACCTGTTTTTTTAACTGTTTTATTGGATTGCGGACTTTGGCTGTATAACGGCCACCTTTACGCCCCACTTTGTGGGCTATCCAGTTAGCCGACTGCTCGTCTCCTGTTACTTTGGAATTGTTGTTTTTCACTTCTACTACAAACACACCGTTAGGGCCCACCACAATTAAATCCAGCTCAGTAAACCCGCGTTTTGCTCGCGAGTTAGGGACATCAACCTGGTTAAACAAAACATAGCTATCGGGGAGTTGTTCTAACAGTTTCAGTGTTTTTAATTCACCCTTAGCACCTGAACGTTTAGTAGATGCCGCACCAATAATACTGAAGAGATAAATTAGCCCAACAATCCACCAGAGATTTGGCAAGTTATACATTAAAAAACCCGCAATAGGCGCGCCAATAATAGCGACCCATACGCGGGCTTTATGCACTTCTTGCGAAAGACGATTTTTGGTTATGTACTGCGTGTCGGCCATGACAATTTGACAACTTTTCCTTGCTACTAATGGCCATATTAAACCATCAAAGCAGTCAGTCGTCAGCTTTAATCCATTACTGCTTTTGCCTTATCGCCTCAATCAATTCGTCTTTACTCATTTCGCTGCGGTTATCAATATCAAGCTGCTGCGCCCGGTTATAAAGCTCATCTTTGGTGCGCTCTTCCAGCCGGGTATTGGGGTTACCGGTACCCTGAGTGGTGGTGTTATCAGTAACCCCTTCCTCGCGCCGCTGCTTGTTCACGGTACGACTGGCAATTTCCTCAGCCTCGTCTTCACTCTTACCGTCATCTAGCTGTGACTGCTTGATATGCTGATACATTCGCTCGTCTTTATCACGCCAAACGTCAGGCATAACAGCCTCCTACTCTTATTGGGAGTCCTTGCCACGTTGCTCAGGGGCAATCTGCTTATCTTTTTGCGAATGAGTGTCATGCGTTGAACCCGGCCGACGGTGATCTTCGCGGCTCTGGTTCTCTTTATCCTGCTGCGACTGCAGCTTGCGCTTTTCTTCTTCGGTCAGATCCTGCTCGTGTTTTTTAACTTTCGGATTCATTGGCCCTGTCATAAAGCCTCCTTAATCATTAAAAATGTCAGTGCGTTTTCTTTCCTTTTCATCGTTAAGTGTAGAAGAAAAAACAGTAAAATAAAGGCATACACTTAGCCCTTACTCTTATCCTCGTACATTCTCTGGTCAGCAAGCTTCAAAAGATCTTTAGGTGTGCCCGCGCCCTCTGTGTTACTCGCGAACCCAATACTCAACGACGGTTTCAATATGCTTCCTGACACTTCGACGCTCTCACTTTCAACGTTCTTTTTTATATTTTCAATGATAGATGTAATGGCTTCTTCGGTCTCAACTCTATTCACAATTACTAAAAACTCGTCACCTCCCATTCGGGCCACGATATCCGAAGCCCGGACCGACTTCTCAAGACCATTAGCGACGAGTTGTAACATGCTATCACCCACATCATGACCATATTTGTCATTCACTTCCTTAAACCGGTTGAGATCAATAACCAACACATAAAAATGTTTTTTGGGCTTTCTCTTACTCATTAAGTTTTCGAGATAACTGAGTGAAAACCGTCTATTAAAAAGCTGAGTTAAAGCATCTCGATTCGCCATACTGCGCTCTATTTGGTAAGAACGCCAAAGCATAAAGGTTCCAAAGAAAATCAACGTATACAAAAATAACAGGCTCAGCCGTCCAATATCGATTAGAAGAGATTGTGTTTGAGTAATTGTCGCATCAAATTTCGCAGCTACCGCCCATTCACCATTAGGGACTATTAAGGTTCCTTGGTAATCCGACTGCTCAAAAGTTAGTTTGTCCCCTTCAAATACTTCCCCTTTTTCCCCAAGTCCATTAACTCCGCGTAAAGCGACTTTGGCATTCTCAATATATAAAAGCCCTGCCGAGTTCATCAGTCTGTCGTAATCAATAACCACACTTATTGAGCCCCAGTAATTCTCACTACGTGGGTAATCATAAAAAATAGGAAGCCGGGCTATAACAGCTCGCCCCCCCTGAACGAGTTCTAAAGGCCCTGCAAGAAAGACATCTTTTAAGTCACGAGCAGCTTTCACCGTTCTATATTGAGAGGGTACGGTTCTAAAATCTAAACCAACAGCCCTTTCATTTCCTTTTAGAGGTAGAATTTTCTCGACCACATCATTTGGTGCTATACCAACGTTACGAACATTTTGCGATCTCTCAATCAGACGAGAACCAATGTTTTGAAAATTCTTAGACGCATCTTCAGGGTCGATACTGAATACGGTTGCCAGACTATCGGATAAAAAAACATCCCTGAAAAGAGACGCCTCTAAAGAGGACTTAGCAAGCAGAAGCTCTGTTAGTGCTTCATCTTTAGCGGATTGCTTAATTCGTTCCTCCACTAAAGCTCCGATCCAGGCCGCAACCATTAATAAAGGAATTAACCCCACAATATAAAGGATTATCGCTATCAGTGAACTTCGTTTTTTTATAGCCAAAGGTTCCCCTGGTCTGAGGTTAAACTGCTGGGGGTTACCCGCACAGGTTCTATGTGGTACGAATTGGATTATCAAATAGACCCAACTCGCGTTTAAATATGTCATTAGTTATACGATTGCGCCAGACAAAGGGTTCATTCAACGATGCTAAATAGTTTTAGCGCTTTATCGATACCACAAAAAAACGATCCGATTAAGATTGGCCAACGTAATTTGATAAAACCTTTTACATAGTCACCTATGAACCTGACCGAACCTGAGAAATCCCGAATTATTGAAATGGCATGGGAAGACCGCACGCCGTTTGAGGCTATTGAAGAACAATTTGGCCTGCAGGAAAAGCAGGTTGTGAAGTTTATGCGTTCGCAACTTAAGCCTGGCAGCTTTCGCTTGTGGCGGGAACGTGTGTCGGGGCGCAATACTAAACATCGTAAACTGCGCCCTGCGGGAGTGTCACGCGGCTACTGCCCAACACAATATAAACAGCGTTAGGCAATAACGCACTAAAGCATACTTTTCAGAACCTTGTCCTTGCGGATAAAGTGATGATGCAAAGCCGCAGCAACATGCACAGCAACCAATGCCATAAGTGCCATTGCCAGCCAGCCGTGCAGTTCCCGGAATACGGCATAATTCTCAATGTCGACAGTAAGCACCGCCGGTAAACGGAACCAGCCAAATACGTCTATGGGCCGCCCGGCAAAGTACTGCATTAAATACCCTGAAATAGGCATGGCGGACAACAGCAAATAAAGCAGCCAATGAGAAGCCTTAGCCACAAACTTCTGTAAACTCGATAAGTCACCAGGTAATGCCGGAATTTGATGGAACAAACGATTAATCAGGCGCGCAATAACCAATACGGCAGCAACAACGCCGAAAGCTTTATGTACGGTTAAAATGCTTAACTGCCAGGGCTCTAATGAGCGAACCATTAATAACCCCGCCGCCAACATCGAAATAACCAACGCCGCCATAGCCCAGTGGAACAAGCGCATTGATACCGAAAACTTATGTGGTTTACTCATTGCCCTGCCCCTGTAGCTCACCCATTAACGCTTCTTTTGCTCTGCGCCGATAAGACTCGGCATAAGCCGCAGACCGAGCCCGCAGTATCGGGTCACGGGTTGCCTCAATGCCTGTTGGTAACACCAGAGGATCATAATTGATACCGTGACATTCGCCCTGTAGTTGCGGCGTTACCGCGGTAATAACAACTTGTCCCGCCGTAATTTGCTCACGGCTGGCCGGCCACGCCTTTGCTGGGTTGTTCTCGTCGTCTTCCTCATTTGCCAAGGTAAAGCTCCAATCAAAAACAATGTCTTCTTTCGCGACCCGGTTAGTAATTTCTTCGTGCAGAGCATCCACACCCTCTAAGTTATCAGCAGGAACAAAAACCTTGGGTTGCATGGCCCAGCGTACGGCTTGCTCATTGCCTTCAGAGTTAATTAAGTAAAACGCATTAATGCTGTTATAAGTTTCGGCAGCAAAGCTTCCAGTGGGTTGATATTGCGCTTTCCAGCTTAAAAAGTTGCTGCTCTCAGGGTGCTCAGCAAAGAACGCCTGTATTGCTTTAGGGCCTGCCTGAATGGCCTGAATTTGCTGATAAAAAGTATGTGGGTCTTTAACCGCCATAACCGGCGGCGTATTCATTGCAATACGCCATTGCTCGGTCGAGCTCATAGCAAAGCTTAAGGCCAGGCTACGCACTGGTGCTTTTAAGTCAGGGGCAGTTGGGTTATTGCCCGCCACTGAAAAGCGCCCGATAAAAGGCGTTACGCCCTGTTCAAATAGTGCGGCCTCAGAATAAGTAGCTAGCTGCCCGTTAGAACGAAACTCCCCCGTAACACAAATGCCTTTAGCGTGAGCCCTCCTAAAACCTCCGTGAGCTGCTTCGCCCTGCTGTAAATTCACAAATTGCTGCGCTGTTACTTTAGGCGGCTCTTGCGCCGCTGCGCTCACCATAGGAGCCAGCAGTAAAACCAAATACCGATTTTTCATATTGAAAGTACTCTTACTATCATTTATCTTGAATTCAAGATATACGATAATAGAGCATATTGAGTTCACTAGCGATGCAAAATTTAGAACGAATAAAACAACAATGGGCCAAAGAGCTCCCTGAGCTCGATACCTCAACCATGGAACTTGTCGGCAGGCTCCAGGTAATCCATAAACATATGGCGTCTGCTATGAATAATACTTTTCGCCAGTTCGGACTTACCGACGCGGGGTTTGATGTGCTGGCAACTTTGCGCCGTTCAGGAAAACCTTACCGGTTGACCCCTAACCAACTACTGGAACAAATGCTGGTTACTTCGGGCAGTATGACCAGCCGTCTGACATTGCTTCAGAAAAAAGGGTTCGTGACACGTGAGCAGGATGAAAACGACGGTCGCGTTAACTGGGTAAAACTCACCGATAAAGGGTTAGTTCTTAGCAACCAAGTCATTCATCAACATGTCCAGACCCAGGAAAGGCTACTAAGCGTTCTGTCAGAAAGTGAGCGTTTACAACTCACTGAGCAGCTTAGCCGTTACTTAAAACGACAAGGCTTAGAATAAGTATTAGTCAATAGAACACTGCGCGCAGCGCTCTTTACCGGTTAATAGCTTTGAAATGCGGTTGCGGTTACGTGCAAAAAATAAATAGGTTTTGTCAGCAAACCAACGAATAATAGGCCAGCGCAGAGGGGCGATCATCCAGCCTTTACCAACTAGCGACCAGGCCGCATGAGTGACATCCAGACCATAAATCATGTCACCGGAACTGGTCTGCCCGTGTAAGTACTGGTTAGCTTTGGCAACATCAACCTGAGGGTAGCGCTGACTAAAGTCTGGTTCATTCACGTTTTCGAATTGAATCCGCCCTTCTTTATCCAACCGTTTTAAATGCCGCATTTCTTTAACGCACAATGGGCATCCGCCATCGAAAAAAATAATGAGTTCCGAGCTCTGTTGAGACATTGCGACCACCACTTTATTGAGTTTCACTTTCTTATACGCTTCTTTTGCGTATTTGACTCATGATGTAATGCGAAAATCGGTTTGCAAATTCTGCCAATGTCTTTTCAACACGTCTTTTTGAGAATCAACCATGGGCAATTCCGACAGCTTATCAGGCCAGTTTTCTCTCGCTAAAGTCAATGTTTCATTTAAGTGCACTTTAACCGCTTGCCATGGCACACCTATTCTATTTGCCCAGGCTTCAAATGAAGCCATATCGACATTATACCAGTTCTTGTTCCTGGCCATGTTAAGAGCAAATTCGAGTTCGCCAGCTACATAAGGCAAAGTAGATACAATGTCATACGCCGGAGAAAGCTTTGGTCGTAGCCCCTCAGAATAAATTAGAGACCAGTTTTTTAGATGTGCATCACCGTTAGCCAATAAAATATTAACCAATAGCCTTCTCGCCATTTGCTGAACATCTTTTAACCCCTGAGCGCCATATTGAAATAGCGCATCCGCAATTTGCTCATAATTGAACTTTTTATATTTGTCATGGGAATACACCTGAAAAACCTGTGCAAAATCTTCGGTATGTACACGCTTTCCATCATCCCGGTCAAAACGCTTTATTGCGTAAGCATGTGTCTCATTAGGGAGCTGAATATCAGGCAAATTATCTAACTGATTCAGTTCAACCAGCTTAATTTCCGGTATCTCAATACCCGCAATTTGCGCCAGCCGCATCGCAGTATATTCGTTATAAGGCACATGTTTGTGCACTGTTGAGGGTGTTTTGATTATCCAGCTATCAGCGTTGGCATCCCTACCAACGTTAAATCGACCGTCTTGTCCTTTCACTGAAGAGAACTTCATTTGTACGCCAGCCAGAGAAAACTTATCCTGACTGTGTTCGACATCAATCTGTACCGGCTCAACCTGTTCTCGATGATCAAGAGCCCAGCCCGGTACCTGACCCGCTTGTATTGGCTCAGCTAGCAAAGCGCCAGGCAAGTTTCGCCCCATATGAGCCATTAAGGGAAATTCATTGTCAGTGTGCACTTTTAATGAACGACTCATCCATTCTCTTAAAGCACCCTCAGGTAATAAGTTCGATAAAACAGGAGTCAGTCGCTGCGCGCTAACTAAGGGCTGAGTTAGATATCTCGCATCTGCCAGCTGTGTTAACGTCAACGTTTCACGTTGAGTTACCGGAAGCGCAATATAACTAGGCGAAAATACAAAGATATTTTTACCGCCCGAATAGTGCGTCAACACTCCAACCTCTTGGCCATTAAGAGACATTTTAAGTCCTTCAACGTTTTCGACTCTTTTCATGGCTGTCATCGTCAGTCCTTTAAATGCTTATGCTTGTTTGCCCAAAAGTCATCCGTCGACGAGGAGGATTCTACCGGTTGATGATTCTCTATTTGCTTTGGATCGGTAATGGACAACTCAAGCCCCAAGCCAGCTAAAATACGCAGCAATGTAGAAACTTTTAAATCTTGTCCTGACTCGACTCGCTGATATTGCTGTTGAGACATGCCAATAAGCATCCGCATATCCTTTTGCGATAAATTTTGTTTTTTTCGCTCTGCGGCAAGGCGCTCCGCGATGTCTTTTAGTGTAGTCATAAAACAACCCAAATGATGTATACAAACCGAATATACATCATAAGTATTGTAATTCAATAATAAAACAACTTTTTTATTGTTATCTTGATTGCAGCTGCATTGTAAAAACAATAGCCCTTTTGCTTAACTCACAATACGTCATTACCTCGGCATTAGCCTTAATAACCAGTGCTACCCTATTTACTTTCCGTTAGCGCGACATCTCAGAAACTGAATGAAAAATAAGGATGCAAGGATGCCAAAACTCTCTAAAATTCGTCTCGTTTATTTAGCTGTTCTATACGTCACCGCCTTTTGTGCCTTTCCTGCAGCAGCGTTGCAGGCCCCAACGCAAATCCAACTGGCAAAAGTGTACGAACAGGACAAAACCACCCCCGTTAGCGACTATTTAGTAAGTGAAAAATACGACGGTATTCGGGCTATTTGGACAGGCAAGCAACTACTGACCCGGCAAGGCAACCTGATATCAGCTCCTGAATGGTTTACTGCACCGCTACCCGACGTTTGGCTTGACGGTGAACTGTGGGCAAAACGTCAGAATTTTGAGGCTTTAAGCTCTATTGTGCGCACCCAAACACCAAAAGATAACCGCTGGCGGCAAGTGAAGTACATGGTGTTTGATATGCCAGACGCGCAGATGCCTTTTGAGGAGCGATACAAAAACTATTCAAGCTTAATTGAACAAATAAACGCTGAGCATATTAAGCCGGTAAAGCAGCAACGGTTTCATTCCAACCATGAGTTAAGCAAACACCTGCAAGCTATGGTTGAGAATGGCGCAGAAGGCCTGATGCTGCACTTAGCAACGGCACCTCATCAGTCTGGCAGGAGCGACGCTTTATTGAAGTTAAAACCCTATTTCGACGATGAGGCCAAGGTTATCGCCCATTTACCGGGCAAAGGCAAATATACCGGTATGCTCGGCGCTTTACGCGTGCGAAATCAACAAGGCATTGAATTTTCTATTGGCACTGGGTTTACAGATGCAGAACGTACTAACCCGCCACCTGTCGGGAGTATCATTACCTACAAGCACCACGGTTACACTAATAATGGCGTGCCGCGCTTTGCCAGCTTTTTGCGAATTAGAGAGGAGCTCGAAGATGAATAACTTTCCAAGCAGGATGTCCATGCGTAATATACAGAAACTAGAAAATTGACACCCGATACGTTACAGGGTACGATTTGAGGGTGGAGATGCCAAGATAGTAAATTATGAAGATTATCACTGAGGTATTCGTATGTTGATGCACAATCCACCCCACCCTGGCGAAGTTCTACGAGAGCTTTGTCTCGAGCCTCTTGGCTTATCTGTAACCGCTGCAGCGGAAGCTTTGGGCGTAAGCCGGAAAACGTTAAGTGCTGTTCTGAACGGCAAGGCTGGTATTAGCCCTGAAATGGCTATCAGACTATCAATCGCATTTAATACTTCAGCGGAAAGCTGGCTAAACCAGCAGTCCCAGTATGAACTCTGGCATGCCGAGCAACATCGTAAAGAACTCAAGGTTAAGAAGCTCGTTGCCGCATAAAAGCCCTAAGCGAGGCATATGATGAACTCAACCAAAATTAATTACATTGAACTACCGGCGCGGAGTCTTGAAGCTAGCAAGCGCTTTTTTCAGCAGGCCTTTGGCTGGGAGTTTGTTGACTATGGCCCGGAATACTCTGCTATTCAAAATGCCGGGCTCGATGGCGGCTTTTACCAATCTGATTTGGTTGCTCAAACATCCACTGGCAGCGCGTTGGTGGTTTTATACAGCAAAGACCTTGAGCAAAGTCTGAAAAGCGTTGAGGACGCGGGCGGTAAAATAATTAAGCCTATATTTGATTTTCCCGGTGGTCGACGCTTTCAATTTACTTGCCCTAGCGGCAACGAATACGCAGTATGGTCAGAATAATAAGACTCCGGCACATAAATCATTTCATAGTAACTCATCTGCCCACTGGTTAGCCTTAGCGGCGTCAACCGCCGTAAAAATTTCGAAAATACCAATCTATTTATCTAAAATTTACCTAGTCTATAAATAGGTTTTTGACCTAACTCACTCAATGAGGAGGCAATATTATGAAATATTGGGCACTTGCTTTATTTTCATCAATTGCATTAGTTGCATGCTCAAGTTCGCCTGAGTACCGTCAGGCAGAAAATAACGGTTTCGGCTATAAGGAAAGCCAGCTAAGTGACACCCAATACCGGGTTCACTTTAAGGCACGAGGTTCCGATACTGAAAAAGCAATGGACTTTGCTATGCTTCGCGCAGCTGAATTGACCTTACAAAATGACTATGACTGGTTTACTGTTTCCAGCCGTGAAACTCTGGTCGACAAAGAGCAGAAGCAGAATACATCTCAAGTAGGTTTTACTCGTCGTTACGAGCAAGTTCGCGAATGTGGCATATTGTCGTGCCGTACCACTACCAGGCCATCCACGTCTTATGAAGCCGGTGTCTTTGTAGGGGGTAATCGCGACAGCGAAGTCGAAGCCATAATGAGCATTAAGTTCGGTAAAGGTGAGCAACCGGACTCAGAATCAACTTTCGATGCCAGCGAAGTGCATGAAAACCTTAAACCGAAAGCAGAAGGCTCCTAGTAAAAAGCCTTATTAGGCAAAATCTTTCAACTTGAGGTGCCTGTCAATTAATTCCACAAGCGCTTTTGGCACCTCATGTTCAGTAGCTAACTCCCGCCACTGAGACACCGCGTTTATCACCTCATCAATAATTTCATCAATTTCTTTGCGCTCTACCTTTGGTAACTGAACGTCTGCCAGCGCGTAAAAATCGGCGCGGGTATGGCCGCTGCGCTTGCCATTTAAAGACATCCAATGCTGCTCTACCCAGGGGTTTCCGGGTTTATAGCTAAAGGCAACGTCGTAAGCCGGGCTCAACCGCCATTGCTTGTCCTCCAGCATAAAACCAAAGTTCTTGGAGTGATCATCGTGGTTGGTTGCTACGTGGTTAAAAACCATACGGCGAAATAAGTCTATGGCGTCCGCTCGTGGCAACCTTAACTGACGCGCCACCTGAAACAGCTCTTCATAAGAAAACGCACCAATGTCATGGTAGTTCACGTGTTTAATAGCCGTAAGCGTTTGAATGTGCTTTTTCTCATTGCCTATTCTGTCAAAGCGCTTGGTCACAAAATGGCGGCGGTTGCCTTCATCCAGCAGGTGGCACGGCATCATATGAATGCCGGCTTTTGTGGCCATTAAGTAATACACATATTCCATGGCACCGTAACCGAGCGGGTCACCAAAGGTTTGCTGAGAAGGGTCGCGCTCCTTTACGCCGTCAAACTTCAGCAGATAATGCTCAAAGCCCTCGGGCACAAGCCCCTGCCCTGAACGCACCTGGCTGAAATCCTTATTAAATGCCAGTACCGCTTTTGGCCTTGCGCCACCTGCGCTGGTGCCAACCGCTAATAAGGCCTGCATCATTTCTTTGTCTGCCGCGTCATCAAAGTGTGTGCGCTGACGAAAGCCCTTTCTTGCATCGAGCACTTCCTGCGCTAATTTCATTAAGCTTTCAAGCTCAATGTCTTTGTTTTTGGCGTTGGTTTGATTCTTACGCGCAGGGTGATACTCAAGAGCGCCCATGCCCCGTTCACCAGTATACTGAAGCCGCTCAAGCGGGCTCAGAGGCTCTGTGCGGTCCGGCTGTTGCGCCACCCATTGGTTCAGTACCGCATTACCAAAGTCATCGGGCAAAGAGTCCGCGAGCATACCCGGCAGGCCTCTGAACGTATCCCAATTTAACCCCGGAAAAGAGTAAATTCGTCCCTTCTCGGCAGGCATAGTTAAAGGCGCAAGCGGAATGTTTTTTTCGACAAATTCAGATAAGTATTCGAACCGCGCAGCCGTGTCGCCCTTGTTATAACTTAAGGCACCGACAGGCTCACCTTTGTAGCGAACTTCAATGGTATTAATCACCAGTCCAGCTCCTCATTGTCAGCAGGTTTCACACGCGTTTTACCGCTCGCTCGTTTCTTCTGTTTGGTGCTACTTTTGAGTAGTTGCACAGGAGAAACGCCCTCGTCCGGGAATGCGGCCAGTAAATTATCGATGTGCCCTAAAGCCTGAAGAATGGCGACATAAGTTGGCAAGGTGCTTTTACCACCCTCGGCGGATTTAACCGCATTCAGTGAGACATTCGCTAAGGTCGCTAAGTCCTCCTGAGTTAAATCCTGATTCAACCGATACTGCCTGACTCGCTGACCAATGAGTGCTGAAACGCGATCAGAATCCATATAAAGAACCTTAAATAGGCTTTAAACCGATGATTAGAGTGTAGCAGACTATTTAAGGTATGCAATTGTATTTATATAAAAATCTTTATATGGACTATAAAGTTATTGAGTTACATTAGGAGCCTTTTTAAGGGCTATAAAATATTATTTAAAGAAGGTTGTTAATAACACTTGATTTGAGTATGAAGCGAAAAGCCGCTTCAGATTGCAAACATATATTTTCCTTTTTCTACTTTTTTGGATGTTTATTAATCAACATTTCAAACGTCCAGGGTCAGCTCACAGCTATGTCGTTGATCTACTTGGATTGGGTTAAAATATATGAAGTCCTTAATAACTGACTCACTCGGATGTCTCGTATTTCTTAAATTAGGGTCAGATGAGAATACCGACGCTAAAGGATTAACGCAGGACGCTAACCCTCGGAACCAATTACGTTTACTGCCGTGATGCATTACCTGAAAAATAGCCACACTATCTATCCGTGTTTGTTTGAGCTCAGATACTAAAGTGTTCCATCGTGCGAGCGTATTCAGAAAACCGTCCCCTGTGAATAAAATGCTCCCTCGTCGCAAGTTATCAGAAATAACCGTCTCTTGTTTCTTGTCCCGATACTTGTATGTAAGTGTCGATATATCTCTTTGACTACTCAGTGGACCAATAAAGAGGAACAGTGAAATGATATTTTTCCGATAAGGCGAGCCGCCAAAAGTCCGAGTATATAAATCCTTCAAATTATTCAAGGCTTGCTGTTTTTCGTCTCGCTCTCCATTACCTAACAGCTCAATCACCTCTCGCGCAGCATTTATTTCAAAAGTTTTTAGATCTTTTAAAATCACTTGATCGTCAACGTATGGCACAACTTCGAAAACTCTAGCTCCGACGTTTTGCCGACTAAGACTCTCCGACCTAGGAGTTCCCGACGGAACCGTAAGAACATCTTTCTCGCTTGATATCGAATTACCATAACGGCTAAACGGAAATTCATAACTTTCTTCGCCACCCACCAATATGAATCGTGGCGTATCATCTCCGTGTGCTTGCTGATGAATATTTGAAAGTTTAGAAACTGGATTCTCCAATACTTCTCGGACATCACTGTTTGATAGTTCACTATTGTCTTTAAGACTTGCAAACGCCACGCGAAGAACATAACTGAATTTAGGTAACATTATCGAGCGGACCTGTTGCGTTCTAATCAAGTCAATAACGCCACTAATATGATCTTTATCGAAGTGAGAAATAACCAAAAGGTCAATAGGTCTATTTTTAGCTCGATGAGTTGAAGCTAATATTGCATCCTTAACGACTCGCTGCCGATTAGATGTACCACAGTCGTATACGATTCGAAATTCATTTCCGCTATCATCGCCTACATATACTTCAGCAAAAAGGCCTTGACCGACATTGTTAAAATAGACTTTCTGTAACATACATAATTATTATTAGTTCACTTGAATAAACAATCGTAAACGATTGGAGCTAAAACTAACAGATGAACAGTCTTAACGACATTGTCTTTATTGGTTAACGGTGGACTTTCCTCAGAACAGAGTGGCAGCTTAGTGCCAAAAGCGGATGTTCACGTCCACATTTACTGCTAGTTTGGAACGAAACGAAAAAACAGTCCGACAAACTGTTCCTGTTAGATGTTTTGTTCCAAGGTTGTAATGTATTGATCACACTCTTTGACAATGTACTGCGGTACCGTTTGGTACTTTGCAGGATTTAGCTGATAAATGTAGTCATTTTCAATATGAAAAGCTTGATTAATAAACTTCAGCACTACGTCCGCTTGATCAGCATCACTATTTCTCTCCGATAAAATTCTGTATAGGTGTAACTTTTCATAATTATTTGTACAAGACTTATACAGTTCGACCATCGCAGAATTATCACAAATCAACTCAATAAAGTCTGAATAGTCAAAATCTTGAATTTGCAGCTGGATCTCGGTTTCGGCCTCTTGTATTTCTTCCTCCGACATCTCGCGGGATGTTCCATCATCAAATATTAGAGGAACCGATCTTCCATGGAGGGCATTTGATATGAGTTGGTAAGCCACTCCCCTTGAGCTCAGAATCTCATACGTTCTACGAAGATAGACAAGCTTCGTTACCAAGCTAGTATCGCTTGTAATATTTGAAGCATTAACGTCTACAAACGTCATAATATCTTCTTTATCAATACCTATCTCGACTAGTTGACCGTTGTCATTCTGTAAAAAAGAAGCACAGGGCTTTTCAAATCTGTCTGTATGGTGATAAAGCATATCGACAATTGGTTCGAAATCATGACTAAGCAACAAGACAGTCTTCCCTCGAAAGGACTTCTCCTTTCTAAAAAGCATTTCCACAATTGCGTATTTTTTATTCTTGTCAAAAGAGGAAATGGGATCATCTAGGACGATTAGATCTGGAGAGTTTTTGACTGCATCGTACATAAATAATACCAATGCAAAAGCATTCCTTTCACCGTAACTGAGAACATCTCTGACACCAGACACCTCTCCTGACTCAAGGTCAGCGTGAAGAAGTTTTAGCTTGTGTTTCCCTGATTCGTCTTCAACAAGGTCGACAGCATATCTATAGCCAGCATTATGAAGAAACGAATTCATAGCTTTCTTGTTTTCTTTCACTACCTTCTCAATATGTTGTTTCTGAATAGCTATTCTTCCCTGTAGCTGGCCGGCCTTTTCAATTAGCCCGTCAATTGAATCATTAACTTTTGCTATTTTTGAGAGGGTTTCGCCTGATTGTAGGTGTGCATATAGATTTTGATCTATTTTGTATTTTCGTAGCTCTTCGATTACTTTATCGACGTCTTTAAAAGTAAAGAAGTCAATATTCTTCAGGTGTTTAAACATACTGTTAAGCCGGTCTACTTGGCCTTTTACCTCAAGAAGGTAACCAGTCTGTTCTTCAGTGTACCCATCAACACTTGAGATAAATTCATTTATTACTTCTTTTGTTTTTTCAGAAAAGTATTTATCAAGGCGTTGAAATATTTTTACGAGGTTATTTAAATTTTGAATTGATTTTGGATCGTAAACATCCCCAACGCGTTTTATTGTGTCTTTTACGTCTTTCACATCACTGACACAATAAGGGCAATTATCAGACTCTTCTAAAAATTGCGCTCCATCTAGTTGCCACTTGACCCATTTAACATTTTCCTGTCCTTGAATAAAGTTCTGGTATATTTCAAGACCCTCTGGGATATTAACTACCTTATTCCCTCCCTTGAGAGCTTTAGCTACTGTGCTAGATCCATGTACGCCTTTCTTAGTTGGCTTACCAAAGCTACTACTCAACTCGTCAAAATCAGCTATCAGAGCCTCTATCTCATCATCTTCCTGAAAGTGACTCTTTATTTCAGATACAAGCTCTTCTATCTCAGCCATAACGGAGTCGTACTGTTCATCTCTGATGAGTATATCAAAGCTGCCCTTAAGCAATTCGTCTGGTTGAAAAGCAAATTCGTTAATATAAGACTCGTCAAACACTTTGATGCTATTGACTGCTTCACACCCCACAACCGCTGGATTGATCGAGTCATCTTCTAATGCCTTGAAAGGTGTGAGATCTATCAGGTCATTAGTGCCATTGAGCCTTGATGAAACTGATTTTTGAATTGACTTCGAGACCGTGCTTTTACCTGTGCCATTGATGGCGTATTTAATATTTAGTATGCCTTCTGCAATTGTTACTACCCCGTTTTCAATGTTATTGCAGTTACTAATTTCAATTTCCATATCACACTCCTTTGTTTTGGCTGGCATGGCATCTAACAGCTTATGAGTAAGAGCATGCATGGTCGTTTTCCTTACCAGCCACTCTAGCTTGTATGCTCAAAAAGTCCAATATCCGTTCATTGCTCTTAGCGGACACTTTAATTGTCTATTGAGCCGGTGCAGTTACTTATGAAGAATATGGTAAGCTGTAAAAAAATTTAGAGCCTAGCTCTGTAATGGAGGGAAACTGGAGAACCTATGGAGTTAGCAAAAGTTCTACTCGATTCCGAACCTATGCGTGAAACCTTCAGAACCGGAGAAACCTTTCCGGATCCAAACCTTATTTGGAATATAGACCATTTAGACTACTTTATTGACATCGAAATAAAGTCTTGGAAAGAGCACTCCAAGCAGTTGAACAAGCTATTGGAAGATATTTCTGAAGTCGAGGCTTCAGAATTGTTGTTTGATGAATTCAACGTTAGATATTACTTAAAATCATTGTTCAGCGTTGCCACTTTTTACATTGCTTGTTCCAGTGCTTTAGATAAGCTAACGACTCAACTACAGAAAGTTAATGCTTATAATAAGTTTGGTGTCCGAAAGCCGAAGTTAGATATCGATGATAACTTTCATGCCAAAGCAAAATTCATAAGAGATAAGTCATTTGCTCATCAAGACTCTGAAAAACTAGATAACATAATGGATAAGAGAACAGCGATGTTTTGGTCGCCCACTATCTCACACAAAGCTGATGCGCCGGCGACACCGGAAGATTACATCTTTGGAGGCGGTAAATGGCATATTGAGGTAGACGGTGTTAGAACAGAAACTGAAATTGATATCACCGTAAAAGGATTCAATTCTTTCGCAGACAAGGCAAAAAAACAAATTTTAATTCGCAAACAGAGAATAGCGGAGTTTTATAACTCAATAAAAAGTAGTAAATCTAATAAGCAGAGCTAGGATGGGTAAGACTTATTGGCTTTCAAAACTATTCACTTGAAGACATATGCCATTTCTAAGAAACCGCTTGTCCGCTATGAGCGAAGTATAGTCATTCAGGCTTTGGTTTGAGGCGATTTACTTTTGCGGCGAAATATTCTGAAATATTTGCCTTATAACGCTGTCTCTGACAACTTAAACCTTTACCGTCATATACTCAACTAGAACGTCTATTCGACACTTTAAGGTTAGAAAGTATGAAAATGCCAGAGTTTCACCTTTATATTAAAACCATAGCTTTGGGTTTTCTATTAGCTGAGATTTTTAGGCTATCAACATATATTGGATACAGCTTTTCCTCAGCCAATGCCTACTCACCTATTTGGCTTAAGTTCTTGGTGGTTTCTTCGGGCATTTTCATTTGCATTAGTTATGCATATAGAAGAGGCGCTTTAGATGATCTGTTCAAGTTGACAAGCAGTCATCGATACGACTTTTTACTAGTGCTTTTCATTGGGCTTATCTGCAACCAGCTAGTATCGCCTTTAATGGTGGAGTTCCATAAATACTTTATTGAAGCCAGTCCGCACTTGGCTCCAACAATACTTTTCTTCATTTTAATCGTAATGAGTTCTTCCTTAATTCGAAACTTTATGCAATCAAGTGACCAGCCTATTGTACAGAGATACTTCATTGACGACGAAGAAATTAGAAGCCAAGCGGAAGATTTCTTTCAAAGCAAGACGACTGCAGAGTCCTTCGCAGATAGTGTTATTACTTCAGGAGCTGACCCCAGCGTTGTTTTTGGTGTTGACGGTCCATGGGGGGTTGGCAAAACGAGCTTTATTAATCTGGCTGAACAACGCTGGAAAGAGCGCAATGGGGAATTCATCGTTTTCAGGTTTAACCCTCTTAGATATGCCTCAGAGCCAAACCTAACTAGTCGGTTGATACAAGAACTTTCTGCAGTGATTCAACAGAAAATTTTTGCTCCGGAATTTAGGCCTGCAGCGAATAGGTATTCGCGCATGCTAAGGGGAGAGGCAGAAGTATCATTTATGGGTATCAAAATATCCTTAACAAAGTCTCAGGACACGGTAGATGAGCTTCTTACGGACATAGATGAAGTCCTAAAACAAACTTCTTATCGGCTTATAATAGTCATTGACGACTTAGATAGGCTTGACGCTCGAGCAGTCAATAATGTGCTGTTTGCAACAAGACAAACTCTTAAGCTGACTCAAGCAACGTATGTTCTTTGCTACGACACTGAAGTTCTTGCAAAAGACGGTGAAGAGAACGTAAGAGCAAGAGAGTTCTTAGAAAAATTTGTGAATGTTAAATTTAGCTTATTTGTAGAGAGAAAAGACCTTCAGGACTTTCTAACGAAAGATTGGATGAGTGCCGAAGCTAAGCTGGGCTTGGTACCATCTGAAACAATGATACAGCTTGCGGCTGTACTCCAGGAGTTAGCTAATATTTTAAGAAGCCCTCTAGCGCCCAATTATTTCCCGTTAGTCGGCAACCTAAGGAAACTAAAGCGTTTCATAAATACAATGCTACTTATGAAAATTGATAGTGATTCATTGAAAGAAACCGATTTTAATAAGCGTGACCTAATCAATTTAATTTTGTTACACCTAAACTTTCCTGGGGTTTTTAGAAAAATTTATATTGAAGAAACTGATGGACTTAGAGGAAGTTTTTCTCTTGCAATAGATCGTTCTGGTGGGCGACAACTATTTACTAATCCTAATCTAGCCGAACATCTTAATAATCAACCCGAAGCGGCAAGATTTCTCATGCTCGAACTGTTCGATGCTGAAGTTTTGAAATTTACTGATTATGAAGAAATCAGTGAAGAAGAGCTATTTTCGAGAGCATGCTTCAACGAAAAAGGCTCTAGGACTTTAGAGCGATTTCTACAATATATGGTTAGATATTCTAAACCGGAGCCTCAGGTTACTTTTAAGCTTTATATAACCGCCGTGCGGGATTTTATTAAGGATAAGAGGAACTTAGAAAGCATTCTAGATTCAAGTGACTTTTCACCTGGGCAAGCTCAAGACAAGTTCTGGAGAACTTTAGTTAACCACTCATCGGATTTGAAAGCTGAACAGTGTAGTCGTTCTATTGATGAACTAATTCAGCGTCTTCCGAACTATGCCATTAAAGCTCCTGAAGATAGAGGACTGAGAGTAAGATCGCTTTATAACATGATTCGTCTTTTAGATAATGCAGGGTGGGGAGTTGAGCCAGGTGAGAGAAGATTGAATTCTCCCGAAAATGTAGCTGAGATTGCCGACAGAATATTTGGAGAAAATAAATATAAAGGAAACTCGATCATAGAGAGGTTAGCTCAATATGAGCGAGGTCCTTTAGGCTGGAATGATCTCATGTTGTTAAGACTCCAGTGTTGTGCTGACAGAATGGGCCGGGTTCATAATATTCAAACAGCATTGATATATAATCAGAACAAGGATGCTAAGACTACAGGCTTGGTAGACAATCTTACAATAATGGGATTAAGGAAACTTTCTCAAAGAGTATTCTCGCTGTTTAAACAGCAATATATAATTCCGAAGCGCAACTTCTTCAAGGATGTAGATAAACTGTCATCTGATACGTTACTTGGTACAATCTTGGCGGACCAATTAGATGCGGACGTACGAGAAGATATGGAAACTCGTGCCCTCCCAGCAGCTCGCTCGAGCATTAAAATATTTGTAATTTATCAGTTGTCGAACAGTGATCGGCCACGCGGTTCTGGGGTCGGATGTGGGTTTTACGATGAAAGAGGTGAAGAAGACAATAGAGGTATAGCAAGAGAGATGAATCGATATTTGTTTGATACTTGCTTTAATCCAAAAGTTGATGAGTCAAACATTCAGTACTTTTTGGACTACTGCTTGTTAAACCTCAGTAATCCATTCTTTTCAGGTGAAGAAGGCGATGAGTATATAGCGACCAGAGAAGGGCTACTAGGTTGCCTCAATGAACAATACTTAACTGAATACTGGAAAACAAACAAGGCACGCATAGTTGTATATGCTGAAAATAATGCTCAAAGAGAGATAACAACAGAAAATTATATTGCTTATTATCAAGATGATCTACAACATGTCTTTGATGTTCTAAATGATTTAGCAGGTATGAATTGATTTTTTACGACAATTTGCTAAGCAGAAAGAGGGCGATAGGCTGTGTAGAATTAAATGCACAAAAAGCCCGCTAAAAGCGGGCTCCAGATTCATGTCAGTGAGCATCTCACCTGACGTGGAACGTCAGGCTACATCACAAACTTACCGATACTCTTCAATGCTCGGGCATGAACACATCAGGTTACGGTCGCCGAATACGTCATCAATACGGTTTACGGTTGGCCAGAACTTGTCGTAGCCAACGGCTTCAACCGGGTAGGTTGCCGTTTTTCTATCGTATGGACGGTCCCATTCTGCATCGGTAATGTCGGCCAGTGTATGCGGTGCGTTCACCAATGGGTTGTTGTCTTTTGGCCATTCACCGGCGGCTACTTTTTCGGCTTCTGCTTTAATGCTGACCAAGGCTTCAATAAAGCGGTCCAGTTCGGCTTTAGACTCAGACTCGGTCGGCTCAACCATAATGGTACCCGCTACCGGGAAGCTCATAGTCGGCGAGTGGAAGCCGTAGTCTTGCAAGCGTTTAGCTACATCAATTTCGGCAATGCCGGCGGCGTCTTTCATTGGGCGCAAATCAATAATGCATTCGTGTGCAACACGGTTGTTGCGACCACGATACAAAATTTTGAAATGCTTACTGAGCTTCTCAGCCAGGTAGTTGGCGTTCAAAATAGCGGTTTCTGAGGCTTCACGTAAGCCGCGTCCACCCATCATGGCAATGTACATCCACGAAATGGTCAGAATGCTGGCACTACCAAACTGCGCAGCAGATACCGCGCCGTTACCTGCTTTAGGTCCGTCTATATTCACAATGGAGTGGTTTGGCAGGAATTCAGCCAAATGCTGCTTCACACCAATAGGACCCATGCCAGGGCCACCGCCACCGTGCGGAATACAGAAAGTTTTGTGCAGGTTCAGGTGCGATACGTCAGAGCCAATGTAACCCGGTGAGGTTACGCCAACCTGTGCGTTCATGTTGGCGCCGTCCATGTAAACCTGACCACCGTAGTTGTGAACCAGGTCACAAATGTCTTTAATGCCTTCTTCGTAAACACCGTGGGTAGACGGGTAAGTGACCATAATGCACGACAGGTTCTCGCCCGCTTCTTCGGCTTTGGCTTTTAAGTCGTCCATGTCCACGTTGCCGTGCTTGTCACAGTCAACCACCACCACTTTCATGTTCATCATCTGAGCTGAAGCTGGGTTGGTGCCGTGGGCAGAGCTTGGAATAAGGCAGATGTCGCGGTGCCCGTCGCCGCGGCTTTCATGGTATTTCTGAATAGCCAGCAGACCAGCGTACTCGCCCTGTGCGCCGGAGTTCGGCTGCATAGACATGTTGTCGTAACCAGTTACATCAATTAACCATTCAGACAAAGTAGAAACTAACTCGTAATAGCCTTGCGCCTGCTCTGCCGGGCAGAACGGGTGCAACTGACCAAACTCAGGCCAGGTGACCGGAATCATCTCGGCGGTGGCGTTCAGCTTCATGGTGCACGAGCCCAGAGAAATCATGGAATGGTTCAGGGCTAAATCTTTGTTTTCCAACTTTTTAATATAACGCAGCATTTCGGTTTCTGAGTGATACTCGTTAAATACCGGGTGCTGCAAGTACTGAGAAGTACGCACTAAGTCAGCAGGAATAGATTCAACGTCACCGCCAGCAACACGGCTGTCCAGTACATCGATGTCTAAACCGTGGTTGTCGCCAAACAAGGCAGCAAATAAGGTTTCAACATCATCACGCGTTTTGGCTTCGTCCAGGCTGATACCGAATACGCCTTCGCCGTCAACGCGTAGGTTAAGACCCAGCGCTTTGCTGCGCGCCAATACGTCTGCGGCGTTTTCTTTCATTTCAAAGGTTAAGGTGTCAAACCAGTGGCTGTTCACCAGCTTCACGCCTTTGTCCTGCATGCCTAAGGCAACAATGTCGGTTAAACGGTGAATGCGGTTGGCAATACGACGCAAGCCTTCCGGGCCATGATACACCGCGTAAAACGACGCCATGTTCGCCAGCAGAACCTGCGCAGTACAAATGTTCGAGTTCGCTTTTTCGCGGCGTATGTGCTGCTCACGGGTCTGCATGGCCATACGCAATGCAGGGCGTCCGCGCGAGTCTTTAGAAACACCAATAATACGACCCGGCAATGAACGTTTAAACTTGTCACGGGTAGCGAAGAACGCGGCGTGAGGGCCGCCATAGCCCATTGGCACACCAAAACGTTGCGCGTTACCGAACACCATGTCGGCGCCCATTTCGCCCGGTGACTTCACCATTAACAGGCTCATTAAGTCAGAAGCAACGGCAACAATGGCCTTTTTCTCCTGCAACTCACCAATTAACTGTTCAATGTTGTGCAACTGGCCTTGTTTGTCCGGATACTGCAACAACGCACCAAACACGTCATGATCAGAGGCTTCACGCGCCGGTCCGACAATAATGTCGAAACCAAAGTATTCAGCACGGGTTTTCACTACGTCTATGGTTTGCGTGTAAACGTTGTCGGCAATGAAAAACGCGTTGGATTTTTTGTTTTTAGAAACCCGCTTCGCCATAGCCATAGCTTCGGCGGCGGCAGTGGCTTCGTCCAGTAATGAGGCGCTGGCTAAATCCAGGCCGGTTAAATCCATGGTCATTTGCTGGAAGTTAAGCAGCGCTTCTAAACGGCCCTGAGCAATTTCCGGCTGATACGGCGTGTACGCTGTGTACCAACCCGGGTTTTCCAGCACGTTACGCAAAATAACGTTCGGCACTACGGTGTCGTAGTAGCCCATACCAATGTACGAGGTACAAATTTGGTTCTTTTTCGCGATGTTTTTAAGACGAGCCAGAGCTTCGCGTTCAGTTTGCGGCTCCCCTGTTTGCAGGAACGGTTCACGCAGAATCGCACCAGGCACAGTGTCTTTGGTTAATGCTTCTAAAGAATCTACACCCAGCTCAGCCAGCATGGCTTTTTGCTCATCAGCGCTTGGGCCAATGTGGCGGCTAATGAATTCATCGTGGTGCTCTAATTGCGTCAGGGTAGTACTGCTCATTTAACTCAGCCTCGTACATTTATCGGAAATTTATCGAAAACTTATCGGATACAAAAAACAATGAACCCCGGCTAATTTCCGGGGCTCAGGACGCTCTGTGTCATTGGTGCTATGCGCCAATGGCCTCAGTCTTCGTCGATTGAAGCCTCGTAAGTGTTCGCGTCTAATAAGTTGTCCAGCTCGCCGCTGTCATCTGCTTTTATACGGAATAACCAGCCGTCACCGTAAGGGTCGTTGTTGACCGTTTCAGGGGCATCTTCCAGATCTTCGTTAACCGCAACAACTTCACCGGTCATTGGTGCGTAGATATCTGAAGCGGCTTTTACAGATTCAGCGACAGCAATGTCGTCGCCTGTGGCAACTTTGTCGCCTACGTCCGGTAACTCAACAAACACCATGTCGCCAAGAAGTTCCTGCGCGTGCTCGGAGATACCTACAGTAAAAGTACCGTCGCCTTCATCACGAACCCATTCGTGGGTTGATGCGTATTTCAGATCTGCTGGAATATTGCTCATATTGCTTTCCTTCTACCCGGGTTACCCGGAATGTATTGAATCTTGTTCGATTATAAAACAGATTGACCGTTTCTGACGAAACCTGGCTTAACCACCTTGACCGGCATTTGTTTCTTACGCATTTCCACTTCCGCTGTATCACCAACACTGGATGGAACGCGAGCCATTGCAACTGAGAAACCAAGTGTAGGCGAGAATGTACCAGAAGTGATGATACCTTCGCCACCCTCAACGGTTACTTTTTGACCGTGGCGCAGTACACCTTTCTCTTCCATCACAAGGCCGACTAATTTGTCATGACCTTTCGCTTTTTTCTGCTCTAAGGCTTTACGACCAATGAAGTCACGATCAGCCGGTTCAAACGCTACGCTCCAGCCCATATTGGCTTCCAGCGGCGTGATGTTCTCGTCCATGTCCTGACCATACAGGTTCATGCCAGCTTCTAAACGCAGTGTATCACGAGCACCCAGTCCACATGGAGCAACATCGGCTTTTAGCAAGTCATTCCACAAGGCTTCAAGCTGCTCGGCCGGAACCACAATTTCGTAGCCTTTTTCGCCGGTATAACCTGTGGTCGCAATAAAGTAATCGCCAACGTCTTTGCCCACAAAAGGCTTCATGCCGTCAATTTCGGCATACTGCTCTGCAGTTAGTACGTTTTGAATTTTTTCAGCGGCTTTAGGGCCCTGTAAAGCCAGCATGCCCATGTCGTCACGCTCTTTGGTGGTGACGTCAAAATCGGCAGCGACTTTTTCAATCCATGCCAGGTCGCGGTCGCGGGTTGCTGAGTTAACAACCATGCGGTAGGCAGTTTCTGAGAAGAAATACACAATAAGGTCGTCAATAACACCGCCGTTTTCATTCAACATGCTGGTGTATTGTGCTTTGCCTTCGGTTTTTAGCTTGGCAACGTCGTTAGCCAGCAGGTAACGCAAAAACGCCTGAGCCTGAGGCCCTTCTACGTCAACAATGGTCATGTGCGACACATCGAAAACACCGCAGTCACGGCGTACAGCATGGTGCTCTTCAATTTGTGAGCCATAGTTCAGCGGCATGTCCCAGCCGTGAAAATCAACCATCTTTGCACCCGCTTTTACGTGTGCTTCGTACAGTGGCGTTCTGCTACCCATACCGTGTTCCTTTTCTGTTCACTTTATGTGCGTGTGTATGGGCGCAAATTATAGGCGTGATTCGGTTAAACTTAAAATCAATAATGCTTATAATGGTATTAATTTTTCAAATACCTAGTAACCACTTTATAAAGCGAACCAATGAAACATTTATCCTTAGAGGCCTTACGCAGTTTTAGTGCGGTGATTGAGCTGGGCAGTATGACACTTGCCGGCGAGCGCATGGGCCGTTCTCAGCCGGCTATTAGTTTGCAGCTTAAAAAGCTGGAGCAGCAACTGGGCGTTGAACTGTTAACGCGCCAGGGCAGCGGCTTTGCTCTTACCGCCGACGGTGACGTGTTGTTTGACTACGCGCAGCGAATGTTGGCGCTGAATGACCAGGCCTGGGCGCAGTTCGAACCGCAACAGGTTAGCGGTAAAGTGCGGCTGGGTATTACCAGTGAATTCGCGTCCAGCTTGCTGCCTAAAGTGCTGGGTCAGTTTGCTCAGGTTTACCCGCAGGTTACACTGCAGGTGACTTCGGCGTTGAGTAAAGACTTACTGTCCGGACTGGGACAACAGTTTGATATTATTCTGGCACTGCGCGAACAAACCAATAAAAGCGATGTGTTGATTCAGCGCGAAGAGCTGGTTTGGGTGGGCTTACCCGGCTTGTTAGAGCAACCCGGCTGGCCTATGGTGGTTGCTCCGGAAGGGTGTATTTATCGGCGCAGGGCAGAGCAAAGTTTACAAAGGGCACATCAGCCTTATCGTATCACTTATACCAATACAGACTTCTCGGGACTGACTGCGGCATTGAACAGCGGACTAGGCATTACCGTTCTGGCCAAAAGTACGGTACCGAAGGATATTCCCATATTGGAAAGTTTTTCTGATAACAAACCCTTACCCAACCCCGGCTCAGTCAACGTGATTATGCGCCTGGCCGGTGGCGCTTCAAGTGCAGCTTCGCAATTAGCGGATTATCTGAAAGCGCGGATTTGAACATCTCACCTGACGTGAACGTCAGGCTACGGTAGCTGACTCCCGGGATAGGTGGCGCCTATGGTTGCTGCGTACTGGTCCGGGAGTGTGCAGCGCCATGGATGGCGCTGCCCAAGCCCTACAGGGACGTATTCACGGGCGTCTCCCGGACCAGTACGTAGCGACCAAAGCCACCTAGCCCAGCGCCACTTCGGCTAGCTTGCGTTTTAAAAAGGTGAGTTTGTTTGGCAGTGCGAAGGCCAGTGCGCGTAAGCCTTTCACTATTGGGTTTGCTGTGCCGAAACCGCGTTTAAACGTTTCCATTGCGGCTATCATGAGCTGAGTGTCGGCTTTGCGCTCCCGCTGATACGCACTCAAAGAGCGGTGCAATTGCGTCAGTGAAGACAAGTCCACACCCTCAATTTTTTCGGTTAAAGCTTTCACGTCACCAAAACCTAAGTTCGCACCCTGCCCGGCCAGCGGATGAATGGTGTGAGCCGCGTCGCCCGCCAAAACAATACGGTGCTGATACCATTGGCGGGCGTACTGCATTTTAAGCGGGAAGGCTTTTATATCAGACACACACTCGCAACCGCCTAATACCCGCCCTGACTCTGTTTCCACCTGTTTTGCAAAGCGCTCAGCGGGCTCATTAAGCAAGTTTCTGGCGAGATCTTCATCGGCAGACCAGACAATGGAAACGGTATGAGAGTCAGGTGTTGGCAGAAGTGCCAGCGGCCCTGTTGGTAAAAATACCTGACGAGCCACGCCATTATGCGGTTGCTCCGTGCGAATATTGGCCACAATGCCTTGCTGTCCGTAATCCCAGAAGGTTAGTGGTAATTCAGCATACTGACGCACTTTCGAACGACCACCGTCAGCTCCTACTATAAGATCGGCCGACAGTAACCACTCACCAACGTCTATCTCCGCGGGGTGAGAATCATCGCCGGCATGAACCATTGTCCAATGCTGCGTCTGCAATATCTCAACACCGACCTGCTCAGCGCGCTGCCACAAAAAATGCTCCACAACGTTGTTTTCAACAATCGCGCCTAAGTCTTCGGCGTTAGTTTCCCGGGCTGAAAACTCAATGTGCGCGGGGCTGTCTTTGTCCCACACTTGCATGCTTTGGTAAGGGCCAATTCGGTGTGCCTGCACTAAAGGCCAGGCACCGCAGTCTTTTAATACGCTGCGACTGCGATCATTCAGAGCACTCACCCGTATAGCCAGCTCTTCAGAAAGTTCAGGCTGCGAATGCCTTTCCAGAACCATCACTCGCCGGTTCTGCTGAGCCAGACGTATCGCCAGACTCAGACCAATCATGCCGCCGCCTACAATCACAACATCGAGTTTTTTGCGTTTCATGGTCATGGTTGCATCCCCATGGTTAAGCGTGCGAAGGCGGATTTCAGCGGCGAACAATGCTGCAGTAACATCAGCGCACTGTTGCGACCCAATACCGTGGGCCAGTAGTGATTCGAAAAGCCGCGCACTAAACCGTCAGTCAGTTTAATAATGGCCTGATAATCACGTTCGCGGTTTTGCTCGTAGCCTTGTAATGCCTGGAAGTTACCGGCGTCATCGACATTGGCCAGCGACTCGCATAGCACTTCGGTATCGCGCAGCCCCAGGTTAAAACCCTGCCCGGCTATGGGGTGTAAGGCGTGCGAGGCATTACCGATGATCACACTGCGGTGGTGAGTCGAGCGTTTTGCCCGGCGTAACGTCAGCGGATAGAAAACTCGTTTCGACACGCCGCTAAATAAGCCCGCGCGGTAGCCAAACGCCTGCTGACACCGCTGCATAAATTCGGTGTCGGACCATTGCTGGGCAACGTCACGCTGCGCTTCGGTAAAGCTCCACACCAGTGAAGCCTGACTTCCCTGCATTGGCAGTAAGGCAATAGGCCCATTTTCGGTAAAGCGCTCATAGGCCCAGCCATTTAGTGGCTGCTCTAAATCAAGCGTTGCAATACAACCAAACTGGCCATAGTCGTAAACATCAGACTTTAGCCCCAGTTGCTCGCGCACCAGTGAGTTCTGGCCATCGGCACCAATGAGTAACTTAGCCAACAGCTGCTGTCCGTTATCCAGGTTTAACTCCACCTGCTTTTGCTGCTGTTGCAATGAATCTAAACGAACACCCGATAACCACTCAAGGTTGGTCTGCTTCTGACAGCTAAGGTACAGGTTATTAACCAGCTCGGAAGCAGCAACAACCCGACCTAAGGCCTCTACCCGCTCGTTCTCGGCGTGCAGTTCAGTGGCACCGGCAAAGCCCCGGTCGGAAATGTGAATGTGTTTTATTGGGGTAGTGTCAATGCCATTGAGTACGCCGAGGCTTTGCAGCCGCTGCGCTGAGGCGGCAGCCAGAGCAATAATGCGTTTGTCGGCAGGAGGACCTTCTGGCCGTGGCTCGCAAACCACAATAGACCAGTCCGGCCGTTGTTGCGCCAGCATTAAGCCAGTTAAGGCACCCACCAGGCCACCTCCGGCTATTACCACATCGGCGTGCGTTACTGGCCTTTCATCCATGTTTCAATCTCTTCAATGGTTTTGGGTACATCGGCGGTCATGTTGTCAAAACCGTCCGCTGTTACAACCAGGTCATCTTCAATGCGAATGCCTATACCTCGCCATTTATCTTCAACGTCAGCGTCTTCCGGGATATAAATACCGGGTTCTACTGTCAGCACCATGCCGGGTTTGAAAGGTACGGGCTCGCCTTCGCTGTCGCGATAACGCCCGACATCGTGAACGTCCAGACCCAGCCAATGGCCCAGGCCGTGAATAAAGTACGTTTTCCAGCGTTGCTCTTTGAAGTTTTCTTCGGCATCGCCGGCTAAAATACCAAGCTCGGTGAGACCATCGCTAATGACTCTGGCTGCCGCTTCGCTCGCCTGAACCAGGTTGCTGCCGGGTTTAATTTCAGCAAAGGCCGCCTGCTGGGCTTCCAGCACTAAGTTATAAAGTATGCTCTGTGGCTCACTAAACTTGCCGTTTACCGGGAAAGTACGGGTAATGTCGGCCGCGTAACCCTGATACTCCGCACCGGCGTCCACCAGCAGCAAGTCGCCATTTTGCAGTTCGTCCTTATTGTCGGTGTAATGCAGAACGCAGGCATTGGCACCACCACCGCTGATAATACCGTAAGCCGGATGCAAAGCGCCGTTCATGGCAAATTCATGGTGCAGCTCTGCCGCTACCTGGTACTCGTGCTTGCCCGCTTCGACAAAGCGCATAATGCGACGGAATGCCCCCGAGCTGATTCGGCCCGCTTCTTTCATCACTGCCACTTCATTGGCTGACTTAATAAGGCGCATGGCGTCCAGTTGAGGTCTTAAATCAGACAAGCTTTGAGGCGCTAATTTACCGCTTCGCCTTGCTTTTACACTGACGTCATCGCGCGCTTCGCTCACCAGTTCGGCCAGCACCGAATCTTCACCCATAGGGTAGAAAACCGACTCAATGCCCTCCAGCAACTCCGGTAAACGTTCCGGTAAGGTGTCGAGATCTTCCGCGCTATCAACGGCTAAGGCTTCAACAGCATTGGTATAGCCTAAACGCAGCCCATGCCAGACTTCGTGCTTTGGGTCTTTGTCCTGACAGAATAAAACACTGCGAGGGTTGCTGTCGTTAATCAGCAGCAACACCGCGTCCGGCTCATTAAAACCGGTTAAATAGAAAAAGTCGCTGTTTTGGCGAAAAGGGTACTCGGTATCATTGCTGCGCGTAACTTCACTGTTAGCAGCCACCAGTGCCACCGAGTGTGGCGGCAAAGACTCCAGCAACAGGCGGCGGCGCTGCTTAAATTCATCCTGAGGAATAACGTTTCTCATCAACGACCTCTACTCCGTCAGTAATTAATGCAGAATTTTTGGTGGCTGATTTGCCGGTAGCTCATTACGGCCTAATTCGGCGTAGCACATCATGGCTGAAACACGCAGATACTCGACAATTTCGGTGTAAGCTCGCTCTTCTTCCTCATCACCATCGTCGGTAAATTCTATTTTCGCCAGCTCGACCATGTCTTCAATGGCTTCTTTTAAGTCACCACTTAAGTTGGTCATATTTTCCTGGTTAACACCATAGCCCACTAAAAAGGCATTAACCCAGCCAGCCAGTGCGCTTAAGCGGTCAGACAGCGGCGTCGTGTCTTCAGGTAATAACAAACGGTAGCCTAAGTCTTCGTCGCCCAGCGAGTGCTCAATTTCTTCGGCCTGCTGTTGCAGCAAATTCTCCAGCTCGACGGGCAAACCCTGGCCGTCGTATGCCAGATCTGACATTAAGATCATTAATTCATTGCTTTTGGCGTCGCTGCCGGTGGCTATTAGCCCGGTTAACATGCCCTGCACTTCTGACGCACTTGGCGTCATGTCGTATTGTGCGTAAAGTTCCACTAAGCGGTCATAATTAAAACGTGTCGACATTAAATTCTGCCCTTTATTTATCATGCATTAATCCTAACACTGGCTTTACATAATCGCTAGCTGACAAACACCGGTAGCTCATGCCATAATGCAGTTATCAAAGCTGTTGAGTCAGTTGCAAGGAGTCTTTTGAATGGCCGCAAAAACCATGGATATAAAATTGCTGGAACGTAATTATAAGGTGGCTTGCCCTGTTGGGCAGGAAAGCGCGTTGCAGCAAGCGGCAGATACGCTCAACGAAAGACTGATGGAAACCAAAGAACGAACGCAACTGACCAATGTCGAACAAATAGCTGTTATGACAGCCCTGAATTTATGCCATGAGTGGATTCAGGATCAAAATGAACAATCTGCAAAAACAGCTAAGCTTGAAGAAAAAATTCAGTTACTTCAGGCAACGATAGAACAGGCAATGAGTGAGCAACGCTCACAACGTAACCGTTAGCGGTTAACCTAAAGCAACATTGTAACCCTTTTGCGGTTTCCTGGGGTGTTTGCCAGCAGGCTTATGTCCCTGAGCCGATGCTTGTATTAAAAGGGGATCACTGGCCTGCCATGTGCAAGCCCGGCATGAACCGGGAAGCCTACGGCAGATACCATTTGCTCCCCGCCTTGAACCAATGGGTTCAAGGGCTACAGCCAGCAGCGGCACCTTGGGAAACCACCCTTACTATTGGCGCTCCGCCTTTTCATCAGCAACAATGGCTTTAACGTCCTCTAGCAATTGTTGTGCGTCAAAAATCACACCGTCTTTAATGGTGTACTGAATACCTTCCGTACGCATCGGCTGGTTGTTATCATCAAGCTTGAAATGCCCGGTGCCGTACAACACTTTAAAGTTATCCATCGGATTTTCGTTCACAATAACCATGTCGGCTTTTTTACCAATAGCAACGGAGCCAATGTCGTCTTCCATATTCAGTGCCTCGGCACCGGCCAGGCTGGCAGCATGGATTACTTCCAGTGCATTCAAGCCGGCTTCACGCAGTAACTCCAGCTCACGAATATAGCCAAAGCCATAAATCTTATAAATGTAGCCCGCATCAGAACCAACGGTAATTCTGCCGCCGTTGGAGTGGAAGTCCTTTAAGAATGCCATCCATTTCTGGTAATTCTTTTTCCAGGCAATTTCATTGTCCGTGGTCCAGTCGAACCAATAAGAGCCGTGAGCGTAGCGGCTTGGCTCGAAAAACTCCCACAACCGCGGCAAGGTGTATTCGTCGTGCCAGATAGCCTGACGTTCACGCATTAAGTCACGCGACGCTTCGTATATGGTTAAGGTGGGGTTAATCGTGAAGTCCAGTTCAATCAGTTCATTGCGCACTGAATTCCATTTCTCTGAACCTGGCTCCGCGGCCTGCTTCCATAAGCGGCCAGCCTCTTCAAAGCGGTTTTGCTCATTATTGTAGTTATAACCTGCCGGGTAGTCCTGCACGCGGCGCTCTTCAAACAGAGCTTCCGGCAAACCATACCAATGCTCCATAGAGGTTAACCCCAGGCGGGCGGAGTCCAGTGCATTCATCGACATTACATTCAGCTGAGCGTGGTGCATCATAGTACCTAAGCCCTGTTTGTTGGCTTCATCCAGCGCAGCTTCCATGACCTTGCGTGACGCACCAAAGAATTTAATGCCTTTCGCTCCCTCGTCTTTAATGTAGCGAACCCACTCGCGCGCCTGCTCGCCGTTATAAATAGGCTTATCCCAACCTTGCCCAAAACCGACATAAGGAATAATTCGCGGCGAAGTAATGCGATTATCGACGGCGCGCTCTTCGTGCCACTGAACCCAGTCCAGGCCGTTAAAACTGCCGGGTTCGCGAATGGTTGTAATACCGTGAGCCAGCCATAACTTCAATACATACTCCGCCGGAATACCTTTTGCGGAGCCGCCAATATGCGCATGCATATCAACAAAACCGGGCAAGATGTACTGGCCGCTGACATCCAGCTCTTTATCACCTGCTTCAGCTTCAGGACGCCCTTCGGGCTTAACGGGTACTCCCGGATTCCCAACACTGACAATATTCACGATACGATCGTCTTCAATGACGATGTCTACCGGACCAATGGGTGGTGCGCCTTCGCCATTAATTAGTGTTCCGCCCCGTAATATCAGGCGCTCGTACGGACCTTCGCCGCGATCACGCTCCGGCGCTTTCGGGGGAGCCTGTACAGCATGGGCTGCAACCGTAAAAGCCATCGCTACCATGGCTAAAGCTATCGTTTTTATTGTTTTCATCGGTTATCCTCTGGCAATTACTCAGCGGTTATCATTAAGCAGACTCTAGCATGACTCGACAGGACCTCCGACGCAAGTTACAGCAAATTCGCCGCAATTTAACCGCCGAACAGCAGAGCGAAGCGGCACGTCTGGTTGCTGACAAACTGGAGCAACGTCTGAGCAACCGGGTCCCTCAGCAGACCACCGTTGCGGTATATAAAAGCTTTTCCGGCGAGTTACCAACCTCAGCCATTATTCAAAAACTGTGGCAGTCAGGCTTTAATACCGTTTTACCCGTGCTTCACCCTTTTGCTAAAGGTCATTTGCTGTTTTTACACTATGCCCCGGATACGCCAATGACAACCAACAAGTACGGTATTGCTGAACCCGAACTGAATGTTCAAAACGTGGTGCCATTGCCCAATATTCACGTACTGCTGATGCCATTAGTCGGCTTCGACAGTCAGGGCAACCGGTTAGGCATGGGCGGCGGTTATTACGACCGGACATTAGCTCAATGGCATAATGGGAATAGACCCAACTTATCGCCCATTGGATTAAGCTATAACGAACAGCAGGTTAAACAGATACCGGTTGAGAGTTGGGATATTCCACTGCCGGAAATCATTACACCAGCAAAACACTGGCGCTTTTGAAGTAAAAGAAAGATCGATAAAAAACAACAAATTCCCTATACTGAGCCTAAAGCACAAACACGGAGAAACGCTCATGTCAGGCAACGCTGATGCACTAAAAAAAGCGGCAGCAGAAGCTGCTATGCAATACATTGAAGACGGCACTGTCGTCGGAGTCGGTACCGGCTCAACCGTAAACTTTTTTATCGATGCGTTAGCCGAGCGAAAACATGACATTGAAGGGGCTGTTTCTAGTTCTGAAGCCTCTACCGAGCGCCTGAAGTCTCATGGTATTGAAGTGTTTGAACTGAACTCCGTTGCCGATGTTCCCGTTTATGTAGACGGTGCTGATGAAATTAATGAGCATGGCCAGATGATTAAAGGCGGAGGCGGAGCACTGACCCGTGAAAAAATTATAGCCGCAGTCGCTAAAAAGTTCGTCTGTGTCGCTGATGAAAGCAAGGTCGTTGGCCGTTTAGGTCAGTTCCCACTGCCAGTTGAAGTGATTCCTATGGCGCGTTCATACGTTGCCCGCGAAATTGTAAAGCTTGGCGGCGACCCGGTCTGGCGCCAGGGTTTTACCACCGACAACGGCAACTGGATCCTCGATGTGCACAACTTTGACATCATGGAGCCCATGAAGCTTGAAGCTCAACTGAACAATATTGTCGGCGTAGTCACCAACGGGTTCTTTGCTCAGCGTGGTGCGGATGTGGCGCTTATTGCCCGTGAAGACGGGGTTCAGACTCTGAAGGTAAGTGGCTGATGCAAACCTCATTAGCGAAGGACAAAATCAAGGTTTTGCTGCTTGAAGGAGTCCATGACAGTGCTATCCAACTATTCCGTCACCACGGCTACCATAACCTGGAAATACTGCAAACTTCTCTGAACGAAGATGAACTCTGCGAGAAAGTTAAAGACGCTCACATTCTTGGTATCCGCTCACGCAGCCAGTTGAATGAACGCGTATTTGCCGCCGCCGACAAACTCATTGCGGTTGGCTGCTTTTGCATAGGCACCAATCAAATTGACTTAGATGCGGCCAAGCGACACGGCGTCGTTGTCTTCAACGCGCCTTTTTCCAACACCCGCAGTGTGGCCGAACTGGTTTTAGCCGAGGCTATTATGCTGCTACGGGGCATTCCTGAAAAGAATGCCGTGGCCCACGAAGGAGGCTGGCTAAAATCAGCTAAACAGTCTTTTGAGGCACGCGGAAAAATACTGGGCATTGTCGGCTACGGTCACATTGGCAGCCAGTTAAGTGTTTTAGCCGAGCAATTGGGCATGCACATCCGCTACTACGACGTTGAAGATAAGCTGCCCATGGGTAACGCTCAGTCGGTTCCCACTTTGGATGACTTACTCACGCAAGCCGATATTGTCACTCTGCACGTACCGGAAACCGAACAAACTCAGTGGATGATGGGCCGTCGTCAAATTGAACGTATGAAGCCGGGCAGCCTGCTCATTAACGCGTCACGCGGAACGGTAGTAGACATTGACGCCCTGGCTGAAGCTCTGTCATCAAGACACCTGGCGGGTGCGGCAATTGATGTGTTTCCGGTTGAACCTAAAGGTAATAACGACGAGTTTATGTCGCCTCTGCGTGGCTTGAAGAACTGTCTGTTAACACCACACATTGGCGGATCAACCTTAGAAGCTCAGGAAAACATTGGCGTTGAAGTGGCCGGAAAATTGGTGCGCTATTCGGATAACGGCTCTACCCTGTCTGCCGTGAACTTCCCTGAAGTGAGCTTGCCAACACACGCCACCGCACAGCGTTTGCTGCATATTCATAAAAACCAGCCGGGTATGCTAAACGCCATTAACCGCATTATTAGCGACAATGAAATTAACGTGGCCGGTCAGTACTTACAGACCGATGAAAGTGTGGGCTACGTGGTGATGGATATTGACGGCGACAATGGCGCCAATATACTGCAACAACTGAAAGACATTCCGGGCACTATTCGTGCCCGGCGTTTATTCTAGTCTTTTTTGCCCATAACCGTGCGTTCCATGCTCTCTGGTGAGACATGGCGCACGTCTTTGCCTTTCACAAAGAAGATAATGTATTCGGCAATATTCTGACAACGGTCACCAATACGCTCTAAAGAACGTGCGGACCAAAGCACATTCATAATTTTTGGAATAGAGCGCGAGTCTTCCATCATGTATGTCATTAACTGACGTGTCAGCGCTTCGTACTGACGGTCAGCCTGCTCGTCCTGCTGGTGCACATTATAAGCCGACTCGAGGTCCATACGGGCGAAAGCATCCAGTACATTACGCAGCATGCTTAATACGTGTTGCCCCAGGTTTTCGAGACTGACTAACAGTTGCTGTTGGTCGTTACTGAAACTTTCCTTAGCGACTTTTGCGATACGCTCTGCTTCGTCACCAATACGCTCTAAGTCAGCAATGGTTTTGATAATCGCAATGACTAAACGCAGATCGCTGGCGGTTGGTTGGCGTTTAGCAATAATGTGCACGCATTCTTCATCAATCTGCACTTCGAGCTTGTTCACTTTATGGTCACTGGTCAGGACTTTCTCTGCCAAGTCGATGTCGCCCTTCTGAATTGCCAGAAGTGAGTCCTGCAATTGCTTTTCAACCAATCCGCCCATGCTTAACACACGGTTACGCACAGCTTCCAGTTCGTCATTGAACTTACCGGAAATGTGCTTACCCATATTCATCTTGTCCATGACTCGCTCCTTAACCGTAACGACCAGTAATATAATCTTCTGTCTGTTTTTCAGACGGGGTAGTAAATAAAGTATCCGTATCAGCATACTCAATCAGTTTACCCATATACAAAAACGCGGTCTGGTCTGATACGCGCGCCGCCTGTTGCATGTTATGCGTAACAATAACAACGGTATACTTTTCCTTCAGCTCAGTAATCAGCTCTTCAATGGTCAGGGTTGAAATAGGATCCAACGCAGAGGTTGGCTCATCCAGCAACAAAATTTCAGGTTCAATGGCAATAGAACGCGCGATAACCACACGTTGTTGCTGACCACCGGACAAACTGAACGCACTGGCGTTTAAACGGTCTTTAACCTCATCCCATAACGCCGCACCACGAAGCGAGGTTTCTACCGCCTCATCCAATACCCGCTTATCTTTCACGCCCTGCAAACGCAAACCATAAACCACGTTTTCATAAATTGATTTAGGAAAGGGATTTGGACGCTGAAACACCATGCCCACACGGCGACGCAAAGCCGCAACATCGACGTTCTTGTCGTAAATATTGTGACCGTGCATATCAATCTGGCCGTCAATATGGCAAATCTCTACTAAATCGTTCATGCGATTAATACAACGTAACAGTGTTGATTTACCGCAGCCCGACGGCCCGATAAACGCGGTTACGCGGTTATTGGGAATGCGCATAGAAATATCGTGTAACGCCTGATCTTGACCGTAGTAAAGATTCAAGTTTTTAATATCTAAAGCAGTCTGTTCTGCTGGCAAGTTGTGTAAGTCCAGCTTTTCTAAGTTGCTTGTACTCGGGTTTACCGAAATCATAAGTTCAGACCTTTTCGCTAATTCATCAAAACTTTCGTGTTCAACTGTCGTGTTCAACATTAGTGCTCAAGTGAGCGGTATTTTTCACGTAAATGGTTACGCACACCAATCGCCGTTAAATTCAAGCCAACAATAATGGTGATCAGCAAGAATGACGTGGCGTAAACCAGCGGCCTGGCCGCTTCAACGTTTGGACTCTGGAAACCAACATCGTATATGTGGAAGCCCAGGTGCATGAATTTTCTGTCCAGATGGAAGTAAGGGAAGTTCCCGTCCACCGGCAGCATAGGTGCCGATTTAACCACCCCCACCAGCATCAGTGGCGCAACTTCACCTGCCGCCCTTGCAACCGCGAGAATCAGACCCGTCATAATAGCCGGTGATGCCATAGGCAGAACAATGCGCCAAATGGTTTCCCACTTCGTTGCGCCCAACGACAAGCTGCCTTCTCGTAACGCCGGTGGAATGCGCGAAAGTCCTTCCTCGGTCGCAACAATCACCACGGGCAATGTCAATATAGCCAGAGTAACGGCAGACCATAAAACACCCGGTGTACCAAAAGTCGGATTCGGTAAGGCTTCCGGGTAGAAAATCTGGTCGAGACTCCCGCCCACCATATAAACAAAGAAACCTAAGCCAAATACGCCATAAACAATCGACGGTACCCCGGCAAGGTTAATGACAGCAATACGGATTAATTTAGTGACCGCATTTTTGCCCGCGTATTCATGTAAATAGACGGCCGCAATAACACCAAACGGAGCGACAATAACGGACATTAACAGCACCATAAATACCGTGCCGAAAATGGCCGGGAACACCCCACCTTCGGTATTAGCTTCCCTGGGTGGTTCAGAAACAAACTTGCCAATTTGCTGGAAAAAATGCCCAAGCTTTGAGAAAAAGCCCATATCGTTAGGGAAGTTCACATCCAGTACGCGGTACATAGGCACTTTGACTTCTTCGCCGCGCATATCCCGCATAATTAAAGAGTCACGACCGGCTTCATCACGCAGTGCAAAAAGTTCTTTCTCGTATTCCAGGTACTCGGCCTGAAGCTCTTCGCGACGCTGCTCAATGTCGTTTATCGCTTCTTCAGTCAAGCTGCCGCTAAGCTCAAGGCCACGGCGTTGTAGGTTCAATTGCGTTAACTCATAGTTAATAGCACCAATTTCACCTTCCTGCAGCGCCATAGCCTGTTCATTCAGCTCAACGGCGCGCTCAACCCGCTTAAACAATTCATCTCGCAAGTCGCCATGTGTCGCAACACGTTCGCCTGCCTGCTCGATAGCAACTGGATAACCGTAGAAATTACCATCTTTGGTACGTTCAATAACCGCCAGACCAGCCGGTGTTTCATCGGAGCGGATGGCAGGACCAAGCACCCAGGCAAAATCCAGAGGTACGTACTCACGGTTACCAATTTTCATCAGGTAACGAGTCACTTCCTCTTCTTCGTAACCATCCATGATGGTGCCCGAGTTACTGATTCGTGATGTTGGCACCGACTCGCTCTCATAGATTTCACCAATGAGCGTGCGTGTTGAACCGTCAGCCTGTTCAATAGACATTTCATGAATGGCGGCGGGCCAGAAAAACGACAGTCCACGCCAGCCAATCATTAATACCAGCCCGATAACCGCTATTAAGCTGATGCTAACTGAGCCGGCGGTTAACCAGATCCAGGGCTTTCCGGACTTAAACCATGTATTCATTGAATTAAACCTCTGTTCCGGAATTACATCGAGCTGTATTTGTCGCGCAGACGTTGGCGAACAAATTCAGCAATGGTGTTAAAGAAAAAGGTAAATACGAACAGCACAAAGGCTGCCAGGAATAAGATTCGGTAGTGTGAACTGCCAACCTCCGACTCCGGCATCTCGACCGCAATGTTTGCCGACAAGGTGCGCATACCTTCAAAAATGTTCCAGTCCATAATGGGTGTGTTACCGGTTGCCATCAGTACAATCATCGTCTCGCCTACGGCGCGTCCCAGCCCCATCATAACCGCTGAGAATATGCCCGGACTGGCGGTTAGCAGAACCACTTTCGTCAGGGTTTGCCATGGTGTAGCACCCAGCGCCAGCGAGCCGTTAGATAAATGCTTCGGCACACTGAATACCGCATCTTCTGCAATTGAGAAAATGGTTGGGATAACCGCAAAGCCCATCGCAATACCAACAACCAGGGAATTACGCTGATCGAAGGTAATACCCAGCTCATTGGTTAAATAGCCACGCACATTGCCATCGAACAACACTTGCTCAACCCAGGGACTAAGGCCAAACGATAACCAACCGACCAGAATAACAATAGGTATGAGCAGCAAAGCGGCTCGTCCATCGGTAACGGTGTTACGAATATGGGAAGGTAACCTCGACCATAAGAATGCCGTCAGTATTATCGCTGCCGGCACCAGCAGCAGCACGGCTATCAGGCCCGGAAGATACCTCTCAATTATCGGTGCCAGCCAAAGACCGGCCAAAAAACCGAGAATAACCGTCGGTAAGGCTTCCATAATTTCAACGGTCGGCTTGACGTATTTACGCACCGACGGAGACATAAAGTACGCCGTGTAAACAGCAGCAGCCAAACCAATAGGCACAGCAAACAGCATTGCATATGCGGCTGCCTTGATGGTGCCAAAAGCAATAGGAACCAAACTGTATTTAGACTCAAAGTCATCGGAACCAGAGGTCGACTGCCAGGTGTAGTCGGGCTCAGGGTATCCCTCATACCAGACTTCCTGCCACATAGCGCTCCAGGTGACTTCAGGGTGTTCGTTCTTAATATCAAACACACTGAAGCGATCACCACTTTGCATAATGAGGTAGTTGGCTCGAGGGTCGACCATGACATGCTCTAAACTGGATTCAAGAGGGTTGCCCCGGTACAGGTCCGCCTCTGAAGTGGTATAGAATATGCCTAGCTGTCCGTTTTCTGAAACGGTGTAGAAAGTACGTCGATAATATTCAACTTCAACATCTTTAACCGGTGAGCCAGCATCAAATGAGCGAATATATTGATATTGCCGACCTTTATCTGTCGATACCTGGAACCACTGTGTTACCAGCCCGGTATCATGAGTCACTAAAATAGAACTTGCTCCGGCCAGTAAATAAAGACCCGTGGCATTACCCTGCTCACGCGCATTAACCAGCATTAATTCACGCTCACTTACCTGACCTGAAATTCCGACATCGAATACATGAATTCGGTTACCGCGACGCGCCATAACCTGACGTAAATCCGGAGTGACAATTAAGTCATCGATAGTACCGTTTAGTGTCACCTTATGAAAAACCGGCTTTAATGTCGTTTCGCCAGTCATAAAGTTTTCTTCTGCTGCGTACTTGGTAATAAGCAGATTATTGCCGCCCTGCACAGCAGCAAACATCATAGTGTCACCATCGCTCTCGTAAGCCAGTTTTTCTAAAGCCTGACCACTTTCATCGACAACTAATGGTTCGCCATTATTCAATACCTCCACACGCGGCGTTATCGTACGCTCAAGTGCTCCTGTCTGAGGGTCTTCAGCAAAAGACACTTTAAACTTAGGCTGAACCACCATCGCCGTACCATCGTTCAGACCGTATGCGTACTGCTTGTTGACCGGCAGTGTGCTGGCAAAGCTCGTTATTTTGTCATCAGAGACCACTTCTTTTGAGTCGATGATATCGCCGGCCTTACGCTTAACGATAGATTTATCGGCCAGCGCGAAGAACTCAAATTTCCCCGATTTCATTAGACGGTAACCAATTTCGGCCTGCTCCTCCATGCCAAGTGCTTCTACATCATCACTGTTTGGCAATGAAAAGCTCTGTTCCTCTTTTAAGGAAACCGACTCGAAAATAGGCTGAACAACATAAAGCAGATAGAAAAAGATAAGCAACAGCGCTACCAACACCATAATGCCACCTAAAGTGACACCATAGCGAGCGGCACGATCTTTAAATAGTCGTCCCCGGTTAGCGGCTAATTGTTGAGCTGACAGTGATGCCATCAGAAACCTCAGGTTTGAATACGCGTTACTAAAATTCTGCAAATAGTTTAGTTGAAAAATATGACAGTATTGTTACACCACTGTCATATTTTCTTAATAATGCAGTAATAGTTATAAAAAAGCCGGTAGCAAGCTACCGGCAAAGCAGTCTCAGGGACAAATTAATCTAAGCCAAGCTTTTTCAATTCAGCTTCAACAACCGCTTTAGGCAGTCCAATGTAACCGTCTTTATTGACAATATCCTGACCTGTTTTTGACAAGATCATGCGCAGAAACTCACCTTCCGCTTTACCCAGTGGTTTCGTCGGATGCTTGTTCACATAAATATATAGGAAACGAGCTAATGGATATTGACCTGCCAACGCATTCTCAGCAGTTGCGCCGATAAACTCCTGACCTTCTGCTTTTGCGATAGGCACCGCTTTAACACCTGAAGTCACATAGCCGATGCCGGAATAACCAATGGCATTAATTGAGGTTGAAACTGACTGCACAACCGACGCTGAACCGGGCTGTTCATTCACGTTCGAGCGGAAGTCGCCGTCACACAGGCCAATTTCTTTAAAGTAACCATAGGTACCTGATACCGAGTTGCGGCCGTAAAGCTGCAAATCACGGTTAGTCCACTCACCTTCCATGCCCAGGTCACCCCAACGATTAACCTGCTCGTTCAGGCCACACTTGCGGGTTGAAGAAAATATTGCGTCAACTTCCGGAATCGTCAGACCTTCAATTGGGTTGTCTTTATGCACAAAAACGGCCAAAGCATCGATAGCAACACGAACTGGCGTAGGTTTGTAACCATGGCGCTTTTCAAAAGACTCGATTTCTTTTGACTTCATTGCGCGGCTCATAGGACCGAAGTTTGACGTGCCTTCAGTTAAAGCCGGTGGAGCTGTTGAAGAACCTGCCGCCTGCACCTGAATGTTTACGCTTGGGTAGTTACGCTTAAACTCTTCACTCCAGAAGGTCACCATATTGGCCAGAGTGTCAGAACCCACTGAAGATAAGTTGCCGGATAAGCCACTTACTTTTTTGTATTCTGGTAAATCGTCAGTTGCCGCTGCCAATGTACTGAATGCCAGTGAGCCTGCAACAACTAAGCCTGTTAATGTCTTGTTCAAAGTAGATTGAAACATAGTGTATTCACCTCTAAGGGTTATTGAACTGTTTTCGAATTATGGCCAGTTTAAGACGCTTATGTGACAGCTTTATGACAATGTGAAAAATTTATGACTAATTCACTAAAAGTCCGCTCGGAATGCGAAATGAAAAGCGACTGCCTTTTTCTAGTGAACTATTAATATCCAACTGTGAGTTATGATGCTCTATTGCATGCTTAACAATAGAAAGGCCCAGCCCGGTTCCGCCACTGGCACTGTTACGATCATCCTCAACCCGGTAAAAACGTTCGGTTAGGCGAGGAAGGTGTTCAGCGGGTATGCCTTTACCATTGTCCGTGACGCTAAACTCCGCACCGCCGGCCACTCGTTTCCACGACACGGTAATGTTTCCGCCCTCTTGCGTATAATAAATAGCATTGGTTATCAGGTTCTGCATGGCACTGCGCAGAAGGTTTTCTTTACCGTAAATTCTGACAGGAGCCACCTGGAACTCAATAGTATGCTGCTTCGCTTCATTTAAACGTTTGGCTTCAGCCTGCAATTGTTCAAGCATAGCTGGCATATCCACTTCATGGTCGAATACGTCGTCACTGGGCGTTTCCATGCGTGACAAGGTCAGCAACTGATCAACCAGGTTCGACATACGAGTACTTTGTGCATTCATGTTTTCAACGGCTTTTTTCAACATGGCCGGCGGCGTTTGCTGTGGGTCGTCCATCATTTCCAGATAGCCCTGCAGTACTGTCAATGGCGTCTTTAATTCATGCGATACATTGGCCACGAACTCCCGACGCAAATTTTCCAGCCGTTTCACCTGCGTCACATCACGCGCAACCAACAAGAACTGATCTTCACTGTAAGGCATGATACGAATTTCAATATCCAGGCTTTCGCGTATTGGCGACGGTATTGTCAGCTCTTCTTCGAAGTTACCTTCGTTCAGGTAGGCATAGAATTCCGGGTGACGAATAAGGTTCGACAAACGTTGACCGGCATCATCAGGCCAGCGCAGGCCGAAATAAAACTGGGCTAACTTATTGCTCCAAAGCAAAGCACCGTCAGCACGGAATACAATAGCGGCGTCGGGCAAGGCTTCAGCCGCCTCGCGAAAACGGCGTAGTAAACGAGCCAAAGCTTTACGTCGCTTTTGGCTGCGGCGTTGGGAGCGGTATATTCCATCGTAAATATAAGACCAGCTTCCCGGTGCAGAGGGCGGCATTAGAGTACGACTTTGCCAAAGCCACTTTATGAGCTTTTGCTGATAATAATAATGCCAGCAAACCAACCCCAATAAGGCTAAAGTCGTTATTGGCCAGAACAGGTCAAATAACCAGCCAACGAATAAAAAAGGCAGCAAAAATAAGAGCAGATTGCTGAAAGACTGCCAATTAGAATAGTTCCTGTCCATGCTAAATCAGCCTAAGCTTAACGACTTGAGAAACGATAACCGACTCCCCGCACCGTTTGAATCAAACGGTCATAACCATGCTCAGTCAGCGCTTTACGCAGGCGGCGAATATGCACGTCGACAGTTCTGTCTTCAACATAAACGTTGGTACCCCATACGTGATCAAGTAACTGCTCTCGACTGTAAACCCGCTCCGGGTGCGTCATAAAAAAGTGCAGTAATTTGAACTCCGTTGGCCCCATATCAATACCTTTATCATCGACCGAAATACGATGTGATACCGGATCAAGTTTCAGCCCTTCAACTTCCAGAGGCTCGTCCAGAACCGTTGGGGCAACGCGACGGAAAACAGCGCGCATACGAGCCATAAGTTCCTTCGGTGAAAACGGCTTGGTAATGTAGTCATCGGCGCCAACTTCCAGCCCTTTGATTTTATCCTCTTCCTCACCTCGTGCTGTCAGCATAATGATGGGAATATTACGGGTGAAATCATCGCTTTTTATTTTCTTTGCCAACTGCAGACCAGAACCGCCGGGAAGCATCCAGTCCAGCAACACCATGTCGGGGTATGGTTCAGCAATTTTACTAACAGCAGCATCGAAGTCATTGGCCTCTACAGCCTGATAACCGTGTTGTTCCATAACAAAGCTCAACATCTCACGAATGGGCGCTTCGTCTTCAACAATTAGAATTCTACGTGACATGCATTGGTTCCCTAATATGAACTGATGCTGCAATTATTACTAAAGAATATGACACTTTTATGAACCTGGACACATCTCTGTAAAATTTCTTATGTCATTGAGCAGAGAGCCACTGCAATAACTCGTAAACAATTGGGAGAGAAACAAAAGCAAACAGAATACCGTAACCCACCATGGCGGCCGATAACCTTGGCGCCAGCCCTGCCATAATGGCCACTGCACCTGCCGTGATCATAGGTGGCATAGCACTTTCAAATACGGTTACCTGAACCAGCGTGCTTTCAAAACCAAAGCCGAACAATAAAGCAATTGTTAATGCCGGCATTAAGACCAATTTAGTTAACAAGCCAATGGTTAACGGTGTTTTACTGCCCTTGGGCAAGCGAAACTTAAGCTGAAAACCAACGGCAATCATAATAACCGGCACTAAAGTTACCGCTAATGAGTCAATCAGCCGCTGAAAAACTTCAGGGTAAGTGAAAGACTTAGTTAATAACGCAATAACCAGCGCAATAAATGGCGGGAAGGTCAAAATTTGCCGGGAAACACTGCCCACTGTCGGTTTTTCGTCCTGCTCACGATACAGGGCAATAATAATTGTCGAGTAAATTGCTAAACCGAAAAAAGAGCCGAACTGATCGTACAATAACCCGTAAACAATAGCGTCACTGCCGTAAAAAGCTTCTATCATAGGAAAGCCAAAAAAGGACGTATTACCCAGCGGCACACAAATGAGTAGTGCACCGACTACCTCTCTTGGCCACTTAAAAGCGCGACCCAGCAGCCATATAAAAACCGCACTGGCTATCAGTAAAACCCAGGGAATAACAACCGGGATCAGTAGCTCAGAGGAAAACTCCAGGGCCGGAACTTTGCTGAAAATAACACCGGGGAGTGCGGCATAAATAACGTAAAGGTTAAGAACTTGTGCGGTGTTATCCGGACACTTGCCGGTACGCTTAAGGATAAAACCAATAAGTAGGTAGAGCCCCAAGACTGCGAGGTTGATCATAGCGTACAGAAAGTTTGAGAGTGACCGCTATAGTGTAGCCTGACAGCCACTGTCAGGCTACTTTTGTGTTTACTTTAGGAGAAAGCGCTTACCAGGAAAAGTCGTGGCGAATACCCACAGCAATAAAGTCCTGCTCTACGCCGGGGGTTGCACCACAACCACGGGTTGAATAAAGCGCGATGTCACATTCACGACCGGTGTACCAGGCGTAAACGCGGGTATCACCGCTAAAGAAGTAATCGGCTCCCACTGACAAAGAAGCGTCGTTATCATTGCCGTCATCAATAGCTTGATACTGCGCTTTAAACACCCAGTTTTGATACGGGTGTGCAGCACTTACCAGGTAGCCGTCGGAGTCGTTCGCACCGTTAATGGTTTCAAACTGCTGCAGAGCCACACCAACGCGTGTTTTACCAAACTTTGTTGCGCCGGTTAACTGAGTAATGTCATAGCCATTAACGTCACGGTCAAAAGCCAATGCCGCATAATAGTTGGTTTTCTTCAGCTTGCTGTCACCGTAAAGCAGGCCAAATGAGAAGCCATCGTCTTCATTGTCATTTTCTGACGCAATGTAGGTGACACCCAGCTTAAAGTTGCTAAATGAAGGCGAGTAATAGGTCAGTGTGTTGTCTGCGCGGTTTTCGCCACGAAACAAGCTTTTAAGGTCGGCTTCATAGTCCTTAAACTCATCCACTGAACCTTGAGAATCTTTCAGGAAAGTGTCGTAACGACCTATCATTACTTCACCAAAGTTACCGCGCAAACCGACAACCTGGTTACGGTTTGTAACAGCGTCTTTATCATCGTCTGAGTCCGCAAGGTCGACACCAAACTCAATTTGGTAAAAAACCTCTAAATCAGATTCCAGCTCAGCGGCGCCTTTAAAGCCAAAACGCGACGAGTTACTGACAACTTCAGTATCAGCCCCATTACCATAGTCATTGCTTTGCAAAGACACATTCGCGCGACCATAAACCGTTAAACTGTCGTCATCATTAGCAAAAGTGGAAAAACTGGCTGCAGTAGCAGCAATTAATAGCGGAACCGAGTACCTTTTCATAGTCATCCTCACGAGGTCTAAACTGGAACTGTCTAAATTTTACGCACATTATAGTGCCCGCAAAATTTATTGCAGTTATTTTTCTGTCGTGAGTCAATTCTATGTCCTTTTTATGACATAAATATGACAGATGAAGGTTTTATTTAAGATTTATTTCAGTTTTGCTAATTGCTGCTGTTGCTTAAGCTGACTTTTGGCGTATTTGAGCCACTGCTGTGCCGACTGTTCAGTTGTCTGATAACCTAAAGCCTGTTCAAAATGCGACGTTGCCTGTTCGTAGCGCTTTAAATTCAGCGACGCCATACCTTTTATCAAGTAAAGGTTGCCTTCGTTGTCCAGGTTTCCTTTACTGAGAGCGCTTTCCGCACTTTCCAGAGCTTTTTCGTTATTGTTCAGAGTTAAGTGTAACTGGGCAACCTGCAGCGCAAAGTTACCGTGCTCAACCTTACCGGAAAGCTCGTTGTAGGCTTCAATTGCGAGTTCATATTCTTTCGCCTGAGTATAAGCCTGAGCCATAAATTTCAGATTATCTACTGACTTTTCAACCTGACCGTCAGACATTGCCTGGTGGATAGTTTCAGCGGCTTTATACGGCAACTCGTTAAAATAGTAAGCCTGCGCCAGTTGCTTCCACTCACTGCCTTTTTCAATAAAGCCTTGCTGCCGCGCTGCTTCTAAAACGGCTAACTGCTTGTCATCCTGCTCTAACTGAGCATAAACACCGGCAAGCTGTAACCAATATTCCGGCTTGCTGTAGTCCGCAACCAAACGCTCCATCACTTTAGCAACCTGTTTGGGCTGTTCTAGTTCGTAATGCAGCGCACGCTTTAAAATCAGCCAGTTCTCATCGGGTGTTTTATTTTTCGAGTCTGCGGCGGCTATGGCTTTATCAATGAGTGGCAAGGCTTCCTGATGTTTATCGGCCTGGTAATAGGCTTGCGCTTTTAACACCCAGGCTTTACTCATCTCGTTCTCTTTCGCTAGACCTTCCCACTGCCCCAAAAAGCCAATTGCGCGTTGGAACTGACCGTCACTTAAAGCCAACTGAGCCAGGCTGTAGAGGGTGCTTTTCTGTAAAGAATCGGGAATAGGCGACTCATTCACTACCTTTTCAAAGTAATTAATGGCTTGTTTGGTATTGCCCTGCTCGTAATACATGAAGCCATAAAAGTTCCACATCATGGCGCGCTCATAGCTGTTCATGCTGTCCGCTTTTTCCGCTACCTCGCCCAGTATTGATAAGCCTTGCGTAAGGTTACCATTGTCCGCCTGCTCCTGAGCCCGGGCTAGCTGTCCGTAAACTTTTTCGCGCAACGCCGGAACACGCTCTGTCTGTTGAGCCTGAGCCGGATGCACAAATAACAACCAAATACTGCAAGCCGCTAACGCCAGAAATTGTAATTTCATAAGTCACCCATTCAGTTCATTTCAAAGGTCATGCGGTTACGAACGCCGGCCACTTCAACGGCTTCGCCATCAATAACCCGGGGTTTGTATTTGAACTTCAGCACGGCATCCATGGCAGCCTGATCAAAAATACCTTCCGGTTCCGCCTCTACAACAACCGGGTCTCGTACTGACCCCTGCTTTGTCACTGTGAACTCAACCACCACATAGCCCTCGATGCCACGTTGCAAGGCTCTGCGAGGATAAGCAGCCTGTACCTTAACGATAGGTAAATACTCACCGTCACTTGCCTGCAGCGACATACCATTTCCAATATCTCCGCCAGCATCCATGTTGGCAGAAAAGTCATAACCTGAACCGCTGTCAGAATCGGCAATGTCGTTATTCATTTGCGGCTGCGGTAAGTCTTCAGGCGGCTGTTCAGGCTCTGGAGGACGCTCGGGCTTGCGCTCTTTTTCCTGCACCTCTTCAGGCTCCGGCGTACGCACAAAGTCCAGTACGCTACCGCGCGGAGGCTCGCTCATGGCACCTTCACCACCACTGATTAACGATTGCATCAGGTAGAACAAGCCTATGGTGACAAATGCCGCAACCAATAGTGCTGCCAGGAATCTCATCATTTAGTCTTCATCCGTTGCTACAGAAACATCGTAAACACCTGCTGATCGGGCCGCGTCCATCACCTTAATCAGCACTCGGGTGTTTGACTCTTCATCGGCCTGGATAACAACAGAACCTTGAGGGTTTTCCGCATACAAACGTTCAATGTTGGCTTGTACCGCTCTTACGTCCACCTGTCGTTTGTCTATCCAAATTTCATTGTTTTCACTTATTGCAATGAGAATGTTGGCGCGATCTTTCTGTACCGCAGTCGCGGCATCCGGACGGTTAACATCAATTCCGGCTTCCTTCACAAAAGACGCGGTGACAATGAAGAAAATCAACATAATGAACACCACGTCGAGCATCGGCGTCATATCAATAGCACTTTCTTCTTCTTCAATTAAATTGGCAAAATGCTGCTTCATAATCTTGTCCTCAACGTCACCTTAGTGACGTTCCAATAAAATTTTATCTTCCAGCTTCATGCGCTCGCGACGTGTGGTTCGTTGCAACCAGGTTGCTGCGAAAACGCCGGACAAAGCCCCCACCATGCCAGCCATGGTCGGAATTGTGGCCTTAGAAACACCTGATGCCATTGAACGTGCGCTACCGGTTCCGGTGACAGCCATAACATCGAACACTTCTATCATGCCGGTTACCGTACCCATCAGCCCCAGCAAGGGGCAAAGAGCAACCAGCGCTTTAATAACCGGTAAGTTGCCGCCAAGCGCTAAACTGGCTCGCGAGATCATTGCCTGGCGAATTTGTTCGGCATTCCAGGACGACTTGTCTTCACGCTGCTGCCAGCGTTTTAGCGTGTCTTTAACGCGGGCACGGTGTCCTTTCAGATAGTAAAAAATGCGTTCAAGAATCATCAGCCACATGGTGAAGATGAGAATACCGATGACCAGCAGCACTTGTCCGCCGGCCTCGATGAAGTCTCTAATCGCATTACTGAATTCAATGAGGAATAACACGGTTACTCTCCTCGCTCAGACCGCTCCGCAATAATGCCGGATGCTTGTTCCTGCAATATATGAATCAGGTTCTTACTACGGGTATGTAAGGTGGCAAATAATAAGGTCATAGGAATCGCAACCACCAGACCCAGCACCGTTGTTACCAGGGCCTGCGATATACCGCCTGCCATCAGTTTCGGGTCACCGGTGCCAAACAGTGTTATCGCCTGGAAGGTGTTGATCATGCCGGTTACCGTTCCTAACAGACCCATCAGCGGTGCAACCACAGAAATGATCTTTATAAACGTCAGGTTACGAGTGATTTTCGGCACTTCCCGCAAAATGCCTTCACTGAGCTTCAGTTCAAGCGTTTCTGTATCCGCCTGTGGGTACTTGTCTTTAATCAGCATGACGCGACCGAGCGGGTTATCATTGCTTGGCTTGTCTTTCTTAAGCTGACGTTTAACTTTGTTACCCAGCAGCATCAGTGATACAAAGCGCTCTAAGGCAAACAGAAGACCAATAGCGCCCAATGCCAGAATGATGTAACCAACCGTACCGCCCTGGTCGATGCGCTCACCTAAACTCGGTGCCTGAACCAGTAAACCAAGAATAGAGCCGCCTGTAGGGTCCAGACCAAAGGTTACAATGCCACTGTCGGTTTGTTGAATGTCTTCGGCAGTGTTCAGATAACGACCCGAAGGTTGACGCACCAGCTCAGCAACCGAGCCCGTTGAGCTCATGCGCTCCAGGTACTTACCGTTTGAAACCAGGTTAAAAGCGCCAACACGAACCACGTCCTGCTCGGCTTTGTCACCATTAGCAGCCGTTACTTCGGTGGTGAATTCTGCCACTTTGCCCGACTCTGTCATTTCCTGTTGCAGAGCAAACCAGACACTCTCAATATCCTCAATTGACGCCAGCTTAGAAGACGACCCCATACGTTCAGCAAGCTCGTCTAACTGCTCAGCCCGGCCCGGATACTGCGCCGAAATAACCGAATTATTAAAGTTACTGGATGCATCATTGGCAACCTGCTGCAGCACACCAAACAGCTCTTTTAGTGAGCCCATGCGCTGCGTTAAGGTGTCGCTCAAGTTACCCAAGTCGACTTCATTCTGCTCGAACTGAGTTTCCAGATTTTCAGCTCGCTGCTCTAAACGGTTACGCTCAGCAATAGCGTCAGCCAGCATGGCTTTTTGCTCTTGCTCTTTTTCACGGAAACGCTGTTCGCGCTCTTTATTACTTTCCGACTGAGAAAACTTACCCTGCTGTAACTGCTGTAACAGTTCATCTAAGTTAATCGGGTCCTGAGGGACAGGAGCTGCCAACGCCGTAACAGAAGCACATGCCAATACCGTTACTGAAAACCATTTTGCGATACGCTGTATTAAATTCATGGTTATTACTCCTTATTGACCGGCGCTGTTTTGGGTAGAACTGTTTGATTTATTTGCAAACAGCGGCATCATCAGTAAGTCAGGTGCTAACTGCTTTCTGGCTATGCGAATCGCTTCGTCTACGGCAGGTAGGTGTTTACTGTCCAGCTCTTGCCAACTGCGCTGCTCCTGGTTCCAAATACCTAAGTGCTGACCGTCACGCGTTTTATAAATCAATGCCACACGACCAATGCGGAGGTAGGTAACATCCTGCTGCTGACCGTTAATTTCATGTTCTGCGGTATAGGCTTCAATATTTCGGCCATAATCAGCTTCTATCTGATAAGCCTCCATGACCCGGCGGAACTTCTCCGAAACGTCAACATTCGCGCGTTCCATAAGGTCATTCAGTTGTTGTAACCGCTCACTGCGCTCGGTTTGCAAAAATGGCACATCTAATTCAACAAAAGACTCAAGGGAGTCAATCATTCGCAACATCAGAGGAGTAATTTGACGCTCGACATAGCTGACCTGATCAATAGAATTATTGATGTCCTGCTTTTCACTTTCCTGGCTGCTGATTTGCTGCTCAACTTGGGTGGTATAAACTTTTAAGCCATCAATTTCTTTCATGATGCGTTTATACTGTTGCAGCCGCTCCTGCATATCATCTGAGATTTGATCGATGGTAAGCTGCGACTTACGGGCTGACTCGTTGATGGATGAAGCACCCTCAACCACAGGCTCAAGTTTATCTTCCTGTGAATAAGCAGGAGCAACAGCTAAGGCAACGGCAACTAAAACGCCAGCAGAAGTAATTAACTTCATAAATTATGACCTTTGTAAATTAATTTGTGGCGACTTTAGTGACTTTTCGTGACAGCTTAATGACCGAAAAATGTCATTTTTATGTCAATGGCTTTATTTAGGATGAGCGGATTGCTTTATTGCGTTATTCTGGCCAATGAATTAGTTTATCCCTATCTGTTCAATTCGTTGACATCTGTCTATGGCAATCAAAAGCATTTCTTCCTCGCTGCTTACCCGGGTATTATCCGTTTACTTCGTGCTGACACTGATAGTAACTGCGGTGCAGATAGGGGCGGAGTACTTCGATACCAAGCGTGTATTGATTGCTGAACTTCAGAACCAACAAAGTACCTTCAATGGTTCACTTACGCGCTCGTTGTGGGAGTTCAATAGCAACCAAATTGATACCATCGCCGACGGACTTATCAGCATTCCCGCCATAGCCGGGGTACTTATCCGCGACGACGCCGGAAATATCCTGGTCCAGCTGGGCGAAACCACAGAAATGAGTGATTTACCGGACGATAATAGCGAAGGTATGTTACTTCCGGAACGCGAAGGCATTTTCGGTTACTACGATTCATTAATCTTCGAGTTTTCCGGTCACTCCACCAAAGTCGGCGACGTCAGTCTGTTCTCGACGCGCGATATTGCGATTGACCGCATAAAAGTCAGTCTTGGCTTTATTATCGGTAATGCCATTATTAAAAGTACCTTCCTTATTGTGCTTTTTACCATTGCCTTTAACCGTATGTTGAGCCGACCGTTGAGTGACTTAACTCAGCAAATTAAAGGGTTCCGGCTGGATAATCTGGAGCGTTCAAGAATTCGCCTGAACGACCAGCACAACAACGAGTTGGTGTTAGTTGAGCAGGCATATAACCAGTTACTCGACAATATCGAAGAGTACCAGGCAGACCTGGACCGGACCCAAAAGAAGCTCAAAGCAGCTAACCGCCAGCTGGATGAACAAAACGCCATACTCGAACAAGAAGTGGCACGCAAAACGTCGCGTTTAAGTCAGGTTATGCTGGACCTGGAGCAACGGAAAAACGAACTGGAAATGCGCCAGGACAAACTGGAGCGCGAAGTGGGTCAACGCCGTGCCATTGAAAATACCTTACGTCAGTCGAACCAACGCTTAGAGTCTTCACTGAACCATTTACGGGAAACACAGCAGCAATTAATTGAGTCAGAAAAAATGGCTTCATTGGGCGGCCTGGTGGCCGGTATTACTCACGACGTAAACACGCCCATTGGCATTAGTGTCACGGCTTCATCTTACTTACGGGAAAAGCTCGACACACTGGACCAGTCACTGCTTAATAAAGAGCTGACTCAGGCACAATTGAAGAAGTTTATTGAAGAAGGCCGTGAAAGCCTTAACTTACTGGACAATAACCTGCACCGCGCATCTGATCTTATCAGCAGCTTTAAGCAGGTGGCCGTCGATCAGGCATCCGATGCCATCCGCGATATTAACCTAAAAAGTTATATCGAGGATCTGGTCCAGTCATTACAGCCTCATTTGAAAAAAACCAACCATCAGGTGCAACTTGAATGCGCCGATGACATTTTTATACGTTGCCCTGCTGGGGCTTTATCACAGATATTCACCAACTTGATTCTTAACTCATTACGCCATGCTTTCGACGGCATCAATAACGGCGTTATGACCATTTCTATTAAGCTCGATGGTGAAACACTTCAGGTGCGCTACTCAGATACCGGCAACGGCTTATCTCAGGACCAGCTCAGCCGTCTGTTTGACCCCTTCTTTACCACCAAACGGGACCAGGGTGGCAGCGGACTGGGGACGCATATTGTCAGAAACCTGGTAACCCAGACTCTGTCCGGCGAAATTAGAGCCGAGAGCGAACCCGGTGACGGTTTAAGCTATTTCTTTTCGTTTCCTGTACAGGTTTTAAACTGACAGACCTCCCTTAACGGGATACAATCCGCTGTTATCTTTCTTTACTATGTTGCGACAGGAACAGCTTATCTATGTGGTTTAAAAATCTTCGGTTTTACCAATTCAGCGAAACCTTTTCATTACCCGATGACTTCTCTGAACAGCTAGCGGAACACAGCTTTCACCCCTGTTCGCGCTCCGATCAGAGCTCATTCGGCTGGACTTCCCCTTTTGGTGCGGACAACGAAGTACTGACCCACAGCCTGGGTAACTGCTGGCTGCTTTGTGCAAAACGTGAAGAAAAAGTGCTGCCAAGCACAGTGGTCAACGCACAGCTGGATGAAAAAGTTCGCCAGATTAGTGAAGTTGAAGGCCGTTCGGTACCACGTAAAGAAAAACAGAATTTAAAAGAAGATTTAATTCACCAGCTTTTACCACAGGCGTTTAGTCGTTTTCGTCAAAGTTGGGGTTATATTGACCTCGACCGTCAAATTATTGCGATTGATGAATCTGCAGCCAACAAAGCCGAGGACTTTTTAGGGTTACTGCGCTCTTCTGTAGGCTCTTTACCTGTGCGTCCCGTAAGCCCCGGCGATGCCGTTGAAACCTACCTGACTCACTGGCTGCAAAGCACAGACTTACCAAACCCTTTTGAGTTTGGTGACGAGGCCGAGTTACGTTCACCCCAGGCCGATGGCGGCATCATTCGTTGTAAACAGGAAGACTTAACCCGCGAAGACATTCAGGCGCACTTAGCCGGCGGCAAACAGGTGACTCGCTTAGGTTTGGTTTGGCAGGAGAACTTAGAGTTTATTATCGAGTCTGACATGGCCCTTAAACGAGTTAAGCCCACGGACCGTCTGCTTGACGCCAAAGATGATTTAGTGGACCCAAGCCCGGAAGAGAAAATTGATGCCGACTTCGCCTTAGTGAGCGCAGAAGCCGGACTTCTATTTGATGATTTAAAACGAGCCTTTGGTTAAGACAGTAACTCCAGCATTTGGCGGTAGGATTCCTGAACCGATTCCTGCTGCCAAAAATCATCCGTTTTAATCACTCCTCGCATTTGATACTCAACAACAGTCACACTGTTTTTATTGGGTTTGGCATTACCGGTCAATAAGCTCGCCAAATGGACAATATCGCAGTAGTTCACCGTTATCGCATCGTCTAATTCCATCCGGCCTTTGTAAAAATGCAACGGCACCTGCACCAAGTTGGGTGTGAACTGCCAATAACGCAGAATATTACTGCCTAATGCAGAACTGAACTGAGTAATACATTCGTTAATAAACGACGGATTCGCGAAACTGTCTTCAAACTCGTTGGCCATACGCAAAATTGGGGCAACACCAATGCGTGAAATCATCCCGGCTAACAAAGACACATCCTGATGTAACCGATGACCGATTCCCCGCCGTTGAAGATCCTGAGTAATAACGACAGAGGCTGCAGCTATTTCACGGCTTTCGTTAATAAACTGCTCAGAAAACATTTTTACGATGTCATTATCGGGTTTGAATACCTGTTCCATCGCCATTGCCAGTGCCAGAGTACGAATACGCCGCATGCCGATGCGGGTCAACGCCTGCATCAAACTCTCAGCCTTATTTCTTCCGCCCAGATAAGCACTGTTTGCCAAACGAATCAGGCGGGCACTCAATACGGTATCTTGCTGGATAATATGACTAAGATCGTGCAGGTTACAATCTGGGTCCATGGTTGCGTTACGCACTTGCTCTGCTGTTTCAGGTAAGCCCGGAAGCTTGAGCTCATCGCGCTTAAGTCGCTCGTCAATTAGCAGATATAACGCATTTTGCGATGACATTTTAAGTCCTTATTATTATGGTTTTCTTGCTTCTCAAAAAGCTTGGAAGTAGATTAACAGAACTTGCCAACAACACAATTTATACAAAAGTCATATTATGAAAAAAACACTGTTTAGTTTAGCCCCACTGGCGCTGATTTTAATGGGCTGCAGCGAGCCTGAGCCAGCCGATAAAAAATCAATTGAGAATTACGAATTAGTTGCTGAAGCTGAACAACGGCTTGATATTTATACACCTTATCAGCTCAAGACCGACTTATCGCACTTGTCAGACGACCAGAAAAAGATGGTCAGTTTACTCATAGATGCGTCGGAGATTATGGACAACCTGTTCTGGCGACAAGCTTTTCCCGGAAATAAAGAAAGCCTTTTAAGCAGTGTTGAAGGTGACGTACGTGAATTTACCGCCATTAACTACGGCCCCTGGGATCGCCTCAATAACAACAAACCTTTCTTGACCGGTTTTGAGGAAAAACCTGAAGGTGCGAATTTTTACCCGGCTGATATGAGCAAAACTGAATTTGAAAATGCAAACCTTGCTGACAAAGACAGTCTATACACGTTGTTGCGCCGTGATGAGCAAGATGAATTGATTACCGTACCCTATTCAGAAGCTTTTAAAGATTCATTAACCAGAGCTTCGGACATACTCCTTGAAGCCGCAGACCTGGCAGAGAGTCAGGCATTCGCCAAATATTTGCGCCTGCGCGCCGAGGCTTTTTTAAGTAATGAATACCAGCCGTCAGATATGGCCTGGATGGAAATGACCGATAACGATGTTGATGTGGTTATTGGCCCTATCGAAAACTACGAAGACCATCTGTACGGTTACAAAACGGCGTTTGAGTCTTATGTTTTGATAAAAGATAAAGCATGGAGCGAGCGCTTAGCGAAATACGCTGAGTATTTACCGCAATTACAGGAAGGCTTGCCCGTTGAGCCGGCTTATAAAGCAGAAATGCCGGGCGCCAATGCTCAGCTAAATGCCTACGACGCGGTTTACTATGCCGGTCACTCCAATGCAGGTAGTAAGACCATTGCCATAAACCTGCCTAACGACGAAGAAGTTCAGCTGGAAAAAGGCACTCGCCGCTTACAGCTGAAAAACGCCATGCAGGCTAAGTTCGATAAAATTCTGGTGCCTATTGCCGAGCAGTTAATTGTACCGGAGCAGCGCGAGAACATTACGTTTAACGCCTTCTTTGCCAATACCATGTTCCACGAAGTGGCACACGGCCTGGGTATTAAAAACACACTGAATGACAAAGGCACCGTGCGTTCGGCGCTGAAAGAGCACGCTTCTGCGCTGGAAGAAGGTAAAGCTGATATTCTGGGGCTTTACATGGTAACGCAGTTGTTTGAACAAGGCGTTCTAGCCGAAGGTGAGCTCGAAGATTATTACACCACCTTTATGGCCAGTATTTTCCGCTCGGTGCGCTTTGGTGCATCCAGTGCCCACGGCAAAGCCAACATGATTCGTTTCAACTACTTTGCCGATGAAGGCGCCTTCAAGCGCAATGAAAAAGGCCAATACGCCATTGATATGGACAAAATGCGTGCCGCTATGAACAGCCTTTCAGAAAAAATTCTGACCCTGCAAGGCGACGGTGACTACAACGGTGTGGCTGAACTGGTTGCAACCTTAGGCGTTGTCAGCCCACAGCTCAAAGCCGACCTCGACAAACTCGCCGACGCCGGCATCCCCGTTGACGTCACCTTCAAACAAGGCAAAGACGTGCTAGGGCTATAGGGCAGGTTGTCACTTGCTTCGCTTGAACATTGAGCCCCCTGTGACGGAGACGCTACAAGTTCATCCATGAACGCTTGACGAAGGCCATCCCTGGCCTTCGACACTCCGCCACAGGGGGCTCAACATTCATAACGCTTACAAGTGAGCAACCTACCCTATCTACACCTACCTGCCATTGATATCAGGTGAGAGCTGAAACAGGAGCGCGCCCGACGGTTACAGCGGACCATTGTGGAGGTGTGCAGCGCCATGGATGGCGCTGCCCAAGCCCTACAGGGATGTATTCACGGGCGTCCTCCACAATGGTTCCTGTAGCCTCAGCGCTCTTGGTTCAGTCCCCAGCCTCCCAGCTTGGCTATTGCGCGGCCAATATATTCGGTATAGCATATATATGGACTATCGAATATATGGTGTTACCTGATGACGAAGGTTTTGTTTCTGTGTACGGCGAATTCTGCGCGGTCTTTGATGGCGGAGGCTATTTTTCGGCAGTTTGCTGGTGATGACTTTGAGGTTGCCAGTGCAGGTACTGAGCCGACACAACCTGAGCCGGGAGCTTTAGCGGCATTAGAGCACTTGGGTGTTGAAACTGATGGGCTGCACTCAAAAGCGCTTGATGAAATTAATCTCAATAGCTTTGATTACGTGATAAGCCTGTGTGATCGGGCTCGCACTGAATGCCAGACTTTATGCGGTGATCAGCATTTCATTGCCTGGGACTTCCCCGACCCGGTGACCAGCAAAAAAGCGGATGCTTTTAAGAAAACGGCGCATGAATTAAGCGAGCGTATAAAGATGCTGTTGCTTATTTTACGCAAGAAAAGTGACCGTCCGCAGCTGTTTGATGCACCTCATGAGTTCTTCAGAATTATGGCTGACCCCCTGCGCCTGAAAATGATTTTAATGCTACAACACCATGGTGAGTTATGTGTTTGCCAGTTTGTGGATGCCACTGGTATGTCACAACCCAAAGTGTCTCGGCATTTGGCGCAGCTGCGCGAATACGGCTTATTAGCCGACCGTAAAGATCAGCGCTGGGTGTACTATCGAATTAATCCCGCCCTACAGGACTGGATGGCGACTATGATTAAAACCACGGCGGCTTATCACGCGTCGTTAATTCCTCAACAGGTCAAGGATGTCGATAATGGGTGTGTTTGAGCGTTTTTTATCGGTTTGGGTCGCTCTGGCGATTATTGCAGGAACCTTACTGGGCAATGTATTCCCGGCAATTTTTGAAGTCTTGTCAGGTATTGAATTTGCACAAGTTAACCTGATTATCGCCGTACTGATATGGCTGATGATTTATCCGGTCATGGTGCAGGTAAACTTCGAGTCTATTACACAAATTGCTAAAGAGCCTAAGGGGCTTATTCTAACTGTCGTTATTAACTGGCTGGTAAAACCCTTCACCATGGCGCTGGTTGGCTGGCTGTTTTTCAAAGGTGTATTTGCTGACTTTATTCAGCCGGAGACCGCTAACGAATACCTGGCCGGGGTCATTCTACTTGGTGTTGCGCCGTGTACGGCTATGGTGTTTATCTGGAGTCAGCTGACCAAAGGCGATGCCAGCTATACTCTGGTACAGGTGTCGGTCAACGACGTCATTATGATTTTTGCCTTTGCCCCCATTGCCGCTCTGCTGCTGGGTATTACCGATATTATTGTGCCCTGGCAAACCTTACTGTTAAGTGTTGGCCTATACGTAGTAGCACCCCTTATTGCCGGGCTATTAACGCGCCAACGGCTAAAGAGCAAAGCAACATCGCAGCAGCATAATGTCGACTCTGCACTGCAGGCCTTTGATGCACGCATGAAGCCCTGGTCCATTGTCGGCTTACTGCTAACTGTGGTGCTGCTGTTTGGCTTTCAGGCAGAGGTGTTACTCACACGTCCACTGGACATTGCCATGATAGCAACCCCGTTGCTGATTCAAACCTACGGCATTTTTGCTATCACTTTTATTATCGCGTTACTGATTAAGTTGCCTTATAGAATTGCGGCTCCGGCCTGCTTAATTGGCACATCCAACTTTTTTGAGTTAGCAGTAGCTGTGGCTATTTCATTATTTGGTTTGCAGTCCGGCGCCGCATTGGCCACTGTTGTGGGTGTGCTGGTAGAAGTACCGGTGATGCTCTCTTTAGTCTGGTTCGCGAATAAGACGAAACACTGGTTTACATCAAGTTAAAGGGGAATGATGAGCGCAAAAACCCTTTAGATACTGGAGGGGGAGTTTGTTGTCTTGTAAGCGTTATGAGTGTTGCGCCCCCTATGGTGGAGTGTCGAAGGCCAAGGATGGCCTTCGTCAAGCCCTCATGGATGAGCTTGTAGCGTCTCCGCCATAGGGGGCGCAATGCTCAAGCGAAACAAGACAGCAAACTCCCCCCCGAGCCCAAAAGCAGGCAGGTAAGAGATACACAAAAGGAGTCTTTTATGACGATTAAAGTTGGAATTAACGGTTTGGGTCGTATTGGCCGTCTCGCTTTGCGGGTGGCGTGGGAAAACCCTGACCTGGAGGTTGTTCAGGTGAATGACCCTGGGGCTGATGCGGCAACCTTTGCGCATTTGCTGAATTTTGACTCGGTGCATGGTCGCTGGGGTTATGAAGCCGAAGGTGTGGACAATGCTATTCAAATCGGTGGGGAACGCATTGCTTTTACTCAACACAAAACCATTGCTGACAACGACTGGAGTGGTTGTGATGTGGTTTTAGAAGCCTCCGGTAAGATGAAAACCGTGAAGGTGCTCAACGATTACCTGTCCCAGGGCGTTAAACGAGTTGTCGTCTCAGCTCCGGTCAAAGAGCCCGGAGCGCTGAACATTGTTATGGGTGTAAATGACCACCTTTATGAGCCTGACAAGCATCAGATAATCACTGCCGCGTCCTGCACCACTAACTGTCTGGCGCCGGTAGTCAAAGTGCTACAGGACAAAATTGGTATTAAGCACGCGTCCATTACCACTATTCACGATTTAACCAACACGCAGACCATTCTGGACGCGCCGCACAAAGACTTGCGCCGAGCCCGTGCCTGCGGCATGAGCTTAATTCCTACATCCACCGGCTCAGCAACGGCCATTGTGGAGATTTTCCCTGAACTGAAAGACAAAATTGACGGTCACGCTGTACGAGTCCCCCTTGCCAATGCGTCCCTAACCGACTGTGTGTTTGAAGTGGAAAAATCCACTTCCGTGGAAGAAATTAATGGCTGGATGAAAGAAGCCGCAGAAGGTGAGCTTAAAGGCATTCTGGGTTACGAAGAACGCCCGTTAGTGTCAATAGATTACAAAACCGACCCTCGCTCAAGCATTGTGGATGCGCTATCCACTAAAGTCATTAACGGCACTCACGTAAAAATCTATGCCTGGTATGACAACGAGTGGGGTTATGCCAACCGCGCGGTTGAGCTGGTCGAAAAGGTCGGATAATGCTAAGTAAGCTGTCGCCGGCAATACGCCAATATTTAATTGTTACCGGCAACTACTGGGCCTTTACCCTGACTGACGGCGCGCTGCGCATGCTGGTGGTGCTGCATTTCCACCAGTTGGGTTACAGTGCGCTGGAAGTGGCCATGTTGTTCCTGTTCTACGAGTTTTTCGGCATAGTCACTAACCTGTTTGGTGGCTGGCTGGGGGCCCGTTGGGGGCTCAATCGCACCATGAACATTGGGCTCGGCATACAAATTGTGGCACTCGCCATGCTGTTGGTGCCCAGTTCGATGCTCACTGTTATTTGGGTGATGGCCGCTCAGGCGCTGTCCGGTATTGCCAAAGATCTCAATAAAATGAGCGCCAAAAGCACCATTAAGCTACTGGTGCCGGACGACAAACAAGGCCAGCTGTATAAGTGGGTCGCCATACTCACTGGCTCAAAAAACACATTAAAAGGCGTTGGCTTTTTCCTGGGTGGCTTGTTGCTTACATTAATTGGCTTTCAGGGCGCAGTGCTTGCCATGGCAGTTATGCTCAGCCTGGTTTGGGTAGGCAGTTTGATCTTCCTGAAAAAAGAGTCTGGCAAAGCCAAGTTCAAACCTAAATTTAAAGACATTTTATCCAAAAGCCGTCCTATTAATATTCTATCGAGCGCGCGTTTTTTACTTTTTGGCGCCCGCGATGTCTGGTTTGTGGTGGCCTTACCGGTGTTCTTAGCCAGCCAGCTGGACTGGAGCCACTGGCAAGTGGGCAGCTTTTTGGCCTTGTGGGTTATTGGCTACGGTTTTGTGCAAAGCATTGCGCCTAAATTCACAAAAAGTAGCAAGGACGTGCCCAAAACTCAGGCGGTGGTATGGAATGCACTACTGACGCTGAGTCCGCTTGCGTTAACCCTGGCGCTTTGGCAACACTTGCCGGTTACCCAAAGCATTATTATTGGCTTAGGGTTGTTCGGCATTCTGTTTGCTATTAATTCGTCGCTACACAGTTACCTTATTGTCTCTTACTCACGCGCCGACGGTGTATCTTTGGACGTTGGTTTTTACTATATGGCCAATGCCGCAGGGCGTCTATTAGGCACCATTTTGTCGGGCTGGGTATATCAACAGTGGGGGCTCATTGCTTGTTTAATGATATCAACGCTGTTATTGCTATTATCCACGGCTGCAATTAGCTTTTTGCCCGAGCGGGAGCAGCATCGCGTCTGATATGTCGTAGCCTGACATTTATGTCAGGTCAGATATCGCACCTGACGTAAACATCAGGCTACGCCGATGTGGAAATCACTTGTAGTTGGCACATTTTATGCTAAAATTCGCGCTCTTTTTTTGACCAGCCTCAAACCAGAAGGAGCCACCTACGTGCTGACGCGTATTACGCCACCCTAGCCGTCACTTCCCTGTCACAGGTGCGCAGTAGGCTGTTCACTGCTTTTCTGGCCATTCCGGCCGCTTTATGTTTGCTACTAAAATTTGGTGTCATTTAACTATGTTGAAGTCTATCCAGCAGAACTGGTTTTCTAATATACGTGGTGATTTGCTCTCAGGTATTGTCGTTGCTCTAGCGCTAATTCCTGAAGCTATCGCATTCTCTATTATCGCCGGTGTTGATCCGAAAATAGGCTTGTACGCTTCTTTCTGTATTGCCGTTGTTATCGCTTTTACGGGTGGCCGCCCGGGTATGATATCTGCCGCAACCGGCGCTATGGCCCTGCTAATGGTCACTCTGGTCAAAGATCACGGACTTCAGTACCTGCTAGCCGCCACTCTATTGACCGGCGTACTGCAAATCCTTGCCGGCTACCTCAAACTTGGAGAGCTGATGCGCTTTGTTTCACGCTCGGTAGTCACGGGTTTCGTTAACGCGCTGGCCATTCTGATTTTTATGGCACAATTGCCAGAGCTGACCAATGTCACCTGGCACGTTTATGCAATGACCGCAGCAGGCCTCGCCATTATTTACGGTTTCCCCTACGTTCCGGTTATCGGTAAAATACTGCCCTCTCCGCTGGTTTGTATCGTGTCCTTAACCATAGTTGCCGTATTCTTAGGTCTGGATATTCGTACCGTGGGTGATATGGGCGAACTCCCGGACACTCTGCCGATATTCCTGTGGCCTGATGTTCCGTTAAACTTTGAAACCTTAGCGATAATTTTCCCTTACTCTGCGGCACTTGCGGTTGTTGGTATTCTTGAGTCACTAATGACAGCAACCATTGTTGACGACTTAACCGATACTTCCAGCGACAAAAACCGCGAATGTAAAGGTCAGGGTATTGCGAACATTGGCTCTGGTTTACTCGGCGGTATGGCGGGTTGTGCCATGATTGGTCAGTCGATTATTAATGTAAAGTCTGGCGGTCGTACTCGACTCTCCACACTTGTCGCCGGTATATTCTTATTGGTCATGGTTTTAGTTCTGGATAAATTACTGGTGCAAATTCCAATGGCCGCATTAGTTGCCGTAATGATAATGGTCTCTATTGGTACCTTTAGCTGGAGCTCCATTAAGAACTTGAAGAAGCATCCACTGTCCACCAATATTGTCATGGTAACCACGGTTGCTGTCGTTGTCGCAACACATAACCTGGCTTATGGCGTTCTGGTTGGCGTGCTTCTGGCTGCTATGTTCTTTGCGAACAAAATTGGTCATTATCTTTACGTTAAATCAGACATCGATGCGGACGGCAATAAGCGTACCTACCGTGTCATTGGACAGGTATTTTTCAGTTCATCTGAAAAGTTTCTTGCGGCATTTGATTTTAAGGAAGGGGTTGAGCAGATTGTCATTGACCTGAGTCATGCTCACTTCTGGGATATTACCGCCGTTGATGCGCTTGATCGGGCTGTGGTCAAATTTCGCCGTGAAGGTGCCGAAGTTGAAGTCATTGGGCTGAACGAAGCCAGTGCAACTATCGTTGACCGTTTTGGCGTACACGACAAGCCTGATGCCGTTGACAAGCTGATGGGCGGTCACTAATGGAAAAGGATTCAATAATGAAACATGTTGTTGCTTGTATTGATGGTTCCGCGTCAACGCAGTCGGTCTGTGATTACGCCAGTTGGGCGGCGTTACGTTTAAGTACGCCTCTGACACTCTTTCATGTTCTGGACCAAGCCCGCTACCCTACCGAACCGGATATGACCGGCAACATAGGTTTAGGCAGCAGAGAAGCCTTGCTTGAGCAATTAGCAGAACTGGACCAGCAACGCAGCAAGCTTGCTTTAGAGCAAGGTCACCACATGCTTGAAAGCGCAAAGGAAAGAGCGCTTCATGACGGTGTCGAACAGGTCAATCTGCGACAACGTCATGGTGATTTGGCCGAGTCTCTTTTAGAAATTGAAGACTCTATGCGGCTACTGGTTATGGGTCTTCATGGCGAAGACACTTCTCGCACCAACCGCGTGGGTAGTCAGCTTGAAACTGTTGTACGAACCATGCACCGACCAATACTGGTTGCGCCTGAAGAGTTCACTGAACCGAAAAGTGTCATGCTGGCATTTGATGGCAGCGACTCTTCTCGAAAAGGCATTCGTCTTTTGGCTGAAAGCCCAATATTTCGTGGACTGCCACTGCATTTGGTTATGGTGGGTGCTGACACGAATGACAGCTACGCCTCTATTGAAGCGGCAGCAAACCATCTGCGGGAGCTGGGTCATAACGTGCATTTTGAAATACGCTCCGGAGAAGTTGAACCGACTCTGCACGCCTATCAAAAAGAGCATAATATTGATCTAATGGTAATGGGTGCCTATGGTCATTCGCGTATTCGTCAGTTTTTAGTTGGCAGTACCACAACCAGTTTGTTACAAACGACCAACTCTGCTTTATTGCTGCTGCGTTAATCGCAGACAAAATGATCTCAAGGAAAATAATATGACCCCAGACTGGGAAGAGTTTGATCTTGATGACCGCTTAATTGCGGTCCTTCGGGACGCACAACTGAACAAACCGGCAAAAGTACAGCAACAGAGCATTCCTGCAGCCCTCGATGGCAGAGACTTGCTTGTTAGTGCCCCGACAGGAACCGGCAAAACCTTAGCCTTCCTGTTACCGGCCCTGCAACATTTGCTGGACTTCCCACGTCAACAGCCAGGTCCTGCCCGCATTCTGGTTCTTGCTCCAACTCGCGAACTGGCTGAGCAGATTCATCAGCAGGCCCAACAGTTTGAAAGCAAGACGGGGCTGTCGTCCGTTGTGGTAACCGGCGGTATTAATTACGGCTCGCAACTGTCTCTGCTGGAAAAAACGCACGATATTCTGGTCGCCACACCCGGTCGCCTGATGGATTTGCTCGAAGCCGAACAGTACAACCTGGAAGGCATAGAGTGGCTGATCATTGATGAAGCCGATCGCATGCTGGACATGGGTTTTGCTGCCACAGTAAAAGAAATGGCACTGCAGGCACGCCACCGCCAACAGTCATTGCTACTGTCTGCAACACTGAATAGCTCTGGTGTTATCAAGTTTTCGCGCGAGCTGCTGACGGAACCTGAATACATTGACGTTCAGCCACCAAAGCGTGAACGCGGTAAAATTGTTCAGTGGGTACACTTAGCGGATACCGATGAGCATAAACGCCAGCTTTTAATGAGCACACTGAAAGAACACCCAGGGCGGCAGTTTGTTTTCGTCAGAACACGTGAGCGGGTAGAGCTCATCGCCAACTTTTTACGCAGTCAGTTTGGTACCGGCCGCAAAATTGTCACCTTGCGGGGCGACATGCCGCAAAGTGATCGCCAGCGCATCATGAACGAGTTAAAACAGACCACAGATATCACGCTAGTAGCTACCGATATAGCCGCAAGGGGCCTGGACGTTGATGATATTACCGTGGTTGTTAACTACGACTTACCAAAGCAAGCGGACGTTTATCTGCACAGAATTGGCCGCACCGCTCGCGGTGGGCAAAAAGGCATAGCCATTTCATTAGTGGAAGCGCACGATGCTTTATTACTGGGGCGTATTGAACGTTACTTAGACGCTAAGCTCGACAGAAGAACCATTCAGGGCTTGAAGCCTCAGTATAAGTTCCCGTCGACAGAAAAGGCTCGTTCTAAGAAGAAAGATAAAAAGAAAAAGGATGCAAAGAAAAAAGATACAAAGAAAAAGTCGCGTTAACGCGACTTTTTTCTTAGGTATTTTTCTCTCAAGTGATGCCAGGCAAAGTAAGCGATAACACCGCTGGCATCCGCTAACCAGTCATAAACATCTGCGCCACGCCCCGGCGCATAAGCCTGAGCCAATTCAATCATTAAACCGTAGCAGGCTAAAAACAAAAGCGATAACCTGGCAGACAACGCAAAGGCCCGGTGGAACGTCAAAGCCAGAACGAAGAAGATCACAAAATGAACCAGCTTATCCATATAAGGGATACTCTGAGCTCCGGTACTGGGGAACTGCCACAGAAATAAAAAGGTGGTTATCGACAGCAGAACAAAAAACAGAACTCTTGCCAGCATAATTTACTTCTCTATTAAATTAAGGCTTATAAACCGATACGTTGCTATAGCCATTTTCGTGCAATAACAAAGCCTGCATCCGGCTCATAATGCCCTGATCACAATACAACAGGTATTCACGACTTTGATCCAATTCAGCAAATTGAGTGGCTAATTTAAAAAATGGTATCTCAATAACCTCTACATCTACCGACAAAGGCGCAGCTTCAATTTCTTCATCATTTCGAATATCTATGATGGTGGTATGACTTTTGAGTTCCGTGGTTGTATCCGGCAGCTCCAGTTCTTTATCAGTTTGAGTTGCTATATCCTGCATGCTGAGTACGTTTGACGCCTGCACCACTTGATCGAGTAAATCTTTATTAAGCTTTGCTTCTTCGGCTTCGATAACCGCAGGAATAGCTTTAACCGTTGGCTTATTTGAAATAACCCCACAGTATTCGGGAATCGATTTTGCCAAAGGTTCGGTGCCAATACGCTTGGCTTCATCAACAATTTCTTGTTTGTCCTTGGTAATAAGAGGCCGTAAAACTAACGCATCCGTTGCCTGGTCAATAACCCGCAAATTAGCCAGAGTTTGACTGGAAACTTGCCCCATCGCCTCGCCGGTGACCAAAGCCTGAGCTTTGACATAGCGCGCAACTTTATCGGCAGCACGTAGCATTTGACGCTTCAATACCACGCCCATTTGTCCGTTTTCCACATTGGTAAGAATGTCATCAACAATGGGCGCAAAATCGACGCTGATGAACTTAATGGGATGCGAAGCGCTGTAACGCTTCCAGAGGTAATAGGCTATTTGACGCACAGCCACTTCATGAGCATCGCCGCCTAAATTAAAGAAGCAGAAGTGCGTTCGCGCACCGCGCCGGATAAACTCATAGGTTGCAACGCCTGAATCAAAACCGCCGCTAAGCAAGGACAATACAGTTTCCTGAGTAGGAATTGGAAAGCCACCTAAACCGTTAATACGCTCTCCAACCAGGTGCACGACCTTATTCGTAATTTGCAGTGCAATTTCAAGGTCGGGTTTAGAAAGGTTAACGGATGCATCGGGAACGCGTTGCAGCAAATAGCCACCAATGTAACGCTCCAGCTGCTGCGAGTTAAATTCGTGATGCCCCTTGCGCTTAACACGCATAGCAAAGGTTTTACCCGGCAGGCGCTGTAGCCAGTGTTCGCCCACTAATTCCGCAATGGCATCAAAGTCGGTTAATGGCTGCTCGATAACCTCTGCAAACCAGGAAATGCCCGGCGTATTCTGTAAGACTTCTTTGATTTGATTACGTACCTCAGAATCATCGCCATCGGCTGAAACCTCAATTCGGTCCCACAGCCACTTTGCGTAAACCGAGTCATCGATTGGCGCCAGAATTTTACGCAGGTTATTGGTAAGTACTTTACCGTAACGCTTGCGTACAGAGCGGCTTTTAATGGTAATTTCGGCGTGCAGGCGAACAACAAACTTCATAGCAAAATCGTCAAGTCTTTAGGAAAGTGGGCAATTATACGTGTCCTGCCCGACAGAAACCAGCACTCAGTCAATAACATCAACCGGCTCAGATTCTGCCGCCTTACCCTGCATAACCGAAATTTCAACCCGGCGATTGCGCTTACGATTTTCTTCAGAATTGTTTGGTACTAATGGTTTAGTGTCGGAGAAGCCCATGACAACCAAGCGGTCCTCACTAAAGTCTTCAACTTTCAGCATTTCTTCAGCAACGGCCACCGCGCGTTTGCTGGAGAGATCCCAACGCGACGAGTAGATTTCTGAAACCAGACGTTCATTATCACTGTGTCCGGAAATGGTAATTTCGCCGGGAATATCTTTTAATGCCTCGGCAACCTGCTGAATGATAGGCCGGAACTGCGGCTGCAAGAACGCAGAACCTTCAGGGAATGAGCCCTGCTCGCGAATACGAATAATGATTTGCTGACCATGCTGTTCCAGCTCTATGGTTCCGGCTTTAATTTCATTCTCTAGCTGTTGTTCAATGCGGCGCATAAGCTCTTTAGACACCTGAGTCATGGCTTCGGTGTTTTCAGATTCAGCTTCTTTTTGATCTTCTGCGCTGTCAGCTTCCTGACCACCACGTTCGGTTTGTTGCCCCCCGGCAAAGTCAGACTCGCCTTCCTGGAATTCCAGCATTTGCTGAGTCATTTCAACGGTTTGTTGCTGAATGGTTTCAATGGGGGTCGGCTCCGGACGGCCAGGCCGGAATTCCTGTGCAATGACACTGGTACCTTTAGGAATGTCTTTAACTTCAATTTTATTCTGTACACCTAAGGCGTACTTCATAGAGCCGGCAATTTGCTTAAACTTTAATACATCCATTTCGGAGAAAGCCAGCAAGAGCACGAAGAAGCACATGAGCAAAGTCATGAGATCGGCAAAGGTTGCCATCCACATAGGTAAGCCCGCTGGCGGGCAGTTGCAGTCTTCTTCTTCTTCGTCTCTGACTTTCTCTGAGGCCATGACTACTCGTCCTCATCCTCATTACCAATACGCTTAGATTCAGCCAGGTAATTACGCAAAATACCTTCAATGACACGAGGGTTTTGACCGTCCTGAATACCTAAAATGGCATCCAGTATCAATTGTTGGTTCAGTTTTTCCTGTTCTGCGCGCAGCAACAGTTTATTGGCAATAGGAATAGCAATAACGTTCGCCAGAAACGCACCATAAAGCGTGGTTAACAAGGCAACGGCCATAGCCGGACCTATGGCTTTAGGGTCGTCCATATTGGAAAGCATAGCGACCAAACCAATCAAGGTACCTATCATACCCATGGCCGGGGCGACATCACTGAGTATTTTAAATACGCGAGCACCTTCCTCGTGACGAGAAAAACTCATTTTTATGTCTTTTGACAAGGTTTGGCGAACCACTTCGGCGTCATGGCCATCAACCAGCATGTCGACGCCTTTACGAAAGAACTTATTCGGAATTTCCGCCTCTTCCAATGCCAGGAAACCGCCTTTTCTCGCAGAGTCAGCCATTTCAACGGCAGTATCGATAAGCTCTTGTGGGTGTTCAATTTTAAAGAAAAAGGCCTTAACGACGACTTTTCCCGTCCCTAAAAACTGGCTTAACGAGAAATTAGCTAAGGTTATAAATAATGAGCCACCGAATACGATAAAAAACGAACGCGCATCTATAAAAAGACTTATATCCCCACCCAGAATCATGGCGACCACAACAAAGCCGATGGCGCCGATAATTCCTATGAGCGTTGCTATATCCACTCAGCTTTCCTCCCCGATTTGCGTTTTCGCTTATGCTGCTGTGCTCATTCTTAAACAATAGCGCCGCTCTGACAAGCGACATCTGATCATCTTACACAGGAATAATGAGATCATCGGCTGACATTCGGGATTCTTTATCGGATAATTAACTTTCATTCTTGTAGCAATGCGGCTCAAAACAGATTTTAAGGCAGACTCAGCTATGGCAGAAGAACAGAAGCAGCAATCCTTTGAACAGGCTCTTGAACAGTTAGAGCAACTGGTTAATGAACTGGAGCAAGGCGATTTACCCTTAGAACAGTCGCTGAAAAAGTTTGAACAGGCCATTGCGCTGTCACGCTCCAGCCAGCAACAATTGCAGCAGGCTGAACAAAAAGTCACAACACTGTTAGCCGAGCAACAACAATCAGGCAATGATGAAAGTGATGGAGAACTGATGTGACGATTAATTCGTTAACAGCAGATACAAGAAAGCAAGTCGACACATTTTTACAGCAGAAGCTCGAGCCCCTGACGTTAAATAAGCGTTTGAGTCAGGCAATGCAGCATGGTGTTTTACTGGGTGGGAAGCGCATTCGCCCCTATCTGGTAATGACTGTTGCCGATATCTGCGGCGCCAACCAAGACGATGCCTTGCGAGCAGCAGCTGCTATTGAATTAATTCACGCTTATTCATTAATTCATGACGACTTACCGGCCATGGACGATGACGATTTACGTCGCGGACAACCGACTTGCCATATTGCGTACGATGAAGCTACGGCTATTCTCGCAGGTGACGCACTGCAAACTCTGGCCTTTGAAATACTGACCGAAAGCAACATGCAGGACATACCGGCAGAGCGCCAACTGCAACTCGTTCATGTATTGGCGAAAGCCAGCGGTGCCCGGGGCATGTGTGCCGGTCAGGCAATTGATTTACAGGCAACGGCAAAGAACCTTACCGAAAGTGCACTGGAACAAATGCATTTAAGTAAAACCGGCGCATTAATAACAGCAGCAGCCAGCATGGGCGTTTTATGTGGTAGCAGCGACGCCCAAAAGTGGCAAGAAAAATTCGAACAATTTGCGCGTTATTTGGGGCTGGCATTTCAAGTACAGGATGATATTCTCGATGTTGTAGGTAACACTGAAGCACTGGGGAAACCTCAGGGTTCAGATGCCGCGTCTGAAAAATCCACATACGTGCGTTTGTTAGGTATTGAAGGCGCTCAACGACGCTTACAAAACTTACATAACAAAGCGCTACAGTCATTAAGCGATATCCCTTACAATACCGACAAACTCGAACAATTTTCCGACTTGCTGTTAAAGCGGGACCACTAACTGAATGACTCAACAATATCCGTTACTCGATAAAATTAATTTACCCGCCGACTTGCGTCGCCTGTCACGCTCGCAATTACCTGACTTGTGCGCTGAAATTCGTCAGTTTTTGCTGACATCGGTCAGTCAGAGCAGTGGCCACCTTGCCTCCGGTTTAGGTACGGTTGAGTTAACAGTCGCCCTGCACTACATCTACCACACTCCTGAAGACAAGCTGGTGTGGGATGTTGGCCATCAGGCTTATCCGCATAAAATACTGACCGGGCGTAAACAGCAGTTGCACAGCATTCGCCAGAAAGACGGGTTACACCCTTTTCCGTGGCGGGAAGAAAGCGAATACGATGTCTTATCGGTGGGTCACTCAAGCACGTCGATATCTGCTGCTTTAGGCCTGGCCGTGGCAGCGCAACGCCAAAGTTTACGCCAGAAAGTGGTGTCTATTATTGGTGACGGAGCCATGACCGCAGGTATGGCGTTCGAGGCAATGAACCATGCTGGTGACATAAAACCCGACATGCTGGTGGTGTTAAACGACAACGATATGTCCATTTCTGAAAACGTCGGTGCTTTGAACCATCACTTCGCCCGTCTGTTATCCGGTCGTTTTTATACTTCATTACGCGAAGGCAGTAAAAAGTTACTCAGTCCTCTGCCGCATATTCGTCATTTTGCCAGCCGCGCTGAAGAGCACATGAAAGGCATGATGGCACCGGGTACTATTTTTGAAGAGCTGGGCTTCAACTACATAGGTCCTATCGACGGCCATGATGTCGACACCCTGGTGGAAACCTTGTCCAACATGCGCGATTTAAAAGGTCCGCAATTACTGCACATAGTGACGCAAAAAGGAAAAGGTTATAAACCGGCCGAGAAAGACCCCATTGGTTATCATGGCGTTCCTAAATTTGACCCGGCAGAATCCAGCTTGCCGAAAAAAGCGGCAGGCGTTCCCAGCTACTCTGAAATTTTTGGACAATGGCTGTGTGATACCGCAAGTGGCGACCCGTCGCTAATGGCAGTAACTCCGGCAATGCGTGAAGGCTCGGGTATGGTTGAGTTTTCGCAGCGCTTCCCACAGCAATATTTTGACGTGGCTATTGCTGAGCAACACAGCGTGACCTACGCCGCAGGTTTAGCCATTGCCGGAATGAAACCTGTTGTTGCCATTTACTCTACCTTTTTGCAACGCGGTTACGACCAATTAATTCATGACGTGGCTTTGCAGAACTTAGACGTGTTGTTTGCCATAGACCGTGCCGGCATTGTCGGTGCCGACGGACCAACTCACCAGGGCGCTTTCGATTTAAGCTACCTGCGCTGTATCCCAAACATGTTGGTTATGGCGCCCAGTAATGAACAAGAATGTCTGGATATGCTAACCACAGGCTACCAGCATAAAGGCCCGGCTGCCGTACGATACCCTCGTGGTGCAGGCGTTGGGTTGGAATTACGTCAGGGTAAGACTATAGAAATTGGTAAAGCGGTAACCGTTAAAAAGGGACAGGACGTGGCATTCTTAAACTTTGGCACCCTGTTGCCCGAAGTAGAAGAAGCCGCTTCAGCATTTAATGCTACCGTCATTGACATGCGTTTCGTAAAACCGCTGGACACCAACTGTGTGGACGAATTAATGAAAGACCACTCAGTACTGGTTACGGTGGAAGAAAACGTTGTAGCGGGCGGTGCAGGCAGCGCAGTCAGTGAATACGTCGCGCAGCACAAAGCCCGTCCTCAGGTTCTCAATATTGGTTTGCCCGATGAGTTCATTAAACATGGCTCTCAAAGCGAGGTTCGCGAGGAAATTGGACTAGACGCGAAAGGCATCCAAAGCCAAGTGAGTAACTTCCTGAAAAAAGGTTAGAACAGACGGTTAGAGTGTCGGGTTTATTTAGCTGAGTAAACCCGATACCCACCATCCTAAGTGGAGTAACGCAGCAGAGAAAATACCGGCGAGGACATCATCCATCATGATGCCGTTACCTCCGTGCAGCTTTCTGTCAGCCCAACCTATTGGACCGGGCTTCCAGATATCAAAAATACGAAATAGGACAAAAGCAGCAATCAGCCAGAAAGGTTCCACCGGCAGCGCGAACATGGCTATGGCGTAGCCAACTATTTCATCCCAGACAATAGCAGGGTGATCGTGCTCTCCCATAGCCTTAGCCGTATACTGGCAGATCCAGATACCCGCAAGCGTCATAACCACTAGCGCGAGCAGATACTCCCACCAGTTCAGCTGAGCCATTAAGAAAACAACAGGGATACCAACAAGAGTACCAAAAGTACCGGGAGCTTTGGGCGCCAGACCCGAACCAAACCCCAGAGCCAGCCAATGTATTGGGTTAAACCATGAAAGCGATGTCTTTGACATTAGTTCATAACCCTCTAGCCCTTTTCCCCGGAAAGATCATTTTCCGCAAAATGATTAAAACTGTGGTAACCATCGGCCAGAGACCATTCTTCGCCCTGATAACGCAATTGAATGCCCCCTTGTCCGCCATTAGCGACCCTGCCAATACAAACTGGCCGTGTTTTAAGGTGGGCTGTCAGGGTTTCCATACGTCCGCGATGCTCTTCTGGCAAGGTAAAGCAAAGCTCGTAATCGTCGCCGGCTGTTAGTGCCAAAGCTAATGCTTCATCCACTTTTAATGTTTCGGTTAAGGCTAAAGACAACGGTAGTTTATCTAATTCGAGTTGACCGACAGTTCCGGCTTCTGTCATTAGATGCCCCAAATCTGCAAGTAAACCGTCGGAAACATCAATACAGGAGCTGGCTATGCCACGTAACGTTTGCCCCAAAGCCACTCTGGGCGTAGGAAAGTGCAACCGCTCAATCACTTGCTGTAAGTGCCGCCCTGTCGTGCTGACTTTGTCCTGAGTTACCTTCAGGCCTAAGCCTGCATCGCCCAGAGAACCGCTAACGTAAATCCAGTCTCCTGCTTTAGCTCCGGAGCGCGGTATTGCGCTTCCTGAAGGCAGCTGACCATGCGCAGTTACGGTAATAGTGAGTGGCCCTTTGGTTGTATCGCCACCAATCAACTGACAGTCGTAGTAACTGCAAATTTCATCCAGCCCGCCACTAAACTCCTGCAGCCAGTCTTCATCAACGTTTGGCAGGGTTAAAGCCAGGCTCACCCAACAAGGTTGGGCACCCATTGCCGCTAAGTCACTTAGGTTAACAGCCACACTTTTATGACCAATTGCTCTTGGCGGCGTGGTTTTATCAAAATGCACGCCTTCTACCAGAGTGTCAGTAACAATGACCAGGTCATGCTCGGGCAGTGGACGGACAACAGCGCCGTCATCTCCAATCCCCATAGCAACATCGCCCCGTTTTGCGGAGCGATGAGTAAAGTATTCATTGATTAGCGAAAATTCATCGCGGGGCATAAGTTACTGCCTGGTTGGGCGGAAAGTATCTACTGCTTTATCGAGAACGCCGTTTACAAAACGATGGCTTTCGTCGGCACCGAAAGATTTAGCCAACTCTATCGCTTCATTAATCGCTACTTTATAAGGTACATCCACTCGCTCGCGCAACTCGTAGGCAGCCAGTCTCAGAACGGCCATTTCAATTGGGTCGAGTTCTTTAATGGGTCTGTCTAAAAACGGTTCCAGCGCATCGTCCAGTGTCCGGTAATGCCCGCCAACACCACGAACCAACTCTAAAAAGTAGTCGACATCGACTTTGCTGGTATCGTTTTCTGTTAAAAATTGAGCCTCAATATCGCTAAAGCTATTTTGCGATAACTGCCATGAGTAAATTGCTTGCACGGCCAGCTTACGGGCCTTTCTTCTTGCTGCGGGTTTCATCTAATGTGTCTCAGAGTTGTTTCAGTACATTAACCATTTCAAGCGCGCTTAGTGCGGCTTCCGAGCCTTTATTGCCGGCTTTAGAACCACTGCGTTCAATGGCTTGTTCCAGCGTATCGGTGGTGATAACACCAAACGCCACTGGCAAATCAAATTCCGTTGCAACCCGGCCTAACCCGCTATTACATTCACCTGCAACAAACTCAAAATGAGGTGTTCCGCCACGAATAACAGCACCAACGGCAATAATCGCATCGTATTTACCTGAGCTGGCCAGGCGCTTAGCCGTTACCGGCATTTCATAAGCACCGGGAACACGCACAACCGTGATGTCTTCATCGGCTACTTCACCGTAGTGTTTCAGCGTCTGCACTGCACCGTCTAACAGGCTTTCCACCATAAAATGGTTAAACCGGGAGACAATAATGGCAAACTTTTTACCAGCTGCGTTAATTCCGCCTTCAATTACCTGCATGAGTTTTCCTTATTAACCGTTCGTTAATTGCGCGCGATGATAGCACAATGCGGGATTATTTGCGTGATATTGCGTAGGAGAAATACTTTTCTTCTGCATCTAAGTCACGCCCGAGCGAACGCGCGTTACTACTTTCTAATAGCTGTAAGGCTGTATCGTTGCTTTGCGATACCGGGAACAACACTTGCCGCCAGGGCCAGCTTGCTTCCAGCCAATTTGTTAACAAAACAAAAAAGTCATTGTGCAAATTGTCATTCACCGCTGACTCTAATAACCACCAGCTAATTTCAGCGTTATAAGCATTGCGGGGAATACCGCTTTTCTCTTCTCTGCTGGCGGCAACGGGTACCATGTAAACGGCGCCAATTATGGACTTGTCTTCTTTATCAAGTACTAAGTAGGTAAAGCTTGTTCTTTCTTTGGCTTGCTCCAGGTGGTAGCTCACCATGGTTTCATTTTGTTCCAGACTGCTTTTTTCCGAAGGCCAGGCCCACCCAAGACGGTTATACAGCCACTTTTGCGATGTCATGTAACTGTGGAAGAAGCGATCAGCATCCGATGCTTCTATTGGGCGAATTATTAGCTTTTTGCCTTCAGCAGATTCAGGCACCATCCACTCACTGCGCCAGAAGTCTGCCGCTACCGCCGAATGAAAAACCGGCAGTATTAACAGCAGTAGACAAAGCCGCAAAGGAAGCTTCAACACGCCTCTCCCCGCTTACCTTGAGCATGTTCGAAATAGGACTTCACTCGCTCCAGTTCTTTCTCAATTTCGTCACTAACCATTAGTGCCGGGCCAATATCAATCGCTTTACGCGCGTAGTCAAACGCTATGGGGACAACAGGCACTTTTGCTTGCTGTGCCATGTGTAAGAACCCTTTTTTCCATTCATGCACGCGTTTCCGGGTGCCTTCCGGCGTTATCACCAGAATCAGTTCATCTTTTTCTCTGAACTGCTTTACCATGTTGCCGACCACACCATTGGCGCTACTTCTGTCTATAGGAATGCCACCCAGTTTTGTCAGCAGTCCTTTGAGCGGAAAACGGAACAAGCTATGCTTGGCAAGGTAATTCAGTTTCAAACCCATAGCTAACATAACGCATGCACCGACTGGAAAATCCCAGTTTGAGGTATGTGGTGCCACAGGAAGAATAGCTTTTTTCACACTCGGCATTTCACCATTAATTTTCCAGCCACCGAGAACCCTCATGCCGAGTCGGCCAACCCAGCGCAGAAATCGATTATGGGTAACAGGGAACTCGCCTTTAACGAATTCCGGAATGGTATTTTTATCAGTCATAAATTTACTGCAACGCTCTTCTTATTTCGCGTAATTTATCTTTTACACGCTGAATGTTATCCGGCCCCATACGTAATAACTGCTTTTGCGCCGCAGGTAATGACTCATAGCTATCGTCCGCAAAGGTATACATTACGCTATCGTCTTCTACTTGAACCAGTCCATCCGGTACCGGTGTATCAAGAGCAACTTCGATAGCTTCCAGTAAAGTACTGTCGAAGTCAGATTCCGGATACCCTATTTCTGCGTAAGCTTCCTGCACTAAGGGTTTAAATAGCTCGTAGTTTTCAACTAAGACATCCGCTTCCAGGCTAACAAACCAGTCAACTAAGGCATCGTAGCGGTGATAACTGCTTTCATCGATATAAAGCTCGCCATCCACTTCCAATACCTTAAAGCGCCCATCGGGACGTTGTACAATAGTACGCTCGCGAACAATACTGCCGTTACTGATGTTATCCATTAGCACAACAGCATCGCGGATAAGCTGCGAGCTTTTTAATGGACGAATATTGATTTCCGCTGAATCAAGGTTTTGCAACACAGTTGGTGTGCTTTCATCAAGTTCAGGCAAAGCTATGGGTTCAGGCTCCGGTTCCTGAGGTTCAGGAGCCGCTTCCGGCTCAGCTGGAATTGGCTCTAACTCCAGCTCTGGTTCCGGCTCTGCAGTTTCTTCGTCATAGCTTTCAACTTCGACTTCACTAGACTGCTGCTGATCCACCTCGACCGTCTCAGTTTGTGGTTTTTTGTCCTCAGAAGCGGGTAACCACCACCATACAATAGCGGCGATAACTGCCAACACAATTAAGCTAACGACAACCCAAGTCGTTTTACGACTGGCTTCTTCAGTTGCCGGTGATGTTTCAACCTGATCGTCACTCATTGTGCGCTCCTTTATTTTTGCTCAGCACGACAAAAAACCAATTGCTTATCGCTCGACATTGCTTCATTAAAGCGATAACCACTTGCATCAAACTCTTTAAGATCAGACACAGATTTTGGCTTTTGGTTCACGATGAATCGCGCCATAAGCCCCCGCGCCTTCTTCGCATAAAAGCTGATAACTTTATACTGGCCGTTTTTCTCGTCTTTAAATACCGGCGTGATAATATCCGCATTAAGCGCTTTTGGCTTAACGGCAGAAAAGTACTCATTTGACGCCAGGTTCACCAACGTCGAGCTCCCCAGCCTGGCCAAGTCGTCATTCAGCAGCTCAGTAATGGTATCGCCCCAGTATTCATATAGGTTTTTACCCTTTGGATTGTCCAATTTAGTTCCCATCTCCAGCCGATAAGGCTGCATAAGGTCCAACGGACGCAAGACACCATAAAGGCCAGAAAGAATTCGCAGCTGTTGCTGTGCCGTATTAATGGCTTCCGAATTCAAACTGGCAGCATCTAATCCAGTATAGACATCACCGTTAAACGCGAACATTGCCGGACGTGCATTTTCTTCATTAAAAGGCCGTTGCCATTGCTCAAACCGCGCGGCATTAAGCCCGGCCAGCTTGTCGCTAATTTTCATTAACGAACCCAATTGCTGAGGGCTCAACTGCCGGCACACCTTCACCAACTCTTCGGCGTTATCCAGCAATCGTGGCTGAGTTACATCGAGGCTCGGCAAGTTGCTTTCATAATCCAGGTTTTTTGCAGGTGAAACTACAGCCAACATGTCAAATGCACTCCGTTCAAGTTAAACAGTTATACCTATATTAAGGCAAAGGATCCTGATCCGCGCCTTCTTTTTCCACTTCCGTCGGCATTAAGTCTTCACGGCTTACGCCAAAGGCCAGAGCCACTGTACTGGCGATATAAATGGATGAATAAGTACCAATAACCACACCAAATAATAAAGCCGTAGCAAACCCGTGAATTAACGGTCCCCCAAGGAAGAACAAGGTTAATAACACCAATATGGTTGTTAACGAGGTAACCAATGTCCGGCTCAGTGTATCCGTTAGTGCGCGGTTGACCGTCTGTATAGGAGTCAGTTTAGCGTATTTACGGAAAGTCTCCCGAATTCGGTCACAGACAACAACGGTATCGTTAATGGAGTAACCGATAACCGCAAGTAATGCCGCCAATACCGTCAGGTCAAACTCAAGCCCCAGTATTGAAAACAAGCCCAGCGTCAGAATAACGTCATGCGCCAATGCTGCGACAGCACCTACTGCCAGACGCCACTCAAACCGCATCGCAATGTAGAGCAAAATACAAATAAGAGCGGTTAACATGGCCAGCCCACCCTGTTCGATGAACTCATCACCAACATTGGGGCCCACAAACTCTATACGGCGCATCTCAACGGTTTGCTCAAATTCACCGCGCAAAGAGTCAAGAATATCGGTGCCGAGCTGCTCGGCTTTCACGCCTTCACGCGGCTCCAGACGAATAAGGATATCTTCCTGGGTGCCGTAGTTCTGCACCACAGCGTCACCGAAGCCCTTATTGTCTAACGCGCTTCTCACCCGGCTTAAATCTGCTGGTTTTTCAAACCCCACCTCAAGTAATGTTCCGCCGGTAAAATCAAGTCCAAAATTGAGCTTATTAACCGATAAAGAAGCTATGGAAGCCACCACCAGTATAATACTGATAATGCCCATAATTCCGCGGAACCGCATGAAGGGAAGTCGTTCATTTGTCTTTATAATCTCTTGCATGGCTCCCCCTAGATAGGCAGTTTAGACAGCTTTTTGCCGCCCCAAACTGAGTTAACAATGGCTCGGGTTCCGACTATCGCAGTAAACATGGATGTGATAATCCCGATAGCAAGAGTGATGGCAAAGCCTTTAATAGGACCGTTACCAATAGCGAACAATATAAGCGCCGCAATTAACGTTGTGACGTTAGCATCGGCAATGGTCGACAAAGCACTGTCGTAACCATGATGAATGGCCTGTTGCGGACTCCGCTTAGCTTTAATTTCTTCGCGTATACGCTCAAAAATAAGCACATTGGCGTCAACGGCCATACCAACGGTCAATACAATACCCGCCATACCTGGCAAGGTCAGTGTTGCGCCGGGTATCATCGACATAACACCGATAATAAGAATCAGGTTAGCTGCCAAAGCTGTGTTTGCCACCAAACCAAACTTCTTGTAGTACACAACCATAAAGGCCAGTACTAAAACAAAGCCCCAGAAAATAGCCTGTGTACCTGAATCAATGTTTTGCTGTCCCAGGCTTGGTCCTACGGTGCGTTCTTCAACAATCTGTATGGGGGCTATCAACGCACCTGCGCGTAATAGCAGCGCCAGATTCTGTGCTTCGTTAGCGCCAACACCCGTAATACGGAAGCTACTGCCTAAACGAGACTGAATAGTGGCTACGTTAATAACTTCTGCGTTTTTGGTGAACTGCAGGTTACCTTCTTCATCACGCTCATCGGTGGCTTTATATTCGATAAAAACCGTTGCCATAGGCTGACCAACATGGTCTTTGGTTGCCATAGACATTTTATTGCCGCCAGCACCATCCAGCGTAATATTAACCTGAGGACGGTTGTACTCATCGTAACCAACGCCTGCGTTAACAATATGGTCACCAGTCAGAATAACGTCTTCTTTCAGTAGCTGCTGTGGACCATCACGCATTGGCATTAACTCACTACCAAAAGGCACTCGGCCGTTGACGGCGTCGCGTACGTCGTTTTCGGAGTCAACCATACGGAACTCCAGCGTTGCTGTAGCCCCTAAAATCTCTTTCGCCCGGGCGGTATCCTGCACCCCGGGAAGCTCAACAACAATGCGGTTAGAGCCCTGACGTTGAATAACCGGCTCTGCAACACCCAGCTCATTCACCCGGTTACGCATAATGGTGATGTTTTGCGACACCGCATAATCTCGAGTTTCCGCAAGCTTCTGATCACTCATCTGCAACTGCAGCAGCCGGTTTTCTTCGTCTTCTACCAGGTTATAGCCCTGATACCTGCCGTCTAAGTAGCTTGCGGCCTCGGCATAGGCTTCGTCAGTACGCAGCTCAACTTCTACAGTAGTGTCGTCAACTCTAACGGCACTGTAACGAATACGCTCTTCACGCAACTCTGTGCGGATTGTGTCTTTCATACCATCGACAATTTTGCGGACAGCTTCGTCCATGTCGATTTCCATTAAGAAGTGCACACCGCCGCGCAAATCAAGCCCAAGCTTCATCGGCTGAGCACCAACACTTTTCAGCCACTCAGGTGTTGCGGGCGCTAAGTTCAAAGCAACAATGTAATTATCACCTAAGCTGTCCAGGATAGTTTCCCGGGCTTTTAGCTGCTCATCGTCGGAGTTTAAGCGGACCAGTAGCTGCTCTTCTTCTAGTGCGATACTTTTTGCTTGTATGCCAACGTTTTCCAGACTGCTTTTTACGCGATCCATAGTGCTGGTATCAATGGTCGCATTTCGGTTTGCGGAAACTTGAACTGCCGGGTCTTCACCGTAAATATTTGGCAGCGCATAAAGCGCTGCCACTAAAACGATAAAAATAACCAGCAGGTTTTTCCACAACGGGTATTTATTTAACACGTCGTGCCCCTGTTTCTAATGTCAGAGATTAGAGAGACTTCATTGTTCCTTTAGGAAGAACGGAAGTCACAGAACCTTTCTGGATGGTTACTTCTAGCTCGTCAGTCAAAGCAATAACAAGAAAGTCTTTATCGTCGCTTACTTTGGTAATTTTACCGACTAAACCGCCTTGAGTAAGTACTTCATCACCCTTGCTCAATGCACCCATCAATTCTTTATGCTGCTTAACACGCTTAGCTTGCGGACGGTAAATCATGAAGTAGAAAATCAAAGCAAACATTACCAGCATGAAAATTAATTCCATGCCACCGCCACTTTGGCCACCTGCGTCTTGCGCGTAAGCTGAGCTAATAAAAAAGTCCATAAAGTTCCCTCAGTTAATTTAAATTTATTATTAATTTTTGAACAACCATCTCACGATATGGGGACAGCTATTGCAAAATACAATTCAATTTATCTAAACCCGTTATACTATCAGAAAGTTTAACGCCGCTCAGTATTATCAAATATCATATCCCAAACTTTTCAGCCTGCGCCTCAAACCAATTTGTGATACTTGTAAATCCCACATCATTTTTTCGGTGTCAGAACGGTTTTTCTCGTAGCTTTGCTTAATCTCTTCTTCGGATAAGTCCTGTGCGGTTCGCACACCTTCAAAACGTTGAATTAACTGATAAACAGACGCTCGGGAAATACCGAGTTTTTTCGCTGTAGCCTGCAGCTCAAAGCGACAACTTTCCAGCGTTTCTAATAACTCGTTGCGGCTCACACTGTTTGGTCGCCGCTGAACATGTGTTTCTTCTTCCCAATGACCATTTACCGAGGTGGGCCTAAGCATAGAGAGTAGTTGCGGATCCAAATGCAATTGCTCCTGATCGCGGCTATCAATAACCACCTGTCGAGCAACATTTCGCAACTGCCGCACATTGCCAGGCCAATGAAATGTCATTAGCTGGCTCATTAGTTCACCGGAAATTTTCGCATCGTACGCGCGGTTACCATAAAGCTTTTGCCATTGTTCCCGAACAAAATAATCGAACAACAAGCCAATGTCTTCACGCCTTTCCGTTAAAGGCGGAATAAACAACTGATAAGCGGATAGCTTTTCAATGAGCATCGATAACGTCGAGTTTTCTTCAATGTCGCCGGGGTCTTTATGGCTGGTAAGCATAATACGACAGTTGATAGGCTGCGTATCCTCGGTGCCGACAGGGACAACTGAGCCACTTTGCAGAACAGTGTGCAATAAGCGATGCACATTCACCGAAGCGTCTTCGATATCTTCAAGTACAATAGTTCCACCGTTTGCTTGCTCAAAATAGCCAAGCTGGCGGTTTCCGTCGCGTTCGCTCCCAAACAGTTCAGCTTCGGCGACTGCGTCATGAATTGCCGCTAGGTTCACGCTGATGAACGGCTTGTCGCGCCTTTCACTGGCCTGATGAATGGCATAAGCTGCCTGCTGTTTTCCTACTCCGGCCGCACCTCTAATCATAACCGGCAAACTCATACTGGCCAGTTGCTCTACACGTTGTCTGATAGCCCGAATATCGGAACTGATACCAAAAAGTACATCGTTATCATCAACCGCAGAGTCATGCAGCGGCAGAAGCTTCAACAATAAAACGATTCTATGGTTTAAACCAATAACCACGCCATTATCCAGCTCTCTTTCGTGCAGCACATACTCGTCCTGAACGCCCCGTCCGACAACGGTTACCGTCGTTTTAGTGCTATGTGCCCGAAGCTTTATGCGCCCATCGGGTTCACTTTGAAAAATAATGGGTGAACGACTAATAAATTCATCAAGCAAGGCTCTACCGGCATTGCCATTTTTAGCGAATTCGGGTTTTACCCGGCTTAAATAATCATTGCCCTCATTGTGCAAATCAATTAATGCGGCACGTTCGCCTATCCGTGATCTATCCGGGTGCGTTGCAATAACTAACATGGGAACTCTTTGATAACTGTCAACGAGTTCGTCAACCGCGTGTTTTGTCGTGTACTGAGTTGCACTCATTCTCGCTAATCCTTAGCCCAACAGCCTTTCTGACGTTGGTGCCATGATAAAATTATGAATAGCAAATAGCCACTCAATTTGTGCTGGGAATCAATAAAGGTTAATGACAAACTAAGTTATACCATTGCTACTTTCTGATTACTCATGGAATTGATATTTTACTGGACAGATCATGCTGGTGTCGCGGTTTTTGCGATAGCTGGTACGTTATTAGCGTTTCGTAAGAAAATGGATGGTTTTGGCGTACTGGTTTTAGCATCAGCAACGGCTATTGGCGGCGGAACGACTCGCGATCTTATACTGGGTTTACCGGTTTTCTGGACTTACGATCCCAACTACCTTTACACCATTATTATTGCGGCGTTACTCACTATAGTCTGGCTGCGCTTTAAAGCCTATATTCCCATGACAACATTAATGGTCGCCGATGCCATTGGACTTGCCTTTTTTGCAACAATGGGCGCGGAGAAAACCTTATCAGCGGGCTTTTCACCTTTTATCGCTATTATTATGGGAACCATATCGGCCTGTTTTGGTGGCATGCTCCGTGACGTTCTTGCCCGTGATATTCCCATGGTTTTAAAAAGTGAGTTGTACGCAACGACTTGCATCGCAGGGGCTACGGTTTATGTTCTGCTGGTTCCTTACCAACCTTTGATAGCATTAGCTGCTGGTATGGCATCAACGCTGCTGATTCGCTTAGGGGCAATTAAGTTTAACTGGTCGCTGACTGTTTTCCGTGATCAGCAGGATCACCATTAGCCATGCTAAGCATCGAAGTCACCGTTTTTGCAGCAATTGCTTACTTAACCATTCTATTCAGCATTGCTTATCGCGGTGACCGGGCAGCGTCCAACCGGGTAAAACCTTATCGCTACTCCCTGGCTCAGGGTGTGCACTGCACGTCATGGGCGTTTTTCGGCACCATTACTCAGTCTGCCTACTATGGCTGGGCCTTCGCGCCAACTTACGCCGGTGCAATTGTTGTTTTTATCGTGCTTCATGGCTTACAACTTAAGCTACTCAATTATTGTAAACATCAGAATATTACGTCCATTGCCGATCTCATCGGCACCCGCTACGGCAAGTCGCCTTTATTAGCCGGAATTGTCGCCATTACCGCCTTTATCGCCGTTGTGCCTTACATATCACTGCAATTACGTGCGGTCACATCAAGTTTTGCGGCTGTCACTGGGTTTGATAATAACCCCTCGTGGCTATTCGACCTTTCCTTCCTGGTAGCTTTAACCATGATTGGATTCGGGTTCCTTTTTGGTACACGCCGCCTTAGTTTGGCCGAACAGCACTCCGGTTTAATGGATGCCATTGCTTTCGAGTCTTTAGTAAAGCTTGGTGCTTTTATCATTGTGGGGTTATTTGCCAGTTATACCGTGTTCGACGGTTTAGCCGACCTTTTCCAGACCAGTTTTCAGTCTGCGCACACTCAGGAGGTTCTGGCCGGGCGTGAGCATGGCGGCTATGTGTTTGCGGTACATATGCTGTTAGGCGGGCTATCCATGTTTTGTCTGCCACGGCAGTTTCACGTGGGCTATGTGGAAAATACCCATCCCGATGAATTAAAAACAGCACGCTGGGCTTTTCCGCTATACCTGTTCGCTATTAACTTTTTCATACTGCCGCTGGCATTAAGCGCATTACACCTTGCACCGGAACACGCCGGTCAGGATACCTTTCTGCTTGCCATTCCGCTTATGATGGACAGGCCGGATATTACCCTTATTGCCTTTATTGGCGGTTTGTCAGCAGCGACCAGTATGGTCATTATTGCGTTACTGGCGTTGAGCATCATGGTCTCAAACGACGTGGTTATGCCCGTCTGGTTGCGCATGACCCGGCAAAAACTCAGGCAGTTTAGCTTTACGCCCAAGCGAATTTTGTCCATTCGGCGCATGACAATGGTCGTGGTCATGTTTATGGCCTACCTGTACTATCAGGCCACCATTGAGTCGATGCCATTGGTAAACTCCGGGTTACTCTCACTGGCCTTACTGGCTCAGTTGGCTCCCGCGATTTTAGCGACGGTTGTGTGGCGAAATGCGACTCAAACCGGCGTACTGGCCGGACTCGCTGTCGGTACGATTCTCTGGCTGGTACTTTTACTCATTCCTTCCATCGGCCGTCAACCTCTGGTTACCGATATTGATATCGCCAATGGCGTACTCATTAGCCTGGGAGCCAACCTGGCCTGCTTTTGGTTATTCTCGGTAATTAGCAGAAATGTTCAGACGGAACTGCCCCATATTGATAACAGTGACAGTTATACACAACAGCCAAGTCTCACCTGGGCCCGGTTGCGCTCACTTTTATCCCGGTTTTACGATGACCAGCAGCTAGCGGCTATTCAACAGCGGCTGAGAATGGATCTGTTAACCCCGGAAGGCCAGGCGATGGTTCCGGCTCCTATGCTGGTTCGTATCGAGCGCGAGTTGTCAGCGGTAATAGGCACTTCAGCCAGCCGGCTTCTGCTGGATACCGTTTCGGAGCAGCAGGAATTCCCGGTTTCCCGGGTAGTTGACTGGGCGACCGAAGCGTCACGCCTTTATCAGTTTAACCGGGAGCTTTTACAGGCTTCCGTCGAAAATATTCCGCAGGGCATTAGTGTGGTCGACCAAAAGCTGAGACTGGTAGCCTGGAACCGTCGTTATCTGGAGATATTTGCTTACCCGGACGGATTAGTCCGCTCAGGAATGCCTGTTGAAGAACTGCTGCGTTACAACGCCAGTCGCGGTCTGCTAAGTACCTCTGAAAACGGAGACGTCGAAAGTGAAATTCAAAAACGTCTGAGTTACTTACGTGCTGGTAGTGCCTATCGTTACCAGCGCCAGCAGGGCTCATTAACAATAGAGCTTCAGGGAAACCCAATGCCGGGCGGAGGCTTTGTTACAACCTACAGTGATATTACTGAGCGTATCGAAGCCCAAAAACAGCTACAAAAAGTTAATCAGGAGCTGGAGCAACGCGTTGACGAGCGAACACAACAGTTATTATCCGCCAAACAGGCGGAAGAAAGAGCTCATGAAAGTAAGTCCCGATTTTTTGCAGCGGTAAGCCACGACTTAATGCAGCCTTTTAATGCCGCCAGCTTGTTTTGTGAAATGCTGCAGTCTCGACTACCACAGGACTACCTGCCACTAGCCTCAAATATACAACGGTCTTTAGAACACGCCGAAGAGTTGCTTACCATGCTGCTCGATATGACTAAACTGGATGCAGGAAACCTGCAACCCGACTACCAGTGCTTTTCTATTGATCAGGCGCTACAACCTCTCGTTGAACGTTATCAAATGATGGCGAAAGAAAAGCAACTGCAACTGAACTACCACAAAAGCTCTGGCTTGGTAAAAACGGATAGAAAACTACTGACCCGCATTGTGCAGAACCTGCTGTCTAACGCCTTACGTTATACCGAGCAAGGCCGTATTGTATTGGGCTTTCGCCGTCGCAAAGATAAACTTACCATCTGCATTGTTGATACAGGCGCGGGCATTCCTGAGCACAAACAACAAGAGATATTCCGCGAGTTTCATCAGCTGCAATCCAGTGGCGACAACCCGGGACTTGGGCTTGGGCTTTCTATCGTTGAACGTATGTGCCGGCTGTTGAAAATTGAGTTAAGTCTGTCTTCAACGCCCGGACAAGGCACAGCTTTTAGCCTAACCCTGCCTGTTGTCGGGTGGGAAAGAGAAGCTCAACCTATGGTTATTCAAAACTATTCCGTTGATGAGAAGTTATTACAGGGTATGAAGGTACTGGTTATTGATAATGACCCACAGGTTCTGGTTGCTACCGCGGGTCTTCTAACTGACTGGGGCGCACAAACCTTCACGGCGGCCGATATCAAACAAGCTAAAATGCAACCACCCTGTGAACTGATTCTGGCCGATTATCATCTCGACGACGGTCATACCGGAATTGAACTTGTTTGGGCTATGCGAAAGGCCTGGAGTGCTGATACCCCGGCGATTATCAATTCAGCTGACCCCGATGAACAACTCAGAGAGCAAGCGTTAGAAGCCAACGCTTACTTTATTCCAAAACCTCTAAAAAGTGGGGCTTTAAAGCGTTTACTCAAGCGTATCCGACGTGTCTAGCATTTCTCGGAACATAATGCCGGCCTGGGTGCGGTTTACACAGTTTAATTTGCGCAAAATTGCGGAAGCGTGTTGTTTAATCGTGGTTTCCTGCACGCCCAGTTCATAGGCTATTTGCTTGTTCAGTAAACCGTCGGCAATGCACTGTAAAACCTTAAATTGCTGCGGTGTTAGCTGCTCAAGCTTATTAGCAAATTCACTCATCTCTTCGTCAGGCTCTGCTAAATTCATGCTTAACATCGACTCCGGTAGCCAGTTATCGCCCGACAACACTGTTGTTACAGCCGTCTGCCATTCGGGTAAAGGAACTGATTTTGGAATATAGCCACTGGCACCCAGCGCCATTGCCTGGCGTATAACACGAGTGTCTTCATTTGCAGAAACAATAACGACCAGAATATCCGGAAATTGGCTGCGTAAAACAGACAATCCGGTTAAGCCCCGATTACCCGGCATTGAGAGGTCAAGAAACACCAGCTCAATTTGAGGAAACTGCTTTAATTGCTGTTCTAACTGAGAAAAACTTGAAGCTTCAATAATGTCGCTATCTAAACTATCACTTAATGCCTGCTTCATTGCCGCCCGAAAAAGCGGATGATCATCAGCAATAATTGCTCTGGCCATAGTTCCTGCTGAATTCAACTGTGAGTTAATGACCATGCTAGCGACTTAAAAGAAAAAAGCCAGCGTTACCGCTTTATGCAGCAACGCCGGCCGGGGGGTTAAAAACGATAACCGACAGACAAAGATACGGTCCGCGGATCACCGTAGTAGCCAGTCACAATGTTTTCGCCAAAGGTTGAGCCAAAGTTGTAGCCCGATACGCGATATTCCTCATCAAATACGTTCTTGGCATGCAAACCGACCGTCCACTGACTTGAGTTTGAGTACCAAACAACACTGGTATTAGTCAGACTATAAGCCTCTTCATCTAATGGTGATGGGACTTCAAAAATCTGTGTGTCATCGCGATAAGAGACATTCGTTGACCAAACCAAAGAGCCACTTTCAAGTGCAAATTCTTTTGTGAAACCAAGGTTGGCAGTCACTTTCGGTGTATTCTGGAAAGACCACAAATCAGACACGTCTTCAACTTGTTGCGTTTCCGGATTAAAGAACGCTACTGAATCGAATTCCGCATCGATATACCCGAGTGAGCCGTTGAAGTTTAATGTTGGAGTAGCCGCAAAAGTGGACTCAATCTCAAACCCTTGAACGGTTGAATCGGCTGCGTTCAGAACTTGAGAGGCAACACCTCCGCCTTCGATAGCCCGTTGCACAGTGACCTGCATATCCTGGTAATCAGAGAAGAAAGCGGCAGCATTTAAACGCATACGTCCGTCAAGCATTTCGCTCTTCACACCAAATTCAACGGTATCAACCGTTTCTGGGTCATAAGGGTTTGAAGCGTCAGGGTTCAACGACACGTCCGCTCGCATATCGACACCGCCCGACTTGAAACCATTGCTATAGCTTGCATAAAGCATAACTGCAGGGTCGACTTGATAACTGACACTTGCGTGAGGACTGAACTTGCTCCAGTCAGCCTGAGTCGTAAAGTCTGAATTAATTACAATAGGGTCCGCCGAGTAATCGCCGCGGTCCAGGAATTTGATGCCAGCATAAGTGTATCGAAATACATCGGCACTCTTATCATCACGTGTATAACGTCCGCCCAAAGTCACTGACCATTGATCATCCAGCTGGTAAGTTGCCTGACCAAACAACGCCTCGCTTGACGTATCAACGCAACCGCCGGTATCGATAGAAAGCCCCAGTAAACCTAAGACAGTCCCGAACTCACCACAGGCTTCACCTTCATAAAAGTACAAACCACCCACGAAATCTAAACGGTCATCACGATACATGAACTGAAATTCTTGCGTCGTCTGTTCATCTTCATAGACCGCAGGCACCAGTAATACAGGGTTTACTGTGGAATCAAAGTCGATGTTCGTGTTTGTGGAACCTTCCCGGTATGCGGTAATCGACTTAAACATCCAGTCGTTATTAATTGCCCAGTCAACCGTCATTGAGTAACCTTCGTTCTCAACTTCGTTCCAGGTAGGCATGGCTGTATAAGCGTCGTAAACATCGGTTAAACGAGGTTCATCACTCAACAGAGACTCTTGTTCCCGGTGACCACCACGTGCGTTTGAGTCGTCTTTTGTCCAGTCAGCCGCAAATTTAACGTTGAGGTCTTTATTGACAAGCCATTTGGCGTTGAAGCGCCCCGTCATTAATTCTTTGTTGTAGTTTTCATCGCCCGTGTTAACGAACTCACCGAAGCCATCCCGGTTTAATGTGGCAAAGGCTCCCCCAACATAGAAGTTGTCGGCTAAAGCGGTCTGTCCCGATACTTTTAAGTCTCGCTGGTTATAAGTTCCAACAGTGCCTTTAACTTCAAATTCGTCATAACCTGTTAGTTCGCGAGTCACATATTTCATCGCGCCGCCAATGGTGTTCTTACCATATAACGTTCCCTGAGGACCACGAAGGACTTCGACACGCTGAACATCTAATACTTCTAAAACCGCCCCTTGAGGTCTTGCAACGTAAACGTCGTCAATATAGATACCAACGCCTGGCTCAAAGCCCCATAGCGGATCCTGCTGACCAACGCCCCGAATGTAGGCCGTTAATGTTGAGTTAGTACCGCGGCTGACCTGGAAGGTTGTATTCGGCATTTTGTACTGCAACTCGGTGATGTCCTCGATACCATCTCGTTCCAGTTCACCTTCACCGAAAGCCGAAACTGCAACGGGTACTTCTTGTAAACTCTCGTTTGTCCGGCGCGCGGTCACTTCAATTCGTTCAAGCTTGCCGTCTTCAGCCTCGGTCTTCTCATTTTGCTGAGCCAAAGCCATAGGACTGCTAAGCAGAGTGGTTACCGCTGCTGCAATCAGTGATTTCTGAAATTTGGGTTGTTTCATTGTTGTTCCCCTGACAGATAATGTCGTTTGTAATTGTTATTTCCGTTTACAGCTATTTAACGGTTCAGAGTCATGGTTGCTTACTAAACTAGCGCAAATTGTTAAGATTGTGATCTGTACCATAGTACTATAGGGGCAAATCCCTTTATCACGCACAATACATCCATGCAGCGATTCAGAGCATGGTCCGTTTTCTTTTTCGTTGCGAGGTAACTCATGTTAAGTATGATTGGTCTGATCGGCGGCCTTGTGTTGCTCATCATACTCACTTTAAGAGGGATGAACCTGTTTATCAGTGCCCCTCTTTGCGCCGTGGTCGTGGCTTTATGTAGCGGCGTGCCATTACTCACGGGTGACGTGAACTTTGTCAGTGCCTATATGGACGGCTTTGCCAGCTTTGTGGCGGCCTGGTTTTTTATGTTCTTACTGGGCTCTATGTTCGGTAAGTTTATGGAAGACACCGGTGCTGCTGACAGTGTTGCGCGCTGGATAATCAACAAGTTAGGCCGAAAACAGGCAGTTCTCGCTGTTGTCCTGGCCTGCGCAATTCTGACCTACGGCGGCGTCAGCGTCTTCGTTGTGGCGTTCTCAGTTTACCCAATGGCGCTCAGTTTGTTTAAAGACGCGAACTTACCTCGTCGCTTTATTCCTGCTGCGTTAGCCTTTGGCTCTGTGACTTTTACCATGACCTCGGCAGGTTCACCGGAAATTCAAAACTGGATACCGGTTAAATACTTAGGCACTTCGCCCTATGCCGCCTGGGAAGTGAGCCTGGTCGTTGCAGTGTTAATGGCATCCTTCGGTTACTGGTGGCTCAAAAAAATCATTAATCGTGCCGTCGCAAACGGCGAGCAATTTGAAGCACGTGAAGGAGACCCAATACTTTTAGAACGAGAACTACCGTCTCCTATAAGTGGGTTAATTCCGCTACTGGTTGTGCTTGGACTGTCCTTTACCTTTCACGATACCTTGCAGCAAAACGCTTTAATTGTTGCTTTGCTGGGCGGTGTTATTGCCATTGCGGTCATTAACTTCAAACATTTTCATAAGCCACAAACCGCCATTCATGAAGCCACAACCGGCGCTTTGGTGGCTATAGGCAACACCGCAGCAGTGGTTGGATTTGGCAGTATCGCCAAGATTACTCCAGCCTTTGATACAGCGGTAAATGCTATGACCAGTTTGCCGGGTAATGAATTAGTCGGCGCGGCCGTTGCTGTAAGCGTTATCGCGGGTTTAACCGGTTCGGCTTCTGGTGGTCAGGCAATCGCCTTACCTGAAGTAGGACCGCACTATATGGCTGCCGGCGTTAACCCGGAGCAATTGCACCGTATTGTCTCAATCTCCTCCGGTGCACTGGATTCCCTGCCGCACAATGGCTATGTGGTTACCACTATTCGCGCTATTTGTAACGAGAAGCACAGTGCCGCTTACTGGGCTGTTGCTGCCGTGACCGTTGTTGTGCCGTTAATGGGCTTAGCCGTGGCCATTGGCTTATTCATGTTGTAACCCAGCAGTAAGGGGATTTGACCATGTTAGGAAATATGATGAAACGGCCGCTGCAAATTATCGATTTACTGAAATTTGCAGCGAGTCGCCACCCTCGACAGGAGATTGTCACCCGACGGCTGGAGGGTGACATTCACCGGTATTGCTATGCCGAATGCTGGCAACGAAGCGGACAATTAGCCCACGCATTGAAAAAGCTGGGGGTACAACCCGGCGAGCGCTTAGCCAGTCTGGCCTGGAACACGTATCGTCACATGGAGCTGTACTATGCGGTAAGCGGCAGCGGCGCTGTTATGCATACCGTAAACCCCCGCCTGTTTGGCGAACAGATAGCCTGGATCCTAAACCATGCTGAAAGCGGTTGGGTCTTTGTCGACCTTAGTTTTGTCGAGCTATTGGAGTCCATTCAAGACGAGCTGCCCGGGATAAAAGGCTTTGTGGTGATGACCGACCAAAACCACATGCCGAATACCACGCTGAAGAATGTGCTTTGTTATGAAGAACTTCTGGAATCAGAACCTAAAGACTATGACTGGCCAGACGTTGATGAAAACAGCGCGGCGCTGCTTTGTTATACCTCGGGCACGACAGGCAACCCCAAAGGCGTACTGGCCTCACACCGCGCTATGGTGCTACACGCCCAGGCAACCGTCAGTGCCGACATGCTTGACCTACGCAGTGATACTGTATTAATGCCCATGGTCACTATGTATCACGTAGCCGCCTGGGGCGCGCCCTACGCCGGTCCTTTGTCCGGTTGTAAGTTGGTATTCACTGGTGACGGTACATCGGGCGAGGCTATGGCGGACATGATTCGCAACGAACACGTCACTGTTGGCTTAGGCGTACCGACCATTTGGCTCACTTTGCACAATTATTTGAATGAAAATAAGCTGGACATCCCATCGCTGCAACGCGTTTGCGTAGGAGGGGCTGCTTCCCCTATGGGGCTGGTTAAAACTTACGACCAAGAGTACGACGTTTACTGGCAGCCTATTTGGGGTATGACAGAAACAGGGCCGCTGGTGCATTCGGTGCCGCCACAGGCAGACATTATTAGCCGGCCTAAAGACGAGCAATACCAACTGCAGACAACGGCTGGCCGCCCGGTTTTTGGCATAGAACACCGCATTGTTGACGCCGACGATAATCCTCTGCCTAACGATGGCGAAACCCGGGGCGAATTGCAGGTTCGCGGACACTGGATTGCTTCGCAGTATTTTCGAAATGACGACTTAAGTAGCTTCCCTGATGGATGGCTGGCTACGGGTGACATCGCGGTTATTGACCCCGAAGGCTTTATGAAAGTGGTTGACCGTAAAAAAGATGTGATTAAAAGCGGTGGCGAATGGATAAGCTCTCTGGATATAGAAAACATTGTCAGCCAGCACGAGGCGGTTAACGAGTCCTGTGTCATTGGTGTTAGACACCCCAAATGGGACGAGCGCCCGCTATTGCTGGTGGTACTGAATAAAGGTCACCAGCTGTCAAAACAAGACATTAAAGACTTTTTAACCGGCAAAATTGCCCGTTGGTGGATGCCTGACGACGTGGTTTTTGTCGATGAATTGCCCCATACCGGCACCGGTAAGCTGGTTAAAAATAAACTGCGTGAGCAGTACCAAAATTACTTACAGGAGAATGTGTCATGACACGATTATGGACAACGGTTATTGGCATTGCGGTATTGCTGATCAGCTTACCGTTAGCAGCCGAGCAATGGGTCGAGAAAAAGACCTTTAGTATGGACAGTTATACCACCCACGGCGGTGAAACCATTAAAGACGTAAAAGTGGGTTGGGAGTCCTACGGGACACTTAATGAAGCAAAAGACAATGTCGTGCTTATTACCCACTTTTTTTCCGGCAACAGTCACGCCGCTGGCAAGTACAGTGAGGATGACCAACAGGCAGGCTACTGGGATTCTATTATCGGCCCGGGTAAAGCCATTGATACCAACAAGTACTATGTTATTAGCGTTGATTCGTTAGTCAACGCTTACCCTAACCTTCCTACTGTCATTACTACCGGTCCTGCCAGCATTAATCCGGATACCGGAAAGCCCTACGGTTTAGACTTTCCGGTGGTGACCATACGCGACTTTGTGAATGTGCAAAAAGCCCTACTGGAAGACTTAGGCGTTAAAAAACTGCACGCAGTGGTTGGCGCTTCTATGGGTTCCTTGCAGGCCATTGAATGGGCAGCGGCTTACCCGGACTGGGTTGAACGTATGGTCTCTGTTATTGGTGCCGGCTCGTTAGACGCCTGGACCATAATGGGTCTGGAGCAGTGGGCACAAGCCATTAAGCTGGATCCTAACTGGAACGGTGGTGACTACTACGACGGCGATGCGCCTTTAGATGGTGTCACTATGGCACAGGCAATGATCACCCATGGTGCGATGCATCCGGAATACATTAATCAGGCCGTACCGAAACAGGAAACCCTGCCTGAAAAGGGCCTTGAGTCCGTGACTAATGAACTGCCGGCCGTAGAATGGTTATACGGTGCCAGCCGTGCGCGTGCGCCACTGGCTGATGCCAACCATATTCTTTACCTGGTGCGTGCAAACCAGCTGTTTGTTGCCGGTCATCAGGATACTTTAAAAGATGGATTAAAAAACATTTCCGCAAAAACCTTGTTTTTGCCATCCAGTAACGACCTGCTGTTAATGCCGTACATGGCAGAAAACACGGCGGAGCAACTTAGAGAAATGGGTAAAGAGGTTCAGTACGAAGAAATTAATGGTCCCTGGGGACACTTAAACGGACTGTTTTCTATTCAACAAAAAGCCGAGTTACTCAGCGAGTTTTTAACCACTGAGTAACTCTGCTTAGGCTTAGGAGCCGCCGAAAATGCGGCCCTTAAGCTTATCTTTAAGACTGTCTTCAATTTTTGCCTTAAGTAACTCTTCGAGCTGCTCACTCTTATCGCCTGATTCGTTATCCCACTGAGTCAGGTTTTCCAGCAAACCTTGCTGACCGCCCAATTGGTCAGAGACTTTTGCGGTCAAATCGGCCTTAATTTCCGCCAGTTTCTCATCGGCCTCACCCATTGCACTTTGTGTCAGTAAGTCACCTAACTGGTTATCCAGGTCCGACTCAAAACTCAGCGAAGGGCTTTGAATGTCACCTCCAATATTGGTGGTGATATCCAGCCGTTGCAGCTGTTTCAAAGCACCGGCAATAGCTGATGTCAGTTTGCTACTGCCCTCGGCTTCCAGGTCAAGGTTCAACATCCGGACCATGGCTTTGCCATCAAGCTTATTCTCACGAACCAGTACCGTTCCGTCGCTATCCAGCAAAGAAGACAAAACACGAGCACTCAGCTCACTGCTGTCACTAAGGCCCAGGTTTTGTAATTGAGCGCCTTTCAACTGCCATTGCTGCCTTGCGTCTATGCCCAAGTCGGTCAACGACATCTCACCATTAAGGTTAAATGCGCTCCACAAATCGCTATTGTCTGCTCTGGCCTGGTAGGTTGTGGGTTGTCCCAGTAAATTGTGCTGATGCGTTATGTTCTGCCAGTCGACATCAATAACGGTACCGCCCACCATAAATTCCGTACGAGCCTTTTTAATTAAGAACTCAGGCGGAGCGTTGTCATCAGCGAAGGAGATTCTCTGGCCTTCACCGCGAACCGGCTCTACTGTCGCTGAGTTATCGGAGCGCGCCAGCATAGGGCCCAGCTGCTCATACGCCAGAAGTACATACTTACTCCACTCGCGGGCCTTATCTCCCAAAAGCAAGCCAGTCACGTTCTGTAAGCCACTGCCGTCCATACTGAAAAAGGATTTAATGCGGTCAATATCATTACCGGGCGCATTTTTTAACTCACTAATTTGCTGTTGCACCACGTCTTTCGCTTGTTTGACTTCATCACGAAAGTTACTCACCGCTTCTTTATCGGCTCTTATCGACTCTTTCAACTCGTCTAAAGCCTTTTTCCTGGCGGCAATATCGCCCAGACCTTCTACTTTACCTTCGGTTATTTGCTTAATTTTTTGCTCATATTCCTTTATTTTTTCCTCACTGGGCAGTGCTTCCTGCGCAGCTTTTACTTCCTGTTCTTGTTGTTCATAAGCCGTTTTGGCTTCTTCAATGACTTTTTCGGTACGCAAATCAACCTGACTAACAATCTCATCCACAGAAGGCAGCGACATGGTCAGCTTATCCCAGGATTGGTTCGCCCACCCCTGCATATCTTCTTTGTCCGGTAATACGTAAACCTCACCTTCGCTCTCTCTGGGTTGATTGACACGTATACCTGTCATAGTAAGCTGTTCAATTAAGGTTCTGCCAAGTACCAGCTCGGTTGGACTGATGTCAGCAGAGGCTTCACCAATTTGTACCCGGTTATTCTGAGGGGCGTTAGGGTCAGTCACCTGAACTCCGGCTACCGTTAAAGACAACGGAACCCAGCGATGCTCTACTCGCTCAATATTCACTTCAGCACCGTTTAACCGACCCATAGTATGTTCCAGGGTCACTTTTATAATGGTGTCCAGAAAGAGCCAGGAAATAGCGACTAACAACAGCACAAATCCGGCAAATACGGCCAGTCCAGGCCAGCGAATGATGCTACGTTTCATGCTCACCCCCTTAAGTCCGTATAAATTTGCCAGAAACGGCTGCCACGAATGACCTGTACAACACGAAGTTTCATTATTTTCGCCTGAATGCGCTTGCGGTAATTGGCAATAACCCAGTAGCTTATGGCTGCCACTATTGGCGCAGCGATAAGAGCGATAACAAAGCTACCCATGGTAATAGTGTGGTTAAACATGGAAAGGCGACCTAACGCAGTAGCGTACATAGCTTCGTAAATTCCCTGCCAACTTGAAGCTTCCAGCAAGCTCAGTCCTAAGCTGTGAAACCAGGGATCAAGCAGGTAGGCGATACCCGAGAACACACCAAAAGATACGATAAATAAACTGAGGTTAACGCGGAAGATCAAGGCCGCCAGAATTATAATTAAGTTATGGATCCGCCATAGCGGCGTTATCCCGATGAACATTCCTAGTACGACAGCTAAGGCCAGGGCCCACGCGCTAGTTTCAGAATTCAAAGCCTTTAACAACTTTGCCAGAATTGTCAGCATTCACCTGACTCCTTTGAAAAAGATAAAACAGCAAATCTGCTTGTTATCCGTTGTCTTTCTAATATAGTGTGAGTTGCATTTATTACGCAAATAATAAGCAAATAACTTACACCTCTTTTAGCGACTTTCGAGTACTTTACGACATGCAGCAACACGTTCACCTTATCATAGATAATGCCGCCGACTGGCAGCCTTATTACCCAAGTCAAAGCTTACTCACCGCAAGTGAATACTTACAATCAGCGCATTTGCAAAGTCGTTATCACGTCTTAAATTTGTGCAATGACCTATCTTACTTATCCACCGGCTATTACGTCAGCCTGCTCGCAGAAGCCCGAGGGCAAAGAGTCATGCCTTCTGTCGCTACCATTAACGACCTGACTAACTTCTCTCATTATCAGTTACTGATTAATACCGCTGACCGATCACTCACAAAGTATTTGCAGAACTATGATCAGAAGTCGCTATCCCTATTAATTTGCTTTGGCTTGTGCGAACAGCCAGAACTGGCGTCTTTTGCACGGCAAATTTTTGAGCGCTATCCGTGTCCTATTTTAAAAGTTGAGCTGGAATTTAGCGGCCGTTGGCACATCAACAAGCTCACCTCCGGCGCGCTTAATGAGCTGAGTGACGAGCAACAAAGTTTTTTTGGTAACTCACTGGACCATTTCAGTAAGCGAGTGTGGCGAAAGGCACGTACACGTAAAGAGTACCGTTTTGATTTAGCCATTCTTTATAACCCGGACGAGGCCATTCCGACCAGCGACAAAAAGGCACTGGCACAGTTTATTAAGGCCGCAAAAGAAGCGGATATTGAAGCTGAGCTGATTACGGCGAACGACTTTAACCGTTTACTGGAGTTTGATGCGCTTTTCATACGGGAAACGACCCGTATTAACCACTACACCTACCACTTTGCTAAAAAAGCGGAGGCTAATGGCATGGTGGTTATTGACCACCCCGACTCTATTGTTAAGTGTGCCAATAAGGTGTTCTTAACTGAACTGTTGGATAAGCATAAAGTTGCAACGCCGAAAACAGAACTGCTGCTGAGCCAGTCAGAAATTGATTACCAAGCCATAGGCGAGCGCCTGGGTTATCCGGTTGTGCTGAAAATCCCTGACGGTTCATTTTCTATCGGTGTGGAAAAAGCAGAAAGCCTTGAGCAATTTAAACAAGTGGCAGCGGAGCTTTTCAAACAATCCACTATTTTGCTGGCACAAGAGTTTATGAAAACCGAATACGACTGGCGTATCGGTGTGCTGAATAACCGCCCCATATACGCCTGTCAGTATTTTATGGCCCGTAACCATTGGCAAATTTATAATCATAGCGAGTCGTCTTCGCGGGGTAAGAGTGGGTCTTTTGCAACTTTAGGCGTACATCAGGCCCCGAAAGACGTGGTCAGACTGGCACTACAGGCAACTCGCTTAATTGGCGACGGCCTGTACGGTGTTGATATCAAGCAAACACCTAAAGGCCCGGTGGTTATTGAAATTAACGATAACCCGTCAATTGAGTCAGGTGTTGAAGATAAACATTTAGGATATGAACTCTATCGGCTGATAATGGCTGACTTTGGACGACGTCTGGATGAATACTGAGTTTAGGGTTGAGCCTGCAAAGCTCACCGATCTTGATCAATTAGTTACACTGGAGCGGGCGACATTTAATTACAGTTGTATTAGTCGCCGCAGCTTCCGGCAGGTTATTCAGTCTGATCATAATTATTGCTGGGTGGCGCGTTCAGAAAACCAGCTAGCCGGGTATGCCATTGCGTTCACCCGGCGCAACAGTAAAGTATGGCGCCTGTACTCTATTGCTGTATCACTAAACTTTCGTGGTTTTGGTGTCGGCAATTTACTCATTAATCACGTACTGGACACCGCCAAAAGGCAGGGCGCTGAAGCTATGTCTCTGGAAGTAAAAAGTGATAATAAAACCGCCATTCATTGGTATCAAAACTGTGGCTTCGAAACTATCGATATTCTGCCAAACTATTATGATGACGGCAGTGACGGTTTTAAAATGCGGTTTACTTTTTATCCGGAAAGTCTGTGAATACACCCTCAACACCGGCCTGCTTCAACCACTGTCGTAGCTGACCATGAGACTTAACGCCGTCGGGCAGGTCGTCAGCTCGCAAGGTATAAACATGAACATTCAGTCCCTTTTCTTCCGCAGAGTCTAAAACATCGCTCCATTGCGGCTCGCCGTTTTCAGAGACACCTTCTAATACATGATTTAACCACAGCCCGACCCCTTCTGCGTAGCTCTTAACCGACTCTAAACCAGCACTGGATCGCATAGCGCTGTAGTCAATATCTGTCGCGCCCCACTCGTTATCGCCAACCAGCTGAATGAGGGGCGCGTCCCAGTTAAACTCTCGTTTTAAGCGCCGCAAGACTTCCGGATCAAAAGACTGCAAATAAATAGGGGTAGGCCGTTTGTCAGAATAGCCATTTCGTGCAAGTACCGACATAACAGCTGAAGTAATGTCGTACCCTTGTTGCTGATACCAACGTGAAGATTTCAGCTCCACATAAATACCGGTGGACATCTCACGCACCCGGTTCAGTTCATGAATCAACTTAATGTGTTCATCCAGGGTTTGAATAGGGAAGCGCACATCCGGTTGAGCGAAGCGTTTAGGATAGACCAGCTCATAGTCTTTATGGCGGGCAACAACCGTTAAGCGCTTTAATTCATCCAGGGAAAAGTCGACCACATAATATTTACCATCGGGCCGGTGCTTCTCCGGGAATACTTCAGACACGTTGGTAACATGGTCCAGTTTTTCGTCGTGCAAAACCACCGGCACACCGTCACGAGTTAGCTGTATGTCCTGTTCAATGAAGTCCGCACCTAATGCATGGGCCATAACCGTACTGGCCTGAGTATGTTCCGGTAGATAACCCGACGCACCACGATGCGCAATATCCAGAAACTCAGGTACTTTTAAATCATGAAACGGCGCGTCCGGCAGAGTCTCCTGTGCTTTTGGTGCAGCAACTGCCAAGCCTGATAACAAAGTGCAAATGATGAATCTATTCATTATTCCAGTTAACCTCTAGCACTTTATCGCCGAGCTCGCGGTAACGTTTTATCAGCACCTCAATGGGCTCGGGCTCAGGGTTTAATTCGCGCCCTCGTAAATACTCCGGGTTATACAATTTACTGACCGAACGCTCACCTAAATCACAGGAAAACGTCACGATACGTTGCCCCGGCCCCTTTCGCAAAGCAGCAGCCAAAGCGCCGGCAACATTAAGCGCGGAGCTGCTACCCAGCACAATACCGTCCTTGTCTCTGACATAACGCGACAGCGTGACTAAATCCTGATCGGGCAAGTTAACGGCATGATCAATGCGTGCCTGACGAAAGTTATCCACTAACCGCATAATACCAATGCCTTCTGTCATGGAACCGCCCGTCGAAACATACTCACCACTGCGAAGGAACTCATAAATTCCCGAGCCATCCGGGTCCACAACCCAAACATCAATATCCGGATTTTTCTCTTTCAAAAAGCGCGAGTTACCACCAATAGTGCCACCAGTACCTGCTACAGAAACCAGAACATCAACTTTACCACCGGTTTGTTCCCAAATTTCCGGGCCAGTATGAAGGTAATGCGCGCGGGCGTTGCTGGTATTTTCAAACTGATTGGCCCACCAACAGTCGTCACGCTCTTCAGCTAAGCGACGCGCTGTGTGATAAAAGTGGTTTTCGTTTTTAAAAGGAACCGGGTCAACGGCCATTAGCTCACCGCCATGCAGGCGTATCATCCGTTCTTTTTCTGGTGTCTGATCATTAGGCATAACCGCCAGCATGTTCAGCCCATAGGACTTAGCAACAACCGCGAGGCCAATGCCAGTATTGCCGGCAGTACCTTCCACTACGGTCATACCCGGCTTAAGTTCGCCGCGCTGCATAGCGTCGTCAATGAGCTGTTTAGCAGCACGATCTTTTATTGAGCCTCCCGGGTTCTGAAACTCGCACTTAATAAAGATATCGCACCCGGTTAAATCAGACAGCGATGGTATCCGTAACAGATCTGTCTCACCAATAAGGTCGCTCTGCCGTGCTCCAAGTTTCATGCTACTGCACCTTTCATCCTGCATTACTGTAGGTAAATAGTATCTCCCCTGTAAGGTCTGGGTTCAATAGCACTTTTGGTGCAGTGCACAGAGGTTGCGCACGTTTTTTGTGCAGAGCTCTCATCGAAATTCTATTTATCCATAAATATCAACAAATTAATCTTTGGCACATTTCCTGAATTAGAAGGTTGCTTAACAATCTTTTAATAAGGAAGCCTCATGAAAATGCTCGTTGCGTTAATCAAACCTTTCAAGCTGGAGGATGTAAAGCAGGCTTTGTTTGAAATTGGCTGCTCCGGCTTAACTGTAACCGAAGTTCGTGGTGTTGGCCGGCAAAAAGGCCATACCGAGCTGTATCGAGGAGCCGAGTACCAGGTCGACTTTCTTCCCAAAATGAAAATAGAACTGGCGCTTCCCGATGAAACCCTTGAACGGGCGCTGGAAGTTGTTAGCGCAGCGGCTCATACCGGCAATATCGGAGACGGAAAGATATTTGTTCTGCCACTTGAGCACTGCGTTCGCATACGTACCGGTGAAACTGACAAAGACGCTCTTTAAGGAGTCCCCCATGGAAGCACAAGATTTACAGCAACTCACTTTTGCCCTCGATACTTTTTATCTGCTTGTTTGCGGCGCGCTGGTCATGTGGATGGCGGCCGGGTTTTCAATGCTAGAAGCAGGCCTGGTAAGAGCCAAAAACACCACTGAAATTCTGACCAAAAATATTGCTCTCTACTCCATTGCCTGTATTACTTATTTAGCCATTGGTTATAAAGTCATGTACCCGGATCCTTCCCCTACTTACGCCGCCGATGCAAACTTCTTCTTTCAGGTTGTGTTTGTTGCAACCGCTATGTCCATTGTTTCCGGCGCCGTAGCAGAGCGAATGAAGCTCATGAGCTTTTTAGTTTTTTGTGTGGTACTCAGCGCATTTATTTACCCGGTTCAGGGCTTGTGGACCTGGGGCGGCGGCATGATAGCAAACTGGGGGTTTGTCGATTTTGCCGGCTCCAGTATTGTTCACTTAACCGGGGCATCAGCAGCACTGGCGGCGGTCATATTGCTGGGTCCCCGCTCTGGCAAATACCTGAGTGACGGCAGTATTAATGCCTTACCGGGTTCAAACATGCCTCTCGCCGCACTGGGTACTTTTATTCTCTGGTTCGGATGGTTCGGTTTTAACGGCGGGTCACAGTTAGCCCTGGGCTCAGTTGATGACGCCAACGCCATTGCACGCGCTATGGTCAATACCAACACCTCGGCAGCAGCAGGAACAATAGCGGCACTGCTGTTTACCAAGTTACTCTGGAAAAAAGCCGACCTGACTATGATACTAAACGGTGCTTTAGCCGGTTTAGTCGCCATAACTGCACAACCCGTTACTCCCGAACCCTGGCAGGCAAGTGTTTTTGGCTTTGTCGCCGGACTCATTGTTGTGTTGTCAATTATTGCTCTGGATAAGCTGCACATTGACGACCCGGTTGGGGCCATTTCGGTACATGGTGTCGTGGGTATATTCGGTACCCTGCTAGTGCCCATAACTGACTCCAGCGCCAGCTTTATGATTCAGTTCGCCGGCGTTGCCACAATTTTCGGTTGGGTCTTTGCCTGTAGCTTTATCATCTGGACTATACTCAAGCTGACCGTAGGTATTCGCGTGACGAAAGAACAGGAATACGTAGGCTTAGATCAGGTTGACTGTGGCGTTGAGGCTTATCCGGAGTTTACTTCGCAGAAGTAGCAATACCGACGTCATATTGCCAGGCCCGCCCGTTCTTGATACGGTTTTATGCCATCAATTTCATGAATGGGCGGACAATTATGTCGACATCACGAGAGTATGTTGAAGAACTTTTAGCTCAGGCAGATATTCGCATTAACGGCAATCGGGCCTGGGACATGCAAATACACGATGAAACCGTTTTTGATCAGGCTTTGTCGCGTGGCAACCTGGGTCTTGGCGAATCCTATATGGCACGCTTATGGGATGCCGAGTCTCTTGATCAGTTTTTTTTCAAGCTTTTGCGGTCGGGCATTCAAGACAAAGTAAACCCCGCACGCCTTATCTTTCACTCTCTGAAAAGCCGCATTTTCAATCTACAAAGTCAGTCGAAAGCCTGGGAAGTTGGACAGCACCATTACGATATGGGCAACGACTTGTACTCAGCTATGCTTGACGAACGCATGGTTTATACCTGTGCTTATTGGGAAAAAGCGAAAGATGTCGATGAAGCGCAACGGCACAAACTTGAGCTTTGCTGTAAAAAGTTAGGCCTGAAACCCGGTATGCGAGTGCTTGATATAGGCTGCGGTTGGGGCAGTTTTATGCAATACGCTGCTGAAAATTACGGCGTTGAATGCGTTGGCGTTACTATATCTAAAGAACAAGTTGCATTGGGTGAAGAGCGCTGTAAAGGCCTGCCTGTCGAGTTTCGATTACAAGACTACCGTGAGCTTGATGAGCAGTTTGATCGGGTTATCAGCCTGGGCATGTTCGAGCACGTAGGCCAGAAAAACTATGACGACTATATGGATGTAGCCCTGCGCTGCACTAAAGAAGACGGTCTGTTTTTACTTCACACGATAGGCAAAAATGTCAGCGACACAGCAGCTGACCCATGGATCAGTAAATACATTTTCCCTAATGGCGAAGTGCCTTCTATTTCACAAATTGGCACCGCGCTGGAAGAAAAGTTTGTCTGCGAAGACTTTCACAACTTTGGGGCTGATTACGATAAAACCCTAATGGCCTGGTTTGAGAATTTTGATAAGGCCTGGCCGGAGCTTAAATCGCAATTTGATGATGAGTTTTACCGTATGTGGAAATACTACTTACTATCTTGCGCCGGAGCCTTCCGCGCCCGTGATATCCAACTCTGGCAGTGGGTATTATCACCTAAAGGGCGCGTTGGCGGGTATTCACGGCCTCAGCTTTAAGAGTCCGCGTTAAATTCCGTCATAAAGATATCCCAGAAGACCAGGAACAGGGCTGCAACAAGCGGCCCTAATACAAAACCGGTAATTCCGAATAGAGACAAACCACCCAGAGTGGAAAACAACACTAAGTAGTCCGGCAGTTTTGTATCGCGGCCAACCAAAATTGGGCGTAATACGTTATCGGCCAGACCAATAACAATTGCACCGTAAGCAACGAGTATGGTCGCGGCTATCCAGCTTCCTGTCGCGTATAGATAAATAGACACAGGTAGCCAGACCAGGCTGGCACCCACTGCAGGAATGAGTGACAAGAACGCCATCACAACACCCCAAAGTAAAGCGCCCGGAATGCCAAGCAACGCAAAGATAATACCGCCTAACGCCCCCTGAACTATCGCAACCACCAAGTTCCCTTTGACCGTTGCGCGTGTTACTTCCGCAAACTTAGTAAATAGCTTACGCTCCCGTTCATCTCCCAGAGGTAATGCCTTAACCATCAAGTTAATTAAACGGTGTCCGTCCCTTAGCAGGAAAAAAGTCAGGTAAATCATTAAAGCCAGGCTAATCAGAAAAGAAAACGTGTTTTGACCAATGCTCAGTGCTTCTTCCGCTAAGAACTTGCTACCACTGACGGCTGTCGAGGATATTTTATCTCGCACATCGCTGGCTTTAATATCAAACTGAGCAAGTAGGTCATTAATGACCGGAAAGGCGGTCTGAATTTCATCAAAAAGTTTTCCTGGATTAATTTTGCCTTCATCCAGTCGCTGGTAAAAACTAACGCCCTCTTGCACGAATGAATACGAAATTCCCAGTACCGGTATAACAACAATAACAAGTGCAATTAGCAGCGTAACAAGCGCTGCCCGGTTAGGCTTGTCTCCAAACTTGTTCTTCAACCGTTGCTGCAACGGCGAGAAAATTACCGTAACGACACAGGCCCAAAAAATAGCAGCCCAAAAAGGTATAAGTACCCAGGCAAAAGCAACGCTGACAAGTGCCAGTGTCAGTAAAAATGAACGTCTTTCTAATGATTCCCGCATACTTGCTTCCTTGGCATTAGTAATTCTTTGCGTAAAGACTTGACAGACTTCCCGTTAGATAACAACCTCAACATAGCTAACTGCTTAATTTATCACAACTGATAAGAATAAATGTCGAAATCGGAAGATCCATACAGCTTTGCCACTTGGTGCAAAGAAAGTTTGATTAACTTTACAAAGATGAACGCCGAAAAACAGGTGTTTATTGGCTTTGTATTGGCGATATTTATTGCAGCTTTTATCCGGGTTATTGAAATGACCGGTGGGCTTCCAAGCCTGTACGAGCATTTACTTTACTTTCCTTTAGTATTAACAGGACTTCTACTTGGCCCCCGTATTGGCGCACTGGCCGGGTTCATGTGCGGTGTTTTACTGAGCCCATTTTCTTTTTCTGATTCATTAATAAGCAGTAACGAAATTGCCGGCGGCTGGATCCTTCGCTTACTGGCTTTCACTTTCATTGCGACTATCGCCGGCATTATTGCAAGAGTCGTAAAAGAACTTAATGGCGCGGAAAAAAGTGCGAAGTTCAAATATCAGGGCACAGACTTGCCTAACATTAATGCCTTACTGGAACAGCTAGAAACTATTGGTCACAGTAAGGACGGAGCTCCGGACGACCTTATCGATATTTTCAACTTTCGCTTGCAGAATATGGAGAAAATTCAGCAGCAAGTAGGCACTGAAAAAGCCAATGAACTCGTCAAACAAATGGCAATACAATTGAAAAAGCTACTTGGCGACCAGGTTCACGTTGGGCAGACGTCGAAAAATGAACTCGTTGGCGTTAGCGCAGAGGCAGAAGAGAATACCAAAGAGCTGCAGAGTAAAATTGAAAGCTTTTTAGAAAAGCCGATAGTGGTCGACGGCGTTTCGTACCAAATGGATAGTGCAGCAGGTGTACTCCGGGTCAAAAAAGACCAGCTTAAAGAAGACCATCAAAAAGTGTTCGATGAAGCTCAGGCACATGCATTTAATGCCTTTCAGAAAAAACAGCAGTTTTCATTTTTGGAACAAAATGATAACGCGATAGACCAAATTGAAGAGGTGACGTTCTCTCGTCAGTTTAGCGAGGCCATGAAGAATAATGACATTCAGCTTTACTTCCAGCCGCGCCTTAACACCAATACGGGTTACTTTTCCGTTCTGGAAATATCGGCAAAATGGGTGCACCCAAAACGTGGCGGCATGAATTTAGAAGAGTTCAAGCCCATGATAGAGGAAGCTTCGTTAACCCAGCAGTTCACATCCTGGATGATTCAACGCACCTTTAAAGACTTGAAAACTTGGCTAAAACAAAAAGTCATAGTGCGAGTTTCTATTAATATCACTATTAATGATATTGTCGACCCTATTGTGCTAAACGTTCTGGCACACGAGCTACAGGACTCTAAGTTTCCTGCGCGGCAAGTTTATATTGAAGTGAGCGAACGTGCTTTAATGTCACTGTCTGATAAGTCGAAACGGTATCTGGAGCGTCTAAGAAGCGTTGGTTGTAACGTCATAGCTTCACATTTTGGAGAGGGTCGTTCGACCATTCAGTCACTTTTTGTACTACCCGTAGATGCCGTAAAACTCTCTGAAGAGTTGGTACAAAAAGCAACGTCGCACAGTGACAAAAAACGAGAGTTAGCGTCTATGGTCAAAATGGCAAGAGCTCGTGGTTTAACCACCATAGCCACAGGCATTAATGACCGCGCTAAACTCCTTCTGTTAAAACAAATAGGATGTGAGGAACTACAAGGATCGATTCTAAGTAAGTCGCTGAAAAAGGCTGATATACCCTGGGCCCGGATAAGATAATGAAAGACAAAATGACGTTAACAACTCAGCATAAGTGGCGCCGACCGTTTTTCAAGCGCCCGGAAGTTATTCTGGTAATAGCCTACATAGTTGCAGCTATAGTTTGGGAGCTTGGATCCAGCGCCCTAATCCAGAATTTAACGTTAGAAACCGATACCCAAAACCTTATGAACCGATGGAAACCCTGGGGCTTTGTCGTTTTATCTGTGTTTTTTCTGTTTTTCTTTACTCGTATTTGGGTTTTAAGACTAAAAAAATCTCGCGAACTGCTTTATAACTATCTTGGGAACAGCCCTACCATTCATTACGAACTGCGTTCACTGGACTCAGGCATTCGCATTGACTGGGTCAGCCCAAATTGTGAACGCATTATGGGCTACTCACCCGAGGAAGTGAAAGCGCCAGGCTGGTGGTTACGCAATATCCACCCTAACGATACACAGTTAGCCAAGAAAACCATTTTGCGAAGCCTTGAAGAAGACCAATTCGTTTACGAGTATCGCTTCCGTCACAAACAAGGCCACTACGTCTGGGTACGGGACGAATTACGCCGCACCAACAGACGCCCTTTAAGCTTTCAGGGTTCATGGACCAATATCTCAGCCGATTATGTTGATAACTCAAACGGCAAAGCTGGCGAGCTCTCAGAACATGGGGTCTTATCTGGTATTGCCTTGCTCAATAAGCACCGCAAAGTCATTAGCGTGGATGCTCCATTTACCGAAATTTCCGGATTAACCGAAGCTCAATGTGTGAACTCAAAGCTGGAAGAGCTGTTCACCGCTACAGATATCGACGATCTTGACAGTAACTTCCCTTGTAACCAAAGCATTTTAATTGTTGGCCGTAACGCAGAGAAAAAACGTTACTCCGCTGTTCTGACAATTAGAGAGGCCGTTTCAGGCTTTTCAGAAGAAGCGACTTATATCGCTACATTAAGCGATGTTACCCGAATGAAACAGCAACAGCGGCAGTTACAGAAGTTAGCATTTTTTGACGATTTAACTGGATTACCTAACGGCAATTCATTGGCATTAGATTTATCCAGACTGTTGGATGAGTTGCCCAGCGATCGCCTCGCTGCAGTGTTAGTCATGAACGTCGATCATTTTCATCAGGTAAACGACAAATACGGTCATCACATTGGCGACAAAATTTTACAGCGCCTGACCCAAAGGCTAAAAGAAGTCACTCCTTTTGGCACTAAACTATACAATTTGGGTGGTGACGAGTTCGCTATTGTGCTGAACCACATTGTCGAATACATCGATATTCAGAATATTATCTTACAAATTCAAAAAGCCTATGAGCGTCCTTTTGTGCTGACCAGTGACGATCAGCAAGTTCAACTAACAACCAGTATTGGCGCCAGCGTTTACCCCTTAGACGGGCACGATAGCGGAAAGCTATTAGCTCAGGCTAATTTGGCAATGAACTCAGCTAAAGACCAGCAGAATGAAAACCAGGCTTACTTCAAACAAGAACTTGAGAACCGCTCTTACGATGAAATTCAGCTAGAGGAAGATGTACATAGCGTTCTTCAAAGTGAGCAAATGCAACTGGTCTATCAGCCGGTGCTCAATATGGATAAGCAGGTCGTCGGTGTTGAGGCTTTGCTGCGTTGGGAACACCCCGAACTTGGTACCTTGCACCCTGAAAAATTCCTTCCCCAGTTTGACGCTAACGGCATGTTAGACACTTTGGGTATTTGGGTCATCGAAAACGTTGTAGCCCAGGTTGAAAGGTGGCAACAGCAGAATATTACGCCAGGTAAAATAGCCATCAATTTGGCCACTGAGCAAATATCACAGCGGCTCTACCAGGCCATGAGCAGGTTAAATAAAGAAAGCCCTAAGCTTTTAGCTAAAATTGAATTCGATTTAAGTGAGAGTAGCTTAAGCGAGCCCCTGCCGAACACGCTCGATATTATTGAGCAACTGCACGAATTAGGTATTACGCTGGTTATCGACCGTTTTGGTAAGGGCATAGGCAGTATGCTGCATTTAAAAACTATGGCGGTCAGCAAAATTAAAATTGAACGTGAGTTTATCCGCGACCTTGATACCAACGAACGCTCACGAAACCTGGTCAAAGCAGTTATACGCATGACCACCGAGTTAGGCTTAGAAGTACAGGCAGTTGGCGTAGAGAATCAGGCCCAACTGGATAAACTCAAAGAGTTTGGCTGCCATTACTGGCAAGGGCAGCTTTATAAGCTACCCCAGGCCGCTGATGATGTTTTTAGCAGTGACTGATTTAGTCTTCTACTAAGGCCTCATAAATCTGAGTAATATGTGGGTCATTCACACCCAGTTGCTGTAGCGCCAGTTGCAGCTTTACCAGGTACTCGGCATTGGGGCCACTGGGTCCCGATGCACGGGCAATATGCTGGGCTATTTCAGATTCAGGGGCAGCACCAAGAAACGCTTCATTTTCTTCTGTTGCAATGTAAACCAGACCTTCGTTCTGAGAGCCATCGCGAAACGTCATTGCCGTGGTAAAACGCAGGTAACCGTTTTTCTCCCTATGATCCAAATGCTCAAACACATCCGGCGATACTTTATAGGCCATACCAGTACAAACTTCACCCGGCGTTTCAATTAAGGTGAGCACTCTACCCGGAGCTTCCGGCGTACCACGATGGTCATGCGAGCCTTGCCAGAAGCGGCGCGACCAGCCTTCAATAGAGGCGGGCGCCCTTTCCAGATAAGGAAAGTCAACTTTGTAAATGAGTGACCCATAACCAAATAGCCAGACAGCTTCCAGCCCACTTAAATCCTGACGTTCTCTATTTATTGCAATGGTATCGTGTGACATACAACTCTCTTGCCTATTTTTCAGTTACAAAGGTTTGTAGCCGATACGGAAACCTCCCCAATGCTTTCCATTCACATAGACAGGTACCGATAAATCGTGCATAACCTCGCCCGTGTCGCGCTTGTACGTCTGTAACAATAACGCTTGTGTATGGGCTCCGCAACGCGCACCGGTTTTATCATTAAACAATCGACGAGAACGGTTACCGACCAAATCTTTGTTTGGATCCCCGGTTAATGGTTTATTAAAGGCGTCATTATGTCGGGCGACATACCCATTCGGATCAGTCGCGATAGCGTAGACAATATGTTCGTGACGCTTCAGAACCGGTTCCTGAATAGCGGGCAGTACACTGTCGAAAAACTCTGTGTAAGCGGTTCTGTATTTTACCGGATCTGTCCCCGGCACGGGTTCATAGTTTTTTGAGAACAACTCAGAAGATGTCAGTTCACCCTGCTCGAGCGCCTGCTCTAAACGCTGTTCAATTTGCTGTGCCGCATCCGTCGTGGCTTTGTAAATGACTCTATGCTCTGCGTCGGCGTCGTTCTCAACCAAGTGCGCAAATAACTGTTCCGACTGCATTTCCAGTTGCTCTGCCTGACCACTGACATCATCAAGTTGCTGATACTGTTCCGACAGGTCCGAATTAACCGAATGCAGCAGCTCGCCATTTCGGGAGAGATCCTGAGCGTTTTCTCCCATTAATGCCGTTATTTTCTGCAGTTGTTGCTCGACGGTTTCTGCTTGCTCAACAATGCTAGCCAGCTGCTCAACAATGCCCGCGGTGGTCTCAGACTGCTGCTCAATGTGCTTTGATAAATGCTCAATATTTTTGACAGCAGCAGTCGTTTCGGTATGAATCGCCTCTACCAGATTACTGACTTCTACGGTAGCATCCGAGGTTCTTCCCGCCAGCGTTCGCACTTCATCAGCAACGACCGCAAAGCCTCTGCCATGCTCGCCTGCACGAGCCGACTCTATTGACGCATTAAGCGCCAGCAAGTTGGTTTGTTCGGCAATGCTGTCAATAACCTGAGTCACTTTGCGAATGTCACTGGCTTTCTCCTGCAGGCCCTTAACTGCTTCGGCACTTCCCCGGCTGTCTGATACAACGAGATCAATTTCGTGGGTCAGCTGCTTTATTCGTTCTCTGCCTTCATGACTTATCTGCTTAGTTTGCTCAGCAGCAACCGCAACTTCCGACGAGAAAGTCTCTATTCCCTGAGCCCTCTCACTTACCCGGGACGAGTTATCGACGCTCTCTTCCAGGCGCTCTACAATATCGGCCAGTACAGTCTTAAAACGGGTAATAGCAAAGCTGAGTTCGGCCGTTGCAATAGCATTCTTTCCGGAGTTTTCAGCAAGGTGGTCGGTGCTGTCGTCGGTATCTTCAGGCTCATCAAAAGGAGCCTGGGCTCGCCGCAAGTAGCTAATATAAAAAACGCTTAAACCAATGAACAATAAAGACTGCAGGCAGAGTTGAAGCCAAAGCCAGGGGACAAACGAGGTAACGATTAAACTGGCAACTATCGCTAAAACCGTTATTAGTAAAGGTGGTTTCACATCAACTGTGGACATTTTTTCGCTTCCATAAGGCGTAAACAACGCAACAAACCATGTATATTTATCGAACAGTTTCTATGAAACTTTATGGCGGTGCACTACGACCTTGGTAGCAAAGCCAGGCGAGCGCTAACTCGCCTGACCATTTAATTGATTAGAATCAACGCTCCTTTTCAGTTTCGTCGTTTGAGTCAAGTTCTTCTTGCTGTCGCAAATAACCCGCCGCTTCTTCGTCCGAAGCCTGCGGTTTGTTTTGCTGCAACTTTTCCTGACTTGCAGGAATTGCGCGTGTCTGCTCATTTAGCTGATGTATCTGGGAGGCATTACCTAAGTCTCTGTTGCTGGTAATAGAAGCAATAGACTCACGATCTTTAAGGAAGTCGATGACATCGTTGCGAATCGAGGCCATTTCATCGTCCGATTTATGCATTTCCAGAATGTGTCGAGGGTGTTCGAGGTTTTTCATTCCTGTGGCCGCAAAAGTTGTCGACACAATACGAGAGACAATAACCCAGGGAGTGATACTGCTGCGTACTAAGGTGTTTTCTGAACGGGTACTGTCGTGAATACCCGCACCAGTTGATATTTTAGATTCGGTGAAAGTACCTTCGCACTTAAAGTAGATAAGCATTGATTCAAACTGAATTTCAGCATAGAACAGATGCGCAATATTTGCCGCTAACCGCGCAAAGGCACGTAACACATAACCGATAAGCAAGAAATGAATAGCCGTCATGGCAACACCAGCCAGAGCCATTAAGTCAGCGTAAGGCGTGTTCTCTGATAACCGGTAGTTCATGCTATCCAGCAGTTTCACCACATCCACCGTGGCATAAGCTAAAAAGAAAGTGAAAAGCACACCAACAATAAACAGGCTGTTACCCAACAACAAACTCACCAGGCGGGATTTTTCAAATAAAGCGCCCAACCCCATAGGTTTAACTCGTGGCTGCACTTCCTGAATCATCTCACCGCTGAACGCGCCTTTACCGTCTACTTGTTCCTGCAAGTTAGGATCAAGCTCACGGTAGACTCGGTTAGGTACTTCGCGGTAACGGCGGTTCGCCATTACCAGATTATCCAAATTAATAAAGATTTCCTTAGGGTGCACTGACTCCTGCCAGTTTTCGCGTAGCTCTGAAACTTCGGAAACCGGGTTCGCATCGGCTAAACGTTTTTTCAACAGCACCACGGTTACTAACGTACAAACAATAGCACCGACAAAAATGCTCAGTAGATACCAACCGGCATGAAAGTTTGGTAACGCCGCAAACTGTTGCTCAATTGCAGCCGCGGTTAAATTTGCGGCGTTCATCCACCACCCAACAACCAGACCTACAACAACCGGTAGAAGCAGCGCAAAGGCTATAGTTTTAACCAAATCGCCACTACCCATTGAATCAATAGACTGCTCTGCTCCGCGCGATATAGCCTGGCCTGCAGCCTTCCATACATGCATGATATACAGCGTTAACAATACAGTATAAACCGGGAACGCAAGTACACCAGCGTCACCGGCAAACCCAGCCAGAGAAACAAAGGCAGCAAAACCAAAGGCAACCATTGCAGTCAGAGTACGCACCCACGCACCTAACAAACGCTGCGCCATGTTTCGAATGGGGTAAGGCATAAACAGCAACTTGGGAAATACCGTGTGAGCAATGCGCGCCAACAAGCCTTTTGGCTCTATAAAGGTACTGTTCTTACGACCCATCAGCATTTCTTCCAATGCCTGATCGTTATAAGCAACGTAACGCGACTCTTCCTGCGCTGTGCTGCGTTCAGACTTACTAAAATTGCGTGCCAGTGATGTTGGATGGTTACGACCAACAAAGTAGCGCAGCATAGCCATAATACCGCCACTCAGCACTTTAATACCGCCAGCCAGCAATAACAGCCCGAAGATAGCTAATACCCAGCCTGTAATTGCATCGGGCTTAACGGCCCCGGCACCTGCTACCAGTAAATAAATGCCAAACAACGATTGCACCACACCGCGAACACTCGTCACCAATCCTTCGGTTTTAAACGGGTTCTTTAACCCCAGATCAATCGAACCGTAATCAAACGCCACCGAACTTCCCCTATTTAATACCTAATAAAAATAAAGGCTTTAGGTTAGCGGTAAGTTAACGGCTGAGCAATAGAAAGTTAGGTATGGCAAAGGCGCTTACTTCATTGACATCAAGCCCCACGCGTAGCAATCTAACCTTCTATTTAGGCACCAACTGGCAAAACCTATGAAAAACATCGTTGATCACTTAGCGCAGTATGCGGCTTATCATCGTAATCGTAAGAATGTGGCGACCCACATTGTCGGCATTCCTATGATTGTCGTTGGTATCATTAGTCTCTTGTCTCGACCTGCACTACCTTTGGATTATCTGTTGATCACCCCGGCCAGTCTGGTTGTTTTAGCCGCTGTTATTTTTTATATTCGGCTTGATATTAAGCTTGGGCTACTCATGACCGTGCTGCTATGGCTGTCTTTAGCCATTGGCCGGGACATTGCAGCTTTACCAACAATGTTTTGGCTTAGTTGGGGCATTGGCCTATTCGTAGTCGGCTGGATCTTCCAATTCATTGGCCATTATTTTGAGGGCAGAAAGCCCGCTTTTGTTGATGACATTATGGGTTTAGCAATTGGTCCCTTATTTGTGGTGGCAGAAGTTGTATTCATTTTAGGCTTTAGAAAGGACTTAAAAGCAGCGGTGGAACAAAAACTATGATGGAACTGGATTACCCTCAGTGGTTTCATGACTGGGCGGCCTCCCAACCCTGGGCTTATACCATTAGCGCCTGTGTTATTCTGGCAGTTGCCGTTTGGATATCCCAGCTCATCACTCAGCAAGTTTTATTACGTGGTGTTTCGCGACTACTGTCACAAACAGAGTTAGGCAGCGACCCAGGCGTTGGCATTCGGGTTATTGTGCACCGTCTGGCTCAGGTTGTTCCTGCTTTGGTATTGTCCGCCGGCATTTATCTGGTACCCGACCTACCTGAAACCGTTACCACAGTCATACGTAACATCAGTATTGCTTACTTAATATTGACTCTGGCGCGTTCATTCAGCGCCGCCATGACCAGTGTTAATGAAATATACAACCGTCAGCCCGACGCGCATGAAAAGCCCATTAAAGGTTATCTGCAAATAGCAAAAATTGTGGTTTACGTTGTTGCCGCCATTCTCATCATAGCGTCACTACTTGACCGTTCACCGGTTATTCTGCTTTCGGGAATTGGTGCCATGGGTGCTGTTGCTATGCTGGTCTTTCAGGACACGATACTGTCACTGGTTGCCAGCATTCAGCTTTCCTCTAACGACATGATTCGGGTTGGCGACTGGATAGAAATGCCACAGCTAAATGCCGATGGCGATGTCATTGATATCGCACTTCATACCGTACGGGTTCAGAACTGGGATAAAACCATCACTAACATCCCGACCAAACGCCTTATCTCTGAGTCTTTTAAAAACTGGCGCGGTATGCAGGAAAGTGGCGGACGCCGTATAAAGCGCGCCTTGTATATTGACCAGAACAGCATTCATTTTTTGTCCGACGAGCAGAAGAAAAAGCTTAAGCGTTTCTCCTTGCTTAACGACTATCTGGAGCAAAAAGAGAAAGATATTTCAGAGTGGAACTCTAGCCTTGAGCAAACCGGAGCAGATCCAATTAATGGCCGACAGGTGACAAATATTGGTACCTTTCGCGCCTACGTGAAACAGTACCTTAGTAACAGACCTGACGTGCATAAAGGGCTGACATTAATGGTAAGGCAGCTGAGCCCTGGCCCTCAGGGCTTACCTATTGAAATCTATTGCTTTAGCAATGACACAGCATGGGAAACCTACGAAGGCATACAGTCTGATATTTTTGATCACTTGTTTGCCATACTGCCGCAATTTGATTTGCAGGTATTTCAGGAAACATCCGGCCAGGATGTGCGCACAGCGGTGCAGCAACTAGGGTTAACTCAAAATAAGCCGGAATGATATCTGTAGCAATTAATCAAGTATTTATTGAGTCAGCTCAAAAATGCTTGTATGGTCTTTCACCTCATTTGTAACCCGAGAATACAGTGGTGGTATCGTTGTGAAAGTGCTCTTCATGTTACCCAAGACCTTGTTGTTGCTGCTCTTCATTTTTGGCGTTTCTGATGCCAGCGCAGACAACAAAGAGCTCCTTAAACAAGTTACCTTTAATGAGGTGCTCGCCCTTAACAGTGAAGGCCCGACAAAAACTTACTCTTACGGAGAGCAGACTTCACAGTTTATCCAGTTCTGGAGCACGCGCGAACATTCAGACTCAGCCGCTAACGTTATTTTTATTCACGGTGGCTGCTGGCTAAAAGACTACGACATTACTCACACCAACCCCGCCAGCAATGCATTAAGAAACGCAGGCTTTAATGTGTGGTCAATAGAGTATCGCCGTTTAGGCCAAGAAGGCGGTGACTGGCCAGCGAGCTTAAACGACGTAGAAGCCGCTATCGACTTTATTGGCGACAAGCTTAATGGCCGACCCAGCGCTGTTATGGGGCACTCTGCAGGCGGGCACCTTGCATTGCTGGCCACTGCAAATGACACTCCTGCATCGCCTAACATTAACGTTGTGATTGGCCTTGCTGCCATTACCGACATGGTCAGTTACACGCAAACCGATGGTAGTTGTAACCGCGCGGCTTTAAACTTAATGAAAACCGCCTACGAAAATACCAGTGATTACCAGAAGGCCAGTCCAAGAACCCAAAAACTGCACGATAATACCTGGTTAATTCAGGGAGATGCCGACCGTATTGTGCCACTGAGCCAAACTCACAATATTGACGTAGAAACAGAGATACTGGAAGGTGTCGGCCATTTTGACCTGATACACCCACACTCAAGCGCATGGAAAGCCATTATTAAACGCCTGAACAACGAGCTTCATCCATGAACCTTACCGACATACAAGAACTTGACATCATTGACCCTTTCGCAAAGCACCGCGAACAATTTCAGTTACCCGAGAATAAAGTCTATTTGGACGGCAATTCTTTAGGAATAATGACCAAAGCAACAGAAACTCGCTTGCAGAACGTTATACAACAACAATGGTCACAAGATCTTATCAATAGCTGGAACGACCATAACTGGGTGAACTTGCCGCAAACCGTTGGTGAAAAAATTGCGCATTTAATAGGGGCCGAACCAGAGCAAACCATTTGCTGCGACTCAATATCGGTCAATTTATTCAAAGCACTCACCGCTGCGCTGACCATCGTTCAGACGCAGGACTCTGAGCGCACTGTTGTTCTGTCGACAAAAGACAACTTCCCTACCGACTTATATATGGTTCAGGGTGTTGCTCAGTTTTTAGGGCAGCATCGCTGCCAATTGAAGCTCGTTGACGAAAGCGAGCTTGAACAGCACATAAATAGCAAAACCGCTCTGGTGCTGGCAACCGAAGTGAACTTTCGGACCGGCCGACGCATTAACGCAAAGCAGTTGGTCGCCAATGCGCACGAAAACGGCGCTCTGGTAATTCTCGATTTAGCACACAGTGCCGGTGCTATGCCCGTTCATTTGGATGACTGGCAAGTGGATTTTGCGGTCGGCTGCACCTACAAATACCTGAACGGAGGGCCCGGTGCTCCCGCATTTATCTACGCAGCAAAACGGCACCACAAAAACATGAGCCAACCCTTAAGTGGCTGGTTTGGTCACGCCAGGCCCTTCGACTTTTCACCGGAATACGAACCGGCTGCGGGTATACAGCAGATGCTTACCGGAACACCTTCGGTTCTGGCTATGTCAGCCGTGGACGCCGCGCTGGATGTTTTTAAAGGCGTTAGCTTAGAAAAGCTAAGAGAAAAGTCGCTACAACTGTCCGATGTGTTTCATCAGTTATTAAAGACTCATGACCTTGATGACGTACTGCAGCCTATTTTTCCAGAGCAACGAAGCGAACGAGGCAGCCAACTGTCTTATCACTACGAGCATGCTTACGGTCTCTGCCAGGCTTTAATTCAACGAGGCGTTGTTGCTGACTTCCGTGCACCTAACTACATTCGTTTTGGGTTCACCCCACTGTATAACAGCTTCGAGGATATTTGGCAGGCAGCCGAACAGTTGCGGCAAGTGTTAGCAGAAAATGAACATCTGGATCCGCGCTGGCAACAACGTAATACCGTCACCTAAAACCAAAAAGCCTCAACGAAACTCACTGCGTTGAGGCTTTTTCAGAACGGCTTTGGTTTACATCATATTTCCTAACGGAACTTTTTGACCATTGAGCATAGCCTCACCGCCTTCCATTTGGAACTCACTGCGGTAATCGTCTTCAGTTTCCGTCAGTAAGCCCTGCTGTAAATACATGTTGATCATCATTGGCGCCTGTTGCTCAGCCATTTTCTGCATCTCGGCCTCATCAGCACCCGGATACTGCATACGCATAGTTGATAACAGTTGTTGTTCAGCAAGCCACTTTAATAGAGGTTTATCAACAGTCAGCGACGCATCGGCAATCAAACTCGAAAGCCAGAACCGAATATCATCCAAATTATCAGGTACCTGAGCCACACCAACCAATTTAGCTGATAAGTCGCCTTCAAAATTTCCCGGTTCCATTTGACCGCTAAACTCACTAACAACAAACTCAGGCTCTGCCTTCAGTAGTTGCGGTAAACTGTCTTTTACCAACTTCTCAGTTGCCGCCTCCATTTCGTCCGGCCCCTGGTCATAAATAGTTTGCATAGTCTGGTTGTAGGCCCGCAAAAACTCGGCATCGAGATTATTAAATGCCATGTTTACAACAAGATTCTCAAGGTGAGTGTCGCCAAACATAAATGATTTCATCGAATAGTTCATATCCACATTCATGTGTTTTTCATTATCGCTAAATGCACTGATAGCCTCGACATCAAGCTCTTCTAAATTGAAAAAATCGACATCATCAGGCGAGCGCGCAGTAACCTTTTCAAGCTGCATCGACATTTCGCTTTCATAAAGTCCACCCTGCATAATACTGAGCAAGTCGCCTTTAGCTTCCGTACGGACTTTCATCTCACCAACGCTGACAGCCTGAACTTCCATAAGCACTTCAGCACCCTCTAATACGCCCTCATAGCTGAAGCTGTCTGACGAAACCTCGCCACTGCCTTCATAGCGGGACACTGAAATCTGCTGGCGGGCGTCATTTGGCACTAAGGTAAACGAAGAAATGGAGTCGCTGTAGCTAAAGGTGCCGGAAAAACCGACAGAGCCAACCATATGATAAAAAGGCGTTTCATCTTCCCAGTCCAGAAACTCACGTAAGCCTTCGTCTTTAGAGCTGGCCTCAAGTGACGCCAGACCAAGCCCCGGAGAAAACTGAGTAAGCACAGGGCCATGTTGAACATCAATAACCACCTCAAAAGAAAGCTCTTCAGATTGTTCTGCTTCGGGGAACGCACCGCTGAAATCAACGCCCAGCTCGACGGTTGCGGTTGAGCCAAACCAGCCTCTGTCAAATGACACAACTTGCGCTGTATAGGCAGGCACATTATTTAATGCCTCGACGTGCTGCTTCAATGTGTCTTCAACTTGAGATCCGGCAAAGCGGGGGCCAATTAAAGCAGCAGCGACAACGACAATACCGACGCCGCCAAGGAGTCCTTTCTTATTCATAGTAGTCCTTTCATTTATAGAGGTGATTTGTAATTATTATGTTGAAATTATACATAAATTAAAAACCGACAGCAAAAGTTATGCCCGCAATAGGCGAGTGTGAACCTTTGTGTTAGTTTTCCAGTAGAAGTAACAGGTCTTTTTTAAGCAGGTATAGCAATATGGTCAGGATAGTAACGGCAGCATTGACTGCCCTCCTTCTTTTTGGATGTTCCTCAGGCGACTGGCGAGATGCGTCCAGAGAGCCCGCGGGTATCGCGCCTGACCCTGAAATTGAAAAACAAGCCGTCATAGAAGCCTATGCCGCCGATGCGTTTGGCTGGCGTGGCTGGTTTGCCGTTCATACCTGGCTGGCAGTGAAACCAGAAAATGCCAGTGAGTATACCGTATACGAAGTGGTGGGCTGGGGTGTGGAGCATGGACGTCCGGCACTGCGTGTTTATCAAACAGCAACCCCTGACCGCTACTGGTATGGCGCCGAACCCGAAAAAATACTCTCGGTATCGGGAACCCAGGCCGCCGGAATGATCTCGCGCATTGAAGAAGCAGCTTCCCGTTACCCCTGGGCGGACCAATACGAAGTGCTACCGGGGCCTAACAGCAATACCTTTCCGGCCTGGATAGCCATACAAGTTCCTGAGCTTGGCCTGAAATTACCTTTCAGTGCTATTGGCAGCGGCTACGCGGATAATGATCAATAGGTAAAAAAATGGGATAATGCACCCATTGCTCGCTGACAGCAGTCAACTTATTCAACCGCGGTGCCCCCTAAATGGAAATCAATGTAAACTTTCTCGACAATATGCGCCTTGAGGCAAAATTCGATGACTTCACGGTTATTTCGGATCAGCCCATTCGATACAAAGGCGACGGTTCCGCCCCCGGCCCTTTTGACTACTTTCTGGCGTCTTCCGTTATGTGCGCGGCGCACTTCATTCGTCTGTATTGCGACGCCCGCGATATTCCAACCGAGAATATCCGCATTTCACAAAACAACGTTGTCGACCCGGAAGACCGCTACAAGCAGTTGTTCAAAATTCAGGTTGAATTACCGGCCGATGTTTCCGAGAAAGACCGCAAAGCCATTATTCGGGCAGCTGAGCGTTGTGCCGTTAAGCGCGTTATAGAAAATGATCTGGAATTTGACGTTGAAGCGGTTGAAAGCATTACTCAAGACGCTCAGGCGTTACTGACCATACGCCCTGACAGCGACAGCAGAACCTTTATTGAAGGCAAAGACTTACCGCTGGAACAAACCATTGCCAATATGACCGCCATACTGGCGGACTTAGGCATGAAGATAGAAATATCTTCCTGGCGTAATATTGTCCCGCATGTCTGGTCGCTGCATATTCGCGATGCCGCCTCTCCTATGTGCTTTACCAATGGCAAAGGCGCCACCAAAGAAAGTGCCTTATGCTCTGCTCTGGGCGAGTTTATTGAGCGTTTAAGCTGTAACTTCTTTTATAACGACCAATACTTTGGCGAAGAAATAGCAAACGCCGAATTCGTACACTACCCCAACGAAAAATGGTTTAAACCCGGCGCGAACGACGAGCTTCCCACCGAAATTCTGGACGAATACTGTCGTGAATTTTATGACCCGGAAGGCGAGCTGCGAGGTTCACACTTAATTGATACTAACTCGGGTCGGGCTGACCGCGGTATTGTGTCCTTGCCGTTTGTGCGTCATTCCGACGGCAAGACGGTCTATTTTCCGTCGAACTTAATTGAAAACCTGTATTTAAGTAACGGTATGAGTGCGGGTAACACTCTGCCCGAAGCACAGGTTCAGTGCTTATCAGAAATTTTTGAGCGCGCCGTTAAAAAGCAAATTATTGAAGAAGAAATTGCCCTGCCGGACGTACCGCTAGAGGTACTTAACAAGTACCCGAATATTCAGGAAGGGATAAAAGCCTTAGAAGAACAAGGCTACCCGGTGTTGGTTAAAGACGCATCGTTGGGCGGTCAGTTCCCGGTTGCCTGTGTTACCTTAATGAACCCACGCACCGGCGGTGTTTTTGCTTCTTTTGGTGCGCACCCAAGCTTTGAAGTGGCGCTGGAGCGCAGCCTGACCGAGTTATTGCAAGGCCGAAGCTTTGAAGGTTTAAACGACCTCCCGGCACCAACCTTTAACTCCATGGCTGTGACCGAACCAAACAACTTTGTTGAGCACTTTATTGATTCGTCGGGCGTTGTGTCCTGGCGTTTCTTTAGCGCTAAGTCTGACATTGAATTCGTTGAATGGGACTTTAGCGGCTCTAACCAGGAAGAAGCCGATACACTGTTTGGTATTTTAGAGGACATGGACAAAGAAGCTTACATAGCCGTGCATGAAGATTTAGGCGCGCCGGTATGTCGTATTCTGGTCCCGGGCTATTCGGAAGTTTACCCCGTAGAAGATCTCATTTGGGACAACACCAATATTGCTCTGCAATACCGCGAAGACATTCTCAACCTGCACCGCTTAACCGATGACCAGCTAGAAGACTTAGTTGAGCGCTTAGAAGACAGTCAGCTTGATAACTACATGGATATTATCACCCTGATTGGCATTGAGTTTGATGAAAATACGGTTTGGGGTCAGCTCACCATTCTTGAGTTAAAGCTGCTTATTTACCTTGCACTGCAACGCCATGACGACGCTTTCGAATATGTGGAAATGTTCCTGCAGTTCAACGACAACACGGTTGAGCGTACGTTGTTTTATCGCGCTGTTGAAGCGGTGCTTGAAATTACCCTGGACGAAGAACTGAAGTTGGATGACTACCGCTACAACTTAGGCCGCATGTACGGCGAAAAAACCATTGAAGCGGTTATAGGCTCTGTTAAAGGCACTGCGCGCTTCCACGGTTTGGAACCGACCAATATGCAACTGGAAGGTCTGGACAGACACTTGCGCCTTATAGAGAGCTATAAGAAGCTACACACCGCCAGAGCAAAGTAGACTACTCCTTCTGGCATAGTGTACAAAAGTTCCGGCAAGGGATAAGATCGTTGTTTGTAAATTGTACAATTTTCAGAACGATCTTAAGTAGCAGAGTAAGCATTTGATTCAAAACAGTCTTATTGCCGGAACTGACCCGCTCGATGCCATTGATGAGTTTCAGGCTATTGTTGACGACATCCCGTCCATCGTTTTTAGAACCCCCATGTCGTCAGACAATGGAGGCCCTGAAACCGCGTTTATTTCTAACGACGTTGAACGGTCTTTGGGCTATCCCAGGGCGACTATAAACAACCTGGAAGATTGGTGGTATGGCAATGTACACCCCGATGATATAAACATTGCTAATGACCAGTTCTCCCGTTGGCAACAGGCCGACTTTAAAGGATTACTACGACGTCAATATCGGTTTAAACACAAAACCGAAGGCTACCTCTGGGTCGAAGACCTAATCAGAAAGCATTCTTCATCGACACACCACGCAGACCAGTTCGTCGGCACCATTACAGTTATTGAAGACTTAGTAAAAACCCGGGAGCAACTCCGTCAATTAAGCTACATTCTTCCCGGCGTCTTGTATCAATTACGGTTTGTTAGTCGCTCTGACATTTCGTTTCCGCTAATTAGTGCTCACTCAAAAAAACTGTTTGATATATCACCCAGCGAATTAACCGACTCTGCCGAGGCCTTTTTTGACAAAGTACACCCAGATGACCGGGAGCCTCTTATTGAAAGCCTGGAGGATGCCAGCAACAAGCTCACCCCATGGCAGTTTGAGTTCCGGGTTATGGTTGAGCAGAAAGTAGTTTGGGTGTCAGGCAGAGCCGTACCGGACAAACAGGTAGAAGATAACCTTATCTGGAACGGCCTTTTTATTGATAATACCGATAAAAAGTCTCTGGAACTTGAGCTAAAGCGGACAAATGATGAGCTGAAACGTGCTCAGAAAGTCGGTCGTGTTGGTCATTGGCAGGCGAATTTGAAATCCCGCGAATTAATTCGCTCTACAATGGTTAGGGAGCTGCTTGGGTTAGAGAAAACGGATTCCAACACCTCGATAGAGCGCTTTAACAGTTTAGTTCACCCGGACGACCTGGAAGATGTTAAATCGCTTGAAAGACTCACCCCTGACAACAATAAACTTCAAATTCAGCACCGTATGCAACATGCCGACGGGCATTATATTTGGGTTGAGGAATTTGCTGAGCTGCAAGACGATGGCTACACGCTAATTGGTACCTTCAGAGACATTACAGAGCAAAAAACATTAGAGCTGGAGCTTTTGAAAAAGTCATCGACCGACAGAATGACCGGAATATACAACCGGGGCTATTTTACAGAGCAAGTGGACAAAGAGCTGTCACGCGCAAAACGAAACGGTCGCCCTTTAAGTCTTATTATTCTTGATATCGACCACTTTAAAAACTGCAACGACTCATACGGACACCCTTTTGGTGACGAAGTGATCATAAAAATTGCATCGTTGCTTAAAAACACTGTTCGCTCTCACGACACCGCTGCGCGTATTGGCGGCGAAGAGTTTGCTGCGTTACTTCCTGAAACAAACCAGGCGGATGCTGCACTAGTGGCGGAGAAGCTACGCACGACCATTTCGGCGCATAAGTTCTCAAAAAATGGCGACGATATTTTTGTGACAGTGACATTAGGCGTGGCAGAAGTGCAGTCCGGAGATAACTGGACCAAGCTCTTCAACCGCGCCGATAAAGCGTTGTATCGAGGTAAGCAGTCGGGCCGTGATCAGGTTTTTCTGGCGAGTGACCTTTAATTTAAACCTTAAAAGTTCAGCCCGACGAAAGCACCACGGTTACGTTTAGCCACTGCCTGCATAAAGGCAGCAAAAGTTTCTGCGTTACCACTTGCGCGGCTAAAGCCGATACCATGAATGCGCATTACAGGCTTGCCGTCAGCGCCCTGATTTTGACTGGTGATCTGCCGAACTATCGCATCCAGATTATTTACCCGGTAATCATCACCAAAAACATAAATGCTGGTTGTGCCCTTGGTTTTTTTATAAAGGTTAATGGCTTTCAGAATACCCAGCTCAGGCGCACTTTTACCGCCGGTGAAGTTTGGCATTTGCTGCATAGCCGTTTGCCTGAAGCTTTTGGTATCTGGCAACCAGTCACCAGCTTTACTGCTGAACATAAAATCGCCATCAGCGGCCATAATTTGGAACCCTTTCATTTTAGGGTGGCTTTCAATAATGTCATTGACCACACTAATGACGCGGTTCCAGCCGTTGCCTCCGGACATCGATCCTGAGTTATCAATCACAAACACCACGTACTCCGCATCGGTAGGAATACCACCGACGTCATCGTCCGGCGTATCCGTGCTGTTAGGAGTGTTTAGCATTGCAGTGGTTTGCCGTATTTCGGCTCGTAACGAGGACGCTTTATTCTGCAGTTGCTGTAAGGTTTTCTGCGCCCGCGGAATAGAGCTTTCTAAGTTTCTTTCCTGCTCGGTCACTGAAGCCGTTTTCTGTTCGGCGGCAGACAGTTCGTCTTGTTTGTCCGACAAAGCACCTTTTAATTCTTCAACCGACTGCTGGGCCTGAAGCACTTCAGAAACTAAGGTACTGAGGTTAGCCGGTCCGCGTTCTGTGTCTTCTGTACCATTTTTCGCCAGCAGTACCAGCATAATAACTGCACCAAAAGCGCAAGAAATAATATCCAGGAATGAGAGGTTAAAAACCTCAATTGGCGCACGCTGAATTTTTCTCATTATGGCCACTCCGGAGCTGGTGATAAGAAGGTGCCACCACTTACCCGCGACCAGTTCCAGTAAAGCGGTGAAGCGTAAGGGTCGCCTTCTATTGGCAAAAGGACAATATTGTAGCGAATACCTTTAGGCGCACGTTTTATGGTCTCAACCATCAATGCCTGACGGCAGTCTGAGGAAATAGATTTTTTCGTCGAAATAAAATTACGACAGGAAAGCGGCAGGCCGTCTCCCAATGTTGGCAGCCCATCCGTTACAATATATACGTCAGTAATATCAGGGTTCGTCTCAAATAACGTGCGAATACCCAGCTGAAGGTTGGTTCCGCCCTCTGGCACAACCGCGCCTAAGTCCTTCACAATAGAGTTCATAGAGCCGCTGACTGAGGCAGTGCTAACGTTCCGTTGCCCTAAACGGTTCGCCGTATTGGAAAAGGTCACCACACTCACTTTTGAGGTTTGCGGTAGACGTGCCAGCAACCACTGAGCAACCCGGCGGGTTCTTATCCACTTAGCGGTAGACACTTTGTCGCCATCGCTTAAAGCCAGCTTGCTCAGCACGTCGATTAAGTTGTCGCCCATCATGGAGGCGCTCTTATCCACCAGAATGCCTATTTGTTCGCCTTCCACCTTCATGCCGGTAATAAAGTTCTGCTCACCCGTACCCGAAAGCTCAACGTTGGCTGACTTCTCAACTTCTTTGGACAAAGCCGCTAACTGGTTTTCCAGGTCGGCAACAACAGCCAACTGAGTCGACAAGTCCTGCAAAGCTTTGGTTTGATCTTGTGTGGTGTCGTTTTTCGCTTCTTTAGAGTCTTTCTGCTTAGCCGACTCCAGCGCAATTTTGTCATTGATTTCGTCAATGGATTTTTTCAGGCGCTGCTGCTCGTCCATTGACGCAGCCAATTCCTGTTCGAGCTTTTCCTTTTCTTCCGAGGGCTCGGGCGTAAAGGCTTTAAAGTCTACCAGAATGAAAATAAGGATAACGGCGCCCAGCCCGCATGCCATGACATCCAGAAAAGATAGATTAAAGCCGTCGCCAGCCTGGCGTGTTCGTCGCATCTGAGTCGCTCAATTAACTGTGTAAATGAGACAGCAAATGCTTCTCGCAGGACTCTTGCGTGCGGATCACCATCTTGTCCTGACGGCTGTTCAGCAAGTGCATAAACAACATCAGAATCAAAGAAATGAACAGCGCCACCAACGTTGAGTTAAAAGCCACACCCAGCGATGCAGTCATACCGGCAATGTCACCATCCAGTGCTTTGTCGGCCTGCGCCAGCGCCGAGCCAATACCGCGCACCGTACCCACGAAGCCAATAGACGGAATAGCCCAGATAATGTAGCGGATCATGTTGTTGCCGCTTTCTAACTGAATGGCAATATTGTCTACCGACGACTCAATAGTGTCAGCGGCGTGCTGAACGTTTTTGGTGTTTTTAAAACGACGAATACAGTTAATCCAGGTGCTGTATGCGGGAGTTTCTTTATAGGCCGAGCTTTCTAAATCATTTAAGGCTGCATCAACGTCCAGCGCTTCAGACTTGTCGTAGCTTTCCAGTAAGTCGCGCGAATATATTTCTTCTTCGTCAATTAACCGCCACAGCTTATACAGCATAAGGAATAAGCAGAACAACATGAGCGAAATACACACCTGCTGTTCAACATCTTTGAAGATAACCGAAAATGCAGTTAGAGCTTCGGTTCCTTGCTCTGCCATTGCCACTTCGGCCGCCGGGCGAATAAGTCCTGCATACAGCAAATGTACAAGGGTAAAAATGGCCAGTAGCACACCACCACTGACAAAAAAGTTAGGGCTCATTGAAAGCGTATTATTTTTAGACATTATGCATTCCGGGCGTTAAATGTTGGTGGGGAAATCTTGTGGTGCATCCAAAGACACAAAATAAGCCGTCGCGCTGCCGGCCAAAGCCAGCAGTATGACGCCCAAAATCACGCGTTTTTTCATGATGTTTCTCCTCATCACTCATGATACCGGGCTATTCTAAAACCGATATCCTCGGCCGAAGCCCTTTCACCGTCGCGAACGCTGGCACGAATATTTTTTAACCGTCCGATTTTGTATGACGCGCCTTTTACCACATGGCCATTACCACGCAACGCGCCCAGGTAGTCGGTATACACCCGGTCAAGGTCTGGAGGGTTTAAAGTGTAGCTATCGTGCACCCACTCTTTGACGTTACCGTCTAAATCAAAAAAGCCGCCACGTTCTGCTTTAAAGCTGCCGACAGGGGCTTTACCGGCAAAACCGTCATTGTAACCACGTAAAATGAAAGTTTGCTGACCTTTTGCAGACTCATCGGCAAAGTTGCCCTGCTTGTCACGCAGGTGTTCCTGGCTGCCCCACACATAAATAGTAGAGTCAGCTCTGCGATTAATTTTGGCAATGTATTCCCATTCGGCTTCGGTCGGCAAGCGGTAACCTCGCGAGCTCGCATCGGTTCCCACCACTTTACCATTACTGACTTTATAAAAAGGCTGCAGGCCTTCCTGTTCACTCAGCCAGTTGGTAAATAACGCAGCCTCGTCCCAGGACACATTCGTAACCGGCATTTTAGTTTTACCACCAGAGCCTTTAAACGCGGCGAACTGCGCCTCGGTAATTTCATGGCGCGATATCCATACGTCCCGTGAGAAATCCACTTTCACCTGATGTTCATTACGTCCACGGCTAGGTTCATTAACCGGTGACCCCATAGTAAACTTTTTCGGTGACAGGCGGCTCATTTCAATACCCAGAGTACTGACAAACAAAGGCTTGCCTTCTTTTCTTCTGGCATCAAACTCGCGCAGCATTTCTGCTTTTACGTTCAAAGTTCGCTCGCTGCTTGGCTGAAATTCCTGTTTCACGGTACGGTACCCGTTTTTTCGGAATTCAACTTGTGAAGGCAACGTCTGTAGCCTGGCACGAAAAGGCGTTACGCCCTGCTTCTGCCCATTAATGTATACTTCACTTGGCTCGTTTGCAGCAAAGGCCACATCGCCCATTTCTGGCGTCAACCTGAAGCTCAGCTGCTGATTTTCCGCTGGCCCTAATTTAACGGTCTGGCTTTGCTTAATATAACCAGCTTTTTCGTAACGAATAACGTGCTCTTTATTGGCATCAACACTAATTGGATTTTTTGCCGGCGCTCCGTTGACCAGCAACGCACCGCCTTTCGGACTCACTGAGACATTGACCGTTGCCTGAACGGGCTGAAGACGGTAGTTACGCTTCGGTTCTTTGTTGCGAACGGTTAAAGACACGGTGTCCGTGACCGGCTCATACCCCGGATAATTCACCACTACAGGGTAGTCGCCACCCACTTTAGCAACGGTTACCGGCGTTGACCCAACCTCTTTGCCGTCAAGGGTAACCGCAGCACCAGCCGGGCTGGAATTAATAGAGATAGTGCCACTAATAGGAGTTAACCGAATTTGTTCTTCAACTTTACCGTCTATTAGCGCTTCAATAGCCACTGAGGTCGGCTCGTAAGCCGGATGCGAGGCCGACACCGTATAAGTTCCCGGAGCAAACTCACCCTCAAAGGTAGAAGCCGTTTCGCGCTGCTCACCGTTAACTGACCAGACAATATTGTCTGCGCCCGGCTCTGTTGTTATCGTCACTTTTGCGGGCTTAGGCTCCAGCTCAACTTCAATAGTTGAAGGGCTGTTGTCGTTTACCTGCACTTCTTTGGTTTGGTATTTGTCGGCCGACACGGCTACAAGGCCACCAGAGCCTACCGCGTAATATTTGTTGTCGATGAAAAAGCCAACACCAGAATGAACAGCAAAGCGCTGAGTTTGCACGGCTTCTGCCGGTTTTACCGTAAAACTGTAACCTTTGGTTAAAAACAGCCAGCCAAAATAAATAACCAGCAGTGCAAGAATACCGACCGAGAAGCCAATAGCCATTAACCGTCGTTTACGTCGTCCTTTTTCAATGGCTTCGTCAAGTGAGTTCACGAAGTCTCTCCTGTTCTTTTATTATTTTTCGCTAAATGATGCTAAACGCGTTCGTTACATTGAACGTTAATAACAATAGGTGTGCCTGATTTCTCCACCACAACATCGACAATGGTTGAGCGGTATCCTTCGCGACTGCCTTCAAATTGATACTTACCCGGTTTTAACTGAATGGTTTTTTCTCTGACTTCACCCACAACCCCAACACCTAATACTTTTATATAGGTTCGGTTGTCGGAGCGAACCGTTACGTCTATGGGTTGATTTTCCTGCTCAATTAGCTGCTCAACCTGGCTTATTTTTTCACCCAGTTTAGCGCTCAGTTGCGTAAGCCCGCTGTAGCGCGAAACCGCATTCACAGCATTTTGACGAATATTGTTATCGGCCAGACGATCCGGCCTATCAATATAAACATCCAGCGCGCTACTGGCTGCTAATATCTCACCTGCGCTTTGTTTAGCCTGCTGAACAACCTGGCTGTCCGGGTAATCAGCCATCCCCTTTTCCGCCAGTATCAGCACGGTTTGCCATTCGTCAGCCCCTGCAAATACCTGAATTCGCTTTTCCAGCGACTCCATACCCTGGCTTTTTAACTCAGCGTCAATTTGCGCCTGTAGGGTTGCCAGTTCCGGTCGATTGTTGTCTATAGCCGAAGCTTTGGCTAATGCTTCCTGGGCGCGATCAAAGTCCTTGCGATCAATCGCATTCACCGCCGTTGCCAAAGCACGAGCAAAACGTTGTTGTTTAATTTGCTGTTCCACTTTCGCTAAGGCTGCCTTTGCATCCTCCTGTTGCGGATCAAGCTTTATAATTTGTTGATAAGCAGCACGCTGCTTCTCTATGTTACCTTCTACACCGCCCACTCTGGCCTGTTCATACAAATCAGCGACTTCATGGTAGGTGTCTATGCGCTTCTGCAACGCCAGCGCGTCGCTATAGTCGCCTTTTACCTTTAAAGCCTGAGCATTCAGCTGAGCAGCATCATCAATGTCGTTGGCAGCAAAGGCTTTTGCTGCGTCTGCATAAGGTTGTTTATAAGCCTTTTCAAACGCGCTTTGGTAGTTTGTAATATCCGTATTGAGTTGCTCGATAGTGGTTTGCGCCTGGCTGTAGTCACTGGCGCCATAGTCATCAAAAGCTTGTTCTATATCAGCCTGAAAACCCGCAACTTTGACAGGCTTCCACTTCGACAAATACGGGCTAGAAACAAGCTCGGAAACACGCTGGTTAGTCTCGTTCAAAGCCGTTTGCAGCGCTTTTCTGTCTACTGCATGGTTAGCTAAACTAGCCTGCGACTCACCTTTCTCCTCGGCTACCGGCGTGTCGCCGCCAGAAACCGGGAAATAGGCGAGTAAGGTAACGACAACGCCAATCAGCAAACAGGCAAAAACGGAGGTAATTACGCCAGTTACAATAACTCTCTTCTTTTTAGCCCGGCTTTGCGCTATTTGCTCATCTACAGACGACATTGTTACCCTTCCCTGAGTGAATTAAAGCTGAGTTAATGGTGTTGATTCAAGGTCATAAATTTCTTTCAGCTTTTCGCGTAACTGAGCGTACTGCTCACCGGCGGTACCAGTTAACTCAATGTTTTGCTCATTCAGCTCAACAACTTGTGGGGTTACTTTAATGTCCAGGTTTTGACCCATTTCATCAAGCAACGCACGCTGTGTGCCTAACTCGCGGTTAGTCTTTATTGCTTCACTTAAGCTGTATACCGCACCTAAACCTGCTGCCGCACTTGCTACCTGGCCAGCTGTAGAGCCGGAGTTTTTGCCCAGCAAAATTGCCGCTGTTGCTAAAATACCGGCGCCAACCTGAGCACGCGTTCGCTCTTCTTTTTTCCGGCGTATATCAATAGCAACCGGAAGAGTTTCCTGCTGATACGTGCGATATGCATCGTGTGTGCTTGCGTAGAACGTGTCGTAACTGTCCTGTAGCGAGTCAATAAACTGCTCATCTTTCGCCTTAATAACGTTAACCCGCTGGTACATAGGGTCAGACTCAGCCGGAGCGCCGGTCAAAGTTATAGTAGAACGGTTCGAGAAAAAGTTACTGGACTCACCCAAATAGCCTCCAAAGGCCTCAGGGCTGTACATAGTGGCGTAGCGCATATCTGAAACCGCCTGAATGGTTTTCTTTTCCTCATCGGACTTTTTCATTAGCAAGTCATAAACATAACCCGCAATGCTTTTAAAAATAGGTCCGTACGGGTTCTCACCCTTTCTTAATGCATCGCGGTAGAAACCCTCACCCACGCGAAACTCAAACTCTTCCTCGCCCCAAATTTGGTTACTGGCATCCATAACGCGAACGCCAATTTCAACCGTTTCAGTGTCTGAATAATTGATTTTTCCCAGCACATAAACATCCGCGCTTACGTTGGCATCGGGGGTGACATTAACCGCACCAAAAGCTTTAGTGTCAGAAAGCGCTTCGCGAGTATTAACGGCAAAACGATTGGCTTCTAAACGACGTACCTGTGGCCAAATGTCTTCCTCAACCAACTCTTCATCGTCGATATTTCCGTACTCATCTTTTGGCAAACCCGGGTCAAAAACCGGAATAGCGACATTAAGATAAACATTGGAATTATAGCTGTAGCTGCGCTCTTCTTTTCCTAGCGCCTTAGAACTGCCCGGGCCACTCATACTTGGACCTACACTGGTGACATTGGTTTGGGTTGACTGGCATCCGGCTAATGTAAATAGTGCGGAGAGTGTCATAACGACTGAAAATCGTTTTATTTTTTTGAGTTGAGCTAGTGTATTCATTGTTCTGTCTTCCATTAATTATTGACATCCATATTCGGCCATCAGGCCTTTGAAATGCTCTTTTTCGGCTTCTGTTGTGGCAGAAGCCATACCTTCTTTCACCGCGTCGCATACCGCCGAACTGCCACTACCGCTATTGCCACGCTTATGATCTTTTGTATCCACTGAGGAGCTTTCCGATACAGCTGAGCTCGACTGCTGTTGTGTTTCACTGCCCGTTGCGCCACCTGCGCTCGAGCCGGTTGAACCCGATGCGCCTCCCGCCCCGGAGCTGCCAGCTGCGGCTTCAGCAAGGTTGTCGGCGGCCGATGCAGTTGCCGCTTCCATACACTCGGCAGACTCATCCAAAGACGCAAAAAGCGCAGCTTCTTCAAGAGCAATGCGCTCTTGCAGTGTGAGAGTGCTGGGGTCTACGTCATCAAACTCAATATACGAACAATCGGAATAGCTGGCTTCCTGAGCTTGAGACACACTGCTTGTTAGAGCCAAAACGGAGAGCAAAAACACTGAAGCGTATGTAAAGCTAATAAGTGATGAGCTGATTTTATCCACGGTGGGCCTATAACCTTGCCTGACGGGTAACTCGAAAAGAATATAAGGTTAAGATATTATATAAAGAAGTGTAAATAAACTGTAAATACGAAATTTCTATATTGCAAAGCGCGAAGCCTTGAGGCTTCGCGCTCGTACTGTCGTTAATCGGTCGTTCCGGCCTGCCTCTGAATAAACTGTCGGGTATCTTCCAGTAACGCCTTTCGCGCCGGTTCATGCACATACATCATGTGGCCGCCGTGGTAGTAGCGGTAAATAATGTCATCGCTCGCAATACCGTGGCGATTCAGTGTGTACTCAGCATCAAAAAACGGGGTAACCAGATCATAATAGCCCGAGCCCACCATGACTTTTAACGCGGGGTTACTGCGCAAAACTGCGGCTAAATCAGGAGCCGTATTCACGTAATGAGGTTCCCATGTTTGGCCTTCAGGCTTAGGGCTCCAACGCCATTTGCCGGAAAGCTCCGGGTCAGCCGGATTTAAGTAAGTGCGACCCCAATCAATTCCTAATTCATTGCGCATGTAGTGCATCAGCGATGCCTTATAGGCCGGTGAAATAGCGCGGGCTGCATCTTCACGTGGGCTTGCGGCAACATCGTCGCGTTCATCTTTAGTATAACGGCTATCGAGCAAGCCTACGGCTACACCTTCGTCGCGCCGCAACTCTTTAGCAAAACGAAACGCATTAATGCGCAAGTCAACGCGCTCAATATACTCTTTGCTCAAACCGGTAAAACGTTGCAGTTCGCTGACTAACTCAGCTCTCTTTTCATCACTAAGCAAGTTACCTTCAAACAACGCAGGTAGAAGCTCTTGTGTTGCGAACTCACGGCTTTGCTGGATAAAAGCCTCAAAGTCACCCGAGTTATCGACTTTGCCGTGATACCACGCTGTAGCTGCCATGGTCGGAATATAAGTAATGTAGGAAATGATATTGTCATCGACATACGGGGTAGAGCCCTGATAATCAAGTGCCTGGGACACAAACACAATACCGTTAACGTTTATTACGTAGTCGTCGAGCAGTACCTTAGCAACGGCCGCGGCTCGGGTGGTACCAAAGCTCTCACCTAACAAGAACACCGGCGAGTTCCAGCGGTTGTTCTCGGTTAGCCACTGAGCAATGAAAGCAGCCATGGAGTCTGCGTCTTCCGTCAGCCCCCAAAAACCTTCTTTTTCACCCTTACCAATAGCGCGTGAAAAGCCCGTGCCAACCGGATCCACAAACACCATGTCGGTAACATCGAGAATGGTTTCAGGTGCATCTTTAATGGTATAAGGCGCAGCGCCCGGATGTTCTGCGTCACTTGGCACAACAATACGTTTAGGGCCATAACCGCCCATATGCAGCCAGTTTGAAGACGAACCCGGGCCGCCGTTCCAGACAAACGTCACCGGACGATTTTCTTCATCCTCGGCAACATAATCAAAAGAGAAAATGCTAGCCGTCGGCTCGCCCTCAGCGTTTTGCAGGTAGGTCTCACCGGCAGTAACCCGATAATCAATGCGTTCTCCGTTAAAGGAGCCGGTATGCTCGGAAACAAACTCGGTTGGATCAGGAACAGGTTTTTCTTCACTTTCTGATTCAGTGGTTTGTGCCAGCGCGCTGGTGGGTAATGACACCAACAGAAGAAAAGATAAAAGAGTTAGATAGTTGGTCAACAATTTCACAGTTTTACTTCCTAATCAGGGTAATTTCATCAGATTACCACAAATTACTGTTCTGCTAACCCATCAAAACGATCTGATACATACCGGCTATGACAAGCAATACAGCTAGCCGTCATTTCGTTATAAAGTTCATATTGTTTTTGAGTATCTCTGTCTTTCGCCGCCTCAGCCAGCCCTGCTGCGAGTCGGTGAAAGTCTTTATCCAGCTTTACGAAGCCTTCTGGAACCGCCGACATTAAGTCCTTTTTGTCCTGTTCAGTCAAAGCCTGCTTCATTATAAAACTGTCGTGTATTTGCTGCGCCTTGGTTTCTACCCGTTCATGCTCACCCGTAACCATGGAAACATGAATTGAGGCCATTGCCGATTGAATTGAACGCATTTCTTGTTGTAATAACTGACTTAGCCTGTCTGTAAGTTTAGGAGTGACAGGATCCGCCGCTAAAGTATTTAAAGACAAACCAACGGCGGCTAACGTTAAACCTACATAGCCTACTTTCTGACGAAGTTTCATGATGCCTCCTTAATAAAACTACCGTAGCTTTATGTGCGTTATTTACTCGGTTTACGCGCTAGCATGGTTGCAAACTGCAGTTGCGCGCCATTGTGCATAGTACCGACATCTTCGTTGTACTTAACTAACTCCCATCCCTCATAGGCATCACTCAGCTGCCCAGCTTTAAACGTAAAAGGAAAAGGGACCGGGCACGGGTGCTCATTAGTATCCATAGCACAAACAATTAAGTTATAACCACCTGGTAGGGTATGCGATTGCATATCTTCAATAACTGCATCAACACGCGTGGGATGAAGGAACATTAAAGTTACCGTGCAGGCAATCAGCCCATAGTCGTCGCTTAACGCTGCATCATTAATGTCATAGACTCGCGCTTCAATGTTGTTGATAGCCTCTTCACTGATAATTTGCCGCAGCATATTGATAGCATCAGGGTTATTGTCTACTGCGGTCACGTTGAAACCAAGCTGGCTCAAATACAAAGCGTTACGGCCATTAGAACAGCCCATATCCAGGGCGTTACACGGCGCTATGATCTCGCCTGCCTCTATGACTTCACTGTGCGCAGGGTTTAGTCCATAACGGCTATTTATATCAGCTGACATTGTACTCACCTAGTTTTCAATAATGAGCTGGCATAGTACTACTTTTAGTTCGTTATTAAATAAGCGTAGCTGACGTCATCAGCGATATAGATCAACATCTGCTTTGTTAGGCACACTAACTGGATAGGCAACAAAACTAACTTGCACTTAGGGTTGAAGTGAAGTGCTAAAAACTCTGCTACCCTAATTTATTAAACAAAGCGCATTTGTAGAAGATTACTTAACTGCATGACGGTAAATAACGGGTAAAAGGAGACTCATACGATGAAACTGCAACGTATTGAAACACCTGGTATCGCTCATTACGCATGGCTTCTGGCAGAAGGCAGCGAAGCCATGATAGTTGACCCCAGCCGGCACGTACAAAAGTACCTCAATGCGGCAAGGGACTTGGGGACACGGATCACCCATATTGTAGAGACACACCGGCAGGAAGATTTCGTCATGGGCTCGGCATGGTTAGCCAAACGTACCGGCGCGAAAATTTTAAACGGCAACTTCGGCACCTTTGGTCACGGTGACGTGCGACTGGAGGACGGCGACACGTTTTGTGTAGGACAACTGCTTATTCGAGCCTTCCACACTCCGGGGCATACCCCCGAAAGCATGTGTTACGCTGTCTACGAGGACAAAAATGCCGAATCTGCCTGGGCTATCTTTACCGGTGACACACTATTTTTCGGCGATACCGGACGCTCCGATTTACCAGCCAAAGACAAGTCAGTGGAAAATGCTGCCCTTATCTATGATTCAGTACACAGCAAACTGGCGGCTCTTGATGACACTGCATTAATTTTGCCTGCGCATGGACCGGGTTCGGTATGTGGTAGCGGAATGGCTGAACGCTCATGGTCAACATTGGGTGACGAAAAAACCTATAACGACGTTTTTACCCTTTCGCGAGAGGAGTTTGCCCAGAAGAAAGGCGGCGAACGAATTCCTCGACCACCCTATTTCCGTCATATGGAAGAAGTCAATTTAAATGGGGGATTACCTCCGGCCCGGAGAACCGGCGACACAGCTTTGCTTCCTGCGGATGATTTTGCGGAGTCTGCAAAAGATGAGCGAATTTACGATACCCGCTTACCCGAAGCCTTTGCAGGCGCACACATCCCCGATAGCTACAGCATCTGGCAAGGAGGCTTGCCAGTATTCGGCGGATGGTTAGCCGATAATGATAGCCCCATCTATTTAGTCACCAGTAGTAATGAGGATGTGGACCCTGCGGTGCATCATTTAAGTAACATAGGGCTGGACAACGTACGTGGCGCTCTAGCTGGTGGCTTTGAAGCCTGGCGAGATGCAGGAAAAAATTTACGCCAGAGTACCGCAACTACACCCCGGGCATTGAAGGAAATGGAACAAACACCCCAATTACTTGATGTCCGGGAAACTGATGAATTTGAAAGCGGGCACATACCCAACGCAATAAATTGCTACGTAGGATATTTGGAAGATGAAATTAGTGATCTTCCCTTAGACAAAGACCGGCCACTGGTAGTTACCTGCGGAGTAGGCCATCGCGCAGGGGTGGCTGTTAGTATTTTACTGAAAGCCGGTTTCCGGGACGTTCGCAACCTGTTAGGCGGCATGAAAGCATGGACTGCGTTGGGGTTTCCTATTGAATAAACTTAAAAAAGTGCTTGAAAATGGTGGCCCCTCCCAGATTTGAACTGGGGACCAACCGATTATGAGAGAGTTTTAGCTTTATATCTCAGTGAACAACGAAGAACAAATAAAAACAAAATATTCTTTAATTTCATTTATTTAAATAAATTTCTATTGTTTACCCTTGTTCACTGCGATCCCATGTAGCACAATTATTTTGCTACATATTTGCTACATGGAAAATTTCAATGGCTATACGAGCTAAGATCACGAACGCCTCAATCAAAAAACTGACACCTGCTGATCAGCGTCTTAACGATACAGAGATCAGTGGCTTTCACGCTCGTATAACAAACAAAGGAAGTGTCTCTTACTACCTCTACTATCGCAAGGATGGAAAGCAGGTAAATTATCGCCTTGGTACTCATGGGAAAATCACACCTGCTGAAGCCAGAGAACTGGCTCGTATAAAAGCGGGTGAAGTGACCAAAGGTACAGACATTCAGGAAGAGAAGAAAAAGCAAAAAGTTGAAGCCGAACGCGAAAGGGCGAATCAACTCGAAAAATACCTAAACGAACACTACGAGCCTTGGCTTAATGCAAAGAACGCTAAAACAGCAAAGCGCATCATAAAAACCATTAAATCTGGCTTCCCTGACTTTCTGAAGCTTCCCCTGTCAGAAATTAAAGCTCATAAAGTAGAGCAATGGCGAAACAAGAAGATTAAGTCCAACGTGACCAAAGCTACGGTTAATCACTACGTAAACTCGTTAAAAGGAGCTATGAGCCGCGCAGTCGAATGGAATCTAATTAGCTCCCACGACCTTAATAAAGTTAAAACACTAAAAACCGACAATACACGACTGCGTTACCTGACCAAAGATGAAGAAGCTAATCTGTTAGAAAAACTTCGTGAACGTGATGAGCAAATCAAAACCGCCAGAGACAGCGCAAACGAGCATAGAAGAATTCGCGGCTACGAAGAAACCGACAGTTTACGAGGCCAAATGTTTGCTGACCACTTAGAGCCAATAGTTTTACTTGCTATGAACACGGGAATGCGGCGCGGTGAAATTTTTCAACTGAAATGGTACGACATAGACTTTCAGAGTAAGACGCTCGCGGTAAAAGCCGACAACGCTAAATCCGGTAAGTCTCGTATTTTGCCACTGAATAAAACCGCTATGACTGTTCTAGAAGAATGGCAGAAAGTAAGTCAAAGCCAGTTCGTTTTCCATGGCAAAGAGAAAGAACCTCTTACCGACATTAAAAAAGGATTCTTGAAAGTGCTTGATGCCGCCAACATTGAAGACTTCCGTTTTCACGACCTACGCCACCACTTTGCCAGTAAGCTAGTTATGGCGGGCGTTGATTTGAATACCGTTCGCGAGCTGCTAGGCCATGCTGATATTAAAATGACTCTGCGCTATGCTCATTTAGCACCTGAGCACAAAGCGAGAGCGGTGAATCTAATTTAATAAATAGCAGTCAGGCGAATTGCACAGTGCGCAGATACAATATAAAAATATTATGAGTCACATAAGGAGAAAGTATGAGCACAAAAGTCACTGGAATGGATAGCCTTCAAAAAAAGCTGAAAAAAATGGCTGACGGCGCCCGAGAGCTTGACGGACAACATCAGTTGGCAATTCCTGACCTATTAACCGATTCATTCTTGACGAAGCACACAAACTTCTCAAATGCTCAAGAGCTATTCGACAAAAGCACCTTCAAAATTGATTCCGCTGAAGATTTCAAAGCTATTCCAGATGATGAATGGGACCAGTATATTTCAAGCATATCGAACTTTGAATCATGGGAAGAAATGCTTCAAACAGCCACATTCGAATATGCAAAACGTAAAATGGGCCTAAGCTCATAACAAAGACAGCCAAAGCACTACCTGTTTTGGTTGTCTTTCTGGTAGCGTTACGTAAAAATCGCTCTTATAGAGAAATGATGAAATGAAAAAATACTTTTTTATAGCGCTAGGTATCACGGCGGGTGTGGTTTTAAGCTTAGCAATTATAGGTTCAGGTATTTATTGGTGGCTTGAAGTTCGTATACCTGAGCCACCTGATGTTTCTGTCGATTTAGAGGGGTTCCCGGATGCCCGAGTGAATGAAAATGGCAAGCACCAACCCCTTGTGAGAATTTTGGTTACTAACAATAGTGATACCAAATTATCTATCAGTGATGCATATCTTTATCTAACTAGAGTTTCCGATGGCGCAAGAACTGATTTTGGATATGAGGTTGGTGACATCATTATATATCCGAAAGAGAAATATGTTGAAGTCGTTGAAGCTATGCCGACCCAAAGTGAATGGATTGACTACAAAGATACCGACACTTTCGAATCGGAACAGGATTATTTAGCTTACAAAAAAAAGTGGGTTTCTCAAATCAAGGAAAAGTTTAAATTCAATTTTTCTTTTGTATCTGATACACACAATATTCGTATTTTGCTAGATACGCAGGAAAAAATTAAAGAAATTGAGAACAAAAATGGATGGGTACAAAGCGAGTATGAGTGAAAAACGAGATCTTTCGTAGTTGCTTTCGGCCCTTCCTGAAGTGAAGAAAGAATCGTTGGATTAGAGCTAAAAACACTTTGGAAAGAAATAGCAGTTATCGGATATATTTCCGCTGTACTTTGGTAACGCCTAGTCTATCAATACACCTTCTACCTAAAGTATTCACACTCGAAGTTGTCCGTTTAATTTAAACATTTACGCGTACTGCAACGATGAAAAAGAGACTGAATGGAAAAGTGTAGTAACTGTTACTAACTGATCTTTTTCCTCAATAAATATTATATAGGTAGTATTTTTAACCAAATAAATCTATAAAACGGCTACCTTAAGATTTGGCTTGAATAACCTTCGGGAACTACTAAATCATAATGATATTAAAGTCACTTTGTGCCCCGCACACCTAACACAGAGCACAAAAAAATCGGTTGATAGGTTAACTAGAAATCTACCTGATTCCCAATTTTACTCTGAAGCTTATCAAAAAAATCACTTACTTTTTGTGTTCGGGATAACTTTAAGATAGATGATGCCCTTGCCATACCAACCAAAAGCTCGTTGTCCGATATGATGAACTTCGCTGAAGTTAATTGATTGAGTGCTCCAATAATATTCTTAGAGGTCATGGTACTTAAATAATCCGTTTTTTGCGTAGTGAACCCGTTAATCAATCTGCGCTCACCATTCCACATATCTCTCCCTGAACTATAAGCTGGAATGTCATTTTGTAATAGCTCAGAAACTTCAAACGCTGCTATGCCGAACGCGTTTCTTTTACCACTTAAGCGCTTCTTTAACTGCTTTTTTGCAGATGAAACGCGTTTCTCAAACTGGCGCGGCGAAGTTACCCTTTTACACTCTATGTATAATGATCTGTTCTCAACCTTCACGACAACATCAGCTAGGTGGTTCAAGTCAACTTGAAACCCGCCATATAAAAACCGGCTCGCCACATCAAGCTCGAAAGCAAAGTTTCTTGATTGATCACTTGAGCTCTCGCCTCTCATAGGGTGACCTTTTGACATGTTCCGCAATTGAGATATAAAACTATCACTATCGACCGAAGATAAAGTTGCCTTCACTCGAACCAGCTCATGCATTTCTCGAGATGCTTCTAAAAACCTTTTAGTAACTGTTTTAAATTCCTCATCGGTGTAATCGGATACTGACTTAGCTTTAGCATCAAATAATAGTTTTCTGTCCTGTAAGTAAGTAGCAAACCTTGTTCTTCGAAACTCAATACCTAACTTATCTAACCAGTCACACGCTTTCTGGTAATCTTCTAGTAATTTCTTACCTTCAAGAACTTGGTCCGCATACGGAAGCGCTGTCTCATTCATAAACTCTCACACCACCGTAAAGGTTGTAGTATTGGATAATTTCATTGTTTCCGACTTTTCTATGAAAAAGAAATTTCTATTGGTTTTGCTAGAATAATAATATTAGTAATTTACACTCATCTAAATCCTATGGCGTCAATATTTTTGAGCCCGTTTTCTTAGTAAGCAGGCCCCAATTAGCCTCTAGTCGCGTTAAGAGGCGTTTTCCCTAAAAGACTTCAGCTGCATAGCAGCAATTAAACAGCCTTTATCTAAGTCAGTCGGTGAGAAACCTGAATATTCAGCGACTTTGATGAGTAATTCATTAAGGCGACTTTCGTCAAAAGTAGTTCTATATTCTTCTACAATATCTTCTCTTAACCAACCCTTAAGGATATCAAGCTCACAAATAGCTTTTAAAATATTCACGTACTTCTCACTCGATTCTAGCGGTCGGACTAAAATAAACGCCCTAAGCCGATTAATATTAGAGACAAGGACCTCAAAAGTAACAGCTATTGCGTCCAAAGCCGACTCAAAATTATCCTTTGTAATATGTCTAGAAATCTCTTTTTCTTGAGAGCCTAAATAACTGTTAGACTGCTCCACAAAGCTTTCTAAAGCTTTAATTACAGTTTTGCTAGAGGGAAAGCTATCATTCTTTTGGTCAACGTTATGTCGATAAACCGAGCGGTGGATTAGTGGTAAATCCTCTTTCTCAATATATACCCAACCTTCTGTTTCAATTACTCTGCCTAGAGTAATGCACAACTCCTTCTGGTGATCATAATACAGGTCGTACATCCGTTTTCGCTCTTGACCCTGTATAGTTTTCACCAACTGCATAGATCTATGGTTAGAAATCACCAAACCTGATAGTGGAACAGAGAGAGATAAAACAATAAGAGGTACTTTCATCCGCTCAACCATCAACGAGTAAGCTTCACTACCCCCCATTATAGATAGTGTTAAACCGTCTGAAGCAGCTATTAGCCCAAACATGATGATGCTTAAAACGACTGGTAGCCAAAAGCTAATCAAAAATAGCGGAGTTTTAAAAACTGTTTTATCGGGGGCTGTAAGACGTTCCCACATTTGCGATTTTCCTCTCATTCGAAAGAATACTATTCCTTTAGTCAATCTAGTTCTGTTCTGTTATCTTAATTTAACCTTAATGTATCAGCTTTATTAAAGTTATGTCCTCATTGATGAAAGTTAACGAGCTTATCGGCGTCTACGGGTACTCCACAGAAAGAGTATTACATCTTATTGAATTAGACCGCCTGACATTGACTGCTTCTCTAGCTCATGTCAATTCGCTTATCTACCAAAAAATAAACGGTGTCAAAAATGGTCTGGGAATCGCCTCTGGCAAGATAGAAATTAAACTTGATCCGACCGATGCCAAACATATTCTCACAAAAGGCCGATCAAATATTGTACATGCAGAAGTCGTAGATGCTGTTTTCGAAAGCTGGGATTTTAGCTTACCCAACGGAGAACCCACGCCTTTCCATGGTATTACCGACTGGAAGCCTCGAGAAATAAAAGCCCCATTCAAAATGCCTACTTTCGCTTTCTTTGAGCCTAGACTTGGTAAAAGCCATCAAGGTGACAGATTTGATAAGGTTCGAAGTTCCATTAAACAGCACGATGAATATAAAAATGAAAAAATAGCAGCACTAAATAGTTTTGAAGCACTGTTAGGAAACCTTGGAGCAGTCAATAAAAAGGTAGAATTTAACGGTAAAATGCTATCACTCAGTGAATGCTATGTGACAGGCAGTATCATAGACGATTTAGAGCCTCAAGAAGAATACACAGCTTCGAGCCTAAGTGAAATTGAAGCGTTACGTAATAGCGGAGCAACTGTAGATCTTCTTAATGAGTTACTTCTACGCGTAGCATTGTCGCTACCGAAAATAACACTACCTGAAGTTTGGAATACGATACGCTCAGACTATAAAAAACCGGAAAGCGCTTTTGATACAGAAGATATAATCGTTGATATCTCAGCCAGTGAACTCTGCTGGAGATCAGCAAACCTTGAGCACAATTATGTTCAGAGAGACAGTTTCGCCAATCGGCTGACTAAAGTAAAAAAAGCAGTCGTTCTATTGAAGACCGAGTAATAACTTCATTCACAACCTCATTTTCTCATTCTCAGGCTCATTTGGCTAAATCAGTGCCATAACCTCACTGTGCATTCATAAACACATGAGGTGATAACCATGAACGTTGAGAAACGTGCATTTTCAGAAATCGAAGCATCCGAGTACATCGGAATGAGCCGCTCATACTTGCGTCAGTCACGCATGGATGGGCAAATTGGTAAACGCAAACCTGCCCCGCCTTTCATTAAAATTGGGCGAACTATCCGCTACCTAAAAGAAGACTTAGACGCTTGGCTTAACAGCTTTTGTCGCGCTTCCAATTTAACGGAATTGGAGGTTCGCCATGACTAAGTTATCCGATGACCAAAAAGCACTGCTGAACTATTTACGGAACGGTAAACCGCTCCATATCTGCATTGACTTAGTTCCTCATATGGGCTCAGTCATAGTGTTAGATGACTTACCAAGCTGTGACCAAGAAGCGTTAGTTTCTCTCAAGGGAAAAGGGCTAATTGAAACCGAGGCTCGAAAGATACACGGAATCAATTTTTTACTCGTATCCGCTACCGAGGGAGTTTCACCATGCTAAATGACGCTCAGAAGAAACACTACTCATTGTTGTACCCTGAATTGGCAGACGACATTGAAAAGTTTGATATTGGTAGTGTCGAATATTTTGCTTATTACTTATACAAGCTTCCGCAAGAATTTAGTTCAAGGTTGCGTAAAGCCTATTTCAAACACCCTACCATTCGCGAACGTAATATATTTATACGGGATTTGAGCGACAGAATATTCTCAGATGTACCGACTTTCGTAAAGAACCTGAACGCTGATCAATCCGATATACGTTTATGGGCAAATCAACAATCTGAAAACTGTTTACGAATGATGAGAAATACCCCTTATACCTATACGGGAAAATCAGACAAGAAAATCCCTTATACGGAAAAGCGACAAAATACCGAAAAGCTGTATACGGGAATGGCCTCTTATACGAGAAGCCTTAATCTCGAGCCACCAAAACCTAATTCAACGGTTACCGTGGAAGGCTGTATAAGAAGAATGACTGACGCAAAGTGGTGGACACGCCGTATAAAAACGAAGTTGAAACAAGCCCGAGAAAATACGGCTATCAACTTGAATATAGTGTCGAAAAACCGCGACATTTATTGCAGCAGTTTAACAGCAAAAGCACGACAAACTGAAAAAGCCATGGAGCAAGAGTTTTTAAAGAACAGTTTTCGTGAGAACGAAAACGGGGAGCGAGTATCACTGTTCGACCTTTCGCAAACGACCGTTGCCAACCCTGTAAACAGACGAAATGAAATGATGACTCGCATTCGCGGCTTTGAGAATCAAGCTGATAAGCTAAATCACGAAGCTTTATTTTTAACACTCACTTGCCCCTCGAAATATCACAACAACTACGCGAGATCGGGTAAGGCTAACCCTAAATGGATGGGCTCAACGCCCAAACAAGCTCAAAGCTACTTAACGAACGTATGGGCCCGCATCCGCGCTAAACTGAACCGTGACGGCATTATGATATACGGAATGAGGGTCGTTGAGCCTCAGCACGATGGAACCCCACATTGGCATCTACTGGTCTTTCTATCACCTAGCCAGGTCGAAGCCTTCTCTCATATATTCCGGTATTACGCCCTCCTTGAAGACGGAGACGAATCAGGAGCACAAGAAAACCGCTGTGATATTACGCGCATCGACAAATCTAGGGGCAGTGCATCGGGTTATATCGCCAAGTACGTTGCTAAAAACATAGACGGCGCACACCTTGAAACAGGTACTTATGGCGAATCAGTTAACATCACCGTAATGCACGTAGAGGCATGGGCCTCTTGTTGGTCAATTCGTCAGTTTCAACAGCAAGGCGGCCCGCCTGTTTCCCCTTATAGGGAGTTACGCCGAGTAAGACACGAGCAACCTGAAGACTCACCTTTTGAGGTTCCAAGACAAGCCGCAGACAAAGGCGATTGGTGCGGCTACATTGAGGCCATGGGCGGGTTATTCGTAAAGCGAAAAGACCTGAAGCTAAAACTCGATTATGAAATTGAGATAGACGAAGAAACGGGCGAGATTAAATCGACCAAGTACGACTGCAACATCAGTAGAAAGTTAACTGGCTTAAAAGCGGGCAATGAACGCTTAACTACCCGCTTTCACACATGGCAGCCTGTGTCTTTAGGAGCCGATTAATCGGCTCCACTTGGAGTACTGGGAATAACTGTACGTTAATACTTAATTCACCCTTTAAAATTAACAAATAATCAAGTAGCTTAGTAACCGCCTACTGGCAGAAATGTTTGTCATGATTCGTGACATTAGAGCTAATGTCCTGTTCAATTGCAGTGACTCTAACGGATTATCTCCATCCGGTTGGCAGTTAGCATAAAGTTGGCATATCTGCTAAAGAGTGCCAGTAGGCTCTTTTTCAAAGGAATTGATAATGTCTCACCTAAGTAGCCTAAAAAATTGTAGAACCCCAACTGACCTTGCTAAATTATTAGGCTACAAATTAAATACTTTGACGTACATAATCTACGGGCAATCTGATCAAAACAAATATAATAGCTTTGATATACCTAAATCATCCGGCGGAGTCAGAGTAATATCAGCTCCTGAACCTAAGTTAAAAGACTTACAAAAACGGTTAGCTAAGCTATTAATGCATTGCTTAGACGAAATAGATAACTATGAAAAAGTTCCAGCTGTTTCTCAAGCCTTTCGATTGGGCCGCACTATAAAAACAAATGCGTCAAAACACAAAAGACAAACCCACGTTCTAAACTTTGATCTAGAGGACTTTTTCTCAAGCATTAATTTTGGCCGGATCCAAGGGTTCTTTATAAAGAATAAATATTTTTTAACTCCACCCAAGGTGGCAAATTTACTCGCGCAAATTTGTGTTCATAAAGGAAGCCTGCCGCAAGGAGCACCCACATCGCCTGTCATGTCAAACCTTATCGCGCGACCTCTAGATAGGAAGCTTCTATTACTTTCAAAAAAGTCAGACTGCATATATAGCAGGTATGCGGATGATATAACTATATCTACTTCAAAAGGAAAGCTTCCAGAAAAAATTGTAAAGTACTCACAACCCGATAGAGAGGAGTTATCAAACGCCATAGAGAATATAATAAAAAAATCAGGCTTTAGTATAAATGTTCAAAAAACTCGGCTATCAACCAAGTACTCCAGACAAGAAGTGACAGGGCTTACTGTAAATAGAAAGGTTAACGTCAGAAACGAATATTATAGAATATCAAGAGCTCAAGTAGACAGTTTAATAAAGCGTGGGCATTTCGAGTCCGAGAAGCCATACAAAGAGCATAATACTCTAGCTCAGCTAGAGGGTAAGCTAGCTCACATCTATTATATAAAATGGCCTTACGATTGGAGTTGGCTTGCTTCGAGAGATAGTAGTAACAAGGTAATGAAAGACTTCATGTTCAGTAAAGAACTAGAGCGAAAGCATAAGATACCTAATTACTTAAGAGTATATAAGAAACTACTAACCTATAAGCTAATAAGTGCAGAGAGGAAGCCAATCATTCTTACGGAAGGGAAAACCGATATTACCCATATAAAATCCGCAATAAAGAGTCGTCAAGGTTACTTCCCTAAATTATATAATGACTCAAGAGACGAAAAATTTTCAATTCAGTTTATAAAGCAATCTAGTAGAATTTCCTTATTCCTTGGGTTGAGCAATGGAGCCAGTTCATATGCCTCTTTTATTTCTGATTACAGGATGCTCTGTGAGTCTATGCCAGCAATATCGCCTAATCATCCAGTAATAATACTAGTTGATAACGACGATGGTGTTAGAACTATTAAGAAGTCATGTGGTAAGCATAAGTGTGACATATCAGTAGATACAGAGGAGGATTTTTATAGAATTTGGTCAAACTTATACGTAATAAAAACGAATAGTACTGCAAACTTAAAAGAAACAAGTATAGAGGACCTTCACACTGAAGAAACGCTAGATACCGAGATAAACGGCAAAAAGTTCAAGAAGACTAAGGCTCATAAGGAAAATCAATATATTGGTAAGGAAATCTTCGCTAGTTATATATCTGAAAATAGAGATAAAATCGATTTTTCCGGCTTCGATATACTTCTATCACGCATCCAAAAAGTTATTGACCATTTTTCATCCGTTAAGAAATGATCTGTATAACTAATCCTCTACAAAATATTATCAAAATGACAGGCAAACTCAGTCTTTTATCGTTTTTTTAGGCCATGCGCTTGCATAAAACCATCTTCCCTTACATCGAACACTGTATCACTCAAGACAAATATCTCAAAAAATGCTACATATTTGCTACACAAGAAAAGAATGATAGTAAAAGTTAGTGAAAGCTTCGGCTGAAAGCCTTTAAAAATGGTGGCCCCTCGCAGATTTGAACTGCGGACCAACCGATTATGAGTCGGGTGCTCTAACCACTGAGCTAAGGGGCCATTTTTGATTGGAAGCTGTAAAGCGGCGCAGATTATACGAAGTTTTTACGCTTTTGTCATGGGTATCAGCACGTTAAATCGCGAAGTTTTATCGACTTTTTCGTAGCTGATGTCGCCATTCTGGTTCCGCAGTGTATCACGCACTACCTTAAGCCCTATACCGTATTGGGTCGGCGCAAGCTCATCGGCATGAAACAGCAAATGTTTGTTTTTATTCTCTATACCGGCACTTTCATCGCTAATAGCAATTTTCACAAAGTTTTCTTCAGCCGTTGCCTGCAGCATAATTTCTGAATTGGCTGGCACAAAGGTTATGATATGCCGTATCAGATAATCCAGTGCAAAACGCAGTAATAAGGGCTCTGCTTCAAATTTAAGGCCTTTTTCAGCTATTGCGGTAAGCGTTATGTCTTTAACATTTCCGGTGCTTTCATGGTAGTCGGATAGCTCCTGGAGAAAGTCTTCGGCATCAATGGACGTTGGCTTGCTATGCCCGGCACCTTCGGTAACTCTCTCAAAAGAACTGAACAACTCTGTCAGCTGTAACACCCTTTCTTTAATGTCGTCGGCGTTTGCTTTGGGTAGCTTGCGCTTTATTTCTTCAAGTTCAGTCATTGCAAGCGCTGTCATAGAACGAGCAATACGACCAATCAACGTTTTTTGATTAGCCATAATAACTTTGTTCATTTGCTGGCTTAATTCGCGCTCTTTAGACTGAATTTGCTGTCGAGCTTGATACAACAGCATTAACAATGGCTGAATTTCCGGAATTTCGGTGGTGACCGAAACCGCCTGAGAGCTGTCTTCGGCCTGTGCAACAATGCGATCTCGCTCTGAATGCCAGTTACGGTTAAAGACAGACTCGCGCACAATTAAAACGCCGCCAATAATGGCGAGCACCACAAACAGGGCGCTGACAATAAGAGTAAAGTTAGGAGGTACAAACTGGACACGCTTTTTCAGCCAAATACCCAGGTTGTAGTGATTCTTTTCAGGGCAGGCCGCCACGACAGTTGCAACCTGCTCATTGGACTGAACAGAGACAATGTCTCTTTGCTGCTCTAAAGAACGTTGCACAGCAGAACGAACAATTGGAACATCGTCGTTACTGATACCAACGTCTGTGGTGTCACCACCGTTGGTCGGTAAAGAGAAGCCTATAAACCCCTGAGCTGTATGCCAAAAGCCGCCTTTAACGCCATCGGCATTAGTTAGCGCTTCAGCCAGTGCCTGATGCATTAAATCGGGTTTAGTTACTTGCTGCTGCGGCGACTCCGATTCAGGGTAAAGACTGTCGACAGCAAGCTGCGCATTTTTACAGGCTTTGCCCATTAGCGCTTGATTGCGCTGCAATGTCTCGCCCGCAGAAAACCAGAACGCAACAAGTAAACCGCCAACGGCTACTGCAATCATTGCAATAGCCAGCCAGCGGTTATGTTTTGTGTGGGAAGAGAGAGACTGCACTTACCTCACTCTCTTTTACTAAGGTAGTTTGTAGAAATTTCGGGCATTCTGATAAAACACCTTATCAACCGCTTCATCGTCGTCCAGTGCATTCACAATCGTGGTAATGTCAGAGGGTTCAAATGAGCGAGTACTGCGCGTACCCGGTAAATCGGTACCAAACATTAAAGCATCCGGGTTGGTCTTATTCAGTGTTTTAATGGCGTCTTCTACGTTAACTTCGGTACGACCAAAGCCACTGGCTTTAATTTTTACGCCACCTTCAGCTAAACGACGCACCTGAGACAACCCTGATTTTGCCATACCTAAGTGGTCTACACTCAGTTTAGGCAACTTAAGCAAGGTAGGTACCATGTCGTCGAGCTCACGGCTATCGACGTAAATTTCTAAATGCCAGCCGGCTAAGTCCCAAATACGCTTACCAAACTCGACAATACCTTCAATGTCACGATGAACGCCGCGTTTTAAGTTAACGCGTACGCCGCGAATACCATGCTCATTCAGTTGCTGAATTTTTTCATCGCTAACTGAGCCTGGTAACTGTGTAACACCAACAAAATTGCCGCCCAGGTTTTCCAGCGCCGCTTTTAAATAGCGTTGCTCGAAGCCCTGGAAAGAGCCAGACACAATGACACCGCCTTCTATCGGCATGCCACGGACTAAGTTCCGATAATCATCAATATAAAAAGGCTCAGGGATATGACCTTGGTTTTCAATTAGCGGAAACTCGTCATCATAAATGTGCAAATGAGAGTCAATAATACGTTTCGGCCAATTGTCACGGTTGTTACCCATGCTGCCTCCTGTGTCAGAGAATATCTTACTCATCCAAGAACGATTTAAGCTGCTCAGAGCGACTTGGATGGCGAAGCTTTCTTAATGCTTTGGCTTCAATTTGACGAATTCGTTCACGAGTTACATCAAACTGCTTACCAACTTCTTCTAAAGTATGGTCTGTATTCATATCAATACCAAAGCGCATACGCAATACTTTTGCTTCACGAGCTGTTAAGCCGCCAAGCACGTCACGAACCGAGTTACGCAGGCTTTCTGACGTTGCTGAATCAATAGGAAGGTCCAGCGTATTGTCTTCGATAAAGTCACCCAGGTGCGAATCTTCGTCGTCACCAATTGGGGTTTCCATCGAAATTGGCTCTTTCGCAATTTTTAATACCTTACGGATTTTGTCTTCCGGCATCATCATGCGCTCGGCCAGCTCTTCCGGCAGAGGCTCACGCCCCATTTCCTGCAACATTTGGCGTGAAATGCGGTTAAGCTTATTAATGGTCTCTATCATGTGGACCGGAATACGAATAGTACGAGCCTGGTCCGCAATGGAGCGGGTAATAGCCTGACGGATCCACCAGGTAGCATAAGTTGAGAACTTATAACCACGGCGATACTCGAATTTATCCACGGCTTTCATCAGGCCAATGTTACCTTCCTGAATTAAGTCCAGGAACTGCAACCCGCGGTTGGTGTACTTCTTAGCAATAGAGATAACCAGACGTAGGTTAGCTTCAACCATCTCTTTCTTCGCACGGCGTGCTTTCGCCTCGCCAATGGACATACGACGGTTAATTTCTTTGACTTTACCAATGGTTAAGCCTGTTTCCTTTTCTACATCAACCAGTTTGTTAACGCAGCGTTCTATTTCACCGCGAACTTCTTTCAATGTATCGGCGTAGGCTGCACCGGAATCTATTTCTTTATCAACCCAGGCCAGGTTATTCTCGTGGCTGGCAAAGGCTTTCATGAAGCTGCGTTTCGGCATTTGCCCCTGTTCAACGCTTATCTTCATAATAATGCGTTCCTGAACACGCACGCGCTGCATCATGGCACGCATGTCTTTAACCAAGCGGTCAAACTGTTTAGGAACTAAGCGGAACTGTTTGAATAAGTCGCTGAGCTTGTCAATTTCAACGCGGGCATCGGCACCATCACGACCATGCTTTGCAATAGCCTGACGAGTTGCTTCGTATTGTTCGCGAAGTGCATTGAACTTGCTGCGAGCAAATTCCGGATCAATACCGGTATCCGTTTCTTCTTCGTCATCGTCATCATCATCGTCTTCATCTTCCAGCTCTTCGGTTGGAAGTTCAGAGCCAACGTGAGTAGCAGCCACAGGAGCTTCGTCTACTTCGTCAGGGTCAATGAATCCGGAAATAATGTCGGTTAAGCGCAGTTCTTCGGCTTCGTAGGAGTCCCATTGCTCAAGCAGGAAGTTAATGGCTTCAGGATACTCAGCAACAGAGCACTGAACCTGGTTAATGCCTTCTTCGATGCGCTTGGCAATGTCAATTTCGCCTTCGCGGGTCAGTAGCTCAACCGTACCCATTTCACGCATGTACATACGCACAGGGTCGGTCGTACGACCAATTTCACCGTCAACAGAAGCTAACGCCTGAGCGGCCTCTTCAGCAGCGTCTTCATCAGCAGCGCTTTCTGCCATCATCAGATCATCGGCATCGGGCGCGCTTTCAAAAACGCGGATCCCCATGTCGTTGATCATGCGAATAATGTCTTCAACCTGATCGGAATCAACAATTTCTTGCGGTAAATGGTCGTTGACTTCAGCAAATGTCAAAAACCCTTGCTCTTTGCCTTTCGCAATAAGGACCTTAAGTTGCGATTGCCGATTCTGCTGCATACAGACGTTCCACCTGTGACTGTGAATGTAGAGTATCCAAAATGACCAAACAGTATAACAGAATACTGACTTTTAAGCTAGCGTAAGACGCACCGGGATGTACTATCTTGCCTTACTTAAGTACTGAATGAGCGTCTGATATTCTTGACGTTCACCCCGGGTTAAAGCCCCTTTCTGCTCTTTCTTTAAAAGTGCGTTTGCACGCTGTTCCACATATTGGTCAATAAGATAAATAAATATATCGTTAAATTCTTGCTCAACGTTGTCTTCGTCGAGCTGATGCTGCCATAAAGCCAGCTTCTGTAAAGGCTGGTAATACTCGGTATCGCGCCACCCTTCTAAAACCTGCGCTGTCGTCATAGCTCGTTCTGCGCATTGTTTATGCAACGCTATGAGTAAATCGATACCATTGACTTGCAACTCCCGCAGTTCCTCTCTAACCGGAATTGACTGCGCTAGCTGAGGGTATTGAACCAGCAAAGCTATCGCCTTACGTAACGGAGTCATTTTAACGCTGTCTTTTGGCCGGGACTGACGCTGAGGCTTATCAAAATGACGTTCCAGTTGTGAGGTTTCACGACGAAGCTTCTCTGCCAACCGTTGCATTAAGGTATCGCGGTAGTAGTCACTCGCGACTTTCTCTATTAATGGTTTTGCAATGCTCAGCAATTGTGAGCGTCCGGCGTCAGAAGTAACATCAATATCCGCCTGTAAATGCTCAAAGAAATACTCAGTGAACGGTGTCGCTCGTTTTAATTGCTGTTCAAAAGCTTCTGCGCCATGTTCCCGCACGACAGAGTCCGGGTCTTCACCTTCCGGTAAAAACAAGAACGCCATATCCAGTCCGTCACGCAATAAGGGTAGTGCATTTTCTAATGCACGCCAGGCTGCGTCCCGACCTGCCCGGTCACCGTCATAACAGCAAACCACTCTTGGACTCGTACGGAATAAACGCTGTAATTGTTCACTTGTCGTTGCCGTTCCAAGTGATGCCACCGCATAATCAATACCAGCCTGCGACAAGGCAACAACGTCCATATAACCCTCGACAATGCAGACCTGTTCAGGCTTACGCACCGCCTGTTGCATATGCCAGTATCCGTAGAGTTCACTGCCTTTATGAAATAAGCGCGTTTCCGGCGAGTTCAGGTATTTAGGTCCGTCGCCGTCAATAATTCGTCCGCCAAAACCGACAACCCGACCGCGTCTGTCATGAATAGGAAACATGACCCGGTCACGGAAAAAGTCGTAATGCCGCCCTTTTTCATTACGATTAATGAGTTTTAACTCTAATAACTGTTGCCTTTGCGGCGCCGAACTACCGAACGTACTCAGCAAGCTGTCCCAGGCGTCCGGCGCATAGCCAATTTGAAAACGCTTTACCGTTTCACCGCTTAAACCGCGACCTTTTAGGTAATCAATAACCCGTTCAGAGTTTTCATGGTGTTTCAGCTGATGCTGAAAAAAGCGGGCTGTTTTGCTCATCAGCTCGGCATCGTCCCGCACTTGCTGTTGTTTCTTTTGAGCAAGCTCCGGGTTTTCCGCCTGTTCGCGCGGCACTTCAACCCCCATGATTCCCGCCAGCTCTTCCACTGCATCAGGAAAGTTTAAGCCGTCGAACTCCATCAGAAAATCAATGGCATTGCCATGCTGGCCACAACCAAAGCAATGGTAAAACTGCTTGTCCTGGCTAACCGTAAATGAGGGGGTCTTCTCGTTATGAAAAGGGCAACAGGCCTGATGATTTTTGCCGGCTTTTTTCAGCGGCACGCGGCTATCTACTATCTCGACAATGTCTGCTCGTTCAAGCAAATCATGAATAAAGCTTTTGGGGATCAAGCCTGCCATATTGTCTCAATATTAAAATTTTAAAAGCGTGAATTTGGAAAACAATAAAGTAGCAGAAACACGAAAGCCGCGACAATACAGTCACGGCTTTCAGCACTTTACGAAAAAGTGAACACTCAAATTGTCGTAAGTAATGTCTTAGTAAAGACGAGTACGACGAGCGTTTTCACGAGACAGTTTTTTCGCGTGACGCTTTACCGCAGCAGCTTTCTTGCGCTTACGCTCTGAAGTCGGCTTTTCGTAGTGCTCGCGACGACGGACTTCAGACAGAACACCTGCTTTTTCACAAGAGCGCTTAAAGCGACGCAAAGCTACGTCAAACGGCTCGTTTTCTTTCACTTTAACGACTGGCATTAAAAAATCACCTCGGATAAATTATCTGTTTCGGTTAAAAATTAACCACTACGGGTTCAATTGGTGCTGAATTGTACCGACTCAGAATCGCCTTGTAAAGTGTTATCCGATGCATCCCAACCAGAGTCATTATCGCTAAGCAGCTCGCGGACTGGCGTGGAATCGAGTAAGAGTGTACTGACTAAATCCTGTAAATTATTTGGTTTTTCTTTATACGCCAGTCCTAATTGCCAAAGTTGCGGGCCGACAGATTTAACGCTTCTCACCAAAAGCTCCGAAAAAACGACTGCCTGCGGGGTAGTTTTAACTTTCACTTCAGCCTTCAGCTGGTTCATTTCAGCTGCATTAACAGGGGACGTTCCGCGGTAGTTAAAAGCTATTCCCTTATCTGAAATATCAACCACCTTACCAGGCAGAGGATCGCCAAATTTATTATTCAGATTGAATTGCAGTGTCGCGTCGCAGTTTACCGCTATTCGTGGGGACGAACGTAACACTTGTACGTCAGCCTGTCTTGGATAGCTGACAAACAACAGCTTTTGTGGGTATTGTGTCATGTGAAGCACATCGACAACGCCTGTTATCTGTTCGCCATTTGGAGAGACGGTCTTTAATCCGATGGTTTTATCAGCAACCAAAAGCGGTAAAGTATCCTGCCAACAGTACTGCCGGGACAGCTCCAGAATAAGGTAGTCTGGATGTTGCTGCCCCACTAGCGTCATATTCAAACGCGTATAGCTGTCATTGTTCTTAATCTGGACTTCAACAAATTGCCTGAATCCACTGTTTGCTAAAACATCACTGTCTTCCTGCATCAGTGCTAACCCCTGCTTTATTATTTTTTTATGAAGCTCATCATAGCTTATATCTGCTACTTTTTAAGCACTGGCTCGATTATTTTTAATTGATGTCAATTGACGTCAACCCCAAAGTTAATGATGACTAGCCACTCAAAACCTGTTGTTTGATCATAGTCATAGTTAGACTGGATTTGAGCTTAACCAGTAAGGATACGAATTTGGCTGAAGCACATCCGGACAAAACATTTCCTTATCCAATACCGGCACGATACCAGTGCATAAAGTTATTGGGGCATGGTGGCAGTGGTCTGGTCTACAAAGCTTACGACCAGCGCTTAAAACGTGAGGTCGCAATTAAGTTTGCGCGCTCCCCGTCTATTGTCAGTCGCCATAGATTAGTCAATGAAGCGCGCCTTTTATCCAGCGTTAACCACCCTGCATTGTGCCGGGTGTTTGACATTGGTGAGCCTGACGTTTCCTCGTCGTCATTGTTCATGGTCTTAGAGTACATTGATGGTGAGCCCCTTAGTAAAGCTAAGGGCAGTATGTCGGCTAACGAGGCTATAAGTGTTACCAGCTCTTTAGTGGATGCGGTTTGCCGTATGCACGAAGCTGGTTACGCACACAACGACATTCATCCTCATAATATTATGATTCGCTCATCGGCGGAGGCTACCAAGGAATACCACAATAACGTTGCATTAGTTGACTTAAGCATTGCCGCTCCAAGCTCTCCACTAACCATTCAACGAGATATTTATCAGTTAAGTGCGTTGCTGCTGTTTTTGTTAACGGGAATGAAGCCCGAACCATTTTTTCAAAATTCAGTCGTACAGCGCAACCGGCTTCCATCGGGGCTGGGAGAAATTATAAAACGTGCACTTTCGCTGGAGCCGAATTCCAATTTTCGCAACTGTCGAGATTTTCAAAAGGCTCTGAACACCTGGTTCCATCGTTATAAATTGAAGCAACGTTTCTTGAAACTTGGTGCCGCCAATGCTGCCGCTCTGATTATCGTACTGGTTATGTTCGCGTTTTTGCGCGAACCAACCAATGCCTTTCTTTTTAAAAATTATTCAACCGACAAAAATCAGTATGCGCACGCAGTTGTTTTTGCACATTATTCCATACACTTAGTTAACGATGGTTATATTCAGCAGGCAACAGAGCAGGCTGAGCTAGCTTTGACGCACTTTGACGACGCTGTCAGTAATAACCCCGACAAGCTTCAATATCATGTTGAGCGCGCAAACTTCATCTTAAACTCGGAGCGTATTTTTAGTCAGGCCCAAATCACCACTATGTTACTTAACGCTGTTAATGAATTGGGTGAACCTGAACATTATGAAGATAAACCGGGAGCTTTTTATTTGAGAGCCAGAATGTATTTAGGCTTAGCCAAGCTTAATAGTGAACAGCCTCACTTGGTAAAACAGTGGGCGGACTCGGCATCGCAATCCGCTAAAGCAGCGATCAACAGTCAACCGAATGTCGATCGCTACCAAAAATTACACCGTCAAATAAGTCAGTATCAGTCCAGTGGTGGTACTGACTGATCTCTTAATCGATAGAACTCTTCTACGAACTCATCAAAGGTTCCCGCATCTAAAGCGTCACGCATGTCACTCATCACTTTTTGATAAAAGCGTAAGTTATGGATGGTGTTCAGGCGTGAGCCCAGCATCTCGTTAGTACGATCCAAATGATGCAGATACGCGCGAGAATAGTTTTTACACGTGTAGCAGTCACAGTTTTCATCTAACGGGGAGGTATCTGTGCGGTGCACAGCGTTACGAATTTTTACCACGCCCGAGCTAATAAACAAATGGCCGTTACGCGCATTACGGGTTGGCATAACACAGTCGAACATATCGATACCACGACGCACCGCTTCAACTAAGTCTTCTGGTTTACCCACACCCATTAAGTAGCGAGGTTTTTGCTCAGGCATTTGCGGCGCAGTGTGCTCTAAAATGCGCATCATGTCTTCTTTAGGCTCGCCAACCGACAAGCCACCAATAGCATAGCCATCGAACCCGATATCGGTCAGGCCTTTCAGAGAAATATCACGCAACTCTTCGTACATGCCGCCCTGAATAATGCCGAAAAGCGCGGCGTTATTGTCGCCGTGCTCCTGCTTCGAACGTTCGGCCCAACGCAGCGAAAGCTCCATTGAACTGCGGGCTTCTGCCTGCGTCGCAGGGAACGGTGTGCATTCATCAAATATCATGACAATATCGGAGCCCAGCTCACGCTGAACCTGCATAGACTTTTCAGGCGTTAAAAGAATTTTCTCACCGTTAATTGGCGAGCGGAAAGTCACGCCCTCTTCGGTAATTTTACGAAGCTCACCCAGACTAAAAACCTGAAAGCCACCTGAGTCGGTCAAAATAGGCTTGTCCCAGTTCATGAAGTCGTGCAGGTCACCGTGCTGCTGGATGATTTGTGTCCCCGGACGCAGCATTAAATGAAAGGTATTGCCCAGGCAAATTTGTGCGCCGGTTTCTTTCACTTCCTCTGGTGTCATGCCTTTTACCGTACCTAAAGTCCCAACAGGCATAAATGCCGGCGTTTCTACGGTTCCGCGTTCAAACACCATACGTCCGCGACGCGCGCGACCACTGGTTTTATCTAATTCAAATTTCATTGTCATAAGTATTCACTTCAGTGTATTAAATTTAGCGCTGTAACAGCATGGCATCGCCGTAGCTAAAGAATCGATAGCGCTCTTTAATGGCTTCATTATAAGCCTTCATAATCAAATCACGACCCGCAAATGCTGACACCAGCATAATGAGCGTGGACTCAGGTAAATGAAAGTTGGTTATCAAACTGTCGACAACTTTAAATTCATACCCCGGAAAGATAAAAATATCGGTGTCATCAAAAAACGGTTCAATGTCTTCTGACGCTGAAGCCTGAGCAGCTGACTCCAGCGAGCGAACAGAGGTAGTACCAACCGCCACCACCCGGCCGCCCGAAGCTTTAGCTTGCTTAATAGCATGACAGGTTTCGGCACTGACTTTGGCGTATTCGCTGTGCATTACATGGTCGTTAATGTCTTCAACACGCACTGGCTGAAAGGTTCCGGCGCCTACATGAAGGGTGACATAGGCAAAGTTCACGCCTTTATCCCGCAACTGCTGCAAAATTTCGTCGTCAAAGTGCAGGCCTGCGGTAGGTGCTGCAACGGCACCGGGTTCGCGGTTATAAACGGTTTGGTAGCGCTCTTTGTCAGAGCTTTCATCGGGGCGGTCGATATAAGGCGGCAATGGCATGTGCCCGTATTGTTCCAGCAGTTCCAGTACCGTTTCTTCGTGTTCAAATTTCAGTTCAAAAAGCGCATCATGCCGGGCCAGCATAGTGACTTTTACGTGGCCTTCTAACAGTAGCTCAGCACCTGCCTTTGGCGCACGATTAGCGCGAACATGAGCCAGTACACGATGGTCGTCCAGCAAACGTTCAACTAACACCTCTACTTTACCGCCAGAGACTTTTTCACCCAGTAACCGGGCCGGAATAACCCGAGTATCGTTAAACACCAGTAAATCACCCGCGTTTAACTCATCAACGATATTCCTGAACTGTTTGTGAGCAATGCTGTTTTCATTCGCATTCACCGACAATAGCCGGCTTGCACTGCGCTGCTCCTGCGGATAGCGGGCTATAAGTTCATCGGGTAGTTCGAATGAAAAGTCACTGACTTTTAAAGAAGAATGATTGGTATCTGACATGTCCGTGCTGCAATTGCGAGATGTAATGAAGCGCGGATTTTACTGGAAAGTGGACAGCCTGTCACTGTTACAGGCTGTCCGTTTATCGCAAGCTTAAGCTACACCGAAAATTGCTTTCAGAATGTAGAAGAAGATGATGGACATAATGGCACCTGCCGGCAAGGTAACAACCCATGAAATAACGATGTTGCGAACAACACCAAGATTCAGGGCCGCGATACCACGCGCCATACCAACACCCAATACTGCACCAACCAGCGTTTGTGTGGTTGATATCGGCAACCCGGTACCTGACGCCAGAACCACGGTTGAAGCAGCGGCAAGTTCCGCCGCAAAACCGCGACTTGGGGTTAAATGCGTAATGCCATTACCAATGGTGGCAATAACGCGTTTACCCAACATAGCAAGACCAGCCACAATACCTACAGCGCCTAAAGGTAATACCCACCAGGCTAATGTCGCTTTACTGCCAATATCACCACCGCTGGTAACCACGCTCACTACAGCGGCCAGTGGTCCGATAGCGTTAGCAACGTCGTTTGAACCGTGGGCAAAAGCCATAGCACAGGCGGTTACCACCATTAATATCGCAAAGACTTTTTCCACATTGGTGTAGTGCATGTCTTTGTCGTCTGAAGGGTTAAACTTAAGACGACCAATGGCCATTTTGCCAATAGCAAAGACCAATACAGCAATACCCAGAGCCCATAAATAACCTTCAATGCTACCAAGGTTCAGTCCTACGTGCTTAAGGCCTTTTTTAATGGTAACCAGCGACAGTACGAAGCCGGCTAATCCCATATAGTAAGGCACATAGCGCTTAGCCATTGCTAAAGGATTAGAGCGGTCAAAAATGAGCTTTTGTGCACTCATAAATATGAGATAGGCAATAAACCCGGATATGGCGGGGGTGACAACCCAGCTTCCAACGACACCTCCGACTTTCATCCACTGAACCGACTCCATACTAACGCCAACGGCAGAGAAGCCAACAATGGCACCAATAATGGAGTGCGTGGTTGATACCGGCCAGCCAAGGTAAGAAGCTATCAGCAACCAAAATCCGGCGGCTAATAGCGCTGAGATCATACCAAATACAAGTAGTTCGGGTTGATCAACGAAGTAGCCCGAGTCAATAATGCCTTTGCGGATGGTTGAAGTGACTTCTCCACCTGCCAGGTAAGCACCGGCAAACTCAAAAACCATAGCAATAAGAATTGCCTGTTTTATTGTTAGCGCCTTGGAACCAACCGACGTACCCATGGCATTTGCGACGTCATTTGCGCCAATACCCCAGGCCATGAAGAAACCAAAAACCGCTGCCATCCCGATAAGCAGGAGGCTGTAGCTAGAAATAATATCCATAAATCAGACTCCGCTTAAACGCGTGCTAGCATCAGTTCGAAACGTGCACCGACTCGCTCGGCCAAGTCAGCCAAGTCGCCCACCCAATCCAGAATACGATATAAGAACATCACATCTACCGGGTTCATTTCGAGCTCAATTCCACGCAAGTCCTGACGTAGTTTAATTTGAAGTTGATCAGTATCGGCTTCAATTGCGTCAAGCTCGGCAATGAAGTTGTCGACAAGATCACGTTCGCGGCCTTTAAAGCCCGTCTCCAGCAAGTCGTCAAATTCACCAATGGTTTCACGAGCCTTGTCTGTAGCATCCAGGCAACGACTTAAATACGCATCAAAGTCTTTAACTAATGACTCAGGAATGCTCAATTCACGTCCCGTAACCAGACCGGAGATGTCTTTGGCTTTATTAGCAATTTTGTCCTGCTGTGAAACAAGCTCAAGTAAGTCAGCTCGTTCTACAGGCATAAATAAGCCACTAGGAAGGTTCAGGCGGATTTTACGCTTCATGTCATCCGCGGTGGATTCGTGTTTTACGATGGTTGCGCGAGCGACTTCTGCACTCTGCCAGTCCTTTGAATAAACCGCTTTAAAGAAATCTTTCAACGCATAGGCGCAGCGGTGCACTTCATCCATGTGCTCAATCATCGGTTTGATTGGCGACTTCGCAAATACGCCAAGAAATGAGTTCACTGACATAACATTATCCGATTTTTTTCAGCCGATGTTAGCTGCGGCGAATGTTAGCGAAATCTAAAGATAAAAGGAACCGTAAGATTTAATTAATTACTCATGAATTGAACGCCCGTTCTATTTCGGTTCTTTGAGTATCAACTTGAACCTCTACTTGCCTTAATAGCTGGTAAGCATTATCCATTTCATCCACCAAAAACTTTAACTGACTTGAAAATCCGTCTACCTTTTCTGTTTGTTGCTCTGCTAGCCTGAAAGATTTTTTCGCTTCTTCTGTCGAAGCCTCAGCCTGAGCAGACACCGCATTTGACGTTTTCACTAAATGCTCCACGAATTGTTGCTGAGATGCACTGGCCTCAGCAATTTCCCGATAGCCATCTTCAATCGACAACGACGCTTCAGTTAATTGAATTAAAGAGTCCTTTATTCCCCCAAGTGAGGACTGAGTTTTTTGCGCTAATTGCCTAACTTCATCAGCAACCACAGCAAAGCCACGGCCTTGTTCTCCCGCTCTGGCAGCTTCAATAGCTGCATTCAATGCCAGTAAGTTAGTCTGGTCAGCTATACTCGAAATAATTGATAGCGCGTCTTTAACCTCTTTGACCGAAATATCGAGCTCCGCAGCCGACTGCTCTGCAGCTTTTATTGCCTTTTCATTACGTTCTGAGGCATCTCTTAACTTAAGAGTATGCTGACGGCTCAGCTTCATTGAGTCTTGCGTATCCAGCGCATTCTTTTCCAGCGTGTTGGTACACTGATTTAATTCTTCGGTTAACTTGCTTAGCTCGGCTATCCCATCGATAGTCGTGGACGCTGAGGTCTGTGTACTGGCAGATGACTGAACAATTTGCTGTAACTCCTGTATGACTAGCTTTAGTGCTTCATTGACTACCGTCATTTGCTCAGATTTTTCTTCATCGCGACGTTGGGTCTGCTTCAGTATGCCGTTAAAAAATTGCGCAATCTCAGCCATCTCAGTATCGCGATCAGCATTGGGCAAATAATTAAGCTCTTGCTTGACCAGCAAAGTTTCCATCGCATCACGCAAGCTTCTTAAAGGCGTCAGAACCATACGTTTTAATAACACAAAATTCAGTACTGAAAATACTAATAGCACAGCGACTAATGCCATGAGCAGCAGTTTTATCTGCATCAAGTTAGCTTGCTGGTGCTGTAAAAGCTCTTGTTCTACTTCTACTGCTAAGGATTGAATATTGGCGATATCATCCGATATTGAAGCAAAAGCTTTCCGGCGTGATTGAATCAGCTCTAACGTTGAAGACAGCTCCTGCGGGTAACGCTTAATCAAGCTATTCATTTCCGCGACGATCTTCGGACCCAACTCTTTCGCCTCCCTTGCCACCAGCATCATTGACTGGTCGGGAAGTTCTTCTTTTACACCCAGTTTGGGTAGCTGTTGCAATCGCCCTATTTCTTTTTGTATGGCATTAAGTACCTGGTTAAGCGTCTGCTCTTCCGCCTCACCGCTCGATAAACGTTCCCGTGTATGCACCAGGTCAGCAATTAATAACACTAAGTCACTGCCGATACTTTGGTAACGTTCTGCAGCTGCCGCATTATTGCTACTGCCTTTTTGTACGTAATCAAATAAGCGTGATAACTCGTTAAATAATGACCGCTCTGCATTAACTAACAAGGCAGACTCCTGACCAGACAATTTGCCTATGGCTCGGTAATCTTCAGAAATTCGACTTCGGATTATATCCAGTTGCTCCTGCATAACCGAAATAGATGCTAAATCCAGTGTGTCGAGCTGAGCATTAACCTCATTAACTGATGTCTCTGCCTCATTCAATAAAAGCGCATTGCCAGATTGCAAATAACCACTGAGCTCAGTTACCACCTCAACCATTAACTTTTCTTTTATAGATGAATAAACATTCTGTTGCTGTTCAAATTGCTGTAACTGATTACTAGCCCAAATCAGCACTGACAAAAATAAGAGCGACAGACCTAGCAAAGAAAAGGAAGAGACACGACTAAAAGTTGAAACGCGCATAAACCAGCCCAGTTGAGGATACTGCGTCAGTTTAAGACGGTTTTATGACAGCTTAATGAAAAAAAGCCGCGCTTCATTATGAAGTGCGGCCTTTAAATAACAGCTAAAAACTTTAGAAAGAGTAAACTAAAGTCACAGCGGTTTCTGTATCCAGTTTTTCGATGCTTTCATCAGCAACCTGAGAGTTGTGATTTGCACCAACCGAAAACTTCATAGCCAGAGAGCTATTAATGTTAGCAGATACAGAGAGTTCAGCTTTGCTCTTGGTATTGTCTTCACCAATCTCCGATGACAACAATGCGTTAAAGCGCGAGTTTTCACTGATTTTCCAGTTCAAACCGCCAGCCAGACGCAAAATCATAGAGCCATCAGACTCCACTGGTGGTTCACCTTCAACCTGAACCGGTTTGGTTCGTGAATAACCAGGACCAATTTCATAGTCGGCATAGATGTCTTCGTCGTAGCGATAGCGAGCACCGTAACCGGTTGCTACGGTTGCCTGATATTCAAAGCCACTAAATTCATCTTCTTCATAAGAACCGAAAACAAACAGCGAGTCGCGGCTATCAGGATCAAACTTGTAGTTACTCTGAGCGGATACGAACATCCGGTCTGCAGTTTCTACACTCTCACCAGTTTCCTGATCTTCCTGTTCGGCGGTGTAATAATCAAAGACACCTTTATGGCGCCAATTTTGAATATCGCGCGATGCATTAAATTTACCTTTCAGGCTTTCTGTTTCGGTATTACCAGAAGTGTAAAGCAAGCCAAACTCTGCACTCGCCTCCCACTCTTCAACCGTTTCTGTATCAATGTCATCAGCATCGTCAAACATAAATGTTTGAGCACTCGCTACAACAGGTAAAAACAAACTAGCGAATAATAAAGAAAATCGCACACTAACCTCGTTATTTGTGTCTTTTATAAAGTACTTCGTTACTTAACAATGGCGTCTAATTCGCCATTTTCATAGCGCTGAAACATTGATTCTAAGTTAATTGGCTTAATTTTACTCGCCATACCAGCACAACCAAAGGCTTCATAGCGTGCACGGCAAATATCTTCCATTGCCGTTGTCGCTGCCGCAAAGAATTTACGCGGATCAAAGTTTGACGGGTTTTCAGCCAAGTGCCGGCGAATAGCACCAGTTGAAGCCAGGCGTAAATCGGTATCAATGTTTACTTTGCGAACACCGTGCTTAATACCTTCCTGAATTTGCTCTACCGGCACACCGTAAGTTTCCGGAATTTCGCCACCAAATTCATTAATAATTTTCAGCCACTCTTGCGGTACAGATGATGAACCATGCATAACCAAGTGTGTACCCGGAATGCGACGATGAATCTCTTTAATGCGATCAATGGCCAAAATATCACCAGTTGGTGGACGAGTGAATTTGTAGGCACCATGTGACGTACCACAAGCAATAGCTAGTGCATCCACATTTGTAGCTTTAACAAATTCAGCCGCTTCTTCAGGGTCTGTCAGCAGTTGTTCATGCGACAGCTTGCCTTCAGCGCCAACACCATCTTCTTCACCCGCTTCACCAGTTTCCAGTGAACCAAGACAACCCAGCTCACCTTCAACAGAAACGCCACAGGCGTGCGCCATTTCAACAGTTTGCTTGGTAACTTTTACGTTGTAGTCGTACTCGGCTGGTGTTTTTCCGTCTTCCAGCAAAGAACCGTCCATCATCACAGAGCTAAAGCCCAGTTGAATAGAACGCTGACATACCGCCGGAGAGGTACCATGGTCCTGATGCACAACCACAGGAATATGCGGCCATTCTTCAACAGCGGCCTGAATTAAGTGGCGCAGGAAAGGAGCACCGGCGTATTTACGAGCGCCAGCAGAAGCCTGCACGATAACCGGGCTGTCGGTTGCATCAGCAGCCTGCATAATTGCACGCATCTGCTCGAGGTTATTGACGTTAAACGCCGGGACACCGTAGTCATGCTCTGCAGCATGGTCAAGTAACTGTCGTAATGACACCAGGGCCATAAAAATACTCCTTATTTAAAACTTATGTTCAGGCGTCTTTAGCCCGTTCTTGTAAAATCGCAACGGCTGGTAATGTTTTACCTTCCAGGAATTCCAGGAACGCTCCGCCACCTGTTGAAATATAGCTTATCTTATCAGCGATAGCGTATTGATCAATTGCCGCCAGGGTGTCGCCACCGCCTGCAATTGAAAACGCATCACTTTGTGCAATGGCTTCGGCGATGGTTTTTGTACCATGCCCAAACTGCTCAAATTCAAAAACACCCACTGGCCCGTTCCAGACTATGGTGCCTGCATTTTTCAGCATAGCGGCTAGCTGCTGTGCTGTTTCCGGGCCAATATCAAAAATCATGTCGTCATCTGCAACGGCGTTAACGGCTTTCGTTTCAGCTGTTGCTTCTGCGCTGAATTCCTTACCTGTCACCACATCAACGGGTAATGGAATGTCACCGCCTTTGGCTTTCGCCTGCGCCATTAAACGGGTAGCTTCGTCGGTTAAATCGGCTTCGTATAATGACTTACCAACCTTATGGCCTGCAGCTGCAACAAAAGTGTTCGCAATACCGCCGCCCACAATTAACTGGTCAACAACGCCGGACAATGACTCCAGTACCGTGAGTTTGGTCGAAACCTTTGAACCACCAACAATGGCCACTAATGGCCGCTTAGGGTTTTCCAGTGCTTTGCCTAAAGCTTCTAGCTCACCAGCCAGCAGAGGTCCGGCACAGGCAACTGGCGCATATTTAGCGACACCATGAGTGGATGCTTGAGCCCGGTGCGCGGTGCCAAAAGCATCCATCACATAAACATCACACAAGCCGGCTAATTTTTTGGCAAGCTCGTCGTCGTTTTTCTTTTCGCCCACATTAAAGCGAACGTTTTCAAAAACTACCAGCTCCCCGGCACTAACTTCAACACCATCCAGGTAGTCTTTACACAGGCGGACAGGGCAATCCAGTGCCTCTTTTAGGTAATCAACAACCGGCTGCATAGAGAACTGCTCGTCATACTCACCTTCGGTCGGGCGACCAAGGTGAGACATCACCATAACTTTAGCGCCAGCCTTTAACGCTTGTTGAATACTTGGCATTGCTGCTTTTAAACGCGCATCGGAGGTAACTTTGCCATTTTTTACCGGAACGTTTAAATCTTCCCGGATAAGTACGCGTTTATTACTTAAATCCAAATCAGTCATAGCAATGACAGACATGCGGTATCCTCTCTAAACTTAGTGTTCTATTTGTTCAGCCATCGTCTTTGCTGTATCCAGCAAACGATTAGCGAAGCCCCACTCGTTATCACACCAACACAACAACTTAACCAGCCGCTTGTGGCTGACCCGGGTTTGCGTGCCATCGACAATCGAAGAATGTGGATCATGGTTAAAATCTATTGAAACTAAAGGTTCTTCAGTATAGTCCAGTATACCCGCCAGTTGATGCTCACTTTGCTCACGCAGCACATGGTTTATCTGCTCGATTGTGGCATCACTGTTTAACGTAACACTTAAGTCCATGGCGGTGACGTTTGTGGTAGGCACTCGCACCGCAATAGCCTCAAAACGCCCTTCTAAATGCGGCAGTATACGTTCAATGCCTCGCGCCAGCCGCGTATCCACCGGAATAATAGAACGCCCGGCGGCACGGGTACGCCTTAAATCAGGGTGGTAGGCATCAATAACCTGTTGGTCGTGCATCGCTGAATGAATGGTGGTAATGGCGCCTGAATCAATACCAAAAGTGTCATCCAGCACTTTTATCACCGGCACAATACAATTCGTTGTGCAGGAGCCGTTAGACACCACTTTATGCTCGGCCGTTAACTCTTTTTCATTCACTCCATAAATTGCAGTGAAATCAACATCCGGTTTGCCGGGATGAGAGTACAGTACCCGCTTCACCCCTTGCTGCAAGTAAAGCTGGCCGTCAGCCTGGCTGCCAAATACCCCGGTACAGTCAACCACAAAGTCAACGTCATTAGCGCGCCAGTCAACAGCTTCAATCTCAGTTTGATGCGTTAAAGCAATGGCGTCACCAGCGACTGTTAAAGTGTCACCAGAGTGCGTCACTTTTTCTCCAAACCGGCCGTGGCTTGAGTCGTATTTCAGTAAATGAGCTATTGCTTCCGACGCTGCAGGTTCGTTAATCAGAACCACCTGCACGCTGTCGCGATAGCCATTTTCATACAAAGCACGCAAAAAGCTGCGGCCAATTCGGCCAAAACCATTAATTGCAATACGAGCCGGTTTGCTCATTTACGCTCCCAGCAAACGTTTAGCGGCAGCCACAGTATTTTCTGCGGTAATACCAAAGTGTTTATATAAGTCGCCGGCCGGAGCAGATTCACCAAAGGTGGTCATGCCGACGATTTCGCCGTTAAGGCCAATGTACTTGTACCAGAAGTCCGCAATACCGGCTTCAATTGCAACGCGACGAGTAACCTTTGATGGCAGCACAGACTCTTTGTACTCAGAATCCTGAATATCAAACACATTCGTCGATGGCATAGAAACAACACGTACCTTATGGCCTTGTTCTGAAAGTTGCTCAAAAGCTTCAACCGCTAAATCAACTTCAGAGCCAGTAGCTATTAAGATGACTTCGGGCTCACCGTCGCAGTCTTTCAGCACATAACCACCACGGGCAATATTAGTGAGCTGATCTTCATTGCGCTCCTGCTGCTGCATGCCCTGACGGCTGAAAACCAGCGCAGTCGGAGTTTTACTGCTTTGTATTGCCGCACCCCAGGCAACGGCGGTTTCAACCGGGTCACACGGGCGCCAGCACTGCAAATTAGGGGTTTGTCGTAAATTAGCCAGCTGCTCTACCGCCTGGTGAGTCGGCCCGTCTTCACCCAAACCAATAGAGTCGTGGGTATAAACAAAGATGCTGGGCTGTTTCATAAGCGCTGACATACGCACAGCATTGCGGGCGTACTCCATAAACATCAGGAAGGTTGCGCCATAGGCTTTAAACCCGCCATGCAGGGTTACGCCGTTCATAATGGCAGACATACCAAACTCACGAACGCCATAAAACACGTAGTTGCCACTGGCGTCATCCGCCGTAATGCCTTTTGCGTCCTTCCATAAGGTTAGATTGGAGCCGGCCAGGTCAGCCGAGCCACCTAACAGTTCAGGTAATTTAGGACCAAACTCATTCAGTACATTCAAAGACGCCTTGCGCGTAGCTATAGCTTCTGGGCTACTTTGCAGTTGCTTAGCATAGTTGTGTACCGTGTTTTCGAAGTTTTCCGGAAGCTCTCCATTCAAACGGCGCTTCAATTCTTTTGCCAGTTGCGGGTGTTCCTGTTCATAAGCCACCCAGCGTTTGTTCCACGAAGACTCAACCGCTGCGCCTTTATCGACCGCAGACCATTTTTGGTAAACATCGGCCGGCACTTCAAAGGCTTCGTGTGGCCAGTTCAACTGTTTGCGCGCTGCTGCAATCTCGTCATCGCCCAAAGGTGCACCGTGGCAGCTTTCAGAGCCTTGTTTGTTCGGTGCGCCATAGCCAATCACCGTTTTGCAAATGATCAGAGTCGGTTTATCTTCGTTAGCACGGGCTTCATCAATAGCCCGGGTGATGGCTGCTGAGTCGTGTCCGTCGACTTTATTGACTACGTGCCAGCCATAAGACTCAAAGCGCTTCGCAGTATCGTCGGTAAACCAGCCTTCAACTTCGCCATCAATGGAAATGCCGTTGTCATCGTAAAACGCGATGAGCTTACCTAAGCCTAAGGTACCCGCCAGTGAACAAGCTTCGTGAGAGATGCCTTCCATTAAACAGCCATCACCCAGGAAAGTGTAGGTGTGGTGGTCAACAATTTCGTGGTTCTCACGGTTAAACTGCGCGGCTAATACTTTCTCGGCCAATGCCATACCTACCGCATTTGCAAGCCCTTGCCCCAACGGACCGGTGGTAGTTTCCACACCAGGGGTATAACCATATTCAGGGTGACCCGGGGTTTTTGAGTCTAACTGACGGAATTGCTTTAAATCATCAATACTCAGGTCATAACCTGAGAGGTGTAACAGCGAGTAGATCAGCATTGAGCCGTGCCCGTTTGATAAAACAAAGCGGTCGCGGTCAGCCCAGCTCGGGTTATTAGGGTTATGTTTCAGGTAGTCACGCCATAGCACTTCGGCGATATCTGCCATACCCATGGGCGCTCCCGGGTGGCCGGACTTAGCTTTTTGAACTGCATCCATACTAAGCGCGCGGATAGCATTGGCGAGATATTGACGATCTGACATGAAAAACCCCCTGGAAGATGAAGAGCAACTTGCGATGCGCGTATTCTCCACATTTCAGGGGGTACAAGCAAATTTATAGGCAAAATTTTGTTTAAATATCAGCCTGTAAATCGGCGGCTTTGTCCGTTTGTTCCCACGGCAGGTTATCACGGCCAAAGTGCCCGTATGCCGCTGTCTGCTTATAAATTGGGCGCTCCAGGTCAAGCATTTTGATTAATCCGTAAGGACGTAAGTCAAAATGACGGCGCACCAGCGCAATTAACTGCTCTTCTGAGTGCTTAGACGTTCCGAAGGTATCAATGCTAATAGAGGTTGGTTCAGCAACACCAATAGCGTAAGAAATTTGCAGTTCGCAACGCTCTGCTAAACCGGCTGCAACCAGGTTCTTAGCAACATAACGCGCCGCATAAGCCGCACTACGGTCAACTTTTGACGGGTCTTTACCTGAGAAAGCACCGCCACCGTGACGCGCCATACCGCCATAGGTATCGACAATGATCTTACGACCCGTCAAACCGCAGTCGCCCATAGGCCCACCAACGACGAAGCGTCCGGTTGGGTTAATATGGAATTGCGTATCTTTGGAAATCCACTGCTCCGGCAATACCGGTTTAATGATTTCTTCCATAACCGCTTCGCGCAGCGTTTCCTGAGTAATGTCTTCTCTGTGTTGAGTTGACAGAACCACGGTATCAATAGCGACCGGCTTACCGTTCTCGTAAACGAAGGTTAACTGGCTTTTGGCGTCAGGACGTAGCCAGTCCAGGGTGCCATTGTTACGCACTTCCGACTGACGCTGCATAACGCGGTGCGCATAAGTAATTGGCGCAGGCATTAAAACAGAGGTTTCATTAGAAGCATAGCCGAACATGAGGCCCTGATCACCAGCGCCCTGCTCTTCGGGATGAGCGCGATCAACACCCTGGTTGATATCGCCACTTTGTTTACCAATGGCGTTCAATACCGCACACGATGCTCCGTCAAAACCCATATCAGAATGTCGGTAACCGATATCTTTGACGGTCTCGCGGGCCAGGTCTTCAACATCCACCCAGGCATTTGTTGAGATTTCGCCGCCAACCAGCACCATACCGGTTTTTACATAGGTTTCACAGGCAACACGGGCTTTCGGGTCTTTTGCTAAAATTGCGTCTAAAACCGCATCGGATATCTGGTCGGCAATTTTGTCCGGATGCCCTTCGGACACTGACTCTGAGGTAAACAGGTGACGTGACATATGCCCACTATTCCTTTATTTTGATGAAATCACTCAATACTGGTTGCATAATGTAACCGATCACTCTGTTTTTTTCTACTTCTGGACGTCTAAAAGTCCGAATAAGGCTGACGACATGCGAGTACCGCGGATTTATCACCCCGCCTCTATAAATTTACAAACTGAAACCGAACTGAGCTCGGATGCATTCCAGCACCTGATCAAAGTATTGCGCTTGAACGTAGGTGATAACATTGCTTTATTTAACGGTGACGGACAAGACTACGAGGCGACCATAACCTCGGTTCAAAAAAAGTCTGCGTACTTTCTTGCAACCGGCAGCAAGGTAAATGATTCAGAGTCGCCTGTCAGCGTGCATCTTGCTCAGGTCATTTCACGCGGTGACCGCATGGATTTTGTTCTGCAAAAGTCAGTCGAACTGGGCGTTACCGAAATTACGCCTCTGTTCAGTGAACGTTGCGGCGTTAAACTCAGTGGTGACAGGCTGGAGAAAAAGCAGCAGCAGTGGCAAAAAATTGTACGCTCAGCTTGTGAACAATGTGGTCGCAGTGTAATTCCTGAAGTTAAACCAGCTCAGCAATTCAGCGACTTTATTGAAAGCACATTTGCCGGGCTTCGTCTGACTTTAGACCCCACTGCGACAAAACCGCTTTCATCGTTTCAACACGCCGAAAAGGGGATACAATTGCTCATTGGGCCCGAAGGTGGGTTTACTGACGAAGAAGTCAGTGCTGCTGAACAGCAAGGGTTTAATCCAATGCGTTTGGGTCCTCGCGTGTTACGAACAGAAACCGCCGCGCTATCGGCGCTTACCACCGTGCAATATCAGTTTGGCGACTTAGGTTAAAGGAGTTTACATGAAAAAATTAGCTATGGTGATGGACCCAATCGCCGCTGTAAAAACCGAAAAAGACACCAGTTTCCGCTTACTGCTGGAAGCGCAGGCTCGCGGCTATCAATGTTTTTATCTGGAAATGGGCGACTTAGTTATTGATAACGGTCAGCCAATGGCCTTTGCTCGGGAAGTTCGTGTTCAGGATCAAAAAAGTGACTTTTACAGCTTAAGTGACAGCCAGTACCGCCCGCTTGAAGATTTTGATGTCATTATGATGCGTAAAGATCCGCCCTTTGACAGCGAGTTCTTATACGCGACGCAAATTCTGGAACTGGCCGAGCAACGCGGTAGCCTGGTGGTGAATAAACCGCAGAGCCTGCGTGACTGCAACGAGAAGCTCTTTACCTCCTGGTTTGCCGACTCCATTGCCGACACATTGGTCAGTTCCCGGGCTGACGTAATTAAAGCGTTCCATAAAAAACACGGTGATGTGATTTTAAAACCGCTGGATGGCATGGGCGGTGCTTCGATATTTAAAGTAGGGGCAGACGGCAGTAACCTCGGCGTTATTATTGAAACCCTGACCGAAAAAGGTCAGCGCTACGCTATGGTGCAAAAGTACCTGCCTGAAATTAAAGACGGCGACAAACGTATTCTGATCATAAATGGCGAACCTGTACCTTACTCTTTAGCGCGAATTCCCAGCGCCGGAGAAACTCGCGGAAACCTTGCCGCCGGGGGCAGCGGACGAGCTCAACCTTTATCCGACAGTGACTGGGCTCTGGCTCGTAAGGTCGCGCCTGAACTGAAAAAACGAGGGCTCATTATCGTTGGGCTGGACGTGATTGGCGACCGCATTACCGAAATTAATGTCACCAGCCCAACCTGTATGCGTGAAATTGAAAACGCCTACGACATCAATATTGCAGAAATGGTCTTTCAGGCAATTGAAGAGAAGCTGAATTGAATTTCTATGAGACGCCCCCATATCCTTGTTAGAGATTATCGTTAAGGAGTCGGTGAATCGATGAACAATTTGCAGAATCACTTTTTGATAGCAACACCTATGCTGAACGATCCGATGTTTAAACGGACCGTGACCTATATCTGTGAGCATAATGAAGAAGGTGCGATGGGGCTGGTAATTAATCAGCCTGCAGATTTAAGCGTTACCTCGCTGCTGGATAAACTGGAAATTGTTTACCCGGAAAATAACCAGCACTTGCAGGGTAATGTCTACCAGGGTGGTCCCGTGGGTCGTGAACGGGGCTTTGTAATTCACCCGCCTCAGGATAACTGGCGTGCCAGTCAGAAGCTGAGCGATGACATCATGGTGACCACCTCTCGGGATATTCTGGAAGCCTTAGGTTCATCAGCGGCCCCGCCTCAGTTTTTGCTGACCCTGGGTTACGCAGGCTGGGAAGCCGGGCAGTTAGAGGAAGAACTGGGTGAGAATTCCTGGTTAGCGATTCCGGCAGACCCTGAGCTGTTATTTAATACACCAGCAAGTGAGCGCTGGCAAAAAGCCACAGAGCAGCTTGGTTTTGATGTGTGGCAACTGGGACCGGATGTCGGCCACGCATGAGTACGGTTATTGGCTTTGACTTTGGTACCAAAAGCATTGGTGTTGCGGTTGGTCAAACCGTTACCGCAACAGCTTCGCCATTAACCGCGCTAAAAGCAAAGGAAGGTATACCCGACTGGCAGCTTATTGAAAAGCTGTTTGCCGAATGGCAACCAGAGCAACTGGTCGTTGGCCTGCCTCTGAATGTGGACGGCACCGAACAACCCTTGACGCAGAGGGCCAAAAAGTTTGGTAACCGACTTCATGGGCGTTTCGGCTTACCTGTCACTTTTCAGGACGAAAGACTGACTTCAACCGCCGCACGCGAAAGCCTGTTTGCCGAAGGCGGCTTTCGAAAATTGGAAAAAGGACTTGTCGACAGTCAAGCGGCGTTAATAATTGTTGAAGATTTTCTGAACGGTTATTTGCCAAAAACCGATAATTCGTTATAGTGTCGTCAGTAATAAGTTGACACGACAGGAGCTGGCTTTGTTTGGTAATGAAGAACCCTATTCAGTAACGGGTAATACCATTCTACTGAAAGACGAAAATAAGAAACTGCTTTTAATTACTGGTCCTCGTTACCAAAACATACTGGTTTCGCGAGGTTCAGTTGAATTTACAGACTTACCTGCTGAGCGTCGCCCAGGCTTAAGGCTTGTTTCCCTGCAAGAAGTCTTTAAGAAAGAAAAGACTTATTTTTTCGTTCGCGCCGGCGGCATTGAGTATCAAGTAGACCTTAAATTCGAAGACAGCCCTATTACTGAAATGAAGTTTTAAGGGGCAACAGGAGTAATCAGAGTGACACATAAAATCTGTGCTGTTATCTGGTTACTCTTTACTCTTCCTCTAACAGCAAATGGCCAAAACTTTTTTAACCTTAACGAAACCCAAGACGGCCAGTTAACCTTTTCTTATCAATGGCGTGACTTTAACGACAGTCAGCAATCCTTTGACTTCCAGGTCGATAAAAGAGAGTTCCTGCAACCTTTAAAGCGTTATCGCGGATTTAATCTGGAGCGCAGTCAACGCGAGCTTACTCACCAGTTGAATCGCTACATCCGGCAGCAACAATGGCAGGGTATTCAGGCTCGCCTTACACCCCGTCAACAGTCAGTAGAGCTGGTCACCGCCAATAGCAGAACTCAGGAAAAACAAGCACAGCTGACTGAATACAAAAGGCTTTTACGCGAATACTACAATGAACGCTGGAATGATTATTTAGAAGCCAACTTTTATCGTCAGCTCACTCTGCCTCCGGGTGAACAGGGCATTATTCCCGACCACCCCGCTATTGCCAGCGAAATGACGGCTGTATTACGCCCGTTAATACAAGCTATTGGAGAGCAGCTAGGTAACAACACACAGCGCAATTACATCAATTACATCGCCAGCTTTATTCAGCAGATCCCTTATAACGACTTGAGCAGTAAGCTTGATAGCCGTGGAGATGGCTTCGTACCCCCTAACCAGCTGCTCTACTATAATCAGGGCGACTGCGACAGCAAAGTCACGTTAATGAGCTCGGTAATTAAAGAAATTATTGAGACCCCAAAAATGGCAATAATTTACCTGCCCAACCATGCGGTTTTCGGTATATCTATTAGTAGCAGAAGCGATGACATTAGCGTGAAACACAATGGCGTGAATTACATACTAGTAGATGTTACTGGCCCGGCGGCAATGCCTCTGGGCCAGGTTGGAGGAGAAACCGAGTTTCAGGTCAACACTGAGCAATACACGGTTGTGCCCATTAACTGATTAAAGATGCTCTTCTGCGAACTTAGCTAACGGACTGCGCACCACCCCATTCAAGTTAACTGTCGCACTACCGGGGTAATCTTTAAAGCGCTCAACAATATAAGTTAAACCTGAAGTCACAGCCGTTAAGTAATAACTGTCAATTTGTGCCAAATTACCCGATACCACCAGCTTAGTATTTTCACCACAACGCGTTATTAGGGTTTTCAACTGAGACGCCGTTAAGTTCTGCGCTTCATCCAGAATGACTATAGCGTTCTGTATGCTGCGTCCGCGCATAAAGTTGAGTGACTTAAACTGAATATTGGCTTTTTTCATAATATAGTTCAGGCTCGACTCCATACTCTCATCGTGTTTATGCAAAGCCTCCAGGGAATCTGTTATTGCCGATAACCAGGGCGCCATTTTTTCCTCTTCGGTGCCCGGCAAGTAGCCAATTGACTCGGCAATTTCCGGGGTATTGCGGGTCACGATAACTTTCTCATAAATTCCCTGCTCTACCACCATTTGCAAGGCCGCTGACAAAGCCAGGAAAGTTTTTCCACTGCCAGCAGGACCAGTCAGAATGACCATATCCATGCTGGTATCAAGCAATGCATGCAACGCCATGGCCTGATAGATGTTCTTAGGGTGAACACCCCAGGCGCCGTAAGACATCATGCGCTCGACGCTCAAGTCCATTAAAGTAACGGTTTGGTTGTCGTACTCCTCTACCCGGGCAGCAAAGCTGTCTGTTGAGTCAATAATGTATTCATTGGCAAAAATTTGCGGCAGCAAGTCCCGGCTTACGGTGTGATACGCATCGCGACCTTCCTGTTGAGTTTTCACTTCACCTACCTGCGACCAGAAGTCCCCTTCAAATTTATAGAAGCCTTTGGTCAGCAATCGAATGTCATCAATAAGCTGGTCGGTACGATAATCTTCAACAAATTTCATGCCCGCGCCTTTGGCTTTCAGACGCATATTGATGTCTTTGGTTACCAGCACCACACCCGCGGGGGCTCGCTCGCGCTGAATTTCCAGAGCGGCCTGAATAATCCGGTGGTCATTTTCCGCTAACGAAAGTACCGACTCGGTTTGCTCAAGCTGATAATCCGGGAAAATAGCCAAGGTTCCGTTCGCGGTATGCTCACCATGCATTCTGCTTAAGGGCACTCCAGCAACAATTTCCTCTGGTGTTGCTTCTTTTAACACTTCTTCTAAAGAGCGAATAGCCACCCGGGCTTCCCGGCTGACGTCCTTATTCCGATCTTTGATCTTGTCGAGCTCCTCCAGAACCACCATGGGAATGATAACGTTGTGTTCATCGAAATTGAGGAAGGCTAGCGGGTCGTGCAGAAGAATATTGGTATCCAGGATAAAGAACTTGCCGGTGTGTTTAGTCATTAGCGCATACCTTTGCTGTGATTATTCTTTTCTTACAGCTTAGCCTAAAATTCATGACATAACGGTTACAGAAATAAATTTTTCCTCGGAATTGGTGACTGAATTAAGTACCATTGCGGCCTTAGAAAATGGCATGCGGGAGTGTGTAGTGAGCGAGTTTAGAGTTGGACAACGTTACCTCAGTGAAACTGAAACCGAATTAGGGCTGGGTATGATAACTCAGGCCGAAGGTCGTCACTTAACCGTGATGTTCCCTGCCACCGGTGAAGTGCGACTGTACTCTGCTCAGGATGCGCCTCTGGCTCGATATCAGTTGCAAGTTCAACAGCAAGGTAAGCACGCCGACGGCTGGAGCTTTACTATTCAGGAGCTGACTGAGTCGCAGGGTATTGTGACTTACCACGGACTGCGTGATGACAACCAGGAGTCAGTTGTTGTTCCTGAAACTCAACTCTCGCATCAAGTTGACAGTAATCCGGCATTAACTCGTTTGCTTGCTGGTCAGGCCGACCGACTCGATATGTATCAATTGCGCTGTGAGGCTGGTGAACATTTGGCGCATCACCAGGCAAGCGAGGTGGCCGGCTTATTAGGCGTTCGTACCCATTTGCTGCCGCATCAGCTGTATATTGCTAAGACGGTCGCTGATCGCTATCACCCACGCGTGCTTTTGGCCGACGAAGTGGGCTTAGGAAAAACCATTGAAGCCGGCATGATCATTAAACGCCGATTGACCACCGGCCGCTCGCAGCGCGCACTCATTGTTGTGCCTGAGTCTCTTATGCATCAATGGTTAGTGGAGCTACGTCGCCGCTTTGCACTGAACTTTACCCTGTTTGATGACGAACGTTGTGAGCAAGCGGAAGCCGACAGTGAAAACCCTTTTCTGACCGAACAACACATTATTATCAGTAGTCGGTTTATGCATGAGTCACGCTGGAATGAGGCCTTACTCGATGCGGAATTTGATCTGCTGATTATTGATGAAGCCCACCATCTGCAACCGGATGCTCCTGAATTCAGCGCCGTAAAAGACCTTTGCGAAGCTGTGCCCAGTTTGCTGCTGCTAACGGCAACACCAGAACAAGAAGGTGCTGAGGGACATTTCCAGCGATTACAGTTGCTGGACCCGGACAGGTTCTCCGATTTCGCCAGTTTTCAGCAAGAACAGGCGCACTACAAAGAGTTAGCGGAACAGGCGGAGTCTGTGACTGACCCGGCAGAGCTTGATGACTTGCTCGATAAACACGGCACAGGGCGCGTTATGTTTCGTAACCGTCGGGCCGATATCGGCGGCTTCCCTGAACGCCATTTTCATCCGGTAGAACTGGACGAGTGCGAACCCGATGAAGACATGCCCTGGTGGATGGAAGATCCGCGTATTGACTGGTTATTGGAGCACATTAAGCAAAACCGCTCAGAAAAAGCGCTGCTAATCTGTAAAACTGCGGAGCAAGTGCTGGATTTGTCTGAAGCTCTGCGCGTACTCGCAGGTGTGCACGCGGCCACCTTTCATGAAGGAATGACGCTGACCGAACGAGACCGTTCTGCTGCCTTTTTTGCGAGCGAAGAAGATGGCAGCCCTATCCTACTGTGCTCAGAAATTGGCAGTGAAGGCCGCAATTTTCAGTTCGTGCATCAACTGATCTTATTCGACTTACCAGCCAACCCCGACTTGCTGGAACAGCGTATTGGTCGTTTAGACCGTATTGGCCAGCAGCAGGACATTGATATTTACCTGCCTTATTGTAGAGGCTCTGCCGAAGCTATATTGCTGCCATGGTACGAGCAGGGAATGAATGCCTTCACTCAGTGTAATGCGATAGGCCGTAAACTGTACGACGCTTTCGGCGCTGAAATTGAGCAGGCTATTACTGAACAGCAGCCTTTAAGTTCTGAACTATTAGAGCAGACAAAAGAGCTGCACAAAACCTGGCTGGAGCACAACAGGGAAGGTCAGGACAAGCTGCAGGCACTCAATGCTTGTCGCCCGGAAACCGCAGAAAAAATCATAGAGCAAATTCATAGCGACAGCGATACCGATACGCTCGCCGATTTCATGATTGCCTTCTTTGACCGTTTTGGTGTTAATAACGAAGTTCTGGATGAGGAACGCTGGTTTATTCGCTCGGGAGAACACATGCGTGTTGGCAGTCTGCCTGGTTTGCCTGACGACGGTATTACCATAACCTTTGACAGGGTTACCGCGCTGAACTTTGAAGATACCGACTTTCTGAGCTGGGATCACCCGATGGTACAAGCGGCGCTCGAGTTGCTGACTGCTGATGACTTTGGCAGTACTTGTGTGGCCGAGTTAAAAAACCCGGCAATTCCGGCTGGCAGCTGGTTCCTTGAATTAGACTTTGCCAGCATAGTTCCTGCGCCTAAAGCCGCGGCCCTACAGGAGTTTTGCCCACTGCAAAGCCTGCGGCTTCTGTTTAATGGTCAGGGTCAGGAGCTCTCTGCCAAAGTATCGCGCGAGCTACTGGATCAGCAGTCTAACTTCATTGATAAGAAAACCGCCCGTCAGGTATTGCGCCAGCTAAGAGATGCAGCGCAAAAGCTTATCCAGTCAGGCCAACAACAAGCACGCAAATGGCAGCAAGAGCAACTGGAGCAGGTAAGACAAGAGGCTACGGCTGCACTGCAACATGAACGCCAACGACTGCTCGACTTGCAGAAGAAAAACCCGTCGGTACGCAGCAGTGAAATAGAAGCTATAAACTGGCGCGAAGAGCAGATTACAGCAGCACTGGAAAGTCCGCAGTTGTCGCTACAGGCTGTTCGCATTTTGGTGAACAACCATTAATGACGCTGCTTCACTATGAGCCACCAACAACGCCATTTCTTCAAGTTATTTATGAAGACGCTCAGTTATTGGTGGTTGATAAACCCAGCGGATTACTGAGTGTTCCGGGCAAGCGTCCAGAGCATAAAGATTCCACTTATACCCGGGTGCAGCGGGTACACCCGGAAGTTAGAGTGGTTCACCGGTTAGACATGGCCACCTCCGGTATCTTGTTACTGGCAAAAACCAAAGCTGCACAAAGCCACCTGAACAAACAATTTCAGGACCGCACAACCCACAAAAAATACATTGCCAAGGTATGGGGGGAACTACCTGCTTCACAGGGCGAAGTTGAACTCCCGCTTTCCTGCGACTGGCCGAATCGCCCGCGCCAGCATATGGATTTTTTCACCGGCAAACCAAGTACGACCTTCTACCGGGTGAGTGAATTTGACGGCAAGTGTAGTCGTGTTGAACTGACCCCATACACTGGCCGCTCGCACCAGCTTAGAGTTCATATGCAGGCCATTGGCTGCCCGATATTAGGCGATAAATTCTATGCGCACAGCGAGGCGTTTTCTGCCGCTGAACGCTTATTGCTGCATGCTGAGGACCTTTGCGTAACACACCCACAAACTGAACAACCTATAGCCTTTCATAGCCCGGTTCCGTTTTAATACTTTGCGCTCAAGCTGACGCCGCTGTGGCCGATATAAGCTGCATGAAGCGTTATTCATTATTGCTACTCGCGGCACTGTGTATCAGTCCCGCAGTCAGCCAGGACGACTTACAACGTTATTTACCGCAAGACCAGCTACACTGGTTGTCCGGTAATGACGACCAACGCTATTTGGTTTTAAAGAAAGAATACCTACAGGCTTTTGAGCGCGGTCAAATCGTGCTTATACCCGACTGGCACTATCATCCATTGCAGTCTTTTTATATTCGCCCGGTGTATGAAAACGCACCGGATTTTGGCTGGACCACCTGGGCGCTCACTCCGCCGGAAAATGACATACGCACGGACAATCTGCAGACCCCCGCCAGTGCCACACACTTTCCTGAAGCAGCTGATGAAGAGGTCTTCGAGCCTCTGGTTGGCGCCTTGCAACAACGCATGACACTGCTTCTGGACGAGACCTTAAGCCGGCCGGGCTTCTCAGTGTGGGTGGTTGAAGGTATTACAGCGGATATTACTTTGCGACTGTTAGAAAGTGATCCGTCGATAATGCCGGATGCTATCGTCCTGATTAATGCTTATGTTCCGCAATTTCAGTATAACCGCGCTCTTGCCGACCGTATTAGTCAGTCACAACTGCCGGTTCTGGATATTCGCAGTGCTGAGAGTAATCAATGGATAAGCAAGCACTGGCAACTGCGCAAAAAGCTGGCGAGTAAATATCAGCACCCGGCTTACCGGCAGCGACAACTTATCAACTCCGGGAATGCCGGGCAGCGTGAGTTAATCTCAACCATAAAAGGCTGGCTTGAGTTTCACGGCTTTTAGCAGCAATCTTTTAACGAATATCCCGCTTTTCTTTGATTTTTTCATAAGCCGCCTGAATATCCTGCGCCCGTTGCTGAGCCTGCTTCATGACTTCTTCAGGTAAGCCTTTCGATGCCAGCTTGTCCGGATGATGTCGGGCCATAAGTTTACGATAAGCCTTTTTAATTTCAGCGTTACTGTTCTGGGCGGTCACCCCAAGCACTTCATAGGCGTTGTTAATTTCATCCTGACTGGTGGTTTTACGCTGTTGTTGATGCTGCTGACGGCGATGCTGATGAAAACGAAAAGCCGCTTTTTCCATCATTAACCATTGGTCTAACTGAAAGCGCGTAAAGCCCAGAGACTTAGCAACGTTAACCAGCACTTCATGCTCCGACTTTTCCAGAATTCCGTCATTCAATGCCAGACCAATTAACTGCTCCATGAAAAGCTGCAAGACATCCCGGTTGCCGTAGAAGGACGCACTAAAATCCTTCATGACCTGCTGCAAAGGAAATGTCGGTTCTTTACCTTCTCTGAACGCTTCCTGCGCTTCACGGGTTGCATCAGAACTTAAGTTCAGGCGCCGCATAAGCTCCTGCGCCTGCGCAATGTCACTGGTTGTTACTTTTCCTTTTGCCTTGGCAACATGACCCATTACAGCAAACAAGGTGTAAATGAAGTTGGCATCCCCGGCAGCCTTCTCTGCACCGTATAAAAAGCGTCCCCAGGCGCCTTTTTGGGAAAAGTCCTGAGCCATTCCCCGATCAAACCAATGGCCAATCAGAACGCCTAAAATAGCGCCCGGCCATTTCATAAATGCAAAACCTGCCAAGGCTCCTACTACTTTTCCCCAAACCATGTTATTTCTCCAACTGCTGGTTAAGTTGATGCAGCCGCTCAGGGGTCCCTACGTCGGTCCAGTGCCCTTCCCAATAGCTTGCTGCTAACCTGCTTTGATTTATTGCCCGGTCAAAGAAGGTTTTAAGTGGCTGCTTTCCCTGAGGGTATGGTTCCAGCAGCTCTTTTCGGTATAAGCCAATACCGGAGAACGTCTTGCGCTCACTTCCGTCATTAACCAACAGGCCATTTTCTAAAGCAAAGTCGCCCTCAGGATGATGAGCAGGATTTTTAACCATGATCAAATGCGCCAACTGTTCCGTTTCCAGTTGAGTCGGCAGGTCACGGTAGTCCCAGTCGGTCCAAATATCTCCGTTAATGACCCAGAAAGGTTCGTCACCTAATAGGGGCAAGGCTTTAATAATACCACCGGCAGTTTCCAGCCCACCTTCCGGTTCTGCGGAAAAAGAAACCTGTAACCCCCACCGACTGCCGTCACCAACAAAGTTCTCAATTTGCTCCCCGTGCCAGGCATGATTAATAACAACCTCATTCACGCGGGCCTGCGCCAGCTTTTCTAAGTGATAAGCCAACAACGGTTTACCCGCTATGGGTAGTAAAGGTTTAGGCTGATTATCGGTTAACGGCCGCATGCGATTTCCTCGGCCAGCGGCTAAGATCATTGCTCTCACTTTGCTTCCTTCCAGGCCGGTATGACGCGTTTTTCCAGCCATTGGTTATAATCTGACAACTGTGAATAGTTAGCGCTTACTCGCTGTAAATAACCTAAAGTTCTGGGCACGTCTTGCAAGTAGCCCGGCTTGTGGTCACGATGAGCCAGGCGGGCGAAGATACCAGCGGCCTTAGTATGACGCTGTAAGCCCATCCAGTCGAACCAACGCTGCCATTGTTCAGGCTCGATCTGAGCTGCCAAATGGTTTGACTGAACGAGCCTTTGCCGCAAGCCCTCACCCAGTTCAGCCACCCATTCATCGGGCCACTCAATATAGCAGTCTCGTAACAGCGATACCGCATCGTAGGTGACCGGTCCCAGCACCGCATCCTGAAAATCAATAACCCCAATGCTGTCGTCATCCAGCAGCATTAAATTACGTGAGTGGTAATCTCTGTGCACCCCAACCTGAGGCTGTTCCAGTGCATTATCAATAAGTTGCTGGCTGAATTGCTGCCAAATTTCCTGGTCTTCATTATTCCAGTTAAGGTTTAAGTGAGTCTGGAGCAGCCAGTCTTTAAACAACGACAACTCGCGTTTGAGCAAAGCCGTGTCGAACGCAGGCAATTCACCTAACTCGGTACTGCGTACTGACATAATATTCGGCAAAGCAGCTAAAGCTTGCTGGTAATACTGCCGGGCATTACGAGGGTGCAGCTTACTGAGCAACAAAATCTGACCGAAATCTGACTGCAACATAAAACCTTGCTCGGTATCTGCTGCGATAATTTCAGGCACAGTAACGCCAGCATCAGCGTACGCTTGTGCAACCGCCAAAAAAGGTTCCATAGGTTCCTTTCCCGGTGGACAGTCAACCGCTATCAGGCTTTCTTTTCCGTTAGTTGCCCGAAAATAACGACGGAAACTGGCATCGCCGGATACAACCTCTAAAGTCGGCTGGGGAACCCCGGTCTGGGCTTCGCACCAAGCCTGCAGAGCCACTTCTCGTTTGTCTTCCAAATTATCCTCCACCAAATTTTGTCGCAAAGCCTTAAAACTAGCAGTGTACCAAATAGCGAAACAAACAAAATTGCTTTATTATACCCTCGCGCTGCAAAACAGAATAAATGCATTTAATAACAACGAACGGAAGATTCAATTGCTGCTAAGGTTTATTACTCCGCTGATGCTACTGTCGTTTACTGGCGATGCGCTAGCGGCTTTACAAAATCAAAACGTGCAACAAGGCATGGCTTGTGAGGCTTCCCGGCCCGCAGAAAATGTAATTGGTTCAGTGCAACTGCAGCAAACTGAAGCAGGCACTATTGGCGTTGAATCGCGCAGCGCCGAAATTTTTGCAGATGAGAAGGCGTACTTTACCGGTAACGTTATTATTCACCGTGATGGGCAATGGCTATCCACATCAAAAGCGACAGTCGACCAGCAAAAAGGAGAAATTATTGCCTCTGACGGTATTACCTTTAGTGACGGCTACCTTAACGTCACAGGCGATTCTTTATTTCTCGACCTGAATGAAGACAGAGCAGAGCTTTATAATAGCGATTATCGTCTGCAGGATCATAATGCCCGGGGTCATGCTGAACGTCTGTCTTTATCTCGACAAGAGGTGCTATTGCAGGACTCAAGCTTTACCACTTGCCCCGGAGATTCACCAGCCTGGCAATTACGCGCGCAGCGTATTCAAATTAATGAAACCAGTGATTTCGGGGAAGCCTGGCATGCCCGTTTCGAGCTATTCGACGTGCCCATTCTTTATTTGCCTTACTTTAACTTTCCTATAAGTGACGCGAGAAAGACCGGGCTGCTTTACCCTACTTTTGACTCATCATCTAACAGTGGCTTTGAAGTAGAAATCCCTTATTACTTTAATATTGCACCCAATATGGATGCCACTATAGCGCCAGTCTATATGTCCGAACGCGGCACTATGTTGAAAAGCGAGTATCGCTATCTATTTGGGCAAAATGCCGGACAATTCAATTTAGAGTATTTAGGTAATGACGATACCCGCATCGAAAATAAAAAGCGTTACCTTTGGCATGTTCAGCATGCAGCGCAGATTAATCCGGACCTAAGCTTTTACCTGGATGCCACCGAAATTAGCGACGACAATTATTTAAACGACTTTGGCAGTGACTTCGCTGGCAGAGCCGATACTCATTTATACCGTGTCGCACAGCTGGACTACGATAACGATAACTGGACCGCTCAACTGCGGACTGAAGACTATGAGCTGATAGGTGATTACCGAAGCCCCTACCGGACACTTCCGCAATTGAGCGTGGACTATAGCGCAAAGACTCTTCATGGTTTCAGTGCAGGTATTTATAACGAACTGACTTATTTTCAGAATCAGGACCAATCACGCGAATACGCTACCCGCGCCCATATTGAACCGAGCCTAAGATATCGTTATGAAAAGCCGGCCTTCGATACCGAAGCGGAGCTGTCTTATCTTTATACACGCTACTGGCAGGAAAGTCCGGACAGTGCAATTGCGGAAAGTGTCACACGGACGTTGCCAAGAGCGCGGGTCAGAGCTCGTATGCACCTGGAAAGGTCTGTTGAAATTGGCAATGATCAATACCGTCAAACGTTATCGCCGCAAATTCAATACCTTTACGTGCCCTATGAAAACCAACAAGACATCGGTATTTACGACACTTCGCTGTTACAGGACGACTATCATGGTCTATTCCGTAGCCGTCGGTTTTCAGGTCTGGACCGTATAGCAGAGGCCAACCAGGTAACTTACGGAATCAGTAGCAGCTTGTTCACTCAGAATGAACGTGAAATGCTACGCGCCAGTCTTGGTCAAATATACAACATTGAAGACAGTCGCACGCAGCTATTCGCCGCTAATGAAGAAACCACGACTTCCAGTAACAGTGAGTGGGTGGCTGACATAAACTGGGCGGTTGATGAGAACTGGTCGTTGCGCAGCTCAATTCAGTACGATACGGAACTTAACAGCACCCGTAAGAGTCAGACCGCGATAGAGTTTCGCAAAGACAATTCGAACCTGGTACAAGTGAGTCACCGCACAGCAACAAATATTTTGAATAACGATATAGAGCAGGTTGGAACACAAGCAGTTTGGTCGGCTAGTTCACGTTGGCAAGTAGCTGCAAATGTCTTTTACGATCTCACACATGACCGTTTAAATGATGCTATGGTGGGCGTCCAATACAGCAGTTGTTGCTGGGCATTACGAGTTAGTGCTTACCGACGTATAAACCGTGATCTCGAGCCAGCATTTAGTGCGAACCAGATAAACGGCGACACACAGTTTGACAACGGCATTAGTATACAATTTATTATCAGTGGATTAGCTTCTGATAACAGTGGTCTAATTAACATGCTTGAGAAAAGTACGTACGGCTACCGCCGTCCTTTTTATCTCAGTAACTAGTGGTAGGTATAATGAAAAAAATTGCAATGTTTTGTTCAGCAGCAGTGCTGATAGCATCGTCCCTTTTGCTGAATAATAGCGTTCAGGCTCAACAGATTCTGGATCGTGTCGTCGTTATTGTTGACGAAGGCGTGGTTCTGCAAAGCCAAATTGATCATCTGGTTCGGCAAGTAAAAAACAGTCAAAACTTTAATAATGGTAATGCCCCTTCCGATGAGGTTTTGGAAACTCAGGCAATTGAACGCTTAATATTACAGGAAATTCAGCTTCAGATGGCTGACCGCATGGGCATAGAAGTCGATGACGGTCAACTTGAGCAAGCCATTAGCGACATCGCCAACAATCAAAACATCACTGTTGCTGAGCTGCGCGAAGAGATGGTCAATAACGGCATGACCTGGGCTTCGTACCGGGAAAATGTCCGTAATGAAATTGTTATTCAGCAAGTTCAGCGAGCTGCCGTGCGACAACGAGTTGCAATTACGCCTCAGGAAATAAATAACCTGGTAAAACTCATTGATAATAATCAGGAAGTTCAGGAAGAATACCGCTTGGCTCAAATATTAATCGCCGCGGATTCCGATGCTTCGCAAGCTGAACTTGAAAAAGCCAAAGAACGTGCTGATGCCGTTTTAAGCCTTCTTGAAAAAGGGCGTGACTTTTCTGATCTGGCTGTACGCTCTTCATCAGGCTCTGCTGCTTTAGAAGGTGGTGATATGGGCTGGATGACAGCGAACAGTATGCCGACACTATTTGCTGAAGCCGTCGACGGAAAACCCATTGGCGAAGTTGTTGGTCCTATTCGTAGCGGTATTGGCTTTCACATTCTAAAAGTTCAGGACAAACGTGGCGAACAAACGGTAGAAGTCCAGGAAGTCAAAGCGCGACATATTTTAGTAAAACCATCAGTTATCTTGTCGGACAATAAAGCGAAAGAAATGCTCAACAACTATCGTGAGCAAATTGCCAATGGCGAAAAAACTTTTGCCGAACTTGCCCGAGAGCACTCAGCGGATCCAGGTTCAGCTTCACGCGGCGGTGATTTAGGCTGGGCACGCCCTGACAAATATGCACCAGAATTCAAGCAAAAAGTTGAAACCATTGAAGCAGACACCATAAGCGAGCCTTTCCGTACTCAGTTTGGCTGGCACATCGTGGAAGTTACTGAACGCAGAACTCAGGACGCCACTGAAGAAAGCAAACAAGAACGAGCTTATCAAATGCTTTTCAGTCGGAAGTTCCGCGAAGAGTTAGATAACTGGCTACAGGAAAAACGTGATCAGGCCTATGTCAGAAGAGTTGCCGAGTGAGTCTACCGACACTAGTTTTTACACCGGGTGAGCCGGCAGGTATAGGCCCGGATCTGATTATAAAAATTGCACAGCAGCCCTGGCCGGCTGCTGTGATTGTCTGTGCCGACAAAAACTTATTAAAACAGCGCGCTGAGCAACTCAACCTGCCCATTACTTTGCATCGCTATCGTAAAGGTGAGGACGTGCCAGAACACCAGCCTGGCCATTTATGGGTTGAGCACATCCCTGTATGCGAAGAAGTCACTGCCGGTCAGCTATCTGTATCTAACGGTCATTACGTAGTGGACTGTTTAAAGCGAGCCTCCGATGGCAACCTTGCAGGCGAGTTCGATGCAATCGTCACAGGTCCGGTGCATAAAGGCGTGATTAACCAGGCAGGCGTTGCTTTCTCGGGACACACAGAGTTTTTAGCCCACGAAGCCAACTGCAATGATGTTGTGATGATGCTGGCCACCGAAGGCTTACGCGTTGCTTTGGTAACGACTCATATCCCTTTAGCCTATGTTGCAAAAGCAGTGACCAAAGAGCGCCTGACCAACATTTTAACGATTCTGCATAACGACCTGAGCAAGAAATTTGGTGAGTCCTACCCCAAAATTCTGGTTTGTGGTTTAAACCCTCATGCCGGAGAGTCCGGACACTTGGGCCGTGAAGAGATTGAGACTATATCTCCAGTCATAGAGCATCTGAAGCAACAGGGTATGAACCTACATGGCCCCTACCCGGCGGACACTATCTTTCAGCCCAAATACCTGGAAGACGCCAGTGCAGTAGTTGCTATGTATCATGACCAGGGGCTCCCCGTGCTAAAATATAAGGGCTTCGGTCAAGCGGTAAATATCACTCTGGGTCTACCTTATATACGAACCTCTGTGGACCACGGTACAGCCCTTGAACTGGCTGGAACAGGTAAAATAAATGACGGTAGTTGTCGACTGGCAATGAAAACCGCTATCGATATGGCAAGAGCAGCGTACTATGAGTAAAAACCAAAATGGGAGTAAACACTCAGGCGGGAGCAAAACCCATCTGGGGCACCGTGCACGGAAGCGGTTTGGTCAGAACTTTCTGAACGATGAGCACATTATTGAACAGATAGTTGATGCCATTAACCCTCAAGCTGGTGAAAACCTCATTGAAATTGGTCCGGGGCTAGCAGCGTTAACCGAACCCACAGTGGATCGCGCCGGCCATCTGAAGGTCATTGAAATTGACCGAGACCTGGTTGAGCGTCTTCAGCACCACCCTTTTTTAAGTGCGAAACTCGAAGTAATACAGGGAGATGCATTAAGCATCGACTTTAGCCAGTTTGCAGAGAAAGCGCAGGCAAGAGTATTCGGTAATTTACCTTACAATATTTCGACGCCTTTGATTTTCCACCTGCTAAAATTTGCAGAGCACATACAGGACATGCACTTTATGCTGCAAAAAGAGGTTGTGGATCGTCTGGCTGCAGAACCAGGCTCAAAAAGCTATGGTCGAATTAGCGTCGGCGTACAACAAGCCTGCAGAGTAACACCTGTAGTTTCGGTTCCACCGTCAGCCTTTACACCGCCACCTAAAGTTGAGTCTTCCGTCGTTCGTTTAGAGCCATACAAAGACAGCCCCCACCCGGTGAAAGACAAAGCTCAGCTACACAGCTTATGTTTGACAGCATTCAATCAACGCCGTAAAACAATACGTAACAACTTAAAACAGCTGGTTCCTGCAGAGCAACTCGAAGCGCTTGGCATTAATCCTGGCGCCAGACCAGAGACGTTATCGGTGGATGACTACTGCAGAATATCGGACTGGCTCACAGAACAAGCGGAAAAGAATGACAGTCAGTAAAATTGAAATTGATGTAAAAACGCAATATTTAGCGGCGCAGTCGAACCCTGATGCCGGCCAGTACGTGTTTTCTTATACGATAACCATAACCAATGAATCCAGTCAGTTGGTACAATTGCTTGCCCGTGAATGGCGAATTACTGATGCAGACAGTAAAATAACCCGGGTAGCTGGTGACGGTGTTGTCGGTCAACAACCGAAGCTTGAGGCAGGAGAGTCTTTTAGCTATACGAGCGGTACGGTCCTGGCAACACCTATTGGTACTATGGAAGGTCATTATTTGATGATAGATGCCCAGGGCGAGCAGTTTAAAACACCGATTCCCTCATTCCGGTTGGCTATTCCTAATATTATTCATTAACTATGAGCCATTACATTGTTGGAGATATTCAAGGCTGCTTCCGCGAACTTGAAGCTCTGCTAACCAAAGTCAGTTTTAACCCAGAAAACGATACTCTATGGTGCGTTGGGGATATTGTTGCGCGCGGTCCGGACTCTCGTGATGCACTCAGGTTCTTCTATCAAAACAGCCGTTCAGTGCATACTGTATTGGGCAACCACGACTTAAACTTAATGGCCGTATTACTCGGCTACCGCAAGCCAAACCCGAAGGATAAACTCGACACCTTACTTGCTGATAGCGAACGTTTCCGTTGGCTAGACTGGCTGCGTCAGCAGCCCTTGCTGCAGCAGCTAAAAAGTCATGAAACGGTTATAGCCCATGCAGGAATTTACCCTTGGTGGAAGCTGGAAGAAGCAGCTCAATACGCTAACGAAGTCGAAAATGTTCTTGTCAGCACTCAATTTGAGAGCTTCATGCGCGAACTATTTGGCAACACTCCTGAAAAATGGGACTCAAGTCTGCAAGAATTCGACCGATACCGTTTTATAGTGAACGCATTTACCAGAATGCGTTACTGCAGCCCGGATGGTGAACTCGAATTTTCTAAAAAAGATAATCCGTATCAAAGTTCATCGCAGGATTCGTTTAAGCCGTGGTTTAACTTTTGGCCTGAATCCGATAATCGCGTAATATTTGGACACTGGGCTGCGTTAATGGGTGAGACCCGACGTCAAGATGTAATAGCGCTCGATACTGGCTGTGTCTGGGGTCAGCATATGACGTTATATAACGTTGAAAGTAAGACATTCTTTCATCAACCGGCTTTGTCCGGGAAGTGATAATAATCATGCAGTGCTGAGGAAAGTTTCATGAAAATTACTGTTGCCATGCGAGTCATTGGTGGTTTTGCCATCATTACATTGCTGTTACTCATCATTAGCTTAAGCTCGTTGTTTAATATCAACAGCATTGGCTCATCGGTTGATAATCTCAACGACCAGGCCGTGCCCGCGCTCAATGAAGTAGCTGCCGTCAAAGTGGATATTCTTGAATTGGGCAGCGTGCAATTAGAAACTTTCTATGATGAAAAAGTTGGCGAGGTCGATGCTCACAGAAAAGAATTTGAAGCATCCCGTAGTTCGCTTTTTTCTTCGTTAAACGAACTCAACCGATTAATTCAGGGCGCCGGTCAAGGCGACAGAATTGATGCTATTGAAAAGGACTCTCAGAAGTATGTCGACTTAATCGACCGCTTATTCAATCAGCAACGCGAATACCTGGAACTTCAAACCACAACAGCTTCTCAGTTGGATGAAATTGCATTCAATATCGATGACGCTGCTATAATGCTGCTAGACACCATGGATATGTCTAACAACGAAGTTATTTCACGCGAAGCCAGTAATGTTGAGTCCTCGCTGTCGAGCCTTATCACCTTGATGTACGACTTAAACAAAGCCAACAAACTAGACAGTGCCGAAGTTATTCGCAGTGAAATCGATATTAATATTGACAGTATCCGCCCCCGCTTAGAAGTTTTAGAGAACGAGGCAACCGGCAGAACTGAGACAATGGTTAGTGACGCTATCACGACCGTTCGTAATGCCATCGACAGTCTGCAGGGTAATGGTTCCTATCCCGCAAATGTCATTCGCCGTCAACAACTTCGCGTAGACGCGGAAAACTCACTGAACAGTTCACAAACCCAGTTGAACAAGTTAATGACAGAAACTGATGAGTTGCAGAATGCGGTTCGTGGCATTGCTGAAGACACACGAGTTTCTGTGACAGATTCAATTTCAACCAGCAGCTGGATAAACAGCATTATTACGGTTGTTTCAATTGCACTGGCCATTTTAATTTCCTGGTATACCGTACGCAGTATCAGTCAGCCATTGTCTCGTGTTAACCATATGCTGAATATTATGGCCGATGGTAACCTGACTGAGCGAGTCGACTACAACGCTCAGGATGAGTTTGGTGAACTGGCATCAAACACGAACAAGCTGACCGGCAATTTGCGTAAACTTATTGAAGGTATCGCTAACCGCGCGACTCAATTAGCGACAGCGGCGGAGGAGTCCTCTAATGTCTCTGACGAAACAACGAACGCGATTGATGAGCAGCGCCGTCAAATAGAGCAAGTGGCAACAGCCACCCAAGAAATGAATAATACAGCGAGTGAAATGGCTGATGGCGCTGATCAGGCTCTTCAGGAAATTCAGCACTCCGATGACGAAGCCAAGCGCGTACGTGAAATTTCAGATAAAAACCGTACCACTATCGAAGGTCTGGCTCGCGAAATTCAGAGCGCCTCCGAGGTTATCGATCAGCTATCAGAGAACAGTAAAAACATTGGCGGTATTTTAGATGTTATTCGCGGCATTGCGGATCAGACCAACTTGCTTGCCCTGAACGCCGCTATTGAAGCCGCTCGTGCAGGTGAACAAGGCCGGGGCTTCGCTGTTGTTGCCGATGAAGTACGTACCCTGGCCAGCCGCACTCAGGAGTCGACCGAAGAAATTCAGGACATGATTGAAAGCTTGCAGAACGACTCTCAACGCGCTGTTAGTGTAATGAATAAGGGCCGCGAACAAGCCGAACTCAGTGTTCAACAGTCGGATGAAGCCGCTCAGGCATTGCAGTCAATCACTGAATCTGTGCACCAGGCCTCTGACAGCAGTAACCATATTGCTAACGCAGCGAAAGAACAGAGTAGTACCGCACACGATATCAGCGAACGTCTTGAAGCTATTGTTTCTATTGCAGAACAAACCGCTTCTGGTTCGAAACAAACCGCTCAGGCGTCTAACGAAGTGGCCAAACTGGCAGACGAGCTGCAGGACTCAATCAAGAGCTTTAGAGTCTAAAAACAAAGAAACAAAAAAGGTGCCAATTGGCACCTTTTTTATTGTCTGAAACCTTGAACGGTTAAGCTGTTAAGTTAAGTTTTGCGAAGCGGCGCTTACCTACCTGATAGACCCCTGAGTCCTTCTCAGTGCACACATAACGCGAATCACTGAACTTCTCACCATCTACTTTAACGGCATTTTGCTTTATCATCCGCAACGCTTCAGAGGTTGACTGAACTAAGCCGGCTTCTTTTAGCACATTACCTATAGCCATTCCCTCGGTTCCGACTTGCACCGTCTTCTCCGGAATATCGTCCGGTAATGCATTCTTTTGGAAACGCTGAATAAAATCCTGTTCCGCCTTCTCTGCCTCTTCTTCAGAATGGAAGCGTGCAATAATTTCTTTTGCCAACAGTACTTTAACATCGCGTGGATTTTTACCGTCGGCTACCGCTGCCTTCAGTTCATCAATTTCCGTTATGGAGCGGAAGCTGAGCAGCTGGAAGTAACGCCACATAAGCTCATCAGATACCGACATAATTTTACCAAACATGTCATTAGCGGATTCGGTAATGCCAATATAGTTGTTTAATGACTTCGACATTTTCTGAACGCCATCGAGTCCTTCCAGTAACGGCGTCATAATGACAGTTTGTGGGCGCTGCCCTTCTTCTTTTTGCAGCTCGCGCCCCATTAGCAGGTTAAAACGCTGATCGGTACCACCAAGCTCAACATCCGCCTTTAGCTCAACAGAGTCCCAACCTTGTACTAACGGGTACAGAAACTCATGAATCGCAATAGACTGATTGTTCTGGTAACGCTTTTTAAAGTCATCACGTTCTAACATCCGCGCGACCGTCTGACGGGCAGCTAGCTTAATCATATCGGCAGCCCCCATTTTCGACATCCACTCAGAGTTGAAGCGAATTTCCGTTTTAGCGGGGTCCAGAATCTTAAAAACCTGCTCTTTATAAGTTTCAGCGTTTGCAATAACCTGTTCAGTGGTCAGCGGCTTTCGGGTGACATTTTTGCCTGTGGGGTCGCCTATCATGCCGGTAAAGTCCCCTATCAGGAACACCACTTTGTGACCAAAGTCCTGAAACACTCTCAATTTGTTAATTAAGACCGTGTGGCCTAAGTGCAGATCCGGGGCAGTTGGATCAAAGCCAGCTTTCACTATTAGTGGCTTACCACTCGCTAGTTTCTCAGCCAGTTCCTGCTCGAGTAAAACTTCTTCGGCACCGCGAGTAATCTCGGCAATAGCTTCCGCCACTTCGGTTTTCATCCTCATCTCCAACTGTAAAAACTGATAAACCAGCCATTTTACGCGATTATTAACACTGTTTTAAGCTTATTAATCTGGTATTCTTCTTTTTTTCGTATTATCCTCGAAACCATAAGGTTATTCCGTGGTCGTAAACAGGTGCGGTAAACCCCGTGTTTGCTGACAAATGTTTACTGGATAATCACAATAAAGAAAGTGAAGTGCGCTAAAATATGACATTGAAATCTGTCACCCAAATTCAGCGGATGTTCCTGCAACTTCCGCATTCTCATAAAATTCTGATCAGTGCGATCAGCGTTGCTCTCCTGCTATTACTGATCATTCCGTCAGAACCGGCGACTGCTTCTAAGAACAGTACGCCAGCGGAACAGTTAATGCCAGGCAAACGCTACCAATTGGAGCTGGCGTTTGAGCAATCAAACTCGAATGAAAATTCTGAGAGCTCCGAGCTTACCTGGCAAACTTATCAAGTTAAGTCCGGCGACAGCCTGGCCAAAATATTCAGTAAAGTGGGCTTTAGCGCTCAACAGCTGTATCGCGTTACCGAGTCGGGTGACGAAGCTAAGTACTTGCGTAAAGTTCACCCGGGCGACTTATTGCGCTTCGCAACTGACGGTGAAGGCGAGCTGGTTCAGCTGGCACATCAAATCAATGATACCGAGACTCTCATCATTACTCGTCAAAGCGACAACTTTGTAGCAGAGGTAGAAACCAAAGAAGTCGAGATTCGTACCGAGTTTACTCACGCCGTTATTGATTCAAGCTTCTGGAACGCAGGCATAGATTCAGGACTGACTGACAATCAAATTATGCGCATTGCTAATATCTTTGGTTGGGATATCGACTTTGCTTTAGATTTACGCAAGAACGATGAGTTTAGCGTGCTTTACGAAACTCACTATGTCGACGGCGAATTTGTCGGTTACGGCAAAATTTTAGCCGCAGAATTTGTTAACCGGGATGAAAACTTCCAGGCGATTTTGCACGACAACGGTCAATATTACACACCGAATGGACGTGCCATGCGCAAAACTTTCTTGCGCTCGCCGGTAAACTTCACCTATATCAGCTCGAGCTTTAACCCTAGACGCTTGCACCCGGTTACCGGTAGAGTACGACCGCATAATGGCATTGATTACGCGGCTTCGACAGGAACACCGGTGATGTCTTCCGGCGATGGAAAAGTTGTAGCTGCAGGTTATACCTCGTTAAACGGGAATTATATTTTTGTTCAACACGGTGAGCGCTACGTTACCAAATACCTGCACCTTAGTCGCAAACACGTAAGAAATGGCGACAGAGTTAAGCAGGGTCAGGTCATTGGACGTGTCGGAGCAACAGGTCGAGTTACCGGCGCTCATTTACACTATGAATTCCTTGTCGACGGCGTGCACCGTAATCCGCGTACCGTTGAGCTGCCCAAAGCCAAGTCATTGGCTGAGTCAGAACTTCCGTCTTTCCGCCAGCATGCGGATCAGGTGATGGCAATACTCAACGACAACAAGCGCGTTTATTTGGCGATGCGATAATGCCTCAGCGTTTTATCGGACTCATGTCGGGCACCAGTATGGATGCTGTTGACGCGGCATTAGTCCAGATAAACGCTCAAGGTCAGGTTAAACTGGAAGCCTGCTACTCTCTGGCAACACCCCAAAACCTCCGCTCTCGTTTACTTAAAATAAGTCATACCGACAATTGGATAGCCGATGAGCTGGCAGCTCTGGACGTCGCGTTTTCTGAACACTGCACTCAAGCCGTTAAAGCGCTTTTAGTGAAGGCACGGCTTACACCCGAAAGCATCACCGCAATTGCCAGTCACGGTCAAACGGTACGCCATAAACCCAACTTTAAAACCCCTTATACCTGCCAGATTGGCGACCCGGCCCGCTTGGCAGTTAGCACAGGTATCGATGTCATTTATGATTTCCGGCGCAAAGACATCGCCGCCGGTGGTCAGGGAGCTCCACTGGTTCCGGCTTTTCACAAGCAAGTATTTGCGCATCAGAAGCAAAGTATTGCTGTCATTAATTTAGGCGGTATAGCCAATGTCACCTGGTTAGGTCCAGAAGGCCAGGTGCTCGGCTTTGATACAGGCCCTGCCAATACCTTGCTGGACCAATGGGTTCAGCAGCATTACCCGAATGAAAGTTTCGACAGAGATGCACAGTTTGCTCGCGCAGGTGAGGTTCAGACTCCACTGTTAGAACAGTTACTTCAGCACCCATTCTTTTCAAAGACTGCCCCAAAAAGCACGGGTCGGGAAGAGTTCAACTTAGACTGGCTTAAGCCCCTATTAGAGAAAAAGCAGCTTTCTTTTCACAATGTTCAGCGCACCTTAGTTGAACTTACGGCTATAACGGTCAAAGATGCTCTGAAAACACTACCACAACAACCCGACGCGGTTTATTTTTGCGGCGGCGGCACGAACAACCCGTTACTCATGGAGCGCTTTGCAGAGCTACTGACGCCGGCTCAATGCAATACCACGGAGAACCTGGGAGTGGATCCGCAATGGGTTGAAGCCATGGCCTTTGCCTGGCTAGGCTGGTGCTATGAGCATAAAAAACCGGGTAACCAGCCTGAAGTTACAGGAGCCAGCCACCCGGTTGTTTTAGGTTCTAAAGTTCTGCATCAATAGACGTATTATTCAGCGCCCAATTCTTTAAACGCATCGCGGGTCAGATTCTCATTACTATCGGCTCCAACCACGATACTGTCTTCAATACGCACACCGCCGTATGGACGCAATTCATCCACCTTATCCCAGTTGATATCAGCACTGTCTTTGTGCTCTTCCAGCAACTGATCGACCACGTATAAGCCCGGCTCAATAGTAAAGACCTGACCCACTTCAATGTCGCGCAGTAAACGCAAGAATGGATGACGTTCGCTACGCTCGTAGCTGTCACCTTTATCGTCTTTCAGGAAGCCACCAACATCGTGCACCTGTAAACCAATAAAGTGGCCCAGTCCGTGCGGCATAAAGGCGCTGGTGTAACCTTTGTCGTAAATGCTTTGTGCATCACCTTTAATAAACTCAAAGTCACTTAAAATTTGCGCAACTTTCAAATGCATTGACACATGCAGGTCGTAATAATTCACGCCTGGCTTAATTTCGCTTAATAGCTCCTGCTGAGCCTTATCCATGGCTTCAACTAAGTCTGCGTAGAAACCTTCTTCATAAGCGTAAGAACGGGTTATATCAGAGCAATAACCGCGATATCGTGCGCCAGCATCAATCAAGAACGAGCGAATTTGCTTAGGCGGGACCGTGTCGTAAACATCATAGTGCAAAATTGCTGAGTGGCTGTTCAGAGCAACAATGCTGTTATACGGCACTTGTGACTCGCGAAAGTCGATAGCCCCTAAGTAGGCATGGTGTATTTCCAGCTCACTTTTACCCGCAAAAAATGCTTCTTTGGCTGCAACATGAGCTTTTGCTGCTAAACGGTTGGCTTCGCGCAGATTTTCCACTTCCCACTCGGTTTTTATCGAGCGGTGGAAATGCAGGTGATCAATCAGTGCCTGTGGGTTACGAGCTTTTACTTTCCAGTCACTGACTGGTTGAGCAAAGTCTTCTCCAATAAAGGCTGCCTGTTCCAGGTCACTGCCTAAATCTTCGGTCAACATGCTTAAGTCGTCGATAATTTTTAAATCGACATACTGCTGCCACTCTTCTTCCGGAACGTTAACCGGAGCGTGCCAGAAGTCACGTGCCTGAAATAAGTACACAGTAGGACGCTGACTGCCTTTGCGATAAAAAATCGCACTTTTAGGGCTTTCTGTAACCGGTACCCAATACTTAAACAGAGGGTTAACACGGTACGGCGGCGCGTTGTCATCAAGAAAATCAACCCGGGGTTGCCCCGAGTAAACCAATACGGATTCAAATTGATTGTCCTCTAACGCTTTATCAAAGCGGCTACAAACTGTCTTGATGTGTTCTGCGTACGCGCCCATAAAAAAACCTCACAAAAAATTGTGAGGTTATTCTAGCGGAAAAAGCGCAAACTTTCAGCCGCTCAAGTCTGTTTGGGCAGGCGTTAAATCGAAAAGCTGGACCCACAACCGCAGGTCGTGGTTGCATTGGGGTTGTCAACGAAAAAGCGAGAGCCCTGCAGCCCTTCTTCGTAACTGACCACACCGCCCATCAGATATTGTAAACTCATAGGGTCAACCAATAGCGTAACGCCATTTTTCTCTATTTCCATGTCACCCGGGTTTTTCTTTTCATCAAAGGTAAAACCGTACTGGAAGCCAGAGCATCCGCCTCCGGTTACGTAAACACGCAACTTCAAATTTGGGTTTTCTTCTTCAGCAATCAGCTTACCCACTTTGCTTGCCGCTTGCTCAGTAAACTCAATCGGCATCGCCTGTTCTGCTGCACTGCTCATGATTTCTCTACCTTCGTTGAACTCTACGGCTATTTTCTCTTACCTGAGTATTTTGGTCAAGTATCGCCATCGCTCCGCACACCAGGGGTTGTTTCATTACGGCTAATTTCTTTCCAGAAAAAAGCTCTGTCCAGGGTTCCTTTGCCACCTTTGGTTAACCGAACCCTAACTTCAACCCGCTCAGGGGCCAGGCCCTCTGGCATAAAAAAGTCTCCCTCATACAGCGAGAAATAGCGCATTGAAAAGCTGCGGTCGTCGTCGCCAATGTTCGCCAGATCTAATAAGTCGTAACGCTTTTTTTCTCCGTCGATGCGACCTATAAGCTCGACTGTCACATTACCCTGAACGAAATTACGGCGTTGTTCTATCTGCAATAACGCGAGAGAGAAGTGAAAGTGATTCTCAGAACGGTTCGCGGTGACAGTCAGCGAGTCAATAGTAACCCCGCTTTCCTGCAACTCCGGCGCCATAATTTTCTGATAGAAAGCTAAGTCGCGTCGCAGCCCATAATTATCGTTTTGCAGTGCGGACAGCTCGTCCTGCAGGCTTTGGTTCGCTGAACGTTCAATGTCCAATTCAACCTGCAGCACATGTCTCTGATATTCCATTTGCTCTAGTCGCTGATACAGCTGATCTAACTGCTCTTCCTGTTCTGCAACTTCTTCCTTTAACGCCTGCGCGTGCCACACACCAGCCAAATACGCCAGGTAGACAACCAAAACGGCAGCCAGGATCATTACTAAAAATACCGGGAAGGCTCCCCAGCGCTGTTGCCAGTATTTCAGGTTAAAATAGGGCTTCATAACTTCCAGCTCATTTCCATCAAGCGTTTATGCTGATATGTTATTGATAAATATGCAAGCGTCATCCCACGGTTTAAGGTAAGGATCGTATTTCAAATGGCCACTAGCTCCGTACTCCGGCAACAACTGCGAAAACAACTGGCGACGCCCTCTACGACTATCGCAATTTGTTTAATGGGCCTGGCCGGCGGTATTCTGGCAGCACTCATGATTGCCGGTTTTCGGTTCGCCATAGAGCAAGGCGCCTATCTTGTCGGTAATGACAGCTATTGGCAACAGCCTTTACCAACTACTTACCGCTTTTTACTCCCGGTTGTTGCGGCTGTCATGATTTATATTCTGTTCAGGCTTTCAGGGTCAAAGCATGTTCGAATGGGCATACCTTACGTTATTCACCGCATGAAGCAGCACTACGGTATGCTGCCCTGGCGCAGCACGGTGAATCAGTTCTTCGGCGGTATTATTGCACTGGTTGCGGGATTTAGTGTTGGCCGAGAAGGTCCCGCCGTTCATTTAGGCGCTGCGGCTGCAACCTGGCTGGGCTTTCATTTTGATGCACCCAAAAATGCCGTTCGCACCCTGGCGGCCTGTGGTATTGCAGCTGCAATAGCTGCATCCTTCAATACCCCTTTAGCCGCTATGATTCTGGTTATGGAAGTGGTGCTGCGGGAATATAAGGTTCATGTTTTTATCCCGGTTATGCTCTCGGCGGTTGCCGGCTCGCTGATAACTGAAGAGATTTTTGGTGTTGCCTCCGAATTAGCCGTTTTGTCTGCACAGGATATTCCGACCACGCAGCTCCCCTGGGTCGTATTGCTTGGTGTCGTTCTTGGATTAGTCGGCGTAATGTTTAAAAAACTGATGCTGGATGTCATGGAAACGGTCAAGGACATGTCATTGTTTACCCGTTTATTATTTGCCGGGCTTATCACCGCCATGCTTGCTGTCATTATACCCACCAGTTTAGGCCCGGGGCTTACCGCCATTGAGCAGGTGCTGAATCATCAAGGTCAAATGTCATTATTGGTCACCTTGCTGATTGCCAAACTCTTTGCTTCTGCGATTGCATTAGGTATGGGCATACCTGGCGGGTTAATCGGTGCTGTATTTGGAATAGGCGCTATTATTGCGGCAGTATTCGTAGGGGCTGTCAATGGCCTCGGTATTCAGCAGGATCTCTCTTTTGACAGCTTCATCTTGTTGGGTATGGCAGGCATTTTGGCAGCCTGTATTCATGCCCCCATGGCTGCTCTTCTGGCTATCGTTGAATTGTCCCGTAGCGTTGAGATTATTATTCCGGCTATGCTGGTTATTGTGCCCGCTTACCTGATATCCAGCCAGTTACTCAAATCCAAGTCGATTTTTATTGCCCAACTTGACCTTCAGAACTTGCCCTATCAACTTGCGCCAGTGCATGTTGCTCTGCAAAAAACGGGGGTTGAAAACGTTATGGAAACCGACTTTAAACTCCTGCTTGAACCGACTCAAAATGAACTGGTTGACGCATTAGAATCAGCACAGGCAAAAACCGTTATCGTAATGTCGGTCGATGAAGAGAACCAGGCCCTTTACCGACTCGTATCCTATGATATCAATGCCGGTGACAGCCCAAGCCTGAGCTATACCCCAATTAAAGGAATTCGGGTAACCTCTACTTTGGCTGAAGTTTATGATGAAATAGGCCAGCAAAGACGAGGCGCCGTATTTGTTTATGAAACAGATGACGGACAACCTTGTGGAATTGTCACCTGGGAAATAGTCCGTAAAGCCTTACAGAGAGAGCTCTCATGACGTGGATACTATGGGTTAAAGCCCTGCACATTGCCTTTATGGTTGCCTGGTTCGCTGGCATTTTTTATTTGCCACGCTTGTTTGTTTATCACGCAATGAATGCAAAACCAGCTGTCGACGAGCAGCTCTGCGTCATGGAAAGGCGACTGCTGTATTTTGTCACGCCTTTCGCTATTCTTACCCTCATTTTCGGCGTTGTGCTGATTTTTGCTTATGGTTCGGCCTGGTTTGCCGCCAGTGGCTGGATGCACACTAAGCTGGTGTTGGTACTGTTGCTTTATATCTATCACGGCTACTGCTTTAAGCTGCTTAAAGACTTTAAAACCGGTAATAACCGCCGTAGCCATCGATTTTATCGTGTTTTTAACGAGCTCCCGGTACTGGCGCTGTTCGCGATCATAATTTTGGCCGTGGTTAAGCCTTATTAGATTCTCTTGTGCCACATGATTTGCTATAGTGTGCGCCCAGTGACATTCTGCGGCAGAGGCGCACCTAAAGATGAATTTCACCGGCTCCAATATTCTTTCTGTAAACCAGTTCGATCGCGACAGTATTGATTATATTTTCTCCGTTGCTGACAAGATGCAACCTTATGCAAGGCGCAAAACACGCACCCGCGTTCTCGACGGCGCTATTCTCGGCAACCTGTTCTTTGAACCATCTACCCGTACCCGGGTCAGTTTTGGTACTGCGTTCAACCTGCTAGGGGGCGAAGTACGCGAAACCACCGGAATGGAAAGTTCTGCCATAGCCAAAGGTGAGTCGCTTTACGACACCGCCCGTGTGCTAAGCAGTTACAGTGACGTTATTGCTATGCGCCACCCAAAGTCTGGCTCAGTGAGAGAGTTTGCCGAAGGCAGCCGGGTGCCTGTCATTAACGGCGGTGACGGAGCAAACGAGCACCCCACGCAGGCACTACTGGATCTTTACACCATTCAAAAAGAGCTGGCATATCATCAACAAAGCATTGATAACATGCACATTTGCATGATTGGCGATTTAAAATACGGACGTACAGTTCACTCGCTGTCGACGCTGCTATCCATGTACAAAAATATTAAGTTCACTTTAATTTCTCCACGTGAACTTTCTATGCCGGGCTCCGTATTAGATACGCTGGAAAACGCAGGTCACCGTGTCACTGTCACAGAAAAGGTCGACGGTATTGTCGACGCTGATATTGTCTATCAGACTCGCATTCAGCAAGAGCGTTTTGCCAGCCCGGAAGACGCTGATCAGTATCGCGGTAAGTTTCGTTTAAACCAGGATATATATACTAAGCACTACAAACCCAACACCGTCATCATGCACCCTCTGCCGCGAGATTCCCGCGCCGAGGCAAATGAACTGGATAATGACTTAAACCAAAACCCCAACCTGGCTATTTTCCGCCAGGCAGACAACGGCGTATTAATTCGTATGGCTCTGTTTGCATTAACACTTGGGGTCGTTGATCAAGTTGATAAACACCAATGTGAGGTCAACTGGTACAGCGAGAAAAGCCAACAGTAAAGAGGTAGTTACGACATGAGTCGCTCAGAAGAATTATACACTCAAGCACAAATCAGTATTCCTGGCGGCGTTAACTCGCCGGTTCGGGCTTTTAATGGCGTTGGTGGTACACCCATCTTCTTTGAGCGCGCTGAAGGCGCTTATATGTTCGATGCTGACGGCAAACGTTACATAGACTACGTTGGCTCCTGGGGACCTATGATTCTGGGCCACAACCATCCGGCAGTTTTAGAGGCGACTCTGCAAGCGGCCAAGCGAGGCTTAAGCTTCGGAACGCCGACAGAAGTTGAAATCACTATGGCGGAAACTATCCGCAAAATTGTGCCTTCAATTGAAAAAGTGCGTATGGTGAATTCTGGTACAGAAGCAACCATGACCGCTATTCGCCTGGCCCGAGGCTATACCGGCCGGGATAAAATTCTGAAGTTTGAAGGTAACTACCATGGTCACGCTGATTCATTGCTGGTTAAAGCCGGTTCAGGTGCTTTGACTCTGGGTGTACCTAATTCGCCCGGCATCCCGGAAGACTTTGCCAAACACACCCTAACTGTGAATTACAACGATATTGAATCAGTGAAAAAAGTTTTTGCTGAAATGGGTGACGAAATTGCCTGTATTATTGTTGAACCTGTCGCCGGAAACATGAACTGCATTCCTCCGGTTGAAGGCTTTCTGGAAGGTTTACGCAGCATTTGCGACGATCACGGTTCGGTATTAATTTTTGACGAAGTTATGACCGGTTTCCGTGTAGCACCTGGCGGGGCCCAGGAGCGTTACAACATAAAGCCTGACCTGACTACTTTGGGTAAAGTTATTGGCGGCGGTATGCCGGTTGGTGCCTTTGGCGGCAAAAAGGAAGTGATGGACTACATTGCCCCGGTCGGCCCTGTTTATCAGGCCGGTACGTTATCGGGTAACCCTGTTGCTATGGCTGCAGGCTTAGCGGCTTTACAACAATTATCAACACCAGGGTTATACGACCAGCTTTATCAGCGAGTTGACACTTTACTCAACGGACTACAGGAACGTGCTGACCGTGCCGGAGTTCCAATGACCACCAGCCGTGCCGGCTCCATGTTTGGTTTCTTCTTTACCGAAGAACCTGAAGTCACAACCTTTGCTCAGGCGACCCAGTGCAACATGGAACACTTCAAAACTTTCTATCACGCCATGTTAGAGCAAGGAGTGTATTTGGCACCGTCAGCCTTCGAAGGCGGCTTTATGTCTGCGGCACACAGTGAAGAAGATATTCAGCAGACCCTGGATGCCGCTGAAAAAGCTTTCGCTAAATTGCTTTAGTATCAGCTGATTAGCCACCGAACAAACGTTCCCACCAGTTTTTCTCGCGGATATTACCGTCACAGGTAATATCCTCGGGGAGTCTGACTTCCTCTGCCGGTAATTTACGACCATTATTACAATCCTCCGGAATTCTCTGTCCCGTAGTTGGGTGAAAATTCTGCATAAGCAAAGGTTCGGGTACGTCCAGCGCCATGCTCAACGGCGGCAGATACCCATAGAAGTCGGCGGCAACTTTCAGTGCTCCGCTGCTTCCCGTTAAACCAACGGGTTGGTTATCGTCCCGCCCTAACCAGACAGTCACAACTTGCTCTCCATCAACAGCCACAAACCAACTGTCACGGTAGTCATTCGTGGTGCCTGTTTTGCCACCAACAATCTGTCCGGCCAGTGCACTTTGAAGCCGGCTGGCGGTGCCTTCAGCGACCACGCCGTGCAAGCCATAACGCGTCAAATAGGAAACGCTTTGGTCAAATACCTTCTTCTGTTCAGGTGTCTGACGACGGTATAAGACCTCTCCCTGATGAGTGGTAATTGAGGAGACCGCTGTTAAAGGCTGGTAATGGCCATCGTTCATTAACGCGCTGTATATTCGCGCGACCGCCATGGGAGATAGCGAAGCAGAGCCCAGCGTCAATGATGGGTAGGCCTGTAACGGTGTTGTCACGCCTAACTCACGTAAGTACCGCACTAACTGGTCTATACCCACTTCCATACCAACCCTGACCGCGGGCAAGTTCCGCGACTGAACAAGCGCATCATAAAGCAGTAAGCTGCCACTAAATTCTTCATCATAATTTAGCGGCTGCCATTCTTTGCCGTTCTTATCGGACAGGGTAACAGGCTCGTCAGCCACCGGCGTATTTAAACCTATGTTGGAGTCCTGCATAGCTGCAGCATAAATAACTGGTTTCATTAAGGAGCCAATGGGCCTTAAGGCTAACAACGCGCGGTTATAACCTATTGCCTGACTCAAACGTCCTCCGGCCAGCGCAGTAACCGTCCCACGACGATAGTCAGCTACCACCATAGCGCCTTCTAATTTCTCATCCTCGCCATCTGCCATCAGCTTTTTTGCCAAGGAACGTTGCACTGCGTTTTGGGTGTCTACCTGAAGGTGAGTAAAGATCTTTAATCCGGTGTCCTGCCAGTCTTCCGGTAAAACAATGCGTTTCATTTCACGCCGCACCAGATCCATATAATGTGGGTATGGGTGCTCGACCAAACGTCGACTCTCTTTAACATCGAGCTTTTGTTCAACAGCAGCAACAAAGTTGTCTTTACCGACTAAGTCATTCTCAAACATGACCTTAAGCACCGTGTCACGGCGCTCGCGAGCGCGCTCAGGGAAGCGCCTGGGGTCGTAATAGGAAGGTCCCTTTATCATCCCCACCATTAACGCAATCTCGCTCGGACTAAGCTCCTGAACCTGTTTACCAAAATAAAATTGACTGGCAAGTCCAATGCCATGAATGGCGTTGCTGCCATCCTGACCAAAATAAACCTCGTTCAGATAGGTCTCTAAAATTGTGTTTTTATCAAAGCGGTAATCAATCACCAGCGACATCATGGCTTCATGAAACTTACGCCACAGTGTTTGTTCTCTGGTCAGATAGATATTCTTAACCAGTTGCTGAGTAAGCGTTGAGCCGCCCTGTACCGTTCTGCCTGCTTTAAGGTTAGCAACCAGTGCCCGCAGAATAGACCAGGGGGACACTCCCTGGTGATGATAAAACTCCTGGTCTTCAACTTTCAGCAAAGTTTCAATGAGTAAGTTAGGAACCACCTCCAGACCAACTAACAAACGGTCTTCTTTACTCAACGTGCTAATACGCCCTATCAATTCAGGTTCCAGTCGTAAGCTTTCTAACTCCCGACCACTAGGCCAGCTTTTCAACGACTCAATGCGCTCGCCCCGGAAGTTTACCTGCACTCGTTGAGCCATTTGCGGCCCGTCAGAAAAATCAAAAGGCCGACGGTGCACCATGACATTGCTTTCGCCGACCGAATAGTAACCTGACTGTTCAGTGTTAGTGTTGCGCTGGTAACCCACCCGCTCCAGAATATCGACTAACCTTTGTAAACGCATAGGGTGATTTTTTTCTAGTGTCACCTCACCAGCATAAACCAATGCCGGTGCCTGATAGCGCTCATTACTAAAATGACGGGATAAGCTGGCATCGAGGTAAATCGCGTAAAGACCAATTACAGCGATAAGTACCAGCCCTATCTTAAAACTTGTCCAGAAAAGGTATTGAAACCACCGACTTTTAATCACTGCTGCTGCCTTTTGGTTTTAAACGTTGCGGTTGCATTCAATGGGTCTTCAGGCCACGGGTGCTTAGGATAGCGGCCACGCATCTCTTTACGCACATCGGCGTAAGCGTTCTGCCAAAAGCTGGAAAGGTCATTGGTGCGCTGCAACAACCGGCCAGCCGGCGAGAGAAGATCAACGGTTACAACTTGTCGATTATCGATAATTTTGGGTGACTCAGAAACACCAAACATTTCCTGCAATTTGACCTCAACCCGGGGGGTGTCGTCCAGATAATTTATAAACACTTTACGTTCTGTCGGAGTGTGCCACCATTCAGGACAAGCCGAATTCAGACGTTGCAGTTCTGAGTAGTCGAGAAAATAGCATAAAGCCTCATAAGGGTCCCACTGTTGCAGCTGTTTCAAAGACCGAACGCTCGTCCAGTACGGTACAGCCCATTGCTCCAGGGTGCTCAGTAAGCCCTCTGTGGTCATGTCATAAGAGAGCAGTTCTCCACCAACTTGTTGTAGCCAGTGTATTCGTCGCTGTAGCTGCTGTGACCGCCTGCTCCAGTTCAGCCTGTCCAGGCCATTCTCTCGCAGCCACAAGCAGAAAGCTTGAGCCCTTTGCTCGTCATTTACAGGGGCATTACTGACTTTCTCGCTCAGCACTATAGCGCCCAACTTTTCACGAGTTATCTGCCGCAGCTGTTGCTTTTCACCGAACCACTCGCTTGTCTGGCTAACTTGCGGAGCAATCCCGGCCTTTTTTAAAAGTGGCATGATGTCATCAACCGGTAACAGGCAGCGACTGCGCCCCAAGTTACTTTGCTCATTGAAGGTCACGTCAAAAATAACGGCCCAGGACGGTTGCTTAAGGCGGCTACTGTCGCCAGTGACCCGTCCGCCACAGGCTAGTTGAAAGTCATCTCGGGTGGCATCAAACTTTGCCAACCGGTCGGGGTAACCCTGCAGTAATGCTTCGCTAAGCCCGTCATCAACAATCTTGTCATGACTCCCGGACCAATCCGTTATCCCAAAGTAATTAAGCCAATAGCGCCAGCGCTGCTGCCACAAAGCAAACTGATTACGCTGCTGGAAATGCGCCCGGGTTCGCTCCGCCAAATCAACCGATTTAATACTGCTTTGTGGCTCTTCAATGGTTGCCAGAATACAAGCCATAGCCGCCTGCTGTTTTTCAGACAACTGTTTCGCGGCACTAGCCACAAGTAAGACTCTGGGATCTGAGCCACCGAGTTCCAGTTGCCGGGCTTTGCTCGTTAACTGCCCATGCTCCAATAGGCCAGTACTGGTTAAAAAGCCGATAGCTGCAGCGCAATGTCCCGGTTCAGGCTGAGAAAACCAGGCCAGCTGCTTCACCTGAGAGCCCCAGCGCAGAACGTCCAGCATTAAGGCCGATAAATCCTGTGTCGCGACATCCGGCGGGGCGTACTCTGCAAAACCATGCTCATCGGAGCGCGACCACAAACGAAAACATTGCCCTGCCTGCTGACGCCCCGCACGGCCAGCACGTTGTGTCGCCGATGCTTTGGCAATACGTTGAGTCACCAACTGACTTAAACCGTACTGAGGCAGATATTGAGCCCGACGCTCGCGGCCACTGTCAACAACCACATCAATACCATCCAGCGTTAAGCTGGTTTCAGCAATATTGGTTGCCAGAATAATGCGCTTCTCGCCCGTCGCCTTTAATGCCTGCCGCTGTTGCTGCAGTGGGATACGACCATGGAGGGGTAGAATGAGTGTTCCAGGCTGGAGTCGTTGGCTCAATTCAGCTGCCACTTTTTGTATTTCATAGACACCGGGCAAGAACACCAAAACGCCTTTTTCGGCGACAGCAAAGGCCTCAACAACCACTTTGGGCAATTCAGTCAGCCACTGGGTGACATGAGACGGAGGACGGTAATGGTATTCAACCGGATAACTGCGGCCTTCGCTGCGCAGAACCTGAACTTTATCGCAGTAGTTTTCTAACCAGACCTTAAGACTTTCTGCCGGTAAGGTGGCTGACATAATCAGCAGGTTTAAGTCCGGACGCAGTGGCAGGGCATCAATAACCAGCGCCAGGCTCAAGTCACTGTGCAAATTGCGTTCGTGAAATTCATCGAAAATCAGAGTGCCAATGCCGCTAAGTTCAGGGTCGTCCTGTAACCATCGCACCAACACGCCTTCCGTAATAATAAGTAACTGAGTTTCCTTACTGCGCTTGCTGTCGCCGCGCACCGTATAACCGACCTGCTCCCCCACCGACTCGCCCAACTGCTTAGCCAAATAATGAGCAATATTCAGCGCAGCAACACGCCGGGGCTGCAGCATGACAATAAGACCGTCATCGGCAACACCCTGCTGCAACAGAAATAGCGGAAGTTGTGTAGATTTACCGGCACCGGGCGGTGCCTCAATAACGACACGTGCTGCCGGAAAGGCTTTTGCCAGCTCCGGCAGTACGCTTTCAATTGGCAAGGTCATGCCAAATTAATCACCTTGTACGGTTGCTGCTATGGTACGCACACCGGCAGCGGTTGCACCTGTCGCCCACATAGACGTAGCTGATTTTTGGTAAGCACCCGCTAAGTCAAAGTGCAGCCAACCCTTACCTTTGTTCGGAGCGAAACGCAGTAAAAAGCCCGCTGCATTACTTGCACCACCGGCACCACCACCTTTTTGTGGACGGCTGTTTGCCGTATCAGCAAAAGGCGACGGGCAGTTTTCACTGTGCCACGGAGCCAGAGGCAAACGCCACAACAGCTCGTTTTCTTTATCGGCGTTGGCCAGGGCTTTAGTAGCAGCAGGCTCATCCACACTAAATAACGCATTGTACTCATTACCGACCGCCATTTGCGCAGCGCCGGTCAGAGTTGCCGCATCAATAATCTGTTTCGCACCAAACTCGCCCGCGGCTTGTAAGCCATCGGCCAGCACCAGTCGACCTTCTGCATCGGTATTCACAACTTCAACGGTCAGGCCGTTTTTATAGCGAATAATGTCGCCCAGCTTGTAAGCACGGCCATCAATCATGTTTTCAGCGCAGCAGAGCAGCAGCTTCACGCGCTTATTCAGGCCGCGACGTATTGCCAGTGACAATGCGCCGGATACTGTGGCGGCGCCACCCATGTCGCACTTCATAGACAACATGCCTTCGCTGGGCTTAATGCTGTAACCACCACTGTCGTAGGTAATACCTTTACCAATAAGGGCTGTTTCAACCGGCGCGTTGTCATCACCAGTTGGGTTGTAATCCAACACCAGTAACCCCGGTGCGTGCTGACTGGCACGACCTACCGTGTAAATTCCCATCCAGCCCGCATCTTTCAGTGCTTCACCTTTTATAAATTCCGCACTGACTGCATCCGGTGCCAAGGCTTTAAAGTGCTCGGTTACCCGCTGCGCTAAGCTTTCAGGGTAAATTTCTTCGGCTGACAAATTGGTCAGTTCGCGACTGAAGCGAGTCGCTTCACGCATGGCATTAAGCTCTTTCGCAGCAGGCTCATCGGTTTTATTCCAGATAACCTGATTGGTTGACAAGGTTGAGGTGAAACCTTGTGACAACGCCCACTGACGCTCCAGGTTCCAGTCACTGCCGGCAGCTTCAATGGTAACGGCTCCGGTATTGTCCAGAGTCCGGCCTGCTTTCTGGATACGTCGCAAGTTTTCAGCTTCATCATCAACTAAGACGATTTGTGCTTTGTTTTCACCAAACACTAAATTCGATTTTGGGTTCCAATAACTTGCGGGGGCTTCCTGAGTTAAATAGATTGCGAGTGCGCTGGACATTCTGTACCTCTCCCGATAATTTGCTGTCTGTTTATACTTTAGAGTTATGAGGCCTCTGATGCAATTTAACAAGCCCCTGCGCCAGGGAGTTTTGCAAAAAAGGTACAAGCGCTTTCTGGCTGATATTGATTTTGGTCAGGGTGATATCATCACAGCGCATTGTCCTAACACTGGTGCTATGACGGGTTGTGCCCAGCCAGGCTTTAAAGCCTGGTGTAGTGTTTCCGACAACCCTAAACGTAAATACTCACTGACCTGGGAACTGGCTCAAAACAGCAAAGCCGAGATGATTGTGGTCAATACGCAACACGCCAATCGTATGGCTGGCGAATTATTGCAGGCGAACCTTGTGCCTGAACTTAGTCAGTGGCAGGAGCTGAAGCCCGAACAGCGCTATGGCAGGGAAAAAAGTCGTATCGACTGGTGGGGAATAGATGCAAACCGTCAGGAATGTTTTATTGAAGTGAAAAGCGTCACCTTAGCCGATGATAAGTGCGGTTACTTCCCGGACGCCGTTAGCCAAAGGGCTCACAAACACCTCAATGAACTCATGCAAATGACCAGAGACGGTCATCGCGCCATACAACTTTATATGGTGATGCACCAGGGAATCGAATCGGTTACACCAGCAAAACATATTGATCCTAAGTACGCTGAACTCTGTAAACAAGCAGAGTCTGAAGGCGTCGAGTTCTACGCCGTGAAATGTGTTATCACGCCGCAGGAAATTAAACTGGAGAGACCAGTTCCCGTAACCCTTTGAAACTCAGCACAGTGGGGATTTTAAGCAATAAAATTGATGCTAATAACGTTGCCAATACCAATCCTTTCTGGTATACGTAGCGTCCTTTTTTTAAACGCACGCTTTTAAAGCACTCTTTAATAGAGAATGTAGGAGATCCATGATGCCTCAAGGCAAGGATAAGAAAACCCATGGCATCCTGGCGATGGCCGGCTTAGAGCCGTATCAGGAGAAACAGGGCGAAGAATACATGAACGATGCGCAGCGCTCGCATTTTCGTCGTATTCTGGAAGAATGGCGTCGTCAATTACGTCAGGAAGTTGATCGCACCGTGCATCACATGAAAGATGAAGCGGCGAACTTTCCTGATCCGGTAGACCGTGCTGCTCAGGAAGAAGAATTCAGTATCGAGTTACGTACTCGTGACCGCGAACGTAAATTGATCAAGAAGATTGAAAAAACGTTACAGAAAATTGAAGAAGACGACTTTGGCTTTTGCGACTCTTGCGGCATTGAAATTGGTATTCGCCGTTTAGAAGCTCGCCCTACAGCTGACCAATGTGTTGACTGTAAGACGCTGGCTGAAATCAAAGAGAAACAAATGACCGGAGCCTAACGGCTCATGTATCGTGGCCGTTTTGCGCCGACACCTTCAGGGCCTTTGCATCTGGGTTCATTAGTTGCTGCCGTTGGTAGTTACTTAGATGCCAAAGCCCACCAGGGAGAATGGTTGGTTCGTATCGAAGATGTCGATAAACCAAGAGCGATTCCCGGAGCGGCCGATACCATTTTAACGCAGCTGGAGTCCCATGGTTTAGAATGGGACGGCTCCGTTTTGTACCAAAGCCAGCGTGACTCAACTTATCAATCTCAGTTAGATCAGTTACAAAAAGCTGAACTTCTCTACCAGTGTGACTGCAGTCGCCAGGCTATTCGGGCTCGTAATGACCATTACGACGGATACTGCCGAAACCGTCAACCACGTACACCGCCTTATGCTCTGCGCTTTGTAAATAACGCCCCCATAACTGAGTTTAATGACCGAGCCCAAGGCTTACTTTCTGACCACTCGCCTTCTGTTAGCGAAGATTTCGTGTTGAAACGTCGGGACGGTTTGTATGCTTACCAGCTGGCCGTTGTGGTTGATGATATTGAGCAAGGGGTTACCGACATTGTCAGGGGGAGTGACTTAATCACACCCAGCTATTGGCAGCTCACTTTATGGCAGTACTTTACCGGTAAGCAACCCAGAATGATGCATTTGCCTCTGGTAACTAATGACAAGGGTCTGAAGCTGAGTAAGCAAAATCATGCGCCCTCAATCGAGTCACGCTATGCCAGCAATAACCTGCTGACGGCGCTCGACTATTTGGGGATTCAGCTTGAGCCAGAGTTGCATACAGGCTCAGTGAACGACATTTTGCAGGAGGCGCTGCAAAGTTGGCGCAAAAAGTGGCATATCCTTGGTTGTTAACGGTACAATATCCAAACAGCTACTAACTCTGAATAAAAAAATGGTAAGGGAGAACCACCATTATTAAGCGAATTAAAGCACTGGCAAAGCGCGCCTTTTCCAGTAAAGCGGCGGAGCAGGACTCCAGCCGTTTACCCAAATTACAAGTTATCTCCAGGGATAAACACCCCGTATCTCGTAACGATATCAGTAAGAACGCCATAAAGGTTCTTTACCGCCTGCACAACAGCGGTTTTGAAGCCTATCTTGTTGGCGGCTGTATCCGCGACATCCTGCTCGGCCTGGAGCCAAAAGATTTTGACGTTACCACTAATGCCACACCTGAGCAGATAAAGTCTTTGTTTCGCAACTGTCGCTTAATTGGGCGTCGGTTTCGTCTGGCTCATGTGGTGTTCGGGCGTGAGGTCATAGAAGTTGCAACTTTTCGCGGCCATCATGGCGACAGCCCCCAGGAAGAAAATAAAAAGAACCGGACAGCAGACCAAGATGAGCACGGTCAGTTGGTGCGAGACAACGTTTACGGCACTATAGAAGAAGACGCGGAACGTCGTGACTTTACTGCCAACGCGCTCTATTACAATATTGCCGATTTCGCAATTTACGATTTTGCTAACGGCGTTAGTGACATTAATGCCGGTATATTACGCATGATTGGCGATCCGGAAGTGCGTTACCGGGAAGACCCGGTACGAATGCTTCGCGCGGTTCGCTTTGCCACCAAGCTCAATATGCAGATGGATAACTCGGTCAGCGGTCCGCTAAAAGAGCTTGCCCCCTTGTTGATTAACATTCCTCCGGCTCGTTTATTTGACGAATTCCTGAAGATGTTCATGTCGGGTAAAGCGGAAGCAAACTTTCTTATGATGGTGGAGTTTGGCCTGTTTCAACAGCTCTTCCCAATGCTGAAAGATTATTTAGCCGATGAGCAGGCCGCACCTTACCAAATGATGCTGAAAGCCTTTAGAGACACCGATAAACGCATTGCCGAAGAGCAGCGCGTAACGCCCGCATATTTAATTGCGGTGCTCTTATGGTGGCCGCTGCAGGCTCGTCGTGAACAACTTGAAAACGAAGGCGGTCTGCCGCCAATGGATGCCCTCAATGTTGCAGCGGCTGACGTTATTCACAGACAGTCACAGCGCGTATCACTGCCTAAGCGTTTTAGCCTGCCAGCAAGAGATATCTGGCAATTACAGCGCCGGCTGAATGTGACTAAAGGCGTTCGTGCCATGAAGGTGTTGGAGCACAAACGCTTCCGTGCCGCTTACGACTTTCTTTTACTGCGTTCATTTGCCGAAAGCGGTGACAAAAAACTGTCTGAACTTGCGGCCCACTGGAGCAAAGCACAGGACAACCCGGCTCAACTAAAAGCTTCAAAGCCAGGCCCCGGAAGCAGCCGCCGCAAACCACGCAGACGCCGTGGGCCGCGTCGTAAACCTCAGGAAAATAAAGGCAATGACGCCACATAAGGCCTTTATTGCACTAGGGAGTAATCTGGGCCAGCCGACAGACAACCTTCTGTCGGCATTACAGGCTCTGAGCAAGGACTCGCGCTGGCAGTTATTAGCCTATTCGTCTCTTTACGGTAGCAAGCCAATGGGTCCTCAGGATCAGCCAGACTACGTTAATGCCGTTTGCTCAGTAACGACAGAGTTAACAGCAGCCGAACTTCTTCAGGCCTTACACGATATTGAAGATGCATTTGGTCGCAAACGAGTGAGACACTGGGGAGAACGCACGCTGGATCTTGATTTGCTTCTGTTTGGTGAGCAACAGCATCATTCCGAGCAATTGAAAGTGCCCCACCCAGGCTTATACGAACGTAACTTTGTTCTTTTCCCTTTAGCCGAAATAGCGCCGGATAAACTTCTTCCGAACGGAAATACCGTTAAGCAACAGGCAGAGGCACTTACCGAAGACGGCTTAGACGTGATAATCTGTTCGTCTGACATCATAATCTAATACTGCTGAAGGTGCGTTATGGCAACAACCAAAACCAGCATTGCAACGTTACAGAAAATGAAAAAAGAAGGGACCAAGATAAGCTCCCTGACTGCATACGATTCAAGCTTTGCCAAACTTATGACCGAACAGGGCGTGGACTTTATTCTTGTCGGTGACTCCCTGGGTAATGTCGTACAGGGCCGGGATTCAACTGTACCGGTTACCACCGACGATATGGTCTACCATACGCAGTGCGTTCGTCGTGGCGCCAGCGACGCCTTTGTTATAGCCGATATGCCTTTCATGACTTACAGCACCCCCGAGCAAACCTACAAGGTTGCCGCCCGCTTAATGCAGGCTGGTGCAAATATGGTTAAGTTAGAAGGCGGACAGTGGTTAGTCGAGACCATTGAAGGCTTAAAAACTCGCGGCATTCCGGTCTGCGCACATCTGGGATTATTGCCACAGTCGGTGAATGTTCTGGGGGGCTATAAAGTGCAGGGTAAAGAGCAACAGCAAGCTGACGATACGCTCAATCAGGCACTATTGCTTGAAAAAGCGGGGGCTCAGTTGCTTGTTCTGGAGTGCGTTCCGGCTTCACTTGGTAAGCGCATTACAGAGCAGCTATCCATTCCAACCATTGGTATTGGCGCAGGTGCCGATACCGACGGACAAATTCTGGTTATGCACGACATGCTGGGCATGAACAGCGACTATTTGCCTAAGTTCGCTAAAGACTTCTTAGGCCAGGGCGGCTCTCTTGCCGATGCCTTTCGCTCATTTGCAGAGCAGGTACGGTCAGGCGAATTCCCAACTTCAGAGCACAGCTATAAATGAGAGTACTAAAGTCACTGGCTGAGCTTCGGAAGTGGCGCCAGCAACAATCAGAAGTTGCTCTGGTACCGACCATGGGTAACTTACACGATGGACACCTGCATCTGGTAAAAACAGCGCTGGAGCGTTGCGATAACGTTGTCGTTAGTATTTTTGTGAACCCTATGCAATTTGGAGCAAACGAAGATCTCGACAGCTATCCGCGCACTTTAGAAGCCGACTGCCAGGCATTGGATGCCCTTGGTGTTTCTGCCGTATTTACGCCACAGGTCAGTGACGTTTACCCCAGAGGCCTGGACAAACAGACTCGTATTGAAGTACCCGGTATTAGTGACATTTTATGCGGAGCCAGTCGCCCGGGGCATTTCACCGGAGTCGCGACCATTGTCTGCAAACTCTTTAATATGGTACAGCCGCAGTTAGCCGTATTTGGCGAAAAAGACTATCAGCAGTTACAGGTCATTCGTTTAATGACACAGGACTTAAGCTTACCCGTTGAAGTTCTGGGCGCACCAACTCAGCGCGAAACCAGTGGCTTAGCGATGAGCTCGCGCAACGGTTATTTATCGCCTGAACAAAAGCAACAAGCGGCCGCACTTTACCGGACTCTTCAAAAAACCAAAGTTGAACTGAGTGTAAGCACTAACTTTTCTGAACTGGAAAAAGCAGCCGAAGAAGATTTAAGTCAAGCAGGCTTTGTACCTGACTACTTCAGTATTCGTAATGCAAAAGACTTGCAGGAAGCGACCGCCGAGGACACTGAGTGGGTAATCCTGGCAGCCGCCTTTATGGGAAAAACGCGCCTGATTGACAACCTAAGGGTTTCCAACACCAGCGCTAGGTAAGCATACCGAGTTCACGCATTTCGGTATGCAGTGCGCCTCGCAAACTGGTCGCTTTTGAGGCAATTTGACGCTGCTCATTCAAAACTTCCTGCAGCATTTCATCGGTTGTTAATGGGTTAGCCAGCACCACACGAAACACCACGGTTGGCTCATGGTGATATTGGCCTGGCGTTAGCTTCGTACGCGACACAAAAGATTGGCCACTTTCCCGCTGACGCTTTTGAATATAGCGGGTCAGGGCATTCAAATGAGGAGTCAGCCGCGCCAGCTGCTCAGGCGTTGCTTTTTCCAGAGCCGCTTTCACTTTAGCCGGAACAAAACGGTACGTTAAAATACAAAGCTCAGGCTCTGTAATCACTTCAAAATCGTCCTGCTCTGCAATGAGCTTTGAGAAATAACGCGCTTTATCAATGCTGTTATTAATCAGTAATTCATAACCCCGGCGCCCAATAACGTGCATAGCCGAAAATACCATCATGGCCATACCCGCTCGCGAACCTTCCATTGAATGCGAACCCAAATCCTTAGAGCCCTGACGAATAATGTATTCCGCATGGTGTTCTATAGATTTGACCAAAGACGGATTCTTAAACAACACCAAACCCGCACCCATAGGCACATACATTTGTTTGTGAGCATCAATAGTGACACTGTCGGCCCGTTCAATACCAGCCAATAACGGACGGTGCTGTTCAGACAATAACGTTGCCCCACCCCAGGCAGCATCAACATGAAAGTGAGCATCCACTTCTTCCGCAACCGCTGCCATATCGTCCAGCGGATCAATGTGCCCCGTTTCCGTTGTACCTGCAACACCAACCAGCGCCAGCACCTTGCCGCCCTCTTTTGCAATCTGTTCACAGGTCTTACGCAACTCATCTATACGAATGCGGTTATCACTGTCTGTCGCCACTGAGACTAAATTCTTACGACCAATACCCAGTACATCAGCTGCTTTGCTCAGCGAATAGTGCCCTCGCTCAGACACCACCACCGTTAGCTTAGAGTAGCCATAATGCTGAAGACCGGCAGCCAGGCCATCGGCTGCAATACCGGCAAAGTCACCGTCAGCCTGCAATAAGCGGTTACGGGCTACCCAAAGCGCCGTCATATTGGCGATGGTTCCACCCGAACAAAACGCCCCCAAAGAATGCTGAGCACTGTGCATCCAGCGGTTATAGAACGGTGCATCCTGTTGATACACCAAATGATGCAGCATGCCGATAACGTTACGCTCTAAAGGCGTAAAGGCCTTGGAGGTTTCAATTTTTACCAGGTTCTGATTGAGCCCGACCATCAGTTTGGCCAATGGCAAAAGGAAATACGGCAGGGCCGATGTCATGTGACCAATAAAGCGAGGCGATGCTGTATGCACAGAATGTGCAACCAACTTATCCAGCAGAAACTCGGTATGGTCAGAAACAAACTGAGGCTCTTCCGGGATCTGTGATTTATCGAAGTCCCTTTCAATTTCCTGCAACGGCTTCTCACGGGCGACAATGTGCTCACCCAGAAACCCCATCAGGTTTTCTGAAAGGTGCTTTTCGATTTTACCCAGCGTCGAGTCCGGTGCCTCTGGTATGGTAAATATACGATACAGAGATTCCTGGCTGACTTCCGCTATGTCATTTTTGGGGCTCAATCAAGACTCCTTAGATAGGTTCGCATGCAGTTGCCATAACGCCTGGCCGCTGTTTTTATATTTACGTTCAAACGGTGTTATCGGGTCTGCGTTGTCTGCCAATAACGAAATATCGGCATGGTACCCGCTCACCTTAAGTGCCTGAGCCACTTCAAGCAAGTACAGGCTCCAGTTTGAACGCATCTGCAGTTGACCACCCAGCGCAACAACGTCTTTCCATACTGGACTACCGTGCCAGCGACGCGATAAGTGAGCAGATTTAGGCCAGGGGTTGGGATATAAAATGCAATGCTGCTGTGGCTGCCAATTCGCCTGGTTAGCCAGTCGCCAGAAGTCATTCAAGTCAGCCCGCACAACCCAGTAGCGCTGACCATTCTCGCCGCTCTGGTAGTGGCTGTGCCGTTCTACCCGGTGCGCCGATTTATCGACACCAATAACCATTGCGTGAGGATTAAGCTCTGCCAGTTTCGCGGTGCTTTCTCCAACACCACAGCAGGAGTCGAGAATAATTGGCCCGCCCCAGCTTTCAACTTGTGCGTTAATTTCATCAAACGCCTGCTGGTTATGCTCCTGAATCGGCTTCAGAAACTCGCTTTGCAAATGACGACGAACCACCGCTTCGGTATCTTCGTGCGGCCCGTTTTGATTCGTCGTAACTGGTCTTGCCTGCTGCATCAGGAGCGAATTCCTATGCCTTTATCCAGAATATAATAAGCCGCCGCGAAAAACAGAATATTAAAACCAACTAAGACTCCTATAGCCAGGCCAATGCTTACATCAGACTGTCCTAAAAAGCCGTAACGAAAACCGTTAACCATATAAAGAACAGGGTTTGCCATAGAAACCTTTTGCCAAAACTCAGGTAACAAGCTGACTGAGTAAAACACCCCGCCTAAATAGGTAAGAGGCGTTAAAACGAACGTTGGCACAATAGAAATATCGTCAAAAGTCTTACCGTAAACCGCATTAATTAGTCCGCCCAGACAGAATAAGGTCGAGGTTAAGACCACGGTTAAGATGACATAACCAATATGGGCAATCTGGATATCGGCAAATAAGAAGGATACGCAGGTGACAATAACGGCAACAATCATCGCCCTTGCCATACCACCACCGACATAACCGGCAATAATAACGGCAGTAGGTACCGGCGACACCAGCATTTCTTCAATGTTGCGCTGAAATTTAGCACTAAAGAATGACGATGCGACATTAGAATAGGAGTTAGTAATGACTGACATCATGATAAGCCCGGGCACAATAAACTCCATATAACCCACGCCACTCATGTCACCAATTCGTTCACCCACAATGCTACCGAAAATGACAAAATACAGAGTCATAGTGATAGCAGGCGGTACCAGAGTTTGTATCCAAATACGGAGAAAACGGGTGCACTCTTTAATCCAGATGGTTTTTAACGCGATAAAGTTAGCGGCGGAATGACTCATTTCGCGGCCTCCTGCTGACGCCCTTGTTCTACCATAGACACAAACAGCTCCTCTAAACGGTTCGCTTTATTACGCATCGATAAGACTTTTACCTTTTGTGCTGAAAGCTGCTCGAATACCGCATTCAGTCCGGCATCCTTATCTACCTCAACTTCTAACGTATGTTCGTCTTTCCAGAGGTGGTTGAAGTCTTTAATCTCAGCTCCGTTATGGCCAGGGGCCAGGTCCAGCACAAAAGTCTCCCGACTTAACTGCGCCAGCAAACGCTTCATTGAGGTGTCTTCAATAATACGACCACTATCAATGATGCCTATATTACGACACAGAGTTTCCGCCTCTTCTAAATAATGTGTGGTCAAAATGATGGTAATGCCTTGTTGATTTATTTTTGTCAGGTAGTCCCACATTGAACGTCTAAGCTCAATATCGACACCCGCTGTCGGCTCATCAAGAATCAACAGTTTCGGTTCGTGCAATAACGCCCGGGCAATCATCAGGCGTCGCTTCATACCACCGGAAAGCGACCGCGATGGTTCATTACGCTTATCCCACAACCCAAGTTGTTTAAGGTATTTCTCTGAGCGTTCTTTCGCTAGCGAACGAGGCACACCGTAATAGCCCGCTTGATTCACCACTATCTGATGCACTGTTTCAAATTGGTTGAAGTTAAACTCCTGAGGTACCAGGCCAATTTGACGTTTTAAGTCAGTAAGTTGTGTATCCAGGTCATAACCAAATACCTTTACCTTGCCTGACGTCTTATTAACCAGCGAAGAAATAATACCAATAGTGGTCGACTTGCCGGCACCATTAGGACCTAGCAGAGCATAGAAATCGCCCTCTTCGACCACCAAATTAATACCTTTCAGGGCTTCAAAGCCACCGCGGTATGTTTTGCGTAAGTCTTCAATTTCTAAAGCTTTCATAAACCTCTTTATGACTCCTTTCCATAGCCCCAGCGGCTAACTAAACGCTGCTCAAGGCCCAGGTGGTCTAAAATTCTGGCCACCATAAAATCAATTAAATCATCAATACTTTCGGGTTGATGATAAAAGCCAGGCGCTGCCGGCATTATGGTCACGCCCTGCTGACTGAGTTGCAGCATATTCTGTAAATGAATAGTTGAAAGCGGCGACTCTCTCGGCACCAAAATAAGTTGGCCGCGCTCTTTCATTACGACATCGGCAGCTCGCTCGATCAGCGTATTGCTACTGCCATGGGCAATGGCTGACAAAGTACTGGTTGAACAAGGACAAACCACCATTTTAGCAGGTGCCGCTGAACCAGATGCGACCGGCGAAAACCACTCTTCTTTGCCGTAGACTTTGAGCTTTTCAGCATCTACCGAAAAGTGCTCACACAGCATAGAAGCTGCTTTCTCAGGAGCTGCCGGAATTTGCATATTCTGCTCTGTGGCCAGCACTACTCGCGCGGCACTTGAGATCAACAACAGTACCTGTTGATCTTGATCAAGTAGGCATTGTAGCAAACGCAGGGCATAAGGGGCACCCGAGGCGCCGGTTATCGCAACAGTGATTCTATTGTCGTTTTTCATGACTCGGCTCCTGTGTCATCCAGTTCTTGCAGCGCTTTAAGAAAACGTTGATGCAAGCCATCGAAACTGCCGTTACTCATAATCAGTACAGAGTCCCCCGCTTGCGCTTCGGTCAACAACCCTGCCAGCAAATCATCTGTAGATTCAAACACATGAGCATTCGGCATTTTTTCAGCTAAGCGCCACTTCAGCCCTTCTGGCTGCAGTACAAATATGTCGTCGGCATCGGCTAACGACTCAGCCAGAGTATCGCTGTGAACCCCCATTTTCATGGTATTTGATCTGGGCTCCAGTACGGCAATAATGCGGCTCGTTGGTTGATGCTGTCGCAAGCCAGATACGGTTGTTTTGATTGCACTGGGGTGATGGGCAAAATCATCAAAGACCTTTATACCACCGTATTCACCCAATAACTCCATGCGCCGTTTCGGGCTTTTAAATAAGGCAAGAGCCTGTGCGCTTTGCTCTGCTTTAATACCAACATGAGCTGCAGCAATAATGGCCATCATGGCGTTATTTACATTGTGGGTCCCCAGGATGTTCCAGTTAACCCGTGCGATACACTTGCCCTGATAATGTACTTCAAACTCAGTCCCATCAGCTTTAAGCAGTTTAGCCTGCCATTCGCCTTCCTCTCCGACACGTACGACCGGGCTCCAGCAACCTTGCTCAATGACCGCTTCCAGAGCGGCATCATCGCTGGGTAAAATCACCTGTCCGGTATCGGGAACCACCCGCAGTAAATGCGCAAATTGTCGCTGAATAGAAGCTAAGTCAGGGAAGATATCCGCATGATCGAACTCAAGGTTATTCAGAATCAAAGTATCCGGAGCGTAATGAACAAATTTAGAACGCTTATCGAAGAAGGCCGTATCGTACTCGTCCGCTTCAATGACAAAAAAGTTGGAATCGGTTAGGCGTGCACTCACAGGGAAATTCCCCGGTACGCCACCAATCATAAAACCGGGTTCAAAACCGCTATCTTGTAAAATCCAGCTCAGCATACTGGCTGTCGTGGTTTTTCCATGAGTGCCGGCAACCGCCAGCACCCAGCGTTGAGTCAACACATTATCGTGCAGCCACTGCGCGCCAGAAACGTAGGGAATGCGCTCGCGTAGGACTGCTTCTACTTCATCGTTACCGCGGCTTAGCGCGTTACCAATAATCACCATATCGGGGCGCGGCTTTAAGTTGTTCTGCGAATATCCCTGCATTAATTCAATGCCGAGATTTTCCAGTTGCGTACTCATAGGCGGATAGACTTGAGCGTCAGACCCGGTAACACGGTGTCCCAATTGCTGTGCTATAGCGGCGACGCCCCCCATGAAAGTACCGCAAATCCCGACGATATGAATGTGCATGCGTTATCCAAACCCGTTCGTTTAAAAAATATCGAAAGTGTACCACCGTCGTCGCTGACAAGCAGGATTTTTACCAAAAAATAAGGTATCATTTGCGCTCTCTGAACATACATTTGTAAGCATCCAACAACCAGAGCTGCAGGAACTTTCATGAAACGTTTATTACCAACACTGAGAGCGGATCAAACCAGCGAGTCGCTTATCTCTGTTATTAACACCATTCAAATTGCGGCCAAGGAAATTTCTTTCCGTCTGCACCAGGGCGCATTAGCCGGTGTATTAGGCTCAACACTGGATGAAAACATTCAGGGCGAGACACAGAAAAAACTCGATGTTGTTGCAAATCAGCTGTTAAAAACTCTGTTGCTGGAATCACCTAACGTACATGCTATTGCTTCTGAAGAAGAAGATTCCATTGTCGAAAGCCCAAATTCAGGACATTATTTGGTTGCCTTTGACCCGTTGGATGGCAGCTCTAACATCGATATAAATGGTGGTGTTGGTACTATTTTCTCTATTCTGCGCAAGCCCGAAGGCGAAGAAACCAGCGAGAACATGTTTTTGCAGCCCGGCAAAGCTCAGGTAGCAGCAGGCTATGTTTTGTATGGACCGGCGACCATGTTGGTTATGACCACAGGCAAAGCAGTGCGCATTTACACTCTGGATCAAACCGTTGGTGAGTTTTTACTGACCCACGAAAAAGCAGAAATTCCGAAAGACACCAAAGAGTTCGCGATTAATATGTCGAACCGCCGTCACTGGGCCGATCCTATTCGCGCCTATATTACTGATTTACTCGACGGTGAAGAAGGTCCTCGCGGCAAGAATTTTAATATGCGCTGGAACGCCGCTATGGTCTCCGACGTACACCGTGTGATTTCACGCGGCGGATTGTTCACTTACCCCTGGGATGCCCGTAACCCCGACAAACCTTTTAAACTGCGCCTTTTATATGAAGTTGCGCCAATGTCTATGCTGGTTGAAAAAGCCGGCGGTAAAGCGACTGACGGTTATCGTCGTTTAATGGAGATTGTGCCGGAACATATTCACCAACGGGTATCCGTGGTTATGGGGTCCGCAAACGAAGTGGATATGTGTATGGAGTACCACAGTAAGCACCCAAAACCTTATTAGACTGATATCGATATTGCGTGAAAAGGTCCAACCGTTATAATCGCGCAGTAACTTTTATTTTATACATACAGCAGGAAGTACTATGAGCTTAGGAAACGTCACCGCAGGCGCCAATATGCCTGAAGAAGTTAACGTTATTATCGAGATCCCGGCAAACGCTGACCCGATCAAATACGAAGTCGATAAAGACACTGGTACACTTTGGGTTGACCGCTTTATGTCGACACCAATGTTCTATCCGGCGAACTACGGTTTCGTTAACGAAACCTTGTCATTAGATGGCGACCCGGTTGATGTGTTAGTGCCTACTCCATACCCTCTGCAGGCAGGTTCTGTCATCAAATGCCGTCCAGTTGGCGTATTGAAAATGACGGACGAGTCGGGTGAAGACGCAAAAGTCATTGCTGTTCCGGTGAGTAAACTGACCAAAGAATACGACCACATCAACGACATTGATGACTTGCCAGAGCTGCTTAAAGCACAAATCACTCACTTCTTCGAGCGTTACAAAGAGCTTGAAAAAGGCAAGTGGGTTAAGGTTGACGGCTGGGCTGACGCAGCTGCCGCAAAAGAAGAAATTGTGTCTTCTTTTGAGCGCGCAAAAAAATCTTAATTTAGAGTGAACCATAGCACCGACATAATGCATGCTGTCAGCATAGAAAAGTTACTCTTTTCATGGTCTGGACAACAGCCCACCCTGGATATTCCTGCCTGGCAGATAAAACAAGGTGAGACGGTGCTGCTGCGCGGCCCCAGCGGTAGTGGTAAATCAACACTGCTATCGCTGTTGGCCGGCATTAATACCCCACAAAGTGGCTCTTTAAATCTATTTGAAACCGCTTTTTCCAGTTTGTCCGGCAGACAGCGTGACCGTTATCGTGCCGACAACATTGGCTATATTTTTCAGCAATTCAATTTGCTGCCCTATTTATCGGCTCTAGATAATGCGCTGCTCGCCTGTCAATTTTCCAAAAAAAGGCGGCAACGTATCGCAGAACAAGGCAGCTCTGCTGAAGCGACAGCACATGAGATGCTGCAGCGCTTAGGGTTAAATTCCGCACAAATTGAGCAACCGGCTCATACTCTGAGTGTTGGTCAGCAGCAACGTGTTGCCGCGGCACGCGCCTTGTTGGGTGCTCCTAAGCTTCTTATAGCGGATGAACCAACCTCTGCACTCGACGCCGAGCATCGGGATACGTTTATTCAATTGTTGCTTGAGCTCAGTAGCCAAAATAACACCACAGTTATTTTTGTCACTCATGACGCTGCATTGTCATCCTACTTTGATAAGCATGTTGAGCTTAATGAGCTCAATCAGGCAGGAGCTCAACCATGATCCGCCTGGCCATAAAAAGCTTAATGAACAGGCGCGCCAGTGTTCTGCTGACTGTTATTGCTATTGCCGTCAGCGTTACCTTACTGCTAGCTGTGGAACGGGTTCGCGAACAGGTGCAAAGTCATTTTGCTAATACGGTTTCTGGCACTGACTTAATAATTGGCGCCCGAACCGGACAGACACAATTACTACTGTCTTCAGTCTTCCACATTGGCAGCATGACCAACAATATGAGCTGGGAAAGCTTTGAAGATATTCGTGAACGCCCCGAAGTCAGTTGGGCAATACCTATGTCATTAGGTGACAGCGTTCAGGGCCTGCCCGTTGTCGCAACAACCAATGCCTACTTTGAGCATTTTAAGTACGGCAACAAGCAGGCTCTGGAGTTTTCTCAAGGTAGTGCTTTTGCTTCAGATGAGGAAGTCGTACTAGGAGCCGATGCCGCCGAGAAGCTCTCTAAAACCATGGGTGACGACATTATTATTGCTCATGGCAGCGGTGGCATTAGTTTCAGCGAACATGACCAGCATCCGCTTACTGTCACTGGTGTCCTGCAACGAACAGGAACTCCGGTTGATCAGGCTGTGTTCGTTACATTACACAGCCTTGAAATGATTCACAGCGGTGAGCATGAGCATTCTGGTCACGATCATCACAATGAAGCCCCGGCAGACAGCATCAGCGCGGCCCTGCTTGGCTTAAAGGCAAAACCACTGGCTTTGCGCTTGCAGCGTCAGATAAATACTTATGAGAAAGAGCCCTTAACCGCTCTTTTACCGGGTATGACCTTGCAGGAGCTATGGAAAACGCTGCGAGTCTTTGAGCAGGCTTTAACAGCAATATCGGCAATGGTTGTACTCATAGGTTTATTGGGCATGCTGACAATTATGTTGGCCAGCTTAAGGGAACGCCGACGCGAAATGGCTGTCCTAAGAGCAGTTGGAGCTGGTCCTGGAACCATATTCGGCCTGTTGCTCAGTGAGGCTCTGCTATTAACTGTAGTTGGTGCTTTTTCCGGCTTACTTCTGCTATATGGTCTGCAGTGGTCATTAGCCGGCGTTATTCAGTCTCAGACAGGACTAATACTCAGCACCACCTGGCCTGGCGCTAGTGAATGGTGGCGTATGGCACTCGTGATTATTGTCGGCTTTATGTTAAGTTTAATTCCGGCCTGGCGAGCTTATCGCCAATCTCTTGCAGACGGACTTACGGTGAAAATATGAAGAAGTTATTAGCGGTTGTATTATTAATGCTAACTTTTCCCGCATTTGCGGCTGCGGAAAAAATTGGCTGGAAAGATTTAATTCCCGAAGGTTTTACACCGCCTCCGGTTAAGCCTCAATCATATTATGATGCTAACCCTGAAGAAGATCGGCAGACTAACCTGGACGCCCCGGTAGTCGAGTCACTGAACGGAAAGAAAGTCCGTATTCCCGGGTATGTTGTTCAACTAGAAGGGGATGCTGATAAGGTCACTGAGTTTCTGTTGGTTCCTTATTTTGGTGCCTGCATTCATGTGCCACCACCACCTCCCAATCAAATTATCCATGTTGAGTATGAAGAAGGTGTTCCGTATGAGAACACTTATGATGCCGTCTGGATAGAAGGCACCATAAAGGTTGAACGCAAAGAAGGTGATCTTGCTGTTGTCGGCTATCAAATGGATGCCGATAGCGTTGAAGTTTACAACTAAGAGTAACTCATTTGCTTTTGCAGCAAGCTTATTAATTGATCCGCGGGCATAGGTTTAGCAAAGAAATAACCTTGCCCCTCGGCGCATTCTAATCCTAAAAAGTAATCGAGCTGACTCTGTTCTTCAATTCCTTCAGCTAAAACATTCAAGCCCAAACGACCGGCCATATCGACAATAGTTTCGATGATGATTTGTCCACTCGCCTGATCGGAGTTGTTTACAAAGGTTTTATCTATCTTAATTCGGTCAAGCGGCAGCTTCTGAAGATAGCTTAGCGACGAAAAGCCAACGCCGAAATCGTCAATGGCAACTTTTATACCTTGCTGCTTTAATCGTCTTAAAATATCAGCTACCAGATCAGGATCTTCCATAACGATACTTTCAGTAATTTCTAATTCAATTCGTTCCGGGTTAATTCCCCATTGTTCAATTTGTTTTTCAACAAGCTCTGGGAAGTCGCGTTTACGAAACTGAGGTACCGATACGTTAACAGCAACTCTTAACTGTGGCAGACCAATTTCATCAAATGCATTAATTTGCCGGCAAGCCTCTTCAATAACCCAGGAGCCAATTTCTACAATAAGCCCAGAATATTCAGCAAGAGGAATAAATTCAGCCGGCGAAATAAACGAGCCGTCACTTTGAGGCCAGCGTAATAGCGCTTCCACCCCTATGACTTTTTGAGTTGTTAACTCCACCTGAGGCTGATACCAAACTTCCAGTTTTCTGTTAGCAAAATCCGCACGTAATCGGCGTACCAGATGAAGCCTGCGTTGGGTATCTTGCTCCATCGAGGGTTGGTAGTAGTTATAACGGTCAAAAGAGTTATTCTTCGCATTTTTTAAGGCGATATAAACTTGCTTCAATAGCCCTTTGCCATTAACTCTTTCCGGGTTAGCTCCCGATGCAAAGCCGCAGGTAACGCGCAGTGGGATGTAATGCTCGCCAGCTCTAAAAGGTAAAGAAAAAAGCTCATTAAAAGCGTTAGGTGTGACAATATCTGTCGGACCAAAAATACCAAATACATCGGCGGCAATACGGGAAACGAATACATTACTGCCGAGTTGATCAGTAAGGCGTAAAGCTACTGAGCGAAGAAGCAAATTTCCTACATCCTGGCCCAAGCCATCATTTACGTCAGAAAAGTGGTCAATATCGATAACTGCGACCATTTTATCTTTGTCGGGTTTCTCCGACAAAGCCTGAAGGCTTCTTGTAAACTCAGCCCGATTAGGAATACCCGTTAGCGGATCAAGGTACGCGGCAGTTTGTAACTCTTCAAACAAGTTGGCATTTTCAAAACCAACAGCGATATTAGCGAGGAAGACTTCCAGTAACTCTTGATCGTATTCCGCTACAATGTTTTTTGTTTCTATATAGGCTGCGGCTTGATGCACCTGTCCATCAATGAAAAAAACGGTAGCATCCTCAGTATGAATATGACGTTGTTCATTCAGACACTGCCTGACGCTTTTCTCAATTTCGCTTGAGTTCAGCGTTGATAAGCTCTTATTAATACTGTCTGCAAAGTGTCCTGCGGCTCCTAACACTAAAATTTCGTTATCTTTATGAGGGGCTCTGGCACCGACAATGCCCTCTGCACTCAATCCCAGCAAAGACGCAATTTGCGTAACAACCCCTTCAGAAAAATTCACAATGGAATGCTTTTCCATCAGGTTTGACGCTGAATGAATAATTTTTCTCAAACCACGGCGGTTTTCATTAATTGTGCAGAGTTGCTGATAGGAACGGACAGCGGAAAATACAGTCGTTAATAACCGGCTTCGGGTTAATTCCGTTTTAGTTTTGTAATCATTAATATCATAATTCTTTACGACACTTTCTTCCGGTGCATAACCCGGTTGACCAGTACGCAAAACAATCCGAATCTCATCATTGCCAAGTTGCTCTCTAATGGCTTGTGCCACTTTCAAGCCAGCGTTATCGGTTTCCATGACGACATCAAGCAGCACCATCGCAATGTCATCATGCTCGACTAAGCGGTCCAGCGCTTCATTTCCACTGTAAGCATGATGGAACTCAAGCTGGCGGCCACAAATAACAACATCGGCTAAAGCCATCTTAGTCACTGCATGAATTTCCTGATCATCATCGACAATCAGGATTTTCCAAAAACCTTTACTGTATTCCGACTGAATTATTTCGTCATCATCGTGAAGAAATAGAGGTTCGTCTTGACTACTGACCATCCGAGGCCATCCATTAATAAGAAATTACAAACATATAACAATCTAGCTTATATAACGGATGGCCTGCAAGCTTAGAATAGTCTAATTAATCGATTAAAAATGTACTTCTACCCCAAAAAATGGACCTTTAAAGGTGACATCTGAATAAATTTCATCAACATCATCCAGTTCAACAACTGAATGACGGTAGCCCGCATTAAGATTTATATCGACCGCTAAATTTTCTACCAAACGATATTCCACACCAATTTGAGCATCCTGAACTTTACTGTCTTTCACGCTAAGCGCACTGGCATCAGCAAAGAACGTCCAGTCGGTAGCGGGCACCCCCACTCTTGCTGCAACGTAGGCTGTTGGCACGACAACAGAAAAATCCTGACGACCAAAGGTATTACTTATTTCGGTCCGCAAAGTACCGTCAAAGTCCATTGCGTTTATACCAATATCGAAAGACACTAAATCATTATCGAAAATTTCGTAGTATAAAATGTAATCTCTATGACTAAAGTCGTTTTCTCCGTAACCACCATTAACTTCTATAGAGTTTTCTCTGATTTTTATATTAGGAATTAATGGGACTGGATGCTCAAGTGCAATGTAATAGCTGCTGTGATTATCATTTTCGAAATTAGGTTCTATCAAATTAGAACCAACGGCATATTGCCCTTCGTTGTCAGCATTCCAAATTTGACCACCGGCATAAACACCGAAAACGGTGTCAGCTAATACACTACCCGGAGCTACTAATGCAGCTGCCAACACTAAGGTTCTTTTGTACATATCCATTCCTATAAAATTTGAAGCTTTGGTTATTTAACTAAAATTTCTATTTCTTGGCTTGAGCCTGATTCAAAATTTAACGTCAGAGAAAAGCGCTCTTCTGCTTTTAAAGGCGCATTAAGTCCAAACAACATAAAGTGGTAACCACCAGGCTGGAACTTGATAACTTTATTAGGATCAAGAGATAGGGATTCGACAGCTTCCATTTTCATCACATCAGCAGACATAACATGCCGGTGTATTTCTGCCACGCGGCTAACATCCGAGCTGATGTGAGTTATTTTTACGGTTTCATTCCCTGCGTTTTTAAAGGTTGCATAAGCGGCTCCGTTTTCAGTTCCCGGAATGCTGGCACGAGCCCATGCATCGGTAACCGTTAAAGAATCTGCGAAAGCCAGAACAGGTAGACAGCACGCCGCGGCTGCGATTATTTTTAGCATTGCCTTAGCCTCTTAATGTAACTAAGGGCTTATAGTACACGTGATTAGCCTGTTCTAGAAACCTTTGGTTTACGAAAAATAAAGTAAAGAACCAAAACGCAAAGTATAAGAGGCCAGAATAAGCCTATGCCACTGAGTAACAGCGCAACAAGTGCTGCTCCAATACCCAGAAGCACGCTACCAAATACGGTTGCAACGATAAAAAACACCAGACCAACAAAAAATAAGCTCACCAATAATGAAACCGATATTTCAATTACAGATCCAATTGCCATTCCAAAAACAGAAAATATTTCCTCCGCAAAAAATAGCAGCCCAACAATAGATAGAACCAATAACCAACCAAAGCTTCGATTTGACATGACCATGACCTCAGTAACGAACGATTTAAAAAGATTTATTGATACAGTTACAACTACCATGCCAACTATTTAACTTAATGTTTTCAATTAGTTAAAAATATACTTGGAGAGCGGGTATAAAAAAACCGCCACTATTTGGCGGTTTTTACTAATATTCGTTTTTATCAAGAAGCTAGAACTTATACTCAACTTCTGAGTAAAAATACCCACCGTTAAAACCAATAGGGGAGTTGGTTAATGGGTATTTAAAAATACCATTAAACTGATTGCCCTCTGCACGTTCATCAGGGTACTCACTGAATAGGTTCTGAGCTCCAACTCGTAGCGCTAACTCATCGTTCCATTGATAATTCACAGTAACGTCTGTTATCCAATTTGGGCCGTAGGTTTCAGTTCCACTCGTGTAACCTATAGAGTAATTCCCAAAGTAACTAAACTGTACATTACTGGTCCATTTCCCTTTCGTATGCGTTAAACCTATTGATCCTGAATGATCAGGCGTCGATCGGGTCATTCTAATTTGCTCATCACTATCAAACAGAACGTCGTCCAGACCATCCAGCAATTGTGGTAAGTTAATAGAGTCTATTTCCGTATTATTATAACCATACGCCAACTGTGCTTTCAGATCGCCATAAGCACCGACACCAAAAGTTTTACTGGCAACAATATCCAGTCCCTTAGTCGTTGTATCAACAGCATTCAAAAAGAACCGGGCGTTTTCAGCGGATGTTGTCGCTAGAGCTTCTTCAACCGCAGGTGAATCAACCGGTGAAACATCGCCTGACAGAATAATGCGATCTTCAATTTCTATTTGGAACGCATCGATGGTAATAGCAAGACCATCATAACCGTTCCAGACCATTCCCAGACTCACGCTTTCAGATTCCTCAGGTTGCAAGTCGCCAATTCCTAAAGCCTGAGTCACCGGGCTAATGTTATTGAATGTTCCTGACTGCTCTGGCGCCAGGCCATCACCACGATCAACAAACAGCGTAGAAATATTAGTAAAGTAAAGTTGCTGAACACTCGGTGCCCGGAAACCTGTATTAATGGCGCCACGAACCGCAACTCTGTCCGTCAAATCGTATCTTCCGGAAAGCTTCCAACTCGTATTGTTACCAAAGTCGGAGTAATCTTCATGACGAATTGCTGCACCCCACATTAAGTCAGTAGTGAGTTGATTTTCAGCTTCTACATATACACCAAGGTTATCACGCGATTCATCAACCGCCGACTCAGGCGTGAACCCTGTGAAGCCCTGACTTCCGCTTGGGCGATCCTGGTAACCACCATTGATGTAAGAGGCTTCATCGCCGGCAATGACTTCATAAGAATTCTCACGGTAGCTAATACCCATAGCAAGAGAAAGCTCGGAGTTATTGGCAAAAGGAATGAAGCGCTGAGCATCAAATGTCAGGTTCGCTTCACTGTTTTCCAGTGTTCCGGCTTCAAAAGAAGTTGGTGTTAAGTCAGGACCCAAAGATGCGTTCAAAGAGTTTTCAACGTTGTACTGGAATTTGCTGAAACCATAACCACCGCTAAAATCTAGTGTCCACTCGGCCACAGCCCATTCGTATCCGGCATAAGCAGAATAATCATTTACGTCGGGAGCTAAAATTGGCAAGAATCCGTCAGGGTAAATTTCGGTTAATGTATTGCTTTGTAATGCACGACGGTAGAAGGCACCAGACTCTGACGTGCGATCGCTAATACCACCAAAAGCGTAAAAGTTTCCGTCACCTATGCCGATGTCAAGATTGGCAAACAAAGCTGCATTTTCATATTCCGCATCACCGACGTGAAAGCTTTGTCTATCAAAAGTCTGTTCGCGGGGATCAAGCCCACCGCTTGGCAGTTCAGGGTATTGTTGACGCGGATCATTGCCAGCTCGATTTGTTCTGTTTTTGTGATGCAGCTCTCCTGATAACGTAAAAGCGCCGTCATCGCCTATAGAAAAGCCGGAGCTTGCAGACAGTTTCCATTGCTCACCATCGCCTTTATGCGTCTGGCCGGCCTGAAAGTTTGCACTGCCGCCACTGTCATTGTCTTTTAATACGATATTAATCACACCCGCTATGGCATCAGAACCATAAAGGGCTGCCGCTCCGTCTCTTAAAACCTCAATGCGCTTAATTGCCGCAATAGGAATCGCATTTAAGTCTACATTCGAACTGCCGCGTCCGGTGGTGCCGTTTAGATGCACCAAAGCTGAGCTATGGCGTCGCTTACCGTTAATAAGTACCAGCGTATGATCAGGTGACAACCCTCTTAATGAAGCTGGTCGAACGGCGTCCGTACCATCAGTAACAGATGATGAAGGGTAATTGAAACTTGGTACGGCGTATTGAAGCGCCTTTGCTGTTTCCGTAATACCTGTTGCAGCTAAATCTTCGCCACTAATAATATCTACCGGCGCCGAACCATCTGTCGCTGTGCGCATGGACAATCGGGAACCCACCACCTGAATGACTTCTTCCACACTCTCAGCTTCAGAGCCTTGTTGCGCAGACGCAATTGGCGCTATGAAGAATGAACTTGCCAACGCAAGTGTTATCGCATTAAAACGTTTCATACTGCTCTCCCCCTGTGGTTATACAATGAATATAGCAGGAGATCAGTGATTTGGTTCAGTCTGGAAAAACCTTAGATATAAGCAAAAGTTATAATAGCGTGATGCTGAAGTGAGGTATTTTGTGACGGACATAAAAAAACCCCGGCGCGTTAGCACCGGGGTCTTCCTATTTGTAGTCTGGACAAGGTTTCGCAGAGCTCAACCTGTTCAGCGGGGTAAAGCCAAATGGTTGGCTTTACCAGGGACCCGCTTCACCCTAC